>Ga0115006_10004138_pt1 | contig 10077 bp, 5 predicted proteins | sample ArcOceMetagenome_3_FD_88943 | JGI IMG/M metagenome (GOLD analysis project Ga0115006, IMG submission 88943) | Marine eukaryotic phytoplankton communities from Arctic Ocean - Arctic Ocean- Svalbard ARC20M Metagenome | ecosystem: Environmental > Aquatic > Marine > Oceanic | place: Arctic Ocean...
AGAGAGAGAGAGAGAGAGAGAGAGAGAGAGAGAGAGAGAGAGAGAGAGAGAGAGAGAGAGAGAGAGAGAGGCGAAGACAGATGAGCGGGAGGATGAGGGAGCCGGCGGATGCGCTGACAGGGCGGGCCCGGTTGCGTTTGCGAGTGCATCTCGTTGAGCTCGAGAGAGAGAGGGCATGTAGAGAGTATGTGTTGTTTATTTTTGACACGAAAATCGCCTCGAGGCTACGGTTCTCGCTTTCGTCGCTTTATGTGGTGCCTTTGCCTTTGCTATACTGTACGGCTCCTTTGGAGCCGGCGACCTGAGAAGCTCAACGGAGACTTAGGCTAAGCTAGTACTTTTTGGTGGCGATTTTTCCCGGATCTTTAGGAATTCTCCCCATTTGGTGGTGGCTTTGTCCTTTGATACCTTGGTGCATTTGGTTGCGATTTGTATAGGTCCATAGCTAGTCCTTCGCTGTTTACGCTGTTTACGCTGTTTAGGCTGTTTAGGCTGTTTAGGCGGTTAGTTACTGAAGTTTAGCTTACCTCAACTACACACTTCAGACCCCTTGCCGTGACACAGAGCCCAGTGATTCTTCATAGCCGGACGCGGTTTGTGGCCCGGGCACCGTCTAAAAGCCAACAGCTTATCGACTGTCAACCGTCGGTTTCGGGTGCGGGGCGTGGTGCCTTCTGGGTGCCTTTTTTTAGATACTTTATTGCTTTCCCTAAGCCGACCGCCGGTCAGGAGGGCCCCAGGAGGGAGACACTGATCCCGAGCCAGCCGATCGGCCTCGCGGGTTGCCCCACGCCGACCGCGCATGTCGGGGACACGTGGTCGGGGATCAATCAGCTCACTCTATCTGGTGTCGCCGCGGCTCCGTCTTCCTCGCCTTTAGTGGACTCCTGTGGGTTTTGCTGCCTTTGGTGGCGATTATCCGGGTCTCTTTTGGTGGCGAATTTTATGTATGTAAGATAGGTGAAAGAGGCGGAGGCAAACTTACATTTGGTGGGAGGCGGCCGGGAGCGAGTCCTGGAGGGCTCAAAAAGCGAGATATTGGTTAGGGCTCAACGCCATGCTCAACGCCGACGCCCGAGGAGCGCGGCGAACGACAAACAAACACGAGTCAGGTCGGTCGGCGCAAGCGGGCGCAGATGCGTGCAACCGAGGTGCGCCCACACTTGTGCGCCGCCGGCGCGCTCGAAGGAGAGGGAGATCAGCAGAGGTGATTACCGTGTAGTCGGCTGCACGATCAGTTGTAGTGGATCTTTAGGAATTCCCCATTGGGTGCCATGCTCAAACTTTAGATTACTTCAGATCTTAGCTTCGCCTAAGCCGCCGGTCAGGAGGGCCCCAGGAGGGATACACTGATCCCGAGCCAGCCGGCCTCGCGGGTTACCCCAAGCAGAGAGCTTTTTTAGGTGGTGGTCCCCTCCCGAATTTCGTGTGATGCGAAAGCCGTAGGCCCGTAGCTCAGGACGACCTCGTCGGCGCAGGATTTGCTCGGCTCGCCATGGACCTTGGCATGGAGCCCCTGGAGACGCTGCTTGGATCTTTAGGAATTCTCCAGGGGTGCGCTGCATTGCCTCCGCAGGCGTATTCAGACTTGGCCCTTGGTGGCTACTCTACCTAGCGAGGCTTGCTGAGCAAGCAAGGGCCAAAACGCAGTAAGTAAGGGTCGGTAGCACAATATTCAGACAAGTCTAAGGACCGGCGGGCATGCGTCGGACCACCGCCCTCATCGCGGCATGCGCGGCCTGGTGGCCGTGCGCCGAGGGAGTGTGGGAGGTCGAGCACGTGGAGAAGCGACTCGTGTTGGATGTCACCTTTGAGACCTCAAAAGGTGCGCGCGTGGGCCCGTGCACCCGCTGCATTGACCTCTCCTTCCGTATTGACCCCACGTGCTCTCGCGCCTCTCGCAGATTACGACATCACATCGTAAGTGCCTGTGCAAATGCCCCACCCATGGTCGCGACCGGTCGCGCGGCCTAAATCACGCATAGACAATGGCTGACTCTCTTGTGCCAATGCCTGGCAGTGCATACGCGGTGCGCGGCTGGAATACCACCGAGGGCAAGATGCGCATGATCGTGCCTTCGGCGGTCGCTAAGCACGGCGGACGTTTCGGGCTGGAGCTGCGCATCGAGAAGGCGTACACGAAGAAGTTCCATGCGCAGTTCTCGCTGCCACACTTCATGCCGCGCACGCAGCACGCGGCCTACCAGCTCACTTACTGGGCAAAGCAGGTGAGCGCGGAGACAATGATTCCAGAAGTGAGCATCCTCGACGTCGACGAGGGTTACGACTGGGTGGGTGGTGCCGAGGTGATGCTAAGCAACGAGTGGCAGCACATCGCAATGGAGCCCGTGTACACCCAGGAGCTGCAGCGCGGCCACGAGCTGCAGATTGCCTTCATGATCGGCGACATCGAAGGCACCGTCTACTTCGATGACATCCAGCTCTACGAGCTGGACGTGCCTTCTCCACCGCCGCCCTCGCCGCCGCCGCCGCCCAGCTTTCTGCTCTGGCTGGATGGCGAGGGAGGCCCGAAGGGCGTGCAGAGCATCGTGCGGGAGGGCGCCGAGGGCGGCATGGAGGCCGACCTCTCGAGCACCGACGCAGCCTACAAGGGCAAGTATGGGTACGAGGCGAAGGTCACCGCGACCTTTGAGCAGGACTTCTACGCATTCCTCAGCCTGCCGGCCTTCCTCGTAACCGACCACGAACGCGTGTACACGTTCTCTTTCTGGGCCAAGGCCACTGGCAACCCAAAGCCCAGGCCGCACATCACCTTCCAGGATGAGGACGCCAACTACGAGTACATCTACGGCGACTTCGTGCAGCTGTCTGCCTTTTGGCACCAGTACCACGTCGACCTCGTCGTGCCCTTCAAGCTGCGCGGACACAACGTGGTCACTAACATCATGGTGGGAAGCTTCGAGGGCGTCTACTACTTTGACGAGTTCCAGGTGGTCAATGCCGGCCTGGTCTCTCCGCCACCGAACTCGCCATCGCCGCCGCCGTCGCCGCCCCCCAACGTCCTGCTGCAGCTCAATCTGGAAAGCTACGAGAAGGGCTCCATCACCTTCCAGGCGTGGCCTGAGGGTGAGATGCAGGTGGTCGTGCAATCGCCGTCGGCGGCGCACTCTGGCCGCAACGGGCTCTTTGTCACGGTGACGCGCGCGTTCGACGCCGACTGGCGCGGCCAGTTCAGCCTCAAGCCCTTCATGCCGCCCGACACCAACCACGGCTACACCTTCTCGTTCTGGGCGCGCGCCGCGGCCGAAAAAGACACGCCGAGCCGGCCAAAGGTCGTCTTCGCAGACGCCGACGACAACTACGTGCCGCTCAAGCAAGTCACCGTCCCGCTCACATCGGAGTGGCAGATGTACCAGGTCGACCTGTCGATTCCCACGTACCGCCAGGGACACGCTGTTGTCGTGACCTTCTGGGTGGGTGAGAGCACCGGCTCCTACTCATTCGACGACTTGCAAGTTGACATCGTGAGCGGTTTCGCACCACCACCACCGGACAACAACGCGGCGTACCGCTCGCCGCCGCCGCCGCCGCCCGGTGTCGTCGCCCTGCTCGGCTTTGAGGGTACGGACGACGGCGTGACGTCCAAGCGGCTCGCCAACAACGGGTCGTGGACCGTCTCCGTGCCCGACCCGCGCTCGGCGCACACGGGGGCGCATGGCCTATACGTCGAGGTGGACAAGCCGTGGAAGGTGGCCGCGCTCGCGCAGGTGCTGCTGCCACGGTACGTGCCGCGTGCGGGCAAGGAGACGCTGCTGCACCTCGCCTTCTGGGCGCGCGTCGAGAAGATGCACTCGGTCGACCCGCAGCCCACGGTGACGGTCGTGCTGCTCGACCTGCATCAGAATAACAAACAGCTGGGGGGCGAGACGATCAAGCTCACCACCGACTGGCAGATGCACTACGTGGTGGTCGACCTCAAGAGCGAACACGTCGGCCACTCGATCCGGCCGTACCTCTACCTCGGGCGCGAGATGGGCATCTACAACTTCGATGAGTTCGAGTACAAGGAGATCGAGATCGAGGACGGCATGGACTGGCTGCAGCGCGCACCGGAGCGCATCAAGCAGGCGCGCATGGGCAAGTTCAAGCTCACCTTCCACGACAAGGAGGACTGGCCGATCGACTACGGCACTGCCACCATCTCGATGCTACGGCATGAGTTCCCGGTTGGCGTCAACCTCAAGACCAAGCCAATGGCATACGCTGCCGGCATGACGCCGCCCGACTACGAGTGGTACCTGAAGACGGCTGCAAAGCACTTTTGGACTGGCACAATCGAGCAGCATCTGCAGTGGTTTCGGTATGAGCCGACGCCGGGCGACCTGGCGGGCTCGCAGGCTTCCGTCGAGGAGCTGCTCGACTGGGCCGAGGACAAGGGGTGGACCGGCATGCGCGGCGTACTCCTCGACGGTGGGCATAGCGGCAAGGACCATTGGTCCAACCAGCTGGCCTGCAAGGACCTTGAGTCCCATCTGCACGAGCGGCTGATCCGAGACGTTGCGCACTTCAAGGGCCGCCTCACCAGCTACGAGGTCTGGCGTGGGGCGCTGCACTGGCGCGAGTGGCTCGACCGGTGCGGCGATCAGCTGCGGATGAACTCGTATAGGTGGGCCAACCAGGCAGACTCGGCGGCGATCCAGCTGGCCAGCGAGGTGGACGTGCTCAACACGCTGACGCTGACCAACGCTGAGGCGTACCACAACATGATTTGGGCAATGACCTCGAGCGGCGTGCCCGTTGGCGCCGTTGGAGTGCAGGCCGCCTTTGACGGCGAGGTAGACGCATCGACCGTCAAGCACCGGCTCGACGTGCTGAAAGAGGTGCAGCTGCCCGTCTTTATCACGAGCCTCTCCATCGCCGGACTCGACCCGGCCAAGCACGCCTACGAGCTTGAAAAGTTCTTGCGCATTGCGTTCAGCCACCCGGCAGTGGCTGGCATTACGCTGGGCGACCTGTGGGATCCGACGGCCGAGAAGGCCGGCTCTGGCATCTACTCGGTCGACAAGGCGCCCAAACCGGCGGCGGCCGTGCTCGGCAAGCTCTTCGAGGAGGAGTGGCGCACGGAGTACAGCCACGGCCTCAACTCGCAGGGCACCATCGAGTTCAACGCCTTCTTCGGCTCGTACCAGTTCGAGCTGGTCTCCGGCGATCTGGTCTGCCGTGGGCTGGTGGAGCTTCCCGCGCCGGACGTGGCACCCGACCCATGGGGGCCCGAGCCGGTGTACGAGGTGCCCACGATCACATGCGAGGACTTCGAGGGCCACCTGCACGTGCCGCTGTGGATCACACCCGCGCTGTTTGCCTTCATCTTTGTCGGCTGCTTGCTCGGCTGCTTCAGAAAACGGAGAGAGCTCGTCCACACGGTGGCGTCGACTGGGCCCGCGGACGAGCCATACGCTCGGCGGCCTGGCGTGGTGGCGCGTGTAGGCAAAGGCGGCCACAAGCCGCTGCGCAACTCGAGGACCGCAGACCTGTGAGTGTCCGGTGTTACACGCTACAGTTTATATCAGCAGACTTGACGACAGTCGCGGAAATGTGCTTGGCGAGGGTACGTTGGCCGGCGGGCGTGCCACGATGGAAGCGGCCGACCGGGTAGCGGCGGCCGCTTTGCTACTGCTGCCTCGGCGATGACGGCTGAGCCGGCAATGATCTCCAAGCGGACACTCGTCGCCGAAGCCCTCGCACCATCGCTCGTGCCGCTGCTCGCACTGCGCGCCCGCCTCACACCAGCCGCACCGCGCAAAGCTGTCGCAGAGTGGCGTCGTGTGACCGAGGTGGACGTGGACAAAGGGGCACGCCTTGTCAAGGCACATGCCCAGCAGGAAGAGCCGGCACACGGGCATGCGCCGCGGCGTCGGCTCGTGCGAGAGGAGGCAGGCCGGGTCGGTGCACGTGCCGTGCAGGTAGGGCAGGCAGATGGCGATCTTGTCGGGGTCGTGCTCGTAGAGGCACTCGCCGCCCACGCGGCAGCAGCGCCCAAACTTGGAGAAGTAGCTGCACTGCACGCCCGAGGCCGCCTGCTGCCTCGCGTCCGCCTTGGCCTGCTTCTCGCGCTGCCGCTTGAAGTCGATCGACTGGCGTAGCCGGCCGCTGGCCGCCTGCCTCTGGCGGGTGCTCTTGGAGCGCTGCAGGCTCTTGCCGTCTGCGGAGCGCACGAACTCGGCAAGCCCGAGCTGGACGCGCACCGGCGGACGGACGGCACGTTTCGCCTTGGGTGCGGGTGCAGGCGCGGCTGCTGCGGCGGTCGAGCTCGACCCGCCGGAAGAGCCCACACCGGCTGCGGTGGCGGCGACTGCGCTGCTGCTGGCTGCGCGCTCGGTGCTGTCGACCGCTGCGGGGCTCACGACCCGCTTCAGCGTCCGGCCGCCGTGGGCCAGCTCATAGGCTGCGCCGCCGCGCAGCACGATCTTGCCGCCCGCCTTGGCGCCGGTGGCCGCGGGTGCGGCCACGGGCGCGGCCGCGGGTGCGGTCGAGGTGGCACCGCTCCCTGCAGGTACTCGTACCAGCGACCGACCGGTGAGGCGCAGGTAAGAGCTGCCGCGCCGAAGCAAGCCCATGCGCCGTGAGGGCGTCAGTGATCTGCGCGCGGGGGCGGCGGTGGCGGCAGCGGGGGGGCGTATGGGGCGCGCGGGGCGCGCGGGGCGCGTCGTCGTCGTCGTCGTCGCCGCCGTCGCCGTCGTGATGCCAGGGCGCGTCCACTGCATTGGACGACGCTTGTGCACCGCCGAGGCCGACGGGCGGGCAGTGGCCGGTTTCGGAGCAGCCGACGGTCGGGCGATGGGTGGCTTCGGACGAGCAGGGGCGGAAGCTGCAGGCAGCTTCGAGGAGGCGGCAGCTGCTTGAGGCGGACGAACGACCGCGTGCGTCGCCGCGGCCGACGCCGCAGCCTTTGGCGCTGCGAGCGGCAGCCGCGGCGGCGCAGGAGCCGGTGCCGCGGTGGCGGGCGTCCGCACGAGCTTGTTCCAGCCCTTTTGGCGAGCTGGCGGCATCAGGTTTCTCTGAGTAAACACTATTTAAAAAAGACTTATGAAATATACAAGTTGTTAATTATAGCTCAGCGTAAACTAACTGGGGTTTCTCCGGGCAAACGCGTCGCCTCAATAGCCTCAATAGCCTCATGCAGGGTCCTGCGTTTTCTAGCTGGCAAACGCCTCGCCTCAATAGCCTCAATAGCAAAGGCATGATTTATGGCTATGGAAAATCACTTGCCACGGCTCGATGCGGAGTCTGAAGTGTGTAGTTGAGGGAAGCTAACAGCTTAAAACGCTCAAAAAGCTCATTTCGCTGTCTTCCTGTTTTGATTCATGCCCACGACGTTCTGAACTCGTGGCTGCACTCATGGACCTGGACGTGGCGCGACCCTGGGCGAGGCTGCGGCTGCCACCACGAGGCTGGCCGGCACGGAGGATGCTTCGTCGGCTCCATTGCCGGGCGCCTGCATCATCACTCGGAAGCGCCGCCGGTCGGCGCGCAGTACGGATGCACACGTGTTCCGGACGAGACCCTGCCAGCAGCGCGAGAGAAGGCGCGAGCGTTGCAGGGCGTCTGCCCTTCGCGCGAGCATCTGCACCGCCGCCGTGCGTACCCGCTCGTCGCGCCGCTGCGCTCGGTCATGCAGCCGCGCCTCGGCGTCGGCCATCCGCTCCTCGCGCTCGGCGAGCAGCGCCGCCCGCTGCTCGAGCTGCCGCGTCAGCATTCCGACCTCCGACACTCCCTGGACCGCGGCGTCGCTCGCGGCGCGCGAACGCTGTCGCTCCTCATCGAGCTCGACCCGCAGCCGCGCCGCCTCGGCCTCGGCCACCTCGGCCGCCTCCGTCGCCTCGGTCCTCGCGGTCGCGGCCGCCGCGAACGCCGCACGCAAAGCCTCCGCTTCTTCGCGCAGCTCCGCCGCCTCCTCACCCACCGCCGCAGCCTCCGACGACGATGCCGTTGCCGCCTCGCGCGCCTGCTGCAGCTCGGCGAGATGCGCCGATGAGGCCGCATGCACATGCCACGCTACGCCGTCGGCCTCCTCGGCGCGGCGCTCGGCCTCGGCGCGCGCCGTGCAGGCGGCGGCGGCCTGACGTCGGGCGGCCTCGAACTGCCGCTGCTGCGCCACGAGCTCGGCCGCGCCCTGGTCCACCGCCTCGACGACCGACGCCGCGGCAGCCAGCGAGAGCGGAGGCGGCGGAGCGGTGCCCTGCCCGGATCCCTGCAGCACAGCCAGCGCGTAGCGGGCGGCCAGCTGCCAGTCTCGAGCGTTGGCCTCGAGCCTCGTCGACGACTTCTCGACCGTGACCGGACGCCCGTCCTCGGAGGCACGGTTGTTTTTTGCACCGACGGCAAGAGTAGGGCGCAGCGGGCCGTTGTGGAGCTCGTTCCGCGCGAGGCGGAAGGATGTGAGCGGCGACGTTTCCGCGTGGCTGGCGACAGCAGCGGCGGCCGGTGCTGCTGGCGCGGCGGCGTCCAACGAGTCGACCGTGGCCGACCAGCGGTGGAAGGCGCGCAGCAGGGTCGACGAGTGGGTCGACGACATGGTCGAGGTAATCTTGCTCTCGAAGATGAGCTGGGCGAGTAGCGGGTTGTCCGTCATGATGTGTTTTTAGAATTTATGTTCTTTTTGCGCGGGAGAACGTCGTCTTGGTAGAGTTTATCATTCGATCTCCGCGAAGTAAGTAAGTAAGTAAGTATCATTCAATCTCCGCGATTGTGTGGAAGTCTACCAAATCCGAAATCTTCAACAACCTCCACGCTTTTTACTGGAAACGCGGAAATACGATGTGGACACAGGGGTCTAGACTCTACTAAAGACATTTGCCGTGAGTCAACACTACCGTATTCTAATTCTGCCCACCCAGCCCCCTCGTAGACGCTGACGACGCACGCCTATTAGCGCGTCGATCGGCTCGTGCTCTTCCGAGGACGTGACCTCGAGCTACCAATGCCCGAGGTAGAGGACGCGCCGGCAGCCGCGCCCATCACGCTGCGGTACATCGGCTTCTGCGGCGCCGACGACTCGTGCGAGCCGGCCAAGCTCAAGGAGATCAGCAGCCAGCACGCCTACGTCGAGTGGGGCGTGCTTTTCCGGGACGACAAGCGCGGGTTGCCGCGGTACGCCTCCGAGGCGTGGCTGGCCGAGCTCGGGCGGGTCAACTCGGAGCGCCAGATGCGGCTGGCGGGCCACCTCTGCTCCACCCACGTGGACGAGCTGCTGCGTGGCGACGCCTCGTTCGTCTCGAAGCTGCACCACGAGGTGGGCTTTCAGCGCGTCCAGGTCAACGCGACCGCGGCGAACGGCGCCGACGTCTCGGTGTTCGCGCAGGAGGAGGGCGCGCTGCGGTGCGTGGACGCGCTGAAGCAGGCGATGCTCGCGCTGCCCGGGGTCGAGTTCATCCTCCAGCGCAACGAGCAGACGCGGCCGCTCTGGGAGCCCTTCCTCGAGCAGGCGTCGCCGCCGCCCAACGTCTCGTTCCTCTTTGACGAGTCGATGGGTCTCGGCGTGAGCTGCGGCGTCTGGGCCGCGCCGCCGCCGAGCCACATCACGTTTGGCTACGCGGGCGGCCTCTGCCCCGCCAACATCAGCGAGCAGCTCACGCAGATCTCGAAGGTGGCCGCGGGCCGCACGCTGTGGGTCGACATGGAGACGGGCGTGCGCAGCAAGCGACCGGACGGCGCCGACATCTTTGACCTCGACAAGGCGCTCGAGTGCGTCGGTCATGTGACGAGGCTAGGGCTCAAGCCCGCGGCGTGAGCAGCCGAGCGGCGCTGCTGGTGAGCCGCGCGGCGCTGCTGCAGCCGGCAGGTCATTCTGTACAAGTAGGGGAAATTTGACGGCGCCGGCGCGTGGGGCGGCGGCGGCGCTCGATGCGATGCGATGCGGGCGCTACTGGGTGTGTGTAAAGTTCGAATAACGCGGCTAACTTGTAACTTGTTAATCAACAGTAAGAGTACAGCCACTCACGTACTCGCCTCCTGGGCGATGACCCCGTCCAGTATGGCAGCCGCAATCCTCGCCGCGGCGGCGGCGCAGCCGGCCAGGTTGAAGGCGTCGGGCCCGACCTGCAGCGCGGCGTAGGG
>Ga0115006_10004142_pt1 | contig 10073 bp, 7 predicted proteins | sample ArcOceMetagenome_3_FD_88943 | JGI IMG/M metagenome (GOLD analysis project Ga0115006, IMG submission 88943) | Marine eukaryotic phytoplankton communities from Arctic Ocean - Arctic Ocean- Svalbard ARC20M Metagenome | ecosystem: Environmental > Aquatic > Marine > Oceanic | place: Arctic Ocean...
CGCGGCAGCGGTGCTCCGCAGGTCGCGAGCCCGCCAGCTCCTCCACCAGCGCCTCCTCGCTCCCCGCGCCTGGTTAGGGTTAGGGTAGGGCTAGGGTCATGGTGATGGGCTAGGGCTAGGGCTGGGGCTAGGGTGAGGGTGAGGGTGAGGGTGAGGGTGGGGGTGGTGATCAGGGCTAGAGTCAGACTCAGGCTTAGGGTTCGATCCTCGCTCCCCTCGCCGTGTACAGCCCGCAGCTCCTCCCAAAGACGGCAAGTTTCCAGGTCTGCCTGCCTGCCTGTCTCCGCTGTAGACAGCTCTCCGTGCCGGCCCACCTCTCCATGCCGGCCCGCCTCCTGTCTGTCTGTCTGCCGGCCCGCCTCCTGTCTGTCTGTCTGCCGGCCCGCCTCCTGTCTGCCTGTCTGCCGGCCCGCCGCGCTGATCACCAGGCTGTACGCGAGCACATCGGGCGAGATGCCGTGAGATGGCATCTCGCGTAGCAGATGCAGAGCGGGCGCCGACAGCTGTCCAAGGCGAGGCTCAAACGTGTGAGTAGCAGGCCTGTCTGTGGCGTCTGCTAGTCTGGGGTTCGATCCCTGTGTGTGGCATACCCCGCGCCGTGCGTGCGCATCGATGGCGAGCGTGTATGCCGCGGACTCCGGTGCGAAGCCTGCGGCCGTCATCGCCGTCAGCAGTCGCGCCGCCTCCGCTGAGTGTCCTCCGCTCGCGAGCACGCACAGTGCCGCCTGCAGCACGTTCGGGTTCGGGTTCAAATTCGAGCTCGGGTTCGGGTTAAGGTTAGAGCCGGACGGGAGCAGCTGCACCGTGTAGGAGGTGCGGTCGGGCGCGATCCCGTCCGCCCCCATCCGCTGCAGCAGCTGCAGCGCCTCCGCATGAGGCGCGCCGAGGCCCACAAGCCCGCGGATCTGTGTGACGAGAGTGCGATCTTCGCTGTTGTGTGCGTGGTGTGTTTGTATGGTGTCGTTAAGGCCCAGGCCATCGCGATGAGGTTAGGTTAGGTTAGGGCTAGGGTCAAACCGCGGCGTTGTAGTGCCGCCGGTCCATCGCACCACCTTGCTGCGCGCGATCGACCGACCGCAGCAGCTGCGCGTACATGTCTTGCCGCCCGAGCCGCCCAAGGATGGCCAGGAGCTGCCCCGGCCGCTCGAACTGCTCTGTTTGCTCTGCTAGGCTGCCTTGTCGCCCGCGAGTGCCGGCCATCGAGCTCCGGGCTAATGTCGTAGAGAAAGCGCCGGCGCTTGGCAGTGAAAGGAGTCTGCGCATACTCAGCACTGCCGGGAGGACCGTCACTCGTCACATTCACACCAAGCGTGCCAAGACAGCGTTTTCAATCACGCGGCGACCGCATGGGTTACCCTTCACTTCCGCCGACGGTACCGCCAAGCCCAGGCACGCCTGCGCCTCCTGCGCCTCCAATGCCACCTTCGGTGCCGCCTTTGCCGCCGGTGACTTCGGTGATCTCTGTCACGAACGATCAATGGGCCAACGAGGTCACGTGGTCTCTCTCGTGCAATGGACTCGAGAGCTCCATTACTGGTGGCTCCCCCTACAACGACGAGCACACGGTGCCAGCCGGTGCGTGCACGCTCTCCCTCATGGACTCGTTTGGCGACGGCTGGCAAGGCGCCATGTGGACGGCCCCCGGATGGACCTCCAACAGCTACACTTTGTCTGGATGGTATGGGGTAGAGAGATTCGATGCGATGCCAATGCCTCCAATGCCTCCTGCAGCTCCCAAACCACCGTCGTCTCCACCATTGCTGCCGCTCCCACCCAAGCCGCCGCCCCCAAGCCCAGAGCCCCCTTCGCCTCCCTCGCCTCCCGCACCACCTCCTGTGCCTCTCTTGCCGCCCAGCTCGCCAGCGCCGCCCACCCAGCCACCTCCGCTACCTCCGCTACCTCCATCGCCGCCCGCGCCACCAGCCTCCCCTGAGTGGGATCACCGATTTTCAATTGTGACTGACGAGGCCGGCATACATCTCTGCTGCGATTGGAATTCATACAACGAGTCGTCGTGGTCCTTCTTCCACGGCGGACAGATTCAGAGCACGCAAGACGAGACGACTGTGGAGGAGTGCGCGGCAGGCTGCATGGCAACGCGTGGCTGCACGGGCTTTGAGATCGAAGCCGCTTGGGTCCAAAACCGCGACGAGTCGCACGGCGGGCGCACCACCGTCTACTGTGCGTTCTGGTTCGAGCGCGCCTGTTCATCGTCAGGCGAGAGTCCTGGCGCCGTCATGTGCACGCGGTGGACGACCTACGTCATGGACCTCCACTTCCCGCCGCACCCACCCACCCCGCCGGCAGCGCCGCCCATGATGCCCTCGCCACCGCACGCTCCGGATGTAGCCACAGAGGGTTCAAACCCCAGACTAGCAGAGGACCCCAGGCGGGTCTGCTACTCACACTTTGAGCCTTTGACAGGTGTGCGAGTGCTCGTCACCCGAGACGGGGTGCCTCTCGAACAACGCGAGCGTCGCCGCTCGTTGCGGCTGGTGAGTCGCCGCAGCCGTGGGCCCTACTTCCTAGCACACACTCCACTCCTCCCCCCGCCCCCCAAACCCAAACCCAAACCCAAACCCAAACCCAAACCCAAACCCAAACCCAACCAACCCAAACCCAAACCCAAACCCACGCGCGGCACAGCGACGCCCACCTCGAGGACAGCGACGACTTCGAGGTGTTTTGCTACGTGCTGCACAGCATTTGCCCGGGCGCCGCGTCTTCAGCATGGAGGACCGGTGCGCACTGGGCTCTCTGCGACCGGCCGCCGCCTATGCTGCCGCCGCCACCGCACCCGCCCTCGCCCCCCTCGCCCCCCTTTGGTCCGTCGCCGCCACGTGCACCGCCTCTCCCGTCGATGCCGTCGCCTTTGCCGCCACTGCCGTCATCCGTGGTGCTCACAATGACTGCGAGCGGCAGCGTGAGCGACTTTGACGAAACAAAGACGACCTCCCTCCAGAGCTCGATCGCTGCCGTCGCTGGTGTCGACAGCTCGGCCGTCGCCATCGCCATCACCGCCGCCAGCGTGCTCATCACCGCCACCATCGCGGTGCCCGCCTCCACCACGGCCGCCGCGGTGCAGACCTCGCTCTCCTCCACCCTTGGCACCGCCGCCGCCGCCTTCACCGTGCTTGGCGTCATTATTGAGTCGGTCCCTGCCATCACGGTCGCCGCACCGCCCTCATCGCCGCCGCCCCCATCGCCGCCGCCCCCATCGCCGCCGCCCCCAACGCCGCCTCCGCCCTCGCCCCCACCGCCCTCGGCGCCGCCACCGTCGCCGCCGCCCCCATCGCCGCTCCCGGACGCACCCAACCGCATGCCGCGCCCGCCCGCACCGCTGGTGGCCCCATACCCCTCGCTGCCGTCCGCCGTCCCACTGCCGCGTGGTGCGCACCCCTCGCCGCCGCCACCACCTCCGCCCCAACTGCGGCCCGCCCTCGACACCATTGGAGGCTCGAACATCGAGACGGGTCGCGACGGCGATGGCGGCGCAATCGCGCTCGTGGCGTGCGCCGTTGGGCTTGCCTTCGTGGGGATTGCTGCGGGCCTCCTCTTCCTCCATCACCGCCACCGCCGCCGCCGGCCTTCGGAGCGCACCACGGCGCCCAGCGGCGATGTCATCCCGAAGGGCATCGTGAAGTTTACGGGTTCGAGTCGCGCCAAGAGGGGTCTGGGCCTGGGCACCGTCCAGATGGCGGGTGTGTGTGCCATCGAGCACGACGTGTACACGGCTACCCAAGCGGACGTCGGCGAAAACAGCAAGGCGGGCGCCGCGGGGTCATCGAGCACAGTGTGTGCCCTCGCGATAGACGTGCTCGAGGTGCGTGCTGGCGACGCGGGCGTGCTCGAGGTCGTGAGTGCGACGGCGCACAAGCGCCACGCGGCTGCGCGACTGCAGCGGTGGTGGCGCCGCCGCCGAAGAAGAAGCAAGACAGATCGACTGACAGATTTCTTCCGGAGCAGCCGCGCGGGAGCATCTCCGATTGTGCGCGTTCATCATTCGCACGCCGCGATCGCCGAGCTGTCGGTGGTGCCCCTGCCGCTCGTGGATGCGACCGCACACGTAGTCGTGTAGATCCGTGTAGAGTGTTGTCGTGACGGCTTTACACATGGACATGGACATGGTGTGTGTGGTGATCTTTTAGCGCTAACACACGAACGTACCGGAGGTAGTTAGTACAAGCAAGTAAAAACAGGCTATGATATAAAGCCGTATCGAACACAAAACATGAACACCAGATGTGAACACAAATAACACGCTACGGTAATACTCGGGGGGCGCAACGTACAAGCTTTAAAGTAAAGTACCCATTTGAAGCCGTGGGGAATGGGTCAGAGGTCGTACGGAGATCGGACGTATAGGTCGTGGCGTGGGGGTGATCGACGGTGTGAGATCGAGCTTCGAGTGCGCGTGATCAAATCTTCGAAAATAAATTAACACAACGTATTTTGGATCCCATACGCGCGTCTTCACCTAGCAGAGCTACTGAACTGCGGCAGGACGGCGCCGCCGTCGAGCCGCAGCTGGGGTGGCGCTGCTCTGGAGGCCTTACCCCCGCCCTGGCCGCCCACGACCGTGCTGGGCCGTGCGCGCGGCGTCTGCGGGGCGGCGGCGGCGGCGGCGGCGGCGAGCGGCCTGGTCTCGGCGGCGTTGTAGTTGGCCTCCGCCTCGCGTTTGGCCGCGGCGTCCTGCGCGAGGTGCGCGCGCGGCGAGCTGCGCGGCGAGCTCCACGCAGCGAGCGCCGTGCCGCCACCACTCGTGACGGGTCGGCCGTGCCGTGCCGGCCGCGGCCCGGACGGCGGCTGCGGCGGTGCCTCAGCGGCGGTCGGCTCGATGGACGAGGGCGGGTCGGGGTAGTGCGACGCGCCCATAAGGGGTAGTGGCTTAAGGGCGGACAGCCGCGGAGTGAGCGTCGGCGGCGGCGGCTGGTCGAACCCCCGCCGGTGGGTGCCGGTCACGTCGAGCTGGCCGTCGAGGTCGAGCGCCGCGCCGCGCGCGAGCGCCGCGGAGGGGGGGGCGCCGAGCGGCGGCCCGCCGAGCGGCTGCACCTCGCGCGGCGGCGGCGGCGGCGGGAGGCCGCCCCGCTGCGGGTGGTGGAAGAGGAAGCGAGCGAATTGCTCGCGCGCGGCCTCGAGCTCGTGGTGGTAGGCCTTGGTGGAGCGCAGCTCGTGCATGCCGCGCCGCTGCTCCTCGAGCCCCTCGCGCAGCGCCTGCATCTCGCGGTTCTGCAGCTGCGCCGCCGCCGCGTCGAGGTGTTCTAGCGGCAGCGGCGCGAGCTGCTGCTCGGTGCGCCGCACGGCGAGCTTAAGCTGCTCGAGCTGCGCCTCGACGCCGCGCAGCCGCGTGGCCGTCTCCTCGAAGGCCACCTGCGGCCCGCCGCTGCCGAGCAGATCCTCAGCCTCCTGCTTGCGCATCGCCTCGAGCTGCGCCTCGACCCCCGTCATCGCCGCCGACAAGAAGCCACGCTCGGCGTCGCGCCCGCGCGCCGCCTCGAGCGCCTCCGCGAGCAGGCTGTCCGCCTCGGCGAGCCGCGCGGTCGCCTCGGCCGCCGCGAGCGCGCCGGCCGCCCTCGTGGCCTCCTCCTCCGCGCGCAGCTTCTCCACCTCGGCGCGCTCCTCCGCCGCGCGCACCACCGCCGCTTGCATCAGCCGGCGGTCCTCCTCCAAGAGCAGCGTCGCGCGCGCGCTCGCCTCGGCAGCCTCCATCAGCTGCGCCCGCGCTGCATCCATACCCCGCTGTGCCTCGGCCATGGCCGCGCCGCGTTGCTCAAAGTCGGCCGCCCACGCCTGCTTCTGCTGCTCCATCTGCTCCTCGGCGCGGCGCAGCGCCGCGCTCTCCGCGCCGCGCTCGAGCCCGCGCGCGCGCTCCGCCTCGTGCGCCTGCACCGCGGCCTCCTCGAGCTGCGCCACAGCCTCGGCTTGCCGCTCCGCACAGTCGTTCGCCATGGCGCGCAGCCTCTCCATCTCCTGCGCACGCGACAGCCGCGCCTCCTCGTCCGCCACCTCCGCCGCCTCTGCAGCCGCCGCCTCCTCCTCCGCCTGCAGCCGCTGCCGCGCGCGCTCCAACTTGGCCTCGCGGAAGGCCACCCATTTGCACAGCGCGCGCCACTCGCCACCGCGGCGCATGCGAATCCCAAAGTTCTTGTGCCGCTCGCGCTGCTCCGCCTGGAACGTCCGCCACGCGCTGAAGGCAAAGAAGGTGAGGTTGCCCGAGAAGTGCGCCATCGCGCGCTGCCGCAGCGTGCGCATCTCGTTGACATGCCCCAGCCACGCGACGAAGCAACGCACCTGGTTGGGGTTAGGGTTGGGGTTAGGGTTGGGGTTAAGGGTGGACTTAGGGTTAGGGTCAGCGTCAGCGTCAGGGTCAGGGCCAGGGGCAGGGGCAGGGGCAGGGTTAGAGTTGGGGTAGCGCACGCAGCCGCGCATGGTCATCATGGCGACGGCGCGCTTCTGCTTCTGCTCGCGCTCGATGTGCGACAGCTCGATCAGCGACACCCAGCCACGGTAGCAGATGGAGAGCAGCCGGTTGAACAGGTGCGCCAGCGCGCGCTTCACCTGGCAAGTGTGTGGCCGCAGTGAGTAAGTGAGCAGAAAGTCACATGGCCGTAGTCAGTCAGGAGAGCCGTGGTCAGCAGTAAGTAGCGCGTGCCAGGGCGCGGGCGCACTTCCTCCTTCTTCCGACACTTCTCCTCATAGTCCTCTAGCCAGGTCATCCAGCCAAGCGCTAGACCCTTGTTGAGCGCCCGCCGCGCCATCCGCTGCAGCTTCGCCTTCTCGTCGGCGGACTGCATCGTACTCCACCACTGCTCCCACGCTTGCATCATCCCACGGTTCATCGCCCGCCGCGCCACGCGCTTCATCATGTGCTGCTCGCGCACCAACTCCATCCACTGCGCCCACGCCTTGCCACACGGGTCGCCCAGCAGCTTCTTGCCGGCGCGGTGCATCTTGCGCAGCACCTCCACGCGCTCCTCCCATTGCGCCCACGCCTGCTTCACCAGGCGCTTCTTCAGCCGCGCGCTGCCCTTGCGGAGCTTCTGCATGTCGGCGCGATACGCCTCGCTCATCGCCACCCACCTATGAAAGCTCGTGGCGTGCGGCCGCAGCTTCCCCATGATCTTCGTGAGCTGCGACTCGCCCAGCAAGTAGAATCGCCAGCGCGAGAAGAGGCGTGCCTTCGCCGCGCCAAGCCATCGGGCGACGAGCTTCTGCACGCGCCCGCCCGCGATCTTCTGGAACTTCCACGCCATGAAGGCCGCCTTGACCGGCGCCTGCGCGTGGCCTCGCATGTGCGCGCCGAGTCGCCGCTTCTTCTCTCTGGCCTCATCCGCCACGGCAGCCCAGGCATTGAGCGCGCGGATCAGCGGCTGGTTCATCGCACGCCGCGCGAGCCGTTGCAGCGCTTTCATCTCCTCTACTGACTCGAGCCACGCGTTGAGCGCGCGTATCAGCGGTTGGTTGAGCGCACGCCGCGCCACCCGCTTCATCGCATTCATCGCCTCTGTGCGCTCCTCCCACCACTCCTGCCACTGGGACCATGCCTTGTTACAGGGGTGCACGGCACGCTTCAGCATGCTCAACGAACGCTTCTTCTCCTCGATGAAATCGAGCCACACGCGCCAGGCCTTCCCCTCCGGCTTGGCTCCCTTGAAGAGCCGCTTCAGTCTGTTCTTCTCCTCCACTATCTCCACCCATTTGCTCAGCGCCTTCCACTCCGCATTCCGCAGCACCTTGGCCATTGCTTTCTTCTTCCTGCGCTCGTCGTCGCGGAGCTCCAGCCACGCGACAAAGGCCCGGTCCTGGCTGAGCATTAGCATCCGCTTCCCGATCTTTTTGATCCTCTTCAGCTTATTCCCCATGAGCTGCGCGCGCTCGATCCCAGACTCGATCTGCACCGACCACCTGCGCCAGCCGTTTCGCAAACGTGTACCGAACAGGATCATGATGAGCCGCCGCCGATGCTGCTTCTCCGCCACCATCTCCTTCAAGACATGCATCGGATGCGATAGGGCGAACTGGGCCGCGTAGCGCGAGGCGCGCTGCTTGAGCAGCTTCGAGGTCTTGTGCAGGTTCATCCACGCATCGTACACCGGCTTCATTGCTTTCAGCTGCATCATCAGAATCTTTCTGTTCAGAATATTCAGGTTGTCGCGCGCAAGCTTCTCTTGCCGCTGCTGCTCGCGCGCCTCGAATGCCTGTAGCTCGGACTTTGAGTCGTCGAGCAAGACGCGCATCTTGCGACTCTGCTGTACCATCGAGCGCAGCAACGTCTGCACGATCGGGTCAAAGGCTACCTTGTACTTGACGGCGGCGAGGCTGATGGCTGCGCTCTCCTCTTTGTCGGCGTATAGCGCCAGCAGCGATTTCCAGAGTATCTCGTCTCCGGCGAGCTCTGGCATGTTGACCGCAATGAGGCCCGCTTGCCAGTTTGATTGCGTCACGAGGCCCGGTTTGTCAAAGTCAAAGAAGTTGAGCAGCACGATCCAATTCTCGCCGTTATTGGGCAGCATACTGAGCATGCCATCGAGGTCGGGCTGCCCCATTACCGACCAGGTACGCTCATTGCTGCGAGCGGCTGCGCCAATGCCGCCGCCCGGAGGCATGTGCGCGGCGAGCGCAGCAGAAGCAGCAAACAGAAGTTCAGGTTCGAAACCGATGAAAATATACATCGGACCAAACTTGGGGATGCTTACCGGTGCATGGACGCGAGAGCGAAGGTGCGGGACTTGCTGTCCTTGTATTTCTTATCTATCTATCTCTTATTTCTTATCTTACCTGCTGTCCGCATTCAGCGCCTACAGCAGACTTTCACCCACCGCACTCGCACCGTGCGAGTTGTCGAGGTGGAGCCGAGGATGGATGGAGGTCTCGAAGAACGAGAGACCAAGCGCCTATTGAGGGTCTGCTCGCGCCGCGCCATCGATAAGCTTCACGCAGACCTCGAGACCGCGACCGCGAACCCCGAGACTGCGCACCAAATCATCCGCAACGCCTCTGAGGCGGACTTGTCCCTCTTGCGTGGGCTGTACGCACGCTCTGTGGGTGTGACGCTCTCGGTCATGGGCGTCGCATTTTTCGGCGTCCTGCCGAGAAGAACCCGGCCGGTCGTGAGTGCAGCCGTGGCCGTGGGCGTCGGCAGCGTGGCCGGCGTCGTCTACGGAGGTCGCGCTCGCAGCTTGACATACGGATACAGTATTACTTACGGTTGCAGCCTGCGTGCACACGATTACAGCCTGTATTCATATGGCTGCAGGGATCGCTATGGCCGAGGCCGTCGAGACGATGGTGGGCCAGGCGGCGGCGTCTGTGCTGGCGGACGAGATGATGTGCCCCGCTCTGCGCGAGTTCGGTGTGCCCGCCCAAGGCAGACAGGCAGACACCCGATCCCACGGCACCAGCTCACCACAGCTTGCCGCATGCTCACGGTTCCCGTGACGCTCATGTGCACGCAGGTCCATGCATGGACGACGCGAAGTGTGCGGCGGTGATGGCCGCCTCCAGCGGCCGGCTCTACAGGTGCAGTGAGTAGTAAGTAGGGAGCAGTTAGAGAGCAGTACGCAGTGCTGGCCGCCTCCAGTGGCCGGCTCCGCGCTATGTAGGGCACGCGCGGTGTACTACCAATTAGTACTACACTGTGCTCGATGCATGCTTACTATGTGCACACTAGGTGCACCGCGCTCTGCCAGGCGCGCGCGCCGCGCTCCCCGCAGCGCACTTTGCCGGGGCAGGAGAAAGGCGGAGGCAGCGGGTATAGCGGCGATCGCGGCGATCGCGGAATTGATGTGGTGGGAGAAAGCAGCGACCCGTTCTTCTCGGGCGGTTACGGGCGCGACCCGGCGAACCAGCGCTGGGGTGGACGTTGAGAGCTCAGAGCGTATAAACTCTGAGCTCAGAGTCCCTCAATTTGTTTAATTCGTATTTAACGCCGCGAATCGGTCTGCCACACCTGTACTTGGCGCATGTACCGCCAGTGTGGCGAAGAGAGAGAGAGAGAGAGAGAGAGAGAGCCGTGAGAGTCTCTCAGAGAGTAGCGTAGAGAGGTCTGTGCCCCCCCACTGCCCTGTGCGGTC
>Ga0115006_10004144_pt1 | contig 10073 bp, 13 predicted proteins | sample ArcOceMetagenome_3_FD_88943 | JGI IMG/M metagenome (GOLD analysis project Ga0115006, IMG submission 88943) | Marine eukaryotic phytoplankton communities from Arctic Ocean - Arctic Ocean- Svalbard ARC20M Metagenome | ecosystem: Environmental > Aquatic > Marine > Oceanic | place: Arctic Ocean...
CAGGTGGCAGGGCTCAGCCTCAGCTTTCAGTTCATCGTCACGCTCGTTGTCACTTCGTCGCCAGTCTTTTGGTATGTGTGTGTGTGTGTGTGTGTGTGTGTGTGTGTGTGTTTAGCATGTATGTATGTGCGCATCTCGGGGAATCGAGCGCAATGCATTGCGTTGCTTTGCAGGTTGAGTGCCGTGTGTATGTGGGTATGTGTGTTTGTGTGTGTTTCACAAACACATACACACAGGAATACGCTGTGCCAGCAGGTGCCGCGCTCCATCTCCTCAGTCCCTTCCGTCATCTTCAAGTACGTCCTCTGTTTGATCCAAAGTGTGCTCGTGCTTGTGCCAGGATGTCCATGTATCTCACGGCACGTGCATGCCATTGTACCATCAGCACACACGTGTTTGCAACAGTTGCAAATTGCATGGGCTGCTACTACACAAGTGGCGATGGCAAATTCTTGCGAGTCTTTGCGCACTCCTCGCATCTGAGCCGTTTCATCGGCCAGCTTCCATTCCTTGAAGGGTGCGTACAATGGCACGAATGCAACAATAGTGTATTGTTGGTTCTTGAGCATCATGCCGCTGACGTGTTTGTGGGGCTGCGCGCGACACTGCACAAGGTACATTGATCAGTCAATATGTGTGCAGAAGTATATTGATCAGTCTCCATGTTTGCGTCAACACCGTCCTCGTCGTCACAGCCGGCTTCTTCTCGGTGTATGACAACCAGGAGAAGATACCGTCGCCGCACAACTTCGATCAGGTCTAGATTCGAATCTACACACCGCATCCTGTCCTAGTTTTGACCGGGATTTGCAAACTTGGCAAGTATATTCACATGCGTACAGATTGACACCAAAGCGCATCTGCTTGCCAGCTTTTCCTCAACGCCCCCCGGGGATTGGTCTTCTTTGGAGCAGCAGGCGGGACAGCGCTCATGTGCCTCACGGTCTCGTGTTTGACTTTGACTCGACCGTGTCTTGGTGCCAGTGCACTGCCATGCCGCTCATCTTGACTCTACTGTATGCAGATTTTCCTTCGCTACTTGCTCTGGAAAGCATCCGCCTACGGGCTATTCAAACGCGCTCAAAAGGTGCTCACGGGCCCTCTGCCGCAGAAAACGTGAATGTATGTGTGCGCGCGTGGACCATTACTTTGCTCACTGCATTCTCCTGTCCCTGCTTGTTGTACACCTGTGGTAGGTGCTCATCGATCTCATCTGCGCTGCAAACCCGACAACATTATCGGAAAGCGTACTGCTCAACTACAACTTCTCTCTCGAAAAGCTGCAGGCCATGAGGCAAGTAGACAGTTTTCCTCATCTCTGCAACCGTGTTCCTCATCTCTGCAACCGTCTTCCTCATCCGCATCCTCTGCCCATCATGCTTGCATGGGTCCTTGCTGACTTGATTGATTTGTCCCTGCACCAAAGACGAGGAGACATGGAAGGTCTCAAGCTGCAAAAGCAGCTCCTTGAAACTCAAGATCCTGAGAAGATGATTGATTTGAAGGAGACGCCTCTGAAGAAGCATGGAGGCTACACACAAGAGGAACATATTGCAATTTTCGAGAGTCAGATAGCAGGTCTTGGTGTTTGATTTCGTTCTTGCAGTTCGTTCTTCTCATTTGTCCTGATGCTGGCTCAATGATCTGAATCTTTTCACCTCCAACCCTTTTACAGCGCTCCATCAGCTGCGCTCAGAATATGAGATCGATGATGTCTCGAGAGAAGCTCTGAAAGGGGCAGAGGAGGGCGAGCGTGATGGGGAGGACAAGAACAAAAAGTTTGCCAATGATCCCCTTTCAGCACCCAAACGTTTGGCCATTGTAGAGTATTCAAATGACAGTTGCCGCTTGGAATGGAAGCTGGCCCCTCGTGTTAAGCCCCATCTTGAATATATCACCGGGTATCAAGTGTTGCAGAACGACACGTTGTCTTTGCCCCACAAGGTCATCTCTCCTTGCCGTCTCTCACCTCTCGTCAAGCTGCAATGTTCCTTGACATTTTGTTTTTTGTGACACCGAAGGCAAACTGAACCAGGTGCATCATCCATACACTGTGTGACACTCTCACCTCCAATCAGATTGAAACAGACAGGTTGGGACGCCGAAAGTTTGGGGGCAAGATATCTCTAAAGGAAGGAATGAATACCATACAAGTACGACTGCTTTTTGGCGACCTGTCGCATCGTCTAACTGCTTCAGAGTGGACAGCATGGAGCATGCCGATTTCTATCGAGGGCCCGGGACCCGTGCAGGTGCGACACGACCGCTTGCAAGCGTATCTCAATCCTAAGAAAAGCCGCTCCAGTAAGCAGGACCATGGTCTCACGGACCATGGTCTCACGCACGAATTGGAGCAAGATGTGCAACAAGACAAAGATGCTGCGGGAGTGGGGACGTGCCCGGTAGTACGGGCAGAAGCAGGGGCTGAGACAAGTGTTGCTGCAAGTGTGGCAAGAGTCATTTCGCGAGCAGAGACCAAGACCCTGCTCAAGGTCAATGCATCCAAAGAACCGTCCAACGATGTGAAGCAGCGGTTTGTGAACACTCGAAAGTCACCCTTCGCCTTAGCTCGTGCTGGCGAACACGACCTCTCGAAACGCGTGGTTCTCAATTTGGGCGAGAACCATGTGTATCATGACCCTGTCAAGACAGGCCCAGGTGCAAATTCTGTAATCTTTCACGCATACCTCAAGCGCATTTTGATCACGGCGAAAACGCCGAATACAGTCATGCTTTATTCGGCAGAAGGCGACAAATGTTCGAGAAAAGAAGTTCCGAAGGGCTTCGTGGATCGAGGAGCGGGAATTGAGGTCATATTGCTGGATGTTGACCAGCAATACGTTGCTCAGGTGACCGCATTCACTAACAACCATTTTAAAAAACCTGCACACATGCCGTCGGGCAGTTAGGAAACAGATGTGCGAGCGCTCTCCCTCTATTTGTGTTGTGAATTTAGAGAGAGAAGGCTCGGGTTAGTGCAATATTTGGTTTTTGATCCACCAGTGTGATGTATGTGAATCTCCAATCGCTCTCATGTGCTCACTACCTCAACCAGGTCGGAGACACCATTAAGTTCATGGACTCGGGCATAGTATACGGTCTTGCACCCCTCCTCTTGCCCCTTAGTCTCTCTCTCCCTCTCTCTCTCTCTCTTCTCCGCCCTCACGTGAGAGCTGTTTTATGTCAGCCGCCCCCCAAACTTCTCATCAATGCATGCGCAGGAGTGGAGCGACACATCGTTGAGCACTGGTCAGGGCAGCGGAAATACGAGTCTGCGACAAAGTTGAACAGTGCGCGTGGCCCTGAAGCTGTCGGTGGAGCTGTCGAGCTGTACCTCACAGTGGTGTGATGAAACTTGTTCTTGATCTTGCTGCCCTCTTTTGCTCATCCAACAAAAATGCTTACGCTCTCCTCTGATGATGCCACTGGCTGCAGGCAATGGACTTCAATCTATACGTTCCAAAAGCTATAGTACAGCGAGCTCAATTTCAGGAGCTCTTCCGCCGCGGTAACTCTGCGCATGCGTGCATGCGCATGTGTGTGTGCGCGTGCATCACGACCAAGAGAGCAAGTAAAAAGAGCATACACCTGAGAAGGAAGATGGAGATTTCGTTGCAGCTTTACTGAGTCCAATCACCCTTGTCCGCTAATAGACGCATGCTGTATTCTGCTGCAGAAATTGCCACAAATCTCGGTATCAACCCGGGGCGCGTTGAGTTTGTAGCTTGCTACCCGTTCACACGAAGCATGACGGAAGTTGTTTTCCTGCTCTTGGAATCGGGTGGAGACAAAAGACATGGCGCGAGCAAGGCATTACACCACGAGCATCTTGGCCCTCGGCAGCTTGCTGCACAGCTAGCTGCCCTCATCGCAAGTCCGACAAGCGCCCTGCAAACATCACACACTCTTTCAAAATGTCACGCCCTCAAAATCTTTGCCGGCCGCCGTCCTCCTCAAAACGCACTTGCAACAGCTGAAGCGGGAGATTCTCATTTGACTGCATCGACTCTTTCCGAGTCCGACGCAGATGAGTATTCGGACGCTTCAGATGGCACAGCGGTATCAGAAGAGCAAGTACGCTCCCAGGAGGTTATGCAGGAGGCATCGACAAGTTCTTCTCGTTCAACTGCGATCTCTCCTCGTTCTCGTTTGCAACGTCCTCTCAAATGCTTGGAGGGTAGACTGGCAACGTTTGCAAATTGGCCTCATGTGAGAGCATTTTCACCTCTTGCGCTCGCGACTGCTGGCTTCTATCGCTTGCTTGACCCGGACAGCGACGACATGGTCAAGTGTGCATACTGTCGCCTGGAAATGATACCGCAGATTGAGGGGTTGCCGCCTGCCCTCTTGCACAAACAAAAATCTCCTTCATGCCCAATTGTGATGGGCACAGCCAACGAAACTGTTGGCCTAACGTTTCGTCGTATGAACAACGGTCAAACAGGGGCCAAACAGAATTCAAAGTGCAAATTGAATCAAAATGAGCAGTTTTGTGCAGCCGGAGTTGATGAAAGTGTTGAAAGTGGTACGACAGAGTTGCTTCAATCCGAGATACCTGCCTGCCAATCAATTGTGCTCGATAAGAATTCTTCTTCAATGCATAGTAGAGTCCTTCCTTTGGATGCACATGGGGTAGGCTCCAAAGGTCCATCAAGCAGAATTCGACAAATGTATGCAAGCCGCGTTTCAGCAGCGGCTGCCGTGCTAGAACGTGATCAAAGCCCTGGCCTGGTATTGGTCAAGAAAGAAGAGCGTGAACTGACTGGGACATCGAGACGGGCACAGGGCAGACGAATTACAGCGAGACTACCCGCCTGCACGTCCCGAGAGACCAATCACCTTAAGCTAGTGGCTCTCGGATCCTCAATCACGCTAGAAACCTCTGGCAGCAGAGAAAGGACCACTCTTGAGCACTCAAAAACGACAATGAGTGTCGAAAATGATGTGACGACAGTCGAGATTGAAGACAAGACACCGACACGGGCATCAACCACGTCCTCATTCCCTTTGTACGAAGGGGCCTCTGATGTACAGACCTTGACCGCTGTCAGAGAGGTGGCAAGTGCCTTACCAAATCATTTAGCGTACATTGCCCAGGGGTCGACTGTCGACGATTCGTCAGCTACCACGAGCCTTTTTGAAAGGTCCTTTTCTATGCGAGACATCTCTGTTTCTTTACACTTGCGGTTACCGGTTCCCATTGTTTGCCCTTGCCCTTGCCGCCTCGTTCCCGGGCATGAATCTTCAATGCGTGATATTTTCTTGTGGGAAGTGACAGAGGCAACACTTCCAGGTCGCTTTCATGGCTTGACCAGGAATTATCTGCATCGTCTGTCAATTCGAAGCGTCAATTTGAAGCGGAATCGTCTCCGATAGCAGGAGCTGGCTTTGAGACAAAAACCAGAACGAGACCATCGCAGAGCACTGTCGCAGCCACGGTTGGGGTCATTTCCATGTCCTCACGACATGGCGCGCAACTCACGACTTCTGCAAATTCTGACGCAGGGCAGCAGAGAAACTCTTACACGGTGTATCCGCGAGCACCTCATGTGTTTAATCCTGCAGCTTCTATGCGTTGACCATTGACTTTCTTTTGCTCGCATGTTTTAATTTCATTTATTTTGATAGGTATCTTACAGTATTTAAACAAACTCACATTCGCCCTGACGACAAAATGACTTGAGAACTACCTTGGGGCTACAGAGATAGCCAGTCGAGTTTGAGAAATAGCACAGGGGATGCTGTGGCCGCACTCCCTTCTGCGTGCAAGCCCGATGGCATTGTGAACTTCTGAGTCAGATTTGAGAGCGATCACATATCTAGTCGGCATCCGCTGAAAACTGTCCAATGCTCACAGTCCGCTCGAGGTACTCTGCAAGGTCTGATGACCCCCACACCAAGGAGCCAAAAACTTAGTAAAATAGACAGCGCGAACGATCACATCTCATTTTCAGCAAGTCAACAAAAGCGAAAGCTTAGTCTACAGCACAACGGAACGGGAAAGCACCAACCTTCGTCCAAATCGCCAGACTTGTATAAGGATAGCAATTTTTGCTCCAAAAAGTGCGGGCCTACCATGGCAGCATTCATGATATCCTGTATCAAGCCCTCGCGCTGGTGCCGTTCAAGCGATAGGCCGAGATCTTCGCGAGGCGAAGTGCGGAAGGCTCCTTTTTGCCCGTCTTGGTCAATCTTAATGATGATATCTTTTGGAGAAGCACAATGATTGCCGTTTACTCTGTTGCCTTGACTATCCATCACATGCGCTTGAGGCCTACTGGTCGCATCTTCGTATGAATGGGACACACGTGTCGCTGAGTTCGCAGCAACGTGTGCCAATGTCGTTCAATTTGTGCACCAAATAGTCAGAATTACTTCAGCGTGTCGAAGATACAAACGGAAGGCAACAGATTCCAACGGCTTACCGCATGTAAGGTGCGGCCGAGGCAATACGAGCGAAGCCCAGGTTCTAAAAACACCATCGCAGCATTTTCTGCGCGCAAATTCTGTGGCCCAGTATTCGGTTGAGAGCCTCTCGACATCTCTCTCGCCCTCCAGCGCCGCATCCCCACCCTCGGTGTTGTAAATGATGTTTCGAGGTGGGCCCCAGCCAGCCGCGACAACATTAACGGCTGCAATTTCTTCCGCGTTCTTGCTCCCGTTTTGCTCTAAGTCGGTAACTTGTACCTGATTTTACATCAAGATCGGGAAAACATTGCACAGGTGAGAAGTGCATCCAAACTCTTCCTGCAGACAAGGATAACGTGGACATTGTACGTGCATGCGAATATCGCGAGCAAGGATTCGTACGGTTGCCGGGACGATGACAATATTCTGCGTGAATCTTGTTATCCGGCCATGCATGAGAATGGAGTCTGGGTCGGCAGCTTGCAGCTTGAGATCAGCCACCACTGCTTGGGCGCTCGGACCAGTGCCGTTAGAATCTGCCGAAACTTCCAGGCCTGCAACAATACTCCCAGGTGCCAATCTTTTCACGGCAAATCTGTCGGAAGGCACTTTCGCGGCGTTGCTCATGTCCTGCACCAAGTCGTGCACGAACGTTTGCCGCCTCTCCGATCCTTCCTCACCGGCCTCTTTGAAGTCCAGCTGTGATGTGAGATTGAACCAACGCAACATGTAGATCAGGGAAAAGGGAGCAAAGAAACGGTATCAAACATGTGTAGCAGGTAAAATTGTGTTGCGGACACACCGAGAGCTTTAACTTCAAGTTCGACACGCACTGGTGTGTGGCGCCATTCTGGAGAGGCTCGTTGTTTTTTGCGCGCAAGGCTTGTGCCCCTTTATAGATAGCCCCGGCCCCTATGGCGCCGCCAGCTCCCAACACGGCCGCGTCAGCTCCTCCAATGTTCACGCCGGCTTCTCCGATGTCGGCGGCTGCCGCTCCCAACATTTCCACCTCCTCCTCCGCCGCTTCCAGTGCCCCATCTACAAGGTCCGTAGCTCCGTCTTCCGCCGCTTCCAGTGCCCCATCTACAAGGTCCGTAGCTCCGTCTTCTATCATATCTTTCGCTTGCGATGTCACCTGGCTCCCACCAACAAAACCCGGAATGTGAGTGTTCCTGTTGCCAGCAGTGACCGGCTGGGTGCCTGTTACAGGCAGCAAACAGGAGACACGCGTCTCAAGTTCCAGGGCACGGAGATAGGATGCAACACCTGTTCATAAAAGCTGCCTGACACCTCCCTGACTGAATTCGACTTGACAAGCCCTCCAAGAGCATTGCCCACAGCAGGGGCAGGAGGCTTGGGCATGCATGAAATGAAAGCACCAGCTATTCCTTTGATGCCGGCCCAGATAGGGCCCACTACCGCACAGAAAGCTGCTATCATCGTACCCATGAGAGCAGCCCAAATCACGAAAAAGTCGCTGAAAACCTCGGGCATGTACCTGATTCGAATATTTTGATTGTGAGAAAGCTGTCGTGCTGTAGGCAGATTGAAAAAGAGCTATGTACAAGCAATGCGTCCCTGCAAAATGCGTGGCAAGATTCGTGCCGAAGCAGCATGTTTGTGCCAACTTGTACCCGAGGAGCGACGGCATCGCAGCCAAACACATTGTGCACAGATTGCTCACGGCAGAGAAGGACTCAGAAAGATTGAAAGTGTTGTCACTGAAGGGGCTGTACAGCATACATTCAGGCAGAATTCAGTATGGCAGAACGCTTGCACATAGAGGATGTGAAAGACAGAGAATGAGCATCCCAGAGAAAGGCATACTTCATCAAGACGATGACCGACAAATCGGCGACTTGAAGCATCACAGCAGCTCCCGCGTTGACGGCACCGATGGTCAGGCCCATAATAGCGGCAAGCATTAACTTTCGAACAAGCAACCATATGAAATACTTCCACGCATGCTGCCTTAGGTCCTTCACGAGAAAACTCCAAAATTTTCCCTCCTGAACAAGAGAAAAATGACGATGTAATAGTGGGTATTCATGTCAAACAGGATAGATGCGAGCCAGATTTGTATGCAGCAATATGAAAGTCTCCGCATATGCGCGCCCGCCCTCAAGGACGGTGCGTTGTAGCCGAAGCGGAATCCCTGACCTTTGTGTCCTCTTGCCATTCGCCTTGATGCCTTGTTGCATGCGCCCAATCCATGAAGGCTTTCAGCTTGCCCATGCACGAGTCGGCCTCCCTCATTTGCTGTCGCATGTCCTTCCACTTGATTGTTTCAATGTCTTCATACACCATTAACCTGACGAAAGTGATGTGAGTAAATCATGTATGTGAGGACCACCACTGCCCCCCAGTTTTAATCTTGCATCCATTATGCTTCCGACGTCAAGCAACGCCGGCGCTCCTAGGTTGAGCTGGCTCTGAAAGAGCATAGCTTCACTCAGCATCCCTAGCACATGGTGAAAATGTTAAAGGATGCAAGTCGAGAGCAGCCACTGACCCCTTCTTCACGTTGCGAGCGACGGTCCAGAAGGCAAAAACCATGAAGCATATTGGTCCAAAAAAAATGCATGCCACTGATATGACAAGCCAGACCGGGCACGGTCTTCCCAACGTTTGCGCCAAAGAATCGCACATGCCAAACCTGTTGACATATAAAAAAAAACAGGTTCCGTCAGACTGCATTTATCACAGGTCCATGGTGAGTGAGATTCTAATCCAATACAGGGGACCTTCTCTTGCATCGAAACCAAGCAGAAAGTATCAAAAACTAGGAACGAGAACCACTGGACAAGAAGCGTTGGCCCTTCCCAATTGGGGAACGTCAAGGCATCCATGGGATCTTTCTTCATGCACTTGGTTACAATCAGTTGGCAGAGTGAACGAGCTGCATAAACGGCAAGCAGTGAAGCGCAGATGACGACAGCCTTGTCCATGAGAGGGATGCCATTCAACAATCCGCACTCGTTGCAATCGTATTTCTCTTCCGCTGTCAGTGTTTCATTGCCGCAGTCCGTATAAGCAGCTGCCTCTGCTGTTTGGCCCGGTTTTGGTCGTGGTCTCTTTGCTCGGCGTAAGGATCTTCGAGCTTGTTCCAGCCAACGTCGCACGCCCGTCGATGTGGACGAGGTTTGCTCTGAGCCTGCTGAATCTGGCTCAGGCTCATTTCCACCGGGAAACAACGACACCGGGAGCTCCAAGTTGGCCCATTCAAAGCCTTCGCTAAAGGCTGCAAGGGCGCCCCCTCCTCCACCAATCTTGCCCATTTGCGAAAGCACTTGGACTTGCCCAATCATCGCGAGAGCACCAGGCCCCGCGGCGGCCCCTGCGGCCCCTGCAGCAACAACGCCACCTATTGCCGCACCCACCACGGCCGACATTTGCGCAGCCAGCGCCTTGGCCTCTGCTGGCTGCATTGTTTTGCGACCTAGGGGGGATGGCGTCGTGGTTGGTGCTGGGGCGGTTGCCGAGTCTCCCGCCGACGTATTGTTGGTGTGCAGCACAGCTGTCGACATGTACAAGTGGCTGCCGGGCGCGGGCGTCGTCGTCGCTGGAGCCACCTCTGTTTCCGCTTCGCCGATGCCTGCGCCTCCAGCTCCCTCCCCGCCCGCCCCCTCCTCGCCCGGCCCCCCGCCTGACTCGCCGCTCCCACC
>Ga0115006_10004145_pt1 | contig 10073 bp, 5 predicted proteins | sample ArcOceMetagenome_3_FD_88943 | JGI IMG/M metagenome (GOLD analysis project Ga0115006, IMG submission 88943) | Marine eukaryotic phytoplankton communities from Arctic Ocean - Arctic Ocean- Svalbard ARC20M Metagenome | ecosystem: Environmental > Aquatic > Marine > Oceanic | place: Arctic Ocean...
CTGAGCGCACGTGCCACAGCGACCCTGGCTCACTGGCTTGTTGACCGCCCCCAGCGCCACCCAGTCAATCGGCTTGGGCTCGCCCAGAGAGGGATCGAAGGCCGGCTGCTTGGCCGCGAGGCTCGTATCGACACCACCGCCCCGAAGGCCAGCAAGCTCCTCCTTGGACCAGTCGGCGTACTCGTCCAGCCCGAACGTGGCGGACGGGTTGGCAAGAGCGGCCTGGCGGACCGCCGCGCGATAGGTCACGAAGTTGCGATGGCGAACGGCACGCTCTTCGGCCTCATAGCGCCGCCCGTGCGCGCGGGCCCACTCGTCAAAGCCGTCGTCGTTGGTCGCAGAGAGAAGCAGCAGCGGGAGGGCCAGCATGTTAGGTGTAGGCGGGTAGAGAGGACAGTGGTGGCCGGCGTCGCCGAGACTTGCTCGTCCGCCACCCTGCGCGCCCGCACGCGCGCGCGCGCGCGCGATAGAGGTCAAACCACCCTCTGCCGCAAACACAAATGCGGCGCACTGTACACGTTGGCGTCCGCCTAGGTGCCCCCCCCTGGCTAAGCGTTCAATGGGAAGGGGGCACACCACCCAACGCGGCAGCCGCATCCATATTTGTGAAGTTTGGTTGGCCATGGCAGCTGAACGCGGGCTGGTCGGTCTGGTCTCGATCAGCGACCACCACCACGCATGGAGCTGGCGACCGGACGTGCTGGTCACCGTGGCCTTTGAGAATGTGAGCCTGCCATTCGCCCCAGTCCTGCGGTGCGCTGACGGCGTCGAGCACCCACTGCATGTGGCCGTCGCGGCAACGGGCCCTTCCCTGCTTTGGAATGCGAGCGAACGACCCCCGAGCATCTTGACGCAGCGGACCCTGCGCGCAAACGGCGTGCTGCATTCCGCCGACTCCAGAGCGACAGACGCCGCGACGCAGCGGCAGGCGCTGCTGCTGCTGCTAAGGCCGCCGCAGCTGGCATACGTGCGCACGTGCCAGCTGGCAGGCGCTGAGCCATTGCGGCGTGCGCGTGCTCGAGAGGCAGCAAGCCCGCTGCGCGCGCTGCGCCTGGCGCGCGTCCTCGCCTCGCAGTTGAGTGCCTCGGTGCCGCGCACAACGCGCGCGCCCGACCACGGCTCTTGCAGCATGCCATTGCTCCGGCAGGATCGGAGCCCGTTGCACACGTCATTCCTGCACATTGACGGCGGCAACGCCGTGGGCTTGCGCAGAGACGTGGGTTCATCGGTGGTCGCGCGGCTGCGGAGTGGCGCACGGCTCGGGGTGAGCCAAATGCAGCAGCTCGGGATGACCACGAGCACGACCGCGTGCGCCAGTCGGATGCAAACGGACATTGCCGACTCATTGGCGACTACGGTCCAATCGACCATGGAGACGACGTTTGTCATGGCGCTCATCAAGGGCGTTGCGATCCCGCTGTTGATGCTGCTTTGCATCCCTTTTGTGATGGCGTTGCTCGACGCCCTCATGCCGTACCTGTCGCCAGTGCTCGGTCCGGGCATGGTCGCCTCAGCCGAGCCGATCCTCGTCATGTTCTTGTACCCCAAGATCTACGGCCCCGTGGGAAACAACCTGATTGAATCCGCAACGAAAGCGCTCAATGCGCGCGTTGGCGCAATGCTTTGTCGTTCGCTTGCCTTCCACCTCCCGCGTATACTCACGGCGTCGATCCCGCCCAAGTTGACCGAGTACATGATGAAGTCATGGGCGCCCGAGGTGGCCAAATCGCTGCTGTACAATACGCTCCACGCGCTTACCCACTCGCTGACGCACTCGATCTCGCACCACCTGACGCAAGCGGTCGCGCAGGGCGTGACGCATTCGATCACGCACGCGCTGGTGCACTACTACTATTGCATCTACTGCTACAAGTCGGGCGACTTCTGCCGCTACTGCTACTACTGTGAGCCACGCACTCGAACCAATCTCGTCTGCACGGCACGCGACTCGCGCCCATCCGACTAGCACTGACCGATTCTTGTGCTCCCCTGGTCGGCAGATAACGATTGGCTGCGTCTATCCAAGCAGGCGGGCACGGGAGGCAGGTTCGGCAGGATGGAGGAGCGCGTTTATTGATGCTGCGCCGTTGATAGCTAGTTCAAAAGATATTTTACTCGAGGACTTCGCCCTCGCCCTTGTCGTTGCCGTCGCCACCTGCCTCAGAGCCGACTTCGGTGGCCGTACACGTACCCGTGTTCGCACCCTCCGCAGCCTGTTGGTCGTGCGTCGACGCGCGGACGCGAGCCATGTGAGTCGCGACACGCGCCTGAATGTCCTTTTGGGGACTGCCTGGAGAGGGTCGAGGTGCTGCCGGCCGTGCGATGCCGGGGCTGCGGGGTGGTCCGCCGCATGACGCCCCGCCGCCACTGTCACTGCTGGTGCCGCTGTCAGCCCCGGCCGACGCGGCCTTCGCCTCGCGGGCGCGCGCGAGGCGAGACGCCACCACCCCGGGCGGTGGCCCAGCAATTGCAGCGTCCGCCTCAGCCCCGAGCCCGACAGCAGCCATCGCATACGCGGTCGACGCGCTCGTCGCCCGACGCGCCACCCTCACCGCCTCGGCGCTCGCTGCGTCAGCGGGCACACCCGCGCAACACGAAGTCTCCGCCGCCTCCCGCAGCGCGCCGGCCGTGGCGGCGGCAGCGGCGGCGGCGGCGGCAGTGGTGGCGGCCGTGCCGGCCTCGATCGATCGCCGGTGCGAGTTGGACTCGCTCGCGCGCCGGACACGCGACTGCACCTGGTGCTTGATAGTGTCGGCAGCCGTGGTGCCGCTGTCCGCAGCGGCAGCAATGTCGAGCGGCGTGGCGGCCGAGCCCAGGCCCTCCTCACCCACGAGCTCGCTCACGCGTGAGAGCGCGTGGTCGCGGCGGTGGGCGGCGGGCGGCAGCCCGGCCGCCTCGGCCGTCAGCACCGACTCAAGGAGGTCGGAGCCCGAGCTGTTGTAACCGCCCGTCGAGTCCGACGGCTCACCGCCGGAGAGCGACGAGCCACTGCTCCTTTGCCTCAGCGGCGGCGGGGTCGCGGGGTACGCTGCCAGTGCTTGCAGCCGCTGTCGCGCCTCCACCCTCGCCCGCGCTGCCAGCTGCCGCTGCCGCGAGAGGGCGAGGCTCTGCACATCGCTGCCGTCCGCACCGCTCGCCTCGCCACCGCTGGCGACATCACCGAAGGTGCGCGCGCCGCCATCAGCGGGCGGAGAGTCGAGCTCGAGCGCAGAGGCGCAGCCTGCCTCCGGCTGTGCTGCGCTGCTGCACGCCACGTCGAGGCACACGTTGGCGCAGCTGACGGCACCTCCGGCGGCGTCGTCGTCATCGTCGCTGGCGCCGCCGTCGTGACCGCCGCTGCGCCGCTCGTCGAGCACGCCGGCAGCGGTGGGCAGCGCGAGGACGCAGAGCCTGCCCGCGTCTGCTCCGTCGTCCGCGGCGAGCGCCGGGTCGCGCAGCAGCATGCGCACGCGACGCGCACCCAGCCAGTAGAGCGAGCCGAGCGAGAGGAGCAGCCCCAACGGCAGCGCACCACCCTCGGTGAGCATCGAGTCGGCCAGCTCGCCCGAGGGCAGCACGACGCTCGCGAACCAGAGCGACAGCAGCGCCGTGCCGAGGCCGTGCGCCAACGAGGCGGCGGTGCAGCTGGCGAGGACCGCGGCTGTAGGGAGGCCGTCGTGCTTGACGACGGGCCATGGCAGCAGCTGGAGCAGCTCGAGGTTGAGCGGCAACAGCACGAGCAGCATCAGCCACGACCTGAGGCCTCCTGGCGACGGGCCACTAGCCTGGCGCAGCGAGCGCCGCGCGAGCCGCGAGCAGTAGACGGCCAGCACGCTCGCCACCACGCCGCGCAGGCCGAGCAGCAGGAGCGCCAGCGATCTGATCGTGCCGGCGTCGTCGCTGTGAGACGCGGTCGCCAGCAGCAGCAGCACCGTCGCGTCCAGCTCCGCGGCACCGCCGACGACACAGCACCACGATGCGAAGGCCGCACGCGGCGACAGGCTGCTGGGCTTGGCCAGCAGCGCCAGCGAGGCAGCGCCGCCCAGCCAGGCGGCCGATAGCACGAGCGCTGACCAGGATGGCATCGACGGCTGTTAGCGCTCGGCAAGTAGCGCGGCGGTTAGTATTTGTATAACCCGGCAGGTGACGAAGTATGCGGCATACTTTTGACACGTGTCAGTTCAACTAATGTTGTTGCTACGGCGGTCGCCGTCCTCGCGACACGCGCTGCGTCGTGCAGCAGCCGTGTCACTCTCGACCGCGTCGCGCCAGCGCGCTACGCCGCGAGCCGCCAGGGCGTCGCCTGCCTCCGGCAGCGAGCCACAGCCCGGGGCGTCGGCGTCCACGACGATGGAGCTCACCTTCTTCGGCACGAGCAGCGGCTCGCCGTCGGCCACGCGCAACCAGCAGTCGCTCGCGCTGCGTCTCGAGGACGAGACGTGGCTCTTCGACTGCGGCGAAGCTACGCAGTATCGCATGGAGCACTCGTCGGTCTCAGCAGCCGACATCAGCCGCATCTTTGTGTCGCACCTGCACGGCGACCACTGCTTTGGCCTGCCCGGGCTGCTGGCCAGGATGGCGACCGACGCAGGCCGCACCGATGGCGCCGGCGCCGGCGCTCGGCCGCCAGTGCAGATCGTTGGGCCCGTCGGGCTGCGCGCGTGGCTGCGCTCTAGCCTCTGCCACAGCGAGGCGCTCGACGGCGGCGGCCTGCAGCTGCAGATCCACGAGATCGGCGGGATGCGCAAGTGCAAGGAGCCGAGGATGCGGCCGCGCTACCAGCTGGATACGCCTCTGCGCAGCGAGGTCAAGTCGTGGACGCTGATGCCCGACGAGGACGGCTCGTGGGAGGTGCCGCCGCCGCTCGCGTCGGCGGCGACGGCCGGCGGCGGCCGCGTGCCGGTGGCGAGCGTACGCGCCGTCGAGCTCGACCACACCATCCCGACGGTGGGCTGGGTCGTGCAGGAGGCGCGGCAGCCGGGCAGCGGCGGCAGCGGCAGCAGGAGCGGACGCGCGACGCCGCGCAAGCTCGCCATCCTGAGCGACTGCCGCGACCCGTCGGGCGCGGCGCACCACGCGGCGGGCGCGCACCTGCTCGTGCACGAGGCGACCAACGCGTGCACGTCGGTCGACCTCAAGGCGGGCGAGACGTTTCGCGAGGTGCAGCGCAGCGCGTGGCGGCACGGCCACTCGACGCCGCAGATGGCGGGCGCGTTTGCGGAGGGCATCGGCGCCAAGCACCTCGTGCTGACGCACTTCTCGGTGCGCTACGCGGGCGACGCCACGCGCGGCTCGCGCGCGGTGATGCGCGAGATCCAGCAGCTGGCGCGCTCGCGCTTCGCCGGCCCCGTCGAGACGGCCCTCGACCTGATGACGCTCCGCGTCGGCGTCGACGGCGCGGTGACGGCGCACCCGCCGCCCGCGCTCGTGCTCAACGGGTGGGAGACGCCGCCCGCCACGCCGAGCTCGGCCGAGCAGCTGGAGGCCGAGCGGCGCGAGCGCGAGCGGCGGCGCGCGCAGTCGCGTCGTAATCTTGCGGAGCACCGAGAGCTGCAGCGGCAGCAGGCGGCGGAGGCGGCGGCGGAGGAGGATGAGGAGGTGGTGGTGGTGGTGGAGGCGCCGCAGCGGCCGAGCAAGCCGGCCGCGCAGATGAAGGTGGGCGAGCTGCGTGCGGCGCTCAAGGAGCGCGGGCTCCCGACGGACGGGCTCAAGGCGGTGCTGGTGGCGCGGCTGCAGGAGCATCTGACTTGAGTGAGTCCCCGTGTAGGTATCTCAATGGAATCATGGCCACTTAGGTTATAACACAAACGCGTCTAACAAACGTCCAAACGAAAATATCCCGCCCTCGCCCCTGAGTTCCGGGGCGGCGGGGGTCAATGAGCGCCCCCATCACTTCACTTGGAAGCCAGCGGCACCGTGCTTGAGCGCGGTGGCGAGCTGCTTCGCGAGGGCAGCCTGGCTCGAGTAGTTGGGTAGGTCGAGGATTCGCGAGCACGTATGCACGACTGGCAGCCGCTCGTCGCCGCCCTGGACACATTTGATCGAGATGCGCTCATCCTCGGTCTCCAGCCCGCCAGGAGGTAGTGCGCGCAATGCCGTCGCCCACTGAACGAAGCGGAAGCGCTCGGCCTCGTTGAACATCGCCTTGTCTTCCAGAACTGAGCGCAAGTACTCGCCAACACGCGAGCCGGCGGGAAAGCCGGCCTCAGCTGCGGCATTGGCACTGTCATTTGGCCCTGCCGCGACACGCGCCGCGAGACGAGTCAGATGGGGGCATCGTGAGTCTGTGCCAGTGTGTGTGCTAGGGCAGCATCCCGGCGCACATGTGAAGCATGAAACCAGCTCGGCGGCGGAGATGCGCAGCTTGCCCTGCACCATCTTTAGCATGTCGTCGCACGACTGCGCAGCGAGCTGCACCGTCAGGTCAACGTGCTCAGTGAAGCCGTCACGTAGAGCTTCCAACGCTTCTCGCCGATCGAGCAGCAGGCGGCGGCGACAGCCGGCGACGATGGCGCGCGGCAGGTTTGCAGCGGTGAGCGGCTGCTCAGGCTCAGGCAGCGAGTCGTCCATGTCCTCGAGCGTCAGCCCCTCCACGGGAGACGTGCCGTCCAGTAGAGCCGCCCACGAATCGGCAAGCACCGGGTCGTAGTCCTTTAGAGCTCGTAGCGCTTTGCGCGGCTGCGCATCGTCGAATACGCGCCGCTCACCGTGGTTCTCGAAGACCAAAAACTCGAAGAGAAAGCGGGCCAGCCCGCCGCCTAGCGGGTGTCCATCGAGCACCGCCTTGCAAAGCACGCGACCGAGACTTTGCAGCTTCTCCGGCGGCGCATCAGCCCGTGGCAGCACCACCGCCGAAGCTTCCTTCGCACGATCGAAGAGCCCACGTTCGTGCGATACCACCTGATCCCAGAAGCACGTGTACATATCGGACGTCAGCCCACCATCGTCCACGCCAGCCTCTTCGCTCTGCCACTTGTCCAGGAAGGAGACATTGGTCTTGCGCCACAGCTGCCCCGCATTTTGCAGCTTTTCAAATTGCGCAAGCACGTCGTCGACCAGACGATCGCGGCGGATCTGGACCGACCACTTGGCCTTTGCCGTCTTGTACTTGGATTCGGCGCGCTCCCGAAGAAACTCGACGTGCTGGCGAAAGGCGAGGTACCGCGAGTTGAAGGCCTCGACACTGCCGTGCTCTTCCGCAGCGTCTGCTGCTTCGTGTGCTGCTGTATCGGATGGCTCTGCGTCCGTTGCCTCGAGTGCCTGGTGTGCTGCTACGCCCACCGCCGCATTCGCCACCTCGCGAGTGCGCAACGCCTCCTCCGCAGCCGACTCGGCACGGCATGCCCGCGCGTCGCCCTCAGCTACTTGCGCCCTCAAGGCTGCAGCCAATGAGTCAGCCTCCTGTTGCCTCCGCTCCGCCGCTTGTTGTATCGCCTGAATCCGCGCTCCCGACTCCGTGGCTTGCAACTGCAGCTTGGACTCCGCACGATTCGCGCGTTCGTGCTCTGCCTTCGCCCACTCTTCTGCCAACTGGCGTGTCTGTTTCTCAACTGCTGCTGCGCGAGCATCCAGACTGTTCTCTTCGTGATTTGGTCGAGGGGGTGGGGGCGGAGGAACTTGGTGGTTGGGCCGCGGGGGAGGCGGAGGCGGTGGAGGAGGTGGAGGAGGCGGCGGAGGCGGCGGAGGAGGTGGAGGAGGCGGCGGAGGCGGTGGAGGAGGTGGAGGAGGCGGCGGACGCGGTGGAGGAGGTGGAGGAGGCGGCGGACGCGGTGGAGGAGGCGGTGGAGGCGGAGGCACTTGAGATGGTGGAGGCAGTGGCGGCGGCGTGGAGTGGGAAATCGGCGAGGCCGATCTGCGCGGGCTCCTGCTGCGGCTCCGGCTCCTGCTCCTGCCGCGACCTCTCCGCTCATAAACCGGCGAGGCCGATCTGCGCGGGCTCCTGCTCCTGCTCCGGCTCCGGCTTCTTCCGCGACCTCTCCACTCATACTCGCTCCGGTTTTGGCCCTGCTCGCGGTCTGGCTTTTTGTATTCCATCACCCTGATGCGACTACCTGCAAACGCCGTACGATCCATCGCCTCAAGAGCTGCATTAGCGTCCACCGACCGCGTGAATGCGATGAAGCCGTAGCTCTTCCTCTCGCCAGCCTTGACTGCATAGTACGCTTGTGTCACCCGGCCATGCGCCTCAAAGGCAAGGCGCAGCTGAGCATCATCGCCGCTGGACGGCAGGCCCCAGCAGAACAGCCGCCCACTCCTTTGCTCCATCATCGCGTCCTCACTCCCCTTCGGTGGACTCCCCGCTGGGCACTTCGCTGCTGCGGAGGGGTTGCGCACGACGGGTCGCGCGTCTTTCGGAAACGTGCCATCGCAGTGCCGCCATTTGTAGCAGTGGCTGGCCCCCGCGTTGTTGACATGGCCGCACTTGCACTGCCATGATTGTGCCCCTGCCTCCACCCCAGAAGCCGAAGAATCAGGGTCATCCTGCTTGCGCCGCGACACTGGCTGTGCCGATTGTGCTTGGCGCGGTGCCTGTTCTTCTGCCAACTGCGCCTGCTCTGCCGCCCTGCGGGCCGTCTCCTTGGCCTCCTGTTCGGCCTGCTTCTGAGCAAGCTGCTTGGCCTCGAGTGCCTTTGCCTCGCGCTTGGCTTGCTCCTCCGCCGCGCATCGGGCCTTTGCCTCGAATTTTACCTGCTCCTCTGCCTTTTGCCGAGCCTCTGCCTCGCGCTGGGCCCGCTCCTCTGCCGCCTGCCGCGCCTCCGCCTCTCGCTTTGCCTGCTCCTCTGCCGTCTTCCGCGCCTCCGCCTCGCTCTTTGCTTGCTGTTGAGCTGCCAGTTGCGCCTGTTCAGCAGCAGCAATGCGCCTGGCCTCGTCCTGTTCCCGCTTGGCCTTCTCCTCCGCCGCCCAGCGCAGCTGGTCAGCCTCGCGCCGCGCGAGGCCGTTGGCCTGTGCAGCTGCCACTTCGGTGGCCTGTGCTGCGTCGTGGGCCTCGAGAGCCGGCATGGCTGGCGGTGCGCCTGGCTCAGACTTCAGGGCATCCGGAAGCCAGCCGAGTCGATCGGTGATTCTCTTTGCAGGAAGGACGGTATCAGATGCTGCTTGCGTTGCGGCTGGCACCGAGACTGGCGGCGAGTGTCGAAACCAGCATGAGCCGCCGTGATTACACCCACGTGCATCGTGTGGGCAGGGTACAAACGATTTCCCGGCTGCTGCCTTCACCGTTTCAGACTGGCGCAAAGAGACCAGCTCGGTCTCGATTGCAACAGCGAGACTTCTTCGCATGGAGTGTTGGGCCAGCCACGAGCTCATACCTCCAGATCTGGCAATCTCCTCCTTGCAGAAGGCGCTCTGCCTGTACAATTGGGCAGCGAGTTGAGACTTTCGCATGCTTCCGCCCTGCCGATGGAGCACTTCGATGGCCAAGGCAAGGGTGGAGCGCGAATGCACAAGCGTCTGATGATTTGCTGGGTCCTCCGAGATGTTGAACAGATCAAGCCGCTGTAGGAACCAGGCCTTTGCTCCACCAGCGCGTTGAAACTCGTCCTTGCTTGAGGGTCGTGACTTATCTGTAACACGTGGAAGCAAAGCTTGAGCATGATAGCATAGGGAGCCAGGTTTAAGATGCAAGCGCACAGAGCTGGTTGCATACGACAGACATGGGGGTGGCGTTCCCGAGACCTCCCATGATCTGCAACACGCAGTCCTCGGTGCTGCCTTGGGGCGCGGAGCCCACTTCTCGCTCGGACGTGGAGCCCATGCGCAAGCAGCAACGCTTCGCATCCCAGCTCTCAAGCTCGACGTCGCCTTCAGCAGAATTGCTGATGTTATCCAGCGCCTCGCGAGCGATGGGCTCGTCGCTGTCGCCAAGTTGAGCTGCATGGCTCCTCGGACGCTTTTTGGCGTCGACGATCGTCATCGGGGCCTTCCTGGTGTCAGGTGAAAACAACTCGCCGACAACCTTACGCCTGGTGTCGACAATAGGGGGGCAGTGTGCCCAGGGCTGGTGACAATATTTTTTTCTTTTGACATTCGTCACTACGAGAGCTCGTCGCGCTGCGCGCGACTCGCTGAGAGTCCCAAACCACACGTCCACACGC
>Ga0115006_10004146_pt1 | contig 10073 bp, 17 predicted proteins | sample ArcOceMetagenome_3_FD_88943 | JGI IMG/M metagenome (GOLD analysis project Ga0115006, IMG submission 88943) | Marine eukaryotic phytoplankton communities from Arctic Ocean - Arctic Ocean- Svalbard ARC20M Metagenome | ecosystem: Environmental > Aquatic > Marine > Oceanic | place: Arctic Ocean...
AAAGAAAAAAACAAATCCTGGCCAAAATTTAAGGGGAAAGAGAAAGGTTTACGGAGGGGGGGGCCCTGAAAATTTTAGGGTGTTGGGAGGGGGGGGGGGGGGGGAGTGTAGTTTAAGGGCGTGTGAGGGGAGAGGAGGAAAGGACGCGACGGCTCCACGCGGAGCTTCAACGCGGATACAGTACAGTCGAGGCAGAGATTCAACAAAGACCCCTGGAGGAGGTGATATACGGTTGGCAGCGAGCATTGTATTGTTTCATTGTATTGATATACGGTTGGCAGCGTATTGATATACGGTTGGCAGAGCATTGTATTGATATACGGTTGGCAGCGAGCATTGTATTGTTTCTCTACAGAGCTGTGGAAGAGACTGTGCCGAGAAGCAACCAAATTTCCTCTTCCATGCACGTGCAGTTGGCGCCACAGCGCGAGGTGAAGGTCCTTGGCAAGTAGACGTGCCCTCACTGGCCCCTTAGTAGTGCAAGGGCCTTGACAATCTTGATGCGGTCGCCAGGCTTTTCAATACCCGCCTTTTCGAGCTCCGACGCCAAATACAGGTCCCGGTCCGCAACCATCAGAAGCGTCTCGAGGTCCAACCCGGCAGAAAAGAGAAGGTTGTGGAAAACACTAGGGATGCCCGACTCCTCCAGCTCGACCCCCGCCGTGCTGCTGAAAGTCACAATCTGGGAGTGCTTCTCGCAAGGCACAGGCATCATGCTATCCTCTTCGGGGCTGTGCCCAAACGCTCTGCCCATTTCAGATACCCGGAAGGATCGAAGGGCTGCGTCCGAGACCATGCCATGTACCTCGGCCTCCAACGCCTCGAGCTGATGATAGTCGAGCTCCTCTACACCAAAATTGCCAGCGACGGTTTCATTGTTTTGTGATTTCTTCTGCTTACGGCTCGCCGCATAATCGATCCCGTCCTTGGCAATCTCCTTGAGCTTGGGCACCTGTCCAATCGCGTTAAACTTTCTCACACAAATATGTTCAGAATAGGGAGCGCAGACTGCGGGTCATGTGGATACAGTAGAACCGTTTGTACTTAGAAATTGAGACCGATGAAGCCAGCACAACATAGCCAGCGCAGTTTTTATAGCGCAGTTTTCGACAAATAGACCTATTCACAGCCTGACCTAGACAGCGAAACAAATTTTATTTCCCGGCCCACTACCTGTAAAGGCCCTGGCACCAGCCAGGTAATGCAGGCAACAATAAAATATTATGATCCACTACAACACATGCTCCAAGGGTACGCACGATCACACAGTGACGATACCTTGCCCTTGAAAAATTTGAAAAGGACCCGCTGAATTGTTTCCTCCAAATGTTGAACCTCTTTTACTTCATCGGGATTCATGTACAGGCCAATTTTCGTGACCTGATATCGTTCAGTCATCACCGCTACGAACATGTTGTTTTCATCAACGCGCCGCAACGGTAGTATTTGTAAAGAAAAGTTGCATGCACTTTCATGCAAAAGCCAAGCAGGCGATAGAGCAATGGAAACCTTGGGCGGCTCGCAAAAGTCATATCTGGAGTAGAATTGGATGAAAGAGGAAACAGAGGCTTGATTGCGAAAGAGCCCGGTGTTGTACAGTTCCCTGTAACCTGGATTAACGGGCGCATTATACATGAGACAATCTTACAGCATAGCTCGCTGTCCAACCAAGATTGCAAGGGCGAAGAGAAAAACTCACCTACTGACAGCTTGCAATTCCAGCCTTCGATAATCCTTGACAACAGACCAAAATCGGGCCAGCCTGATGTAGAGGATCATTCAACAACAACGTCGAGCCTCATCAGACAGCATCACTCAGCACGCTGTTGGGATTCAAATTACAGCCTGCATTGACATTAGTACCATTCTTGATGCCTTGCACCTTCGAGATCACGCATCCGTACAGATCTGAGAAAAAATCCTGCTCAGTTTGCATTTCTGCATTTTCGTTTGCTACCTTCATGTAGGCCTGCACATATGCACTCACACACACACCACACGTGCAGTTAGATCTTCTGTGCAGTCACATCTTCTGAAACAAGAGAATCGACGAGAAGTGAGTAAGCGGCCCTTCATGTCTAGACCATCAACGGGGAGGGCGAGAAAGAGGGCGAGAAGGTAGCATTGCAGGCCCCGGAACAAGGGAGCTTGAGAGGCGCAGAGACCTCAACGATGATGGCAAGTAGGAAATTTTGCATCAGGAGGAAAACCACAATGAAATATAGGATGACGTATACAATGAGCTCTCCCGTCAAAGGTGAGGGGGCAGTCCAGTCGTTCAGACTCCCGCCGGCGGGGAAATTGCCAAACATCATCCTGCCCAAACAGGGCCGTATACGATTAGCTCCCTGCATTGTACACATCATCCAATATAGAAAGCACAATGAAACATGATGACCAATATAAGCAGGCAGCACAACACAAGCTTTGCAGAAGTGGAGAGCAAAGTGCAATGACATGAAATTGGAGAGAAGGCTTGTCTCGATATCTTTAAAGTCCTCGCGAAGGGTTCCAAACCGCCAGGTTGCAATTGCTGTAGCATCATTCGACCATCAGACTTACATCATAAGGCAAGATCGTTCAGATCTTTGCCATGGACTGAGCAGCACACAACGCGAACAGTCGGTGACTGGGAGGGACACGGACCAGCGAAGCTCCCCACGAGCAGGAAAATGAGCAAACAAGCATGCCTAAACGAAGATGCGAAAGGTCACAAGCATCAAATCAGCAAACTAAGAGAGTCATTGCACCACAAGGTCAATTATGCGCTTGGCGCATCGAAGCCAAGCAAAAGAGGAAATGGCAAGGAAAGTGCACGACACACCAAAGATCATCAAGAGCATGACCCAATGTTCCCGTCAGCAGCGCCAAGCGGGGATGTAACGCAGTGCACTGAATAACGCGCACAAGTGATACAAAAAGGATGACACTGCAAAATGTGTCTAGAGAGCTCTCGGTCTCAATGAGCTGGAGCATCTCTGAAAGCCCTTTGAAGAATTCCGAAGTCTTTTGGTTTAGGGTGAGGTCCGCGGCCTCCCATCGAAGCTGAGAAATCCATCCTACAAGCCGAGATGATTGTTCAGCGCTGGACGTTTTCGTAGGGATTCTCATCCCGACAAACGCGATCGTCATGCCGCAGGCAGCCAGATCTGTGACCACTTTGAAAACTGCACTCGGATCGGCAGGTTCCCGGAGTGTCTTATATGTCGCCGCCTGTGCGTGTGTTTGTGTGTTTGTTCATCTGTGTGCACACGTGTACATTTATGATATATGCGTATCTTTACATATATGCTAACATGCGCGAATACATGGCATATATGACTATATATATGGACATAATGGGCGCGCGCACGCGCGCACACGTACCCGTGCACATTACAAACACGCATGCACGCAAAGACACACGAACACACACACGAGACCATTTTCTTGATTTCGTTCAAACTATCGATGACGATGAAGACCACAAACACGAGGACACCAATTTGGACTGCCAAGTAGCCCTGCAAGTCAGTGCCCTCAAGCATTTCGTAATGTTCGAGAGTGATGGACCCTTGAGCAGCGGAATCAGCCATGAACTCAGTGGTCCAAGTTAGCACAGAGGTCAAGCCAGCTTCTGGGGTGAAGAATACAAGGATAACTTTCGCTGTCTCGGTAGCGCTGTCAATGAAGTCCCGGGTGGCTTTCACTTCACCCCCTCGAAACAGGAACGGATTATCGGTGAGTGAGAACAGAAAGTCTGCATAGCCGCGCCTGCCTTGGAACTCCGACGAATTGATTCCAAATGCCTCGCTTTTTACTTGCAGCTCTCCCGGGCAACTGACTGTGAACTTAGGATTGCTCAAAGTCATGGCATCACACTGATAAGGAGCTTGGCATTTGCTCTTGATCTGTATATGTGAAGTAAGTGTGAGTATGTGTGCCTGTGCCTGTGCCTGTGCCTGTGAGTGTGCGTTGTGGTGTGTGTGTGTGTATACGTGTGTGTGTGTACGTGTGTGTGTGTGTACGTTCGTGTGTGCTAGCGTACCATGCGGTCGTGCTGTTGCTCGATGAAGGCAGATGAGTACTTGAAAGGACAACGCGTGCTTTTGGCACGACGAGTCTTTTGTCGCGATGTTCATTTGCAAAGTTGTGGGGGAGGCGTGAAACAAGTCAAATGGCATCAAATCTATGCACGTGCGCGCGAGGTTGTAGAGCGCACATGCGCACGCACGCACGCACGCACGCACGCACGCACGCATACCTGGAAAATAATCGGCGGAGCAATCAGAACAGATCGGGGAGAAAAATCTTGCTTTGTGACGACTATCGCATTCTCCATTTTGGCACTGCGTGCGGACACCCGAGGGCCGTTACGGTTTGCCATTTCAGCTCGAGCTTTCAGGAACGCCTGTTGTACATTAGCAAATGGAAGAGCCTCGGGTATCAACATAATGGGCGATATTAGCATAGGATAGTTTATCTCCAGCGCATTGATCATCGATTCGGGATCGAACAGGCATATGTCCAATAAGGAATTCTGTTCATACTTCAATAAATTGGTGCCCGTTTGAACCATTGTGGTAGAAGAAGAGTTCCTTTGAATAAGGGACATGAAGGTCCAATCTGATGCCGATCCGGCGTGACTGAAAGGCACGCTTTCAAAGGGATCCCATTGGGCAGTTTGGTCACACGATGAATCCAAGCGCGCCTCGCCGGTATTTGGGTACTCATCCCACAAACCAAATCCGACATTCGCTTGCGGTGGACTAGTTTTGCCGTAGAAATAGATCTGATTGTAGAATTGTGAGTGAGTCGGCAAGCGAACGCAAAGGCGTGAATGCATGCATGCATGCATGTATACATGCAAGATTTCAGGCGTGAATGCATGCATGCATGCATGTATACATGCGAGATTTCTTGTATACATGCATGCACGAAAACCTGTCATCCATGTATGAGTACCTGAGGAACGAATATTGGTTCTCCTTTCAAGTTCTTCAACATGGAATTGGCACCTGTAGGCTTGATCCAGAAGCTCATTGTAAAGTCGCCGCCATTCTCTTTCATCGTCTTCGTGAACTCATTCATTTGCGTGCCATCAAAGCTGCACTGTTCGTCGATTGAAGCTTCCAGCTCGTCGCAATCCGTCATGTTGATCCTCCTCGCTCTCGGTGGATAGTTTCCAAATGAACTTCTCCACCATTGCACGAATTCTGGGTGCTTGGACTCCCAGTGACTTGAATCTTTTGCATGGTTGCTCCAGCTGGTGGGCATGTTGTGCAGCGTTTTGACCCAATCGTGGCATTCTTGGACCACCTTTGACTTCTCCAGCTTGCTGTTTTGGGCATCTAAGCACTTAGATGTATGCATGGATATTGAATTATATAGTCACGCATTTAGCATGTATGTAGGATACAGCATACATATGCAAGCATTGACATATTTGGCGCACGAGCAGCATATACATATTTAACTTGTGGATACGTGAATATGCATGTGACCTGGAAAGGCAAATGGTGCCATTTTTGTGCTGGGGCTCGAGTTTCTGTATACGATCCCAAATGAAGTAAACTTTGGGTTCTTGTGCGCTTGCGAGACACTCCTGTTGGCTCTGACAGGCCTGTGGACACTGCTGGCGAACCTGTACCCAAACACTCACAGCCGGTCTCAATTACAATGTCCGTTTCAGACATGCACATACGATAGTGCTCGGTAGTAAAAAAACATATTCACCGTGAAACCGCCACACACCTCCGGATATAATTGCCTGTTCTTGTGATCTGCAGTACGACCATAGAGTTAACTTTGCCGTTCTGACGTTAGTTTCTACCATCTCATGCGATCTTTGCAATTCTCCTTGCACGCACGCACCGGAAAAGACGACCAGCATATGCATTTGCGGACATGCGCGTACACAACTTACACCAATCACAGGAGTTCATGAAAATATCCTTCCAGGCCTTGTCTTCCATGTTTGGGTCTGTGATTTGCAGGCACTTTGCATCGGCAAAATAAGTCTGTGCAGCTGCCGGCGTCGGCTCAAACGCAATGGAATAGATATCGGCAGCTTGAAGGGGGGATCCAGCAGTATGTACATATTCTCTCATATCGAAGATTTCAATCTCGTGCGCCCAGGTCCTGTTCAAGCAGACGTGCACGTGCATCAGTAACTGCAACTTACCTCTCCACATGCATTTACTGATAAGAATGATGAAGTCCCAACCAGCCAGGTCCGAGTCGTCCTAATTCCAGTGTCGCTCCGCTGTCAGTAGACGGCGGATCAGCGAGCTTGACTGAGCTGCCAAAAGATGTGTTTAGGGCGAGCACGCCGTCATAGTAAATGAGGAGGTGGTCGGTGGTCTCGTCGAAGGTGACTGCGATGTGCCGCCAAACTTTGTTGTCGTCCAGCTGGTATTTCTTCGGAATAAAGTTTCTAGGATACTGGTTCGTTCCGTCTGCAACATCCTTGTTGTCGAACCAAAATGCGCTGTTTTCGTGCCAAAGGGACCAGCACAAATCACGAGCAGTGTTTTTCTTGACCAGCAGATCTGTTCGTATCACATAATTAGAAACAACGTTGACAGGAGAAAGAAGGGACAGTAGAAATCAAAGACGGCTTCGAGAAGCCACTCACATGTGCCGCAGTCGGCGACTGCACATGATGTGTGCCGATACCAGTAAGTGAAGGTTGCTCCGGTGTTGGTGAAACTGGGAAAGTTTGTGATCAAACGATGGTCACTTGTGGTTTTGCTAAGGAAAAATGGCCCTTCGACAAGACGGTGGTAGATGCGGTTTCCGGAGTCAGTGAGCGTCGTCGTGACAGCCGCTATGTTGCCCAACGGTGCAGTGGGCGCACGTACGGAAGCAGGTGGCGGATTAATCTTTCCTGTTTGGAGAATGACGTTGACTTCTGCCTGTTCCTTCTGTTGTTGAAAGGCAAGGTCATTCTTGGTGATGGATTCTCCAAGTGTTCTCCCCATCGCACCAATCTGGGAGCTGTCAGCGTATTTGGGCTCCGTTCCTGCCGTTTTGCAGAGATCAATCTGACAAGGCCTCTCTTGGTATCGAGGAGAGGGGAAGTGGACTGATCGGATGCGCGAATCCTCCAAAACAAGAAATCATGCGGGGGAAAAAGTTGGGGAGTATACACATACCTACCGGTAGAACTGAAGTAAGGAGTCAAAAGCGCAGTGTTACCGGTAGGTATGGGCGTGAAGGTAGGTAGGTATGTAGGCAGGTAGGAATGTAGGTATGTGTTTTGGAGGATTCGCGCATGACCGTGCAGAAGCGTACATAAACGTTGCCGTTTGTCAATGTGCGAGAGACAGGTAAGCCGACACTTGCATTGGAGGAGCGCTACCTGTGCTAAGGTCGGAGAGCATGACGCCTTGCCTGATAATCTGATATCAAAATACTCCTGTCAGCAGCTGCATTCTGTCGTGGCCCCTCTCCACGAGCATGAACGAATCAAACTCAAGAGAAGGACTATCCCTGCGTGCCTACCGGAAGTGCAGTACATACACATATATAGACCCTGCGTAGGGGTACAGTGCTAAACAACCCACTTCGCCGAATTGAAAACAAGTGTGAGAAAGAACAAGGCGTACCTCTTCAATTTGGAGTGTAGTCAGGGAGAATGGATAGTATCGAACGGCTCCAAGCTCCAGGCCTGAATCTCCAATGAGGGTGCCTTCTCCGCCGTTAAAACAGTCGGTGAGGTCGGGTCTAGGAAGGGGTGATGAGCCCAGGAGCTCCGTGTTCTTGAAGAAATGGACGGTCGTGTTGTACACCACCATGGTGAGCAGGACGTAGGTGTCAGGCTCGAACAGGCTTGCTGCTGCCATCCTGGCCTCGTATTGTTGTTGCTGGGTTGCGGTTTCAAATGGGCTCAAGCGAGGATCAAAATCGTGAGCACCGTAGTGCAACGCAGGTCCAAAGTTCCTGTGCAAATGCCAGCCCACACAACTCAAACTAGAACCAGGTGAAGGGCGTTTGCGTAGAATGTATCCGTCCAGGAATTGCGGAACCGTTCGCACCCATGCAGTCAGAGAAAATTCCTTTGTTCCAAAGTTGATCTCGGCGGACAGCTTTGGCCCCGTGAAGAACTCCTTGTCGCCCCAAAGCTGTACCACAGTCGCCCAAAACGTCATCACAGCGCGAGATCAAGCAATTCAAACCGAGGTTCACCAAGCTGAAAGCAACATGAGAGAAAGATGAAGACGCACCTGCACCATGCCACGACCACCCGTGTCGAAGTACTTGGCAGACATATGAAAGTATGGCCTTGAACTATCTGCAAGAACACTCATGGCGTCTACAAACTCTGTCTTGCTCGAAACCGAGAGCAGGCCATCAAAGTCGAAGGTCGATTCGAAATCCTGATAAATACCACGCTTGACTTTATGATCCGATGAGCGCTGGAGGGCTGTAATGAGCAAAGTGAAAATCATGACCTGCCATGCACGTTTGTCAAGATCTGTTTGGACGCATTACTCACTGGCAGTGGTATTTGGCAGGCTGGGCGTGTACAGGGTGCACATGGGAGCTTGCGGCTGCGAGACAGGAACAGGCAAGGCTTTTGCCGCGTCAGTCGCCACCGGCCCGATGCTGCCGCAGTACGAACCCTCGGTGGTGCCACATTTCCCTGTTGGATATGGACCTGGTTGATCAGGCGAAAGGTCCCCATGGCCATGGAGTTTTCGAAGGATATGCGCTCTGCCAAATTCCTCCGGTGCAGCCTCTGACAGGAAGAAGCGGCACGGGTCAGTGAGCACCAGTGCTTAAAAAATCGCACGACATGGCTCGCATGGCAGCGCGTGCTCGGCAGCAGGGCAGGACAAGATCACGCGACACCTGTTTGTGGAGTATTTTTTCGCGGGCTGCGCGTTGCAAGATTTTCGCCCCCCGCGTCTGCCACGTGTTCGCAGTGTCAGCTCCACAAGGCGGCCCACGAATTGGACCCGTCCAAGAATTGGACCGGATTTACTGCGTAGTTCCACTGGGCCAAGGATACTTCGAATTTCGAAACAAGTGGCACAGCATGTGAAAGCCTGTGACTAGGACTGTCATATGCATCCAAGATCACCGCAAAACTCGTCCTGATTGCTGCGTTATTGAGTGTTGGGTGCACGGTGATCTTGGATGCATATGACAGCCCTAGTCACAGGCTTTCACATGCTTTACCGCTGGTCACAAGATTCGAAGTGCCCTTGGTCCTCAAGGTATTTTCGGACCAACACTTCCCTCAGGGACTCACCGTCGCATCATCCGACGGGTTGAACGGTAAGACCTTGCTGTTGACGCCGGAGAACACTGCCGTGATTCCCACGCCGCTCGTTGCCGTCGCTTTGTCTCCCTCCGCATTCTCCTCCCCTGACTCCGTGGCCATCGTCGCCGCGATGGCCGCGCCGGACCGTATGATTGCGCCCGTGGCCATCGTCGCCGCGATGGCCGCACCGGACCGTATGATTGCGCGATCAATTCCGCTTGCCGCCGGCGACCACCACGTGCGACCCGCTGTCCACTGTCGGTCCCGTTCGCCCACGCCGCACCCCGTCCCAGCCCGCCCGCCCCGCTGCCTTGTACAGTACTCAATGTGTGTCGAGGGATGGAGAACAACAAGCTGCTCTCGCGCAGTCATGTAAGCGGTGATGGGGCGCGTGACGTTGCAATGCAAAGCACGCACGGAAGGCGTCGGAAGCCTAGGTGTGGGGATGCGGGAAGGGATGGCATCACACCTGGAGCACAGGCGCCCGTGGCGCCCGTGGCTCACGCCAGGCTCGGAACCCCTGTGATGGAGGACCTGTGTGTGTGTGTGTTTGGGCGTTGGCGCAGTCAGGCGTGAGAACAAGCGCTAGGCCGAGGGATGGAGAATAACAAGCTGCTCTCGCGCAGCCATGTAAGCCACGCACAAAGACGAGAGGACGCGTGATACGTGAACCAATCTACCATCCCTCACTCTATTCTTTGTGCGAGCTGTGCGTACTGTCTTCCATCCCCATGCACATGTTCCTCGCTTGATGCGCCCGCGCCCGCGCCCGCGCCCGCGCCCGCGCCCGCACCCGCGCCCGCGCCCGCGCCCGCGCCCGCGC
>Ga0115006_10004147_pt1 | contig 10072 bp, 10 predicted proteins | sample ArcOceMetagenome_3_FD_88943 | JGI IMG/M metagenome (GOLD analysis project Ga0115006, IMG submission 88943) | Marine eukaryotic phytoplankton communities from Arctic Ocean - Arctic Ocean- Svalbard ARC20M Metagenome | ecosystem: Environmental > Aquatic > Marine > Oceanic | place: Arctic Ocean...
AGTCCGGCTGGCTCGGGATCAGTGTCTCCCCACGTGGGCTCTCCTGACCGGCAGCTTACTTAGGCAAAGCAATGATCTAAAGTGTAAAGTACAGGTGTTGATGGAGGCGGAGCACGTCTACTCCCCGCCGCCCACCACCGCGCCCAGCGCCCCCAGCTATTACCATCCAGTTGTACAGTACACAGAGTTGACGCAACCAACATGGCAACCAAACTTCGCCACCCGAACGCTCGAGATAGGCTGTCTGGAGGCGTGGGCGTGGCCTATATCCGAATGCCCGCGGCCCATCTTGGCCGCGCGCGCTGCTCTCTCTCTCTGAACGCGACCGTGCCCGAATTGCCGGTCATTTGCAGAGACACGTGGCCGAGTGGCTGCCGCTTTGAATACGAGCCGGGGATCTGGCTGCGAATGGGCACGACGGACCGGGAGGTACAATCAACAGTGCGGCGCGACTACATGGGCCTTCTCCTGTCATTTGGCAAGAATGCGAACATTAGAACTATTCTGGACGCAGGCGCCAACGTTGGATTGTCGACGAGACTATTTGCGTCCAGCCACCCTGACGCCCAGGTTGTCGCGCTCGAAGCGCAGGCGGGTAACTACGCCATGGCCCGTCTCAACACTGAGCGCCACCAGAATGTTGTAGTCGTACACGCGGCCCTCTCGGACCGCGACGATCAAACGATGAGAATCGGCGCCGGACCGCGCCGAGGCTACGGAGCACAGTATCAATACGTGGCGAGGCCGATTGCGTCTGATTCACTTGGCGGTGGTGCTGGCGCCGGTGCAGCTGCAGTAGGCGGCATGCAGGCTGTGGGTGTGACGGTTGGCCGCCTTTTGGAGGAGCTCTGCCTGCCTTCGTTTGACTTTGTCAAGCTGGTGCGGGGCGCCCCTCGGGGTCGAACTCCGTTCGCGCTTGCTGCCTCTTGCTGTGCGGTGCTCATCTCGCCCGACTCGCTCGCAGGATATCGAAGGGTCAGAGGCGCGCGTGCTGGGCGCTAGCCAGCTCGAATGGCTGGCCAACGCACGCTATGTGTACGTCGAGGTCCATGAGGACTTTGCGACTGGCGCGCGCAACGCAAGCATCGGCGCGCTTCGAGCAGCTGGGATGGAGGTCGTGAATGTGGGGCTGCGCCATGAGAAGGTATTGTCGGGATCGAACCGACGGCCTACCCTTGGCATGCGCCGCCCTGTTTCCGGCTCAAGGGCTGTTTGATCCTCGATAATAGGTGCTCCTTGCGTGCAGCCGGCGGCACTTTGAGCCTCGACACTGCATGGAGCGCTGCACCCGGTGGGCTGAGCATGAGCGCAAGGTGGATCGAACGTCGGTCGTGTGCACGGCCGTCGTGGCTCCGTGACGTCGGCCTGGTGACGTGGGAGGAGGAGTTGAACACGTTTGGAGAGACCAGATGGTAGAACTTTTTTCATTGTTTGAATCTCAGGCTAAGCATCACATGATTCGACTCCTACGCCCTTTGGTGTTGGCCGGTACAGTCCGTGGTAATTAAGCCTAAGCCTAAGCCTAAGCCTGGTTGGTTTTTATCTGTCGCGCGCTGTGTCGGCGAGTTCACAAGCAAACATCCGATTACATCTGTTAAACCTCTTCGCGCGAGGAGCGTATACATACCATCTGTACAGATGCTCATGACTACCGCGCTGCTTCCGGCAACCACGCCGTCCTCCTCCTTCTTCATGGTGCAGCTCTCCGACCCTCAGCTCGGCCTCGAGCACAACGGGCCTCCGTGGCAAGACGAGCAGGCCATGCTCAACGCCACGCTCGTCGAGCTGAACCGGCTGCGGCCGCGGTTCGCCGTGCTGACCGGCGACATGCAGAACTGGTTCCCCACCAAGGACAGCCCCGACGATCAGGGCGGCAGGGAGCTCACCGCCGTCCAGCAGTCGCTCTCGCTGCTCGACAGCTCGCGGGTGCCGCTCCGGGCAACGCTACCTGGCAACCACGACGTGGGCGACGTGCCCACGGCGACGACGCTCGAGCGGTACGCGCGGCACTGGGGCGGGAGTGACCGCGGCAGCTTCGACGAGGACGGCATCCGCTTCGTCTCCATCGACTCGCAGCTCTACTGGAACAGCTCGATGCCCGGCGTGCTGGCGCTCGCCGAGCAGCAGACGACGTGGCTGTCGCAGCAGCTCGACGCGGCCGCGCGGCAGGGAGCGGAGGCTGTGGTGCTGCTCTCGCACATCTCGCCGTTTGTCGTCGCGTCGGACGAGCCGTCGGGCTGGGCCAACTGGCCGCGAGCCACGCGCGACGCCGTGCTGCGCATGAGTCAGGCCAAGCCGGTGCCGCCGAGCCTCGTCGTCACCGGACACTTCCACGCAAACCTGGACGGGCGCGCGAGCACGGACGCGTACGGCGCGCGCGTCGAGGTGGTGACCAGCTCGTCGGTCGGCTGCTCGATCCACTGGAACGGCTCGGACGCCGGCGCCCTCGCGCCGGCCCTCGCGCTCGCCGTCGCCACGGAGCCGAGCGGCAACGCCGCGTTCATGAACTGGGTCGTGCGCAACGGCACGAGCGCGGGCGAGCCCGACTTCCAGCTCACGGCGGGCCGCGTCGCGGCCCGCGCCGGGCGCTCGGGCGTGCGCCTCTACGAGTTCGACGCGACGGCCGGCTACCGCCATCGGTGGTTTACGCTCGAGCAGCTGGTGGCGCTCCCGGAGCCGCTCGCCGGCGGGGACGCCTCGCCGCTGGCGGGGACGACCTTCACGGGGTGGTCGCGAGCAGCGAGGGCGTCTCGGGTGGAGCGGGTGGAGCGGGTAGAGCTTCGTCGTTCGTAAAATATGATTCATGCACATGTGTTTTACACGCGTGTGGGCTGTGGCTCACGACAGTCGTCGCAGGCCACGATTCATCGGCCTTCCGCGCATCATCCGCACGGCGCCGGCGGAGGGATGCCGCCTCAGGGCCGTGCGCGGCAGCATGCGCCACTCAAAGCCGAGCTGCTCGAGCTGCTGCCGCCTCTCCGCGCCGAGCTTCGCGTGCGACACGTACTGGCCCTGGTTGCGCACGGCGGCGACGCGTGCGCCCAGCGGCAGCCGCCAGCAGCGGCGCGGCCACGGCTCGCACGCGGGCACGTGGAAGCTCTGTGGCACCTGCAGGTGGCCGTACTCCTCGCGGAAGGCGCGCAGGGCCTCCAGGAGCACATCGAAGCGCAGCGACGCCACGCCCCACACGAAGCCCAGCGACTCGAGCCGCGCCGTGCGCTCGGCCCATTCCTTGCCCTTGAGGTAGCGGTCCTTGGTGCGGACCGCGTTGACTCGGTTGCCCAGCCGCAGCCCCCAGCACGCGCTCGGCCAGCTCGGGTCGTCGTGCGGCACCACGAAGGACATGGGGACGTTTATGTGCCCGTGCTGCGTCCGGTACGCCTCGAGCGCCTCCACCATTGTCTCGAAGCCTCGTTCGTCGGCACTTCGCAGGTCGATCCCGATGGCTTCGAGCGCCACGCGTCGTTCCTCGCTCAGCTTCCCCTGCTGCGCCGAGCGCAGTAGCCGCGCGTAGCGGGCTCCCAGGCGGTCGCCCCAGCGGCTCGGCGGGTACGGCTCGTGGCTCGGCACCACAAACGAGTGTCTCGGCTGCGCCTCGCCGGTCTCCTCCGCAAAGGCGCGCAGGCAGTCCAGCGTGGCGTCCCAGTCATTCGCACGCACGCCGCACACGATGAGAGGCGCGCGCGGCGGCGGGAGGCTGAGCGTGAGCGTCAGAAGACGTGCGGTTGCCAACATATACAACCAATTCTACCCATGCATGAATGCATGTATTTCCATGTTTCGAGTGCAAACAACTTTCTACAAGCCTATGTATAGCCGGGCACTCCACCGGAGGCCATTTACCGTAATCGCCGGCGACCAACGCTTCTTGCACCGGCTCCTTCCTGAGCAAAATGGCCAACCTACGACCGATGGCCGCGCTGCGGCTCGCGTGGAGCGCCTTGTCGGGCCACGAGCCGCCTCAGCCGACGTGCCTGCTCGTGCTCGGCGGCAGCAAGCGAAGAGAGCTGCTCGCGGCTAGCGCCATCGAGGTGCCGGTCGTGCTGCTCTCCTCTGGCTCTGCGACGGCAGATGACGTGTTGGGACAGTTCGGGCCTGCGAGAGCAGCGCGCACTGCCGTGATCGTCGACCGCACTGCCACCGACACGGTGACCAACTTCACCTCGGTGGTCCACGCGCTGAACGCGGTTGGAGTCAGGTCGATTGCCGTGGGCACAGCGCGCGCGCACATGCGACGAGCGCTGGCCATCGGGAGGGTCGTGTTAGGTGCACAGGGCATCCACATTGTGGCGCTGCCCGTCGACGCAGGCGAGGCGCTCGACGAGAGCTGGCTTCGCGTGCTGCGTGACGCCGTGCGGGCCATGCTGTGGGTGCTGTGCGGACTGCACTTTGGTGGATTCGTCGGTCGGCTGGTGCACCCGTCCCGGTTCCTCGACTCGAGCTCCTGGCTAGCGGTGAGACGAAACCGTGACCAACGGCTCGCACTTGAGTTGCAGTCTGCGATCGACGCCGACAGGTAGACAGAGCCACTAGAGCCATGCCGCCGCTCGTGTCTGAGTCCGACATTGGGACTGAGCGAGAATGGTTTTAGTCAAGTCATGCGGGTGCGAATGAATTTCTATGCCTGACAACCACCACTCACGCCCTCGCTTCTGCACATCCGATCCCACCCGTGGCAAATCAAAGCGTCGTCCCACACGCATGTCCATGGCATTGTACTGAGGCCTGCCCCGCGCGTGCTGCCGTGGCGCCCGCGGTCCGCTGTGAGCTGCTGTGCACCCCGCCGTCCCCTCGGATCGAATCAGTCTCAGACCACCTTGGGCAGCGGCGCCGGCGCGGCGGGCACCGACTGGATGGCGGGGATGAGGTCCTTGATGGCGGAGGCCATCTCCTGGTTGGTGTCGGTGAAGCCCTTGAGGGCCTCGAGCTGCGGGCCGAGCGACGTGAGCGCCTTGGCCAGGTCCTTTCGCTGCTCCAGCAGCTGCAGCCTCGCGGCCTGGTGGACGTTCTCGTTCTGCAGCAGCTCGATCTGTGGGGAGACGTTCGGCGGGCAGAGCGGGCCAGTGAGCGTGGTGCGGGAGGGTGGGCGTGAGGGTGTGGATGTCGGTAGGTGGGTGGTGTGGGTGGTGTGTGTGCGGGGGTGTGTGTCGGGTGGGGGGGGTGACATCACCTGCTTCTTGTGCGCCTCCTCCGAGGCGCCGAGCTGGTGGACGCGGTCGAGCAGCAGCCGGTTCTCGGCCGTCAGCTTGGAGGCGTCCTCGTCCTGCGCGCGGTAGTGGTCGTCCTTGACCGCGGCGCGCCGCCGCTCGCCCGCGAGCTCGGCGTCGATCGCGTCGCACTTCTGGTTGGACTTGACGAGCAGCGCATGCAGCTCGAAGTGCGACTGCGGAAGGAGCGACGACGACGACGACGGTGTCACGGTCACGGCCACGGTCACGGCCACGCGGCGCGGTAGGCGTGTGGTGGTGTGTGTCGGCGTGCGGGCGTGCGCGGTGGTCTGCGGGGCATGGGGAGAGGGGTGCGGAGGGGCGGGCGGCGGGCGTGGCGGGAGGCGAGGCGGGTGGGTGGGTGTGCGGTGTGGTGTGGTGTGGGGGGGGAGGGGGGTGGCTGCGCGCCTCCTCCATCCTCTTGTGGTTGTCCTGCACGATCGTGAGCTTCTCGCGCATCTTGCGGATCATGAAGCGCGACATCACCTTGGTCAGCTTGTTCTGGTCCGAGTCCTCCTTGAGCCGCGCGTTCTGTGTCCCGGTGTCGGCGGGCGAGCGCGTGAGTAGCAGGCGAGGCCCACCTGGCCCAGTCGAGGAGGAGGAGGAGGAGGAGAGGGAAGGGAGGAGGGGTAGGGGCGGGGGGGGCGGCGCTCTCGGGATCGGGCATACCTCCTGCGTGGCGAGCTCGAGCGTGTGGACCACCTCGTCGCGCGCCGTCTTGAGCTTGGCGCTCTCGCGCACGAGGAAGTCGGTGGACTGCTCGGCCAGCGTGAGCGCCTGCTTCTCCTTCTCGAGCTCAATCTTCAGCAGCCGCGCCTCGGCACTCGCCGTCTCCGCGGCCTTGTCTGCGGCCCTGCGCTGGTCGAGGAGCGTCTGCGTGTGCAGCACGCTCTGGTTGTACTTGCCTCGCACATCCTCGTGCTGCGCCTTCTCGTCGGACAGCTCCTTCCTGAGCGCCCCCTCGCGCTCGAGGCCGTGCTCGTTCTCCCTCTGCTTCTCCTCGAACTTCGAGGTGATCAGGCGCACGTGCGTGTCGGCGCCCTCCGAGAGCTCCTTGAGCCCCTGCAGCTGCGTCGTCGCTTGCTCGAGCTCCATGCGCAGCGTCTTCTCGGTGAGGTAGCAGCGCTCGAGCTCGCGCTGCAGCGCCACCACCTCCGCCGTCAGCTCCTGCCGCTGCGACGAGAACTGCTCGCGCACCTTGGCGAGCTGCTCGACCGCCTTCTGCTTCTCGTCACGCGTGCGCTTCTCGTGGAGCACGGCGCGGAGCGCCTCCTCGCGCAGCTCGGTCTGGCGCTTCTCCTCCTGCTCCATCGACGCCTTGAACTCGCGCTCCATCTGCCTGTAGCTCCCCTTCAGGTTCGTCAGCGACGAGTCGAGCGGCTCAGAGCTCCCGGGGTCGATGACGGCGCCCTTGCCACCCTGCTCACGGTTGTACTTGAGCTCGAGCTCGAGGAAGTACACCTGCTGCTGGAGGTTGTAGATGTACTCCTTCTCGAGCGATTCGCCGGACGCGGCCTTCCCCGGCTTCTCGGGGTAGGCTGACGACGAGGCGGCAGCCGCCGCACGGCGCTGCTGCGGACCCAGAGCGCCGGTGCCACCGCCGAGCGGGACGAGCGTTGATTTGGCCACCTTGAAGCCGGCGCTCGACGGCTGCACCGGCTGATAGCCGCCGCCCAGAGCCATGTCGAGGGCCCGGAAGCGGAGGCTGCGGTTTGAAGCCTCAGCTTCTTGCGCAGACTCAGCTTCTTGCTTGCGGTGGTTCGCGCCTAATAAGATAACGCGGTGTGTGCCCTCCTCACCGGCGGCTTAGGCAAAGCTAAGATCTAAAGTAATCTAAAGTAAAGCCGGACCGGGTTTGTGGCCCGGGTGCCGTCTCGAAGCCAACAGCCGTCTAAGCTGTTCAAGCAGCTGTTTACGCTGTTTACGCTGTTAGCTTACCTCAACTACACACCTCGGACCCCAAGCCAAAATTGAGAATCCTGTTTAAGCAGAACTTCGGTTGCATGCAGGGCACGCATGCACTGCCACAGCCCGCCGCGGGGCCGGCGCCGCCTTCCCCACCCACGACGAAAGCCGCTGCAATGGTCGGCCCTCCCGCCGGTGTCGCGCCTCCGCTCGGTGGCTTCGAGCAGCAGAATGGCCGGGCGGTGCACGCCGTGCTGTACAACACCTACTCGGCCTCGCAAATGCACCTGAAGGAGGGCTCGGGCACCTACCGCAAGCTGCAGGCGATCGTTCAAGACTTTGGCCGCATGCGCGGACGGCGCGGCGGGAGCGGCGCGGCGTCGCAGCGTGAGTACAAGCTCGTGCTCCTCTACCAGCGCCAACGCAGCAACGACCCGTTCAACTGCACGCTGCACGCGCCGCTGGGAGCCGAGTGCGCTCGATTCAGCCGCGAGGACATGAAGAGGCAGATCTCGCACGACCTCGCACTGCATCGGCACGGCGACGCGCCGCGCCGGCTGAACGTGGGCTTCTGGGTCTGTGCGCTCTGGCTGATGCAGTCTGCGCGCGCCGGCCGTCGCTTCCCTTTTGTGTGGTACCTGGAGGACGACGTGTACCTTCCCGGCTCGTGGTCGTGAGATCCGTGCGAGCCTCGAATCCTGGAGACCTGGCTCCCGCCCCTCCTGCGCCCGCCGGCACCAGTCCGCACCGCCGCGTCTCTGCGCCCAGTACTGAGCCATTGGAATTGGCAGGCGCTTCATGCGAAAATACGACCGCACGCACTCCACGGTGGACCTGCTCGTGCCGCAGCTGCCGTATCGATTGCTCGACCTCGACCGCAATCGACCAGAGGCGAACCGGCCTTGAGTGGCAGATGTCGGCCCTTTCACGCCATGTCCAGCGCCGGCATCCCGAGCCGAGCTCATTGGCCATCCACCCTTGCGCCGTGGTGCTCGTTGCTCAGCTGCTCCACCGCGTGTGCAGGACGAGCTGAACGAGGCGGGGTGGAAGCGGCCAATGCTCGGCCTCCTGCGGACCGAACTCGTGATCGTGCGCGGCAAAGGGATGCGCTCGTTCCGTCCCACAGCAAGCAACGCCTCTGGCGGAGACGGACCATGGAAACCGACGTCTCATATGGAGCCAACGCAGCTCTCCATACCACACCCAACGCTCGCGCGCCGATTGCCCGTACGCGACGAGGCGCACTACGCGAAGGCGCCGCTGTACGTGTGGCGCATGTCCGGCCGGCTGGTAACAGAGGTTGCGGACGCACTCGTGCGGGGCGCGAGAGCTCACGAGGAGTTCCTAGTGCCGACGGTCTGCCAGGCGAGGCTGGTCACACCGCCGTGTGAGTGGCGCACGTTTGTGCCAGACGACGTCGGCGTGCCCGGCGGCGCCAACATGCAGGACTCGTGGTACATGGGCAACCGCCCAGAGTTTCGAGCGCAGGTCCGGCACAACCTCACAGGTACGCGCCCCACACCCACTCCTAACGAAGCAAGCGTTCCACTCCCCCCCTTCGCGCGCACAACACCACAGGGTTCCAGGCCTTTGTCGACGCGCTGCAGCAGCCTGGCGGATCTCAGCTGCTGCCGGACTCGCCACAGCGGCTTTACCACCCCGTCAAGGGACAACTTGGGGGGCAGACGAATACGGGCGTCACGTTTTCCCGGCGCGAGGCGGGCGGCGTGCGATAGAGTTCTACCGCAGGTGCGCTCGGCAGCCGCGTCGCAAGGCGGAGGCACCCCGCTCTGTGCTGCACCCACTCCCTGAGTGAGGTCTGAGGGCTGAGAGGGTCCTCGAGCATGAGCGGATCCAGCGCGGCGGCAGCTGGCAGCTGGTAGGCGAGAGCTGAGCGAGTCAAGACTCAAGTGGTTGCGAGCGACGAGAAGACGAGTCAGGAATTTCACGGATTTGTGGCTACTGGCTTGTGTCGCGGGGACGGGGACCGGGTGCGCGGCGTCTTGACCAATTCGCAAGTTGTACTTTACCGTTAGCCGTTACCCTGTGGTCCTGTATAATGACATATGCATGTGCATGTGTAGCATGTGCACGCGGGAAACACAAGGCGGAAAATTCAGATGCGTATGCGCGACACCCGGCACGCCGCACCATAAGCCATGACTCTATCAGCCACAGGCGACACATTGCAATGTTCAATCAGTTCGTCTCTCACGATGCGTGTTCGTCACTCCAGTCAGCAAGTTGCGCTGTTGCCCTGCACAGCAGTGGACTGGCAGGTCTCCGGGCACTTGGTCAGGAACCTTTGTTTCCGGCACTTCTTGATCTGCTTGGCGGCAGGCTTCTTCTTGAGCTTCTTGCACTTACCCTTCATCTTGCCCGAGACAGGGTCCATGCAGAATTCCGTGCCATAGTTGGTGTCCCCGCCGCACTTGGTCCGTGCGCCACAGCCATTCGCGGCCGAGCCAAAGCACCTGCGCTGGCCGCCGCTGATCTCCAGGCAGGTGCCCGCGTCCGTGTTGTAGAAGGACTGGGCATTGGAGAAGAAGACATCGCACACGCACGTCGGCGGCGGAGAGGGCGGCGGCGACAGCGGCGGTGGCGCGAGCGGGGGCGAGGGCGACGGCGAGGGCGGCGAGGGCGACGGCGAGGGAGGCGGAGGGGGCGAAGGCGACGGAGGCGGCGGTGATGGCGGCGGCGAGGGCGATGGGGGCGGCGGCGAGGGCGGCGGCGGCGAGGGCGACGGCGGCGGAGGCGACGGAGGTGGCGGCGACGGTGGCGGGGACGGCGATGGTGGCGGCGGCGAGGGCGGCGGCGGCGAGGGCGGCGGCGGCGGCGGGGGCGGCGGTGGCGGGGGGGGCGGTGGCGAGGGAGGCGGGGGCGACGGCGGCGGAGGCGACGGCGGTGGCGGCGATGGAGGCGGCGACGACGGCGACGGAGGAGGAGGCGAGGGCGGCGGA
>Ga0115006_10004148_pt1 | contig 10072 bp, 3 predicted proteins | sample ArcOceMetagenome_3_FD_88943 | JGI IMG/M metagenome (GOLD analysis project Ga0115006, IMG submission 88943) | Marine eukaryotic phytoplankton communities from Arctic Ocean - Arctic Ocean- Svalbard ARC20M Metagenome | ecosystem: Environmental > Aquatic > Marine > Oceanic | place: Arctic Ocean...
CCAACTGCGTTACAGAAGGTGCTGATGGAAAAGTAATAGACTTTGATTTATTAAAGCAAGAGCTCAATAATGAAGTTGTTGAAGGCAACAAAGAACGTTACCGCCTAGAGTGGCCGGGAAAGCGTGAAGCTATAGTAACGGCAAACTTGCCAACCACTAAAACATTAAGACCAGTTAGAGAAGACTCTGTAGACTTTGATAATACGGAAAACCTATACATAGAAGGTGACAACTTGGAAGTATTGAAGCTTCTACAAGAAAGTTATTTGGGTAAAGTTAAAATGATTTACATAGATCCGCCTTACAACACTGGTAAGGACTTTGTCTATAAGGATAACTTTAGTAAAGACAAACAAGAAGAACTAGAAGAAAGCGGACAAAAAGATGAATACAATCAACGGTTGGTAGCAAATCCTGAATCTGCAGGTAGATATCATTCTGATTGGTTGAGTATGATGTATCCAAGATTGAAATTAGCTAGAAATTTATTAACTGATGACGGAGCTATTTTTATTTCCATTGATGACAATGAATTATCAAATTTGACAAAATTATGCTCAGAAATTTTTGGTGAGAATAATTATGTTGGAAATATCATTTGGAGGAAGAAATATGGTATTCAAAATGATGCTAAATATTTTTCAACTAGTCATGAATATTTGGTTTGTTTTACAAAATCAAAACTCTCTTTTAAACCAAATTTGTTAGAGCGAACAAAAGAACAAAATAAGCGCTATAAAAATCCAGATAATGATCCAAGAGGAGAATGGAAGTCTGGTGATCTTAGCGTTGGACGTGTTACTGAAAAAGACATTTATGAAATAATTACTCCTTCAGGAAGGAGAGTTCTACCCCCAGAAGGTAACTCCTGGAGAATTTCTAAAAATAAGTATGAAGAATATGTATCTGACAACAGAATTTGGTTTGGTGCTAACGGTAATAACGTTCCTTCAATTAAGAGATTTTTATCAGAAGTTAAGCAAGGAATAACACCTACAACATTTTGGGATTATGATGAAGTAGGTCATACGGATGGTTCAAATAAAGCTTTAAAAAAATTGTTTGATGGAAAACAATTTTTTGATTACCCTAAGCCCGTTAAATTTTTAAAGAAAATCATTAAAATTGGCAGTAATGATAAAGATATAATACTTGATTTTTTCTCTGGATCCGCAACTACAGCTCAGGCTGTTATGGAATTAAATGTAGAGAACAATGGATTAAGGAAATTTATTCAAGTTCAACTTCCGGAAGCAACTGAAGAAAAGAGTGAGAGCTTTAAAGCTGGTTACACAAATATTTGTGAAATAGGTAAAGAACGCATTCGTAGAGCATCTAAAAAAGTTAAAGAAGAAACAGGAGCTGATATAGATTATGGTTTTAGAGTATACAAGTTAGATGGAAGTAACATGCAAGATGTGTACTATAAGCCACAAGAATATAATCAAGCACAATTAGATGCTTTTGCAGACAATGTAAAAACTAATAGAACAGCAGATGATTTATTAGCACAAGTCATGATAGATTGGGGTTTGCCACTATCCCTCAAAATTGAGCAAGTTTCAATTAATGGTAAAAAAGTGTTTAAAGTATCAGAAAATTCCCTCTTTGCTTGTTTTGATAATGGTATAGATGAAGAGTTTGCTAAAGAAATAGCTAAAGAAACACCTTTACGTATCGTATTTAAGGATAGTGGCTTTAAAGATGATACCGCCAAAGTAAATGTTAAGCAATTACTCAAACAATTGAGTCAAGAAACTGAAATGAAAGTAATCTAGATATGTCAAAATTCGATTTAATTAATTTAACGTTATCAAATGGAAATGAGTGGTTTGTGGCTAAAGCTCAAATCAATCCAGAAAATGAAATCTTTAAAAAAGCTAAGGAACAGGCTAGAAAAAAATCAACCTACACCATGAATGCTAGTCAATCTGGATCATACAGGTCTCCCGAGTTTAAATTTAATAGACAATTGATGGGAACGTTAGCTGAAATTTATGTACAAGAATTTTTAATTGAAGCCTTAGAAAAAGTGGCTTTATCAAATAAGTGGCAAATTATTAGATATGATGATGTTAGAACAGATGGTTTTAAGTCACCAGAAAATGAATATGATATTAAGGCTTCTAAATGTAATGGTGATGGACAAGAATACTTTATTGAATCCAGATCTTCAATAGTTAAAGATAGAACTCTTGAACAAGCAATTGATTCCTTCCACATAATAGGTGCATATAAATCAGTAGCAAAGTTTGGTGAAAACCCAAATGATTTTTACATTCTACCTCTTCATTTAGTAGTTAATAAAAAATCGAATTATCTCCCTTCTAAATATGAGGAATATATTTTAAATGGATATATAGAAATTTACATTGTATCTGGATGTTCTAACAATTTTATAGAAAAAAATGGACGAATTGATAATCTTAATCAAGGTCAAACAAATTACAAAGTTTTGAAAGCATCTGCAGCAACGAATAGCTTATTATTTCAAAAACGATTTGGACAATTTTTAACATAAAAATAATGAAATTACAATTCAAACAACAACAATTCCAGATAGATGCTGTAAAAGCAGTGGTAGATAGTTTTCAGGGACAGCCAATAAAAACTAATCGTTTTACATTGGAGCGAAGCAAAGAACTCATCCGTAAAACAAAATTGGCAGCTTCTGGTGTTACTCAAGTTTCTGCTTTTGAAGATGAGGTATTAGAGGACATTGGATATCGTAATTCAAGTATTCAAGTTTTAGAACCTCAAATCCTAAAAAACATACAGCAAGTTCAAAAAAACAATGATTTACTAGAAAGTCAACAAATTGAACGACCAAAAGGTGTAAACTTAGGTTACAATCTAACAATAGAAATGGAAACAGGTACAGGTAAGACCTACACCTATATTAGAACCATGTATGAGCTTCATAAAAATTATGGTTGGAGCAAGTTTATAGTAATTGTTCCTAGTATCGCTATACGTGAAGGTGTATTTTCATCTTTCAGTGATACACAAGATCATTTTCAAGAGCTTTACGGCCATAAAATCAATCCATTTATATATAACTCAGGGCGTCCTCAGGATATCGAAAGTTTTGCTTCAAATAGACGTATAAGTGTAATGATTATTAATACTCAGGCTTTTAATGCGCGAGGTAAAGATGCAAGGAGAATTTATCAGGAGTTAGATCAATTTGGTACTCGTAAACCAATTGATATAATCGCCAATACCAACCCAATTTTAATTATTGATGAACCACAATCTGTAGAAGGTGCAAAAACAATGGAAAGTATGCAGCTTTTCAAGCCATTGTTTACCCTTCGCTATTCTGCCACGCATAAAGTAGATTATAACAGAATTTATCGTCTAGATGCTTTAGATGCTTATAATAAGCGTTTGGTTAAAAAGATTCAGGTAAAAGGGATTAATCTTAAAGGATCAACGGGAACTAATGGATATCTTTATTTGGAGAGCATAAGTTTAAGTACAAATAAACCACCATTTGCAGTTATTGAATTTGAGAAGCGGTCTAGTTCAGGACTTATTACTAAAGAGCGTAAAAAAGTACCTCAGGGCTTTAATTTATATGAAAATTCTGGCAATATGCCCGCTTATAAGAACCAAACTATTTCTGAAATTAATGGTTATTTAAATAAAATTGTGATTGGAGGTCAGGATATTTATCCTGGTGATATTTTAAATGATAAAGATGAAAATGCATTTCGTAGAGTACAGATTCGAGAATGTATCATGTCGCACTTACAAAAGGAAAAGCAACTTTATGGAAAAGGAGTAAAAGTATTGTCACTGTTTTTTATTGATTCGGTAGAAAAATATCGTGTGTATAATGAATTGGGCGAACAAGCTTTAGGTGAATATGCGAAAATATTTGAGGAGGAATATGCAAAATTAAGAGATGAAGCAAGAGACTTGACACTTCCAGAATACGATAATTATTTAATGCGTGATGAACCAGAAAAAGTACATCAGGGTTACTTTTCTATAGATAAAAAAGGAAAGTCAGTAGATCCAGCTGTAAAACGAGGTAAAGAAGATTCTGATGACATTTCTGCTTACGATTTAATCATGAAAGGCAAGAAGCGATTAATGGATTTTATAGAACCAACACGTTTTATTTTTTCGCACTCAGCTCTAAAAGAGGGTTGGGATAACCCGAACGTATTTCAAATATGTGCATTAAAGCATGCAGAAAGTGGAAGTTTAACTAGAAGACGTCAAGAAGTTGGTCGTGGCATGAGAATATGCGTTAATAAAAATGGTAATCGATTAGATTTTGAAAGAGTTGGAGATCAAGTCCATGAAATTAATAAGTTAACAGTTATTGCTTCAGAAACTTATGAGGCTTTTGCTAAAGGATTACAATCTGAAATTGCAGCGACATTAAAAGACCGTCCGCAGAAAGCAGAAGTAGAATATTTTGTTGGTAAAGTGGTGCATAATGATAAAGAGGAAGAGCATCGTTTAACTAAAGACGACTCTAAAAAGCTGAATAAAGTACTTTATAAACATGATATAATTGATGAAGACGATAAGATAACAGATGAAGGAAGAGCACTGATTGAAATCAATAAAGTGCCCTTGCCTGTACAATTAGAACCCTATAAGGATTCTATTTGCAAACTGCTCAAATCTATTTATACTGGTGAAGTATTTAAACCTGTAGATGAGCGCCAAACTATTGAACTCAATACCAATAAAAACTTCAATAAGAAGGAATTTCAGGCCCTTTGGGATAAAATTAATTTGAAGACTATTTACGAAGTAAAGTTTGATAGCAATAAGCTTATTGAGGATAGTAAAGTTTTGATTAATGCGCAGTTGAATATTGGTGATAGAGTTTATGAAGTAAAAACAGGAGAGTTAACCGACGGTACCAAGGACCAAATGAAGGAAGGTACTCTAATAAAGGAAACAGGGCGTGAAAGTGTTAAGCTTAAAAATGATATTTATACCAATGCGGTTTATGATATTGTTGGAGAAATTGAAGTACATACCAACTTAACTCGAAAAACTATCGTAGCGATACTTAAATCAATAAAAGAAGAGAAGTTTTTACTAATAAGAAAAAACCCGGAAGAGTTCATTGCCAAATGCAGTAAGTTAATTAACGAGGTAAAGGCAAGTTTAATTATCAATAACATAGTGTATCACAAAACAGAGGAAAGACACGATAGTAAAACGGTATTTACCAACAGTAAATTTGCTTCACGTGACTCGGAAAAGCTTGAAAAACATATTTATGATTTCTTGACTTCAGATTCTAAAATTGAAGCAGACTTTGCTCAGGCCCTAGAAAATAGTACTGAAGTAGTCGTTTATGCTAAATTACCAAAGAGTTTTTCTGTATCTACACCAGTAGCCAGTTACAGTCCAGATTGGGCGGTTGTATTTGATAAAGATAAGGTGAAGCAAATTTATTTTATAGCAGAAACCAAAGGTTCAGATTCTGATATGGATTTAAGAGGCATTGAAAAACTCAAAATACATTGCGCAACTGAACACTTTAAAGAAATAAGCGGAGCCGAAGTGCACTTTAAAAAAGTGGCAAGTTACGATACATTAAAAACTATGCTAGAATTTAAGTAGTTATGGAAGAAAAATTAGACATGCAAAGCCCTAATTGGGTAAATAAAAATAGTCAGTTTATAGCAGAACGATTCCCTAATTGTGTGACCGAAACTGCAGAAGGCATTAAAGTAGATTTTGAATTACTGAAGCAAGAATTGAGTAATGATATTATTGAAGGTAATAAAGAACGCTATAGATTGGAGTGGCCAGGAAAAAGAGAAGCTATAGTAACCGCCAATTTACCTACAACAAAAACTTTACGACCAGTTAGAGAAGATTCTGTCGATTTTGATAATACCGAAAACCTCTACATAGAGGGAGATAATTTAGAGGTACTCAAACTACTACAGGAAAGTTACTTGGGCAAGATTAAGATGATCTATATTGACCCCCCTTACAATACTGGGAAAGACTTTGTGTATAGAGATAATTTCAGCAAAGGTACCCAAGAAGAGCTTGTTGAAAGCGGACAGAAAGATGAATATAACCAGCGCTTGGTAGCGAACCCTGAAACTGCAGGACGTTACCACTCTGATTGGTTAAGTATGATGTACCCACGGCTGAAATTGGCTAGAAATTTATTAACTGATGACGGTGTGATTTTTATATCTATTGATGATAATGAAATTGTCAATTTAAGAAAGATATGTGATGATATTTTTGGGGAAGTAAATTTTTTGGGAACAATCGCCAATATTAATAATCCCAAAGGGAGATCAGATGATAAATATATCGCTACGGCTCATGAATATTTAGCAGTTTATTCAAAATCAATTGATAACGTAAAGACATATGGATTTGAACCTGATGAAAAAATAATAAAACGTTATAATAAAGTCGATTCTCTTGGAAAATATAGAGATATAGATTTACGCAAAACAGGTGATAATGACCTTAGAGAAGATCGTCCAAACCTATTTTATTATTTTCTATTTAACGAATCAGATAATAGCTTTTATGCTACCCGTGATTCTGTTATTCCTGAAGGCTACATTCAAATAAAACCATTAAGACAAGATGGTAAAGAAGGTAATTGGCGTTGGGGCTTAGATAATACAAATAAAAATATTTGGAAGCTTCAGGCTAAATTTATGCCAACACGTAAAATCTGGGGTGTTTCTGAAAAAGACTATTTGAAAGATAGAGGATTGGTAAAGCCTACTAGTTCTTGGACTTTTAAGGATGTAAATAGCGAACGTGGAAGCGAAACTTTTATTAATCTTAAATTTGATAAAAGAATATTTCCAAAACCCAAGCCAATTGGCACTATCAGGCGGACAATAGAAGTTGGAACGTCAAAAGAGAATAATGATATAATTTTAGATTTTTTTTCAGGGTCAGCGAGTTCAGCACATTCTGTTTTAGATATCAATAGTCTTGACGGTGGAAATAGAAAATATATTCAGGTTCAACTTCCAGAAGAAACAGATAAAGAAAGTGAAGCTTTTAAGGAAGGATTCAACAATATATGTGAAATCGGTAAAGAACGTATTCGTAGAGCTGCCAATAAAATTAAAGAAGAAACAAGTGCAGACATAGATTATGGTTTTCGTGTCTATCGTTTAGATGAAAGTAACATGCAAGATGTGTATTACAAACCACAAGAATATAATCAAGGGCAGTTAGAAATGTTGGCAGATAATGTAAAATCAGATAGAACAGCAGATGATTTATTAGCCCAAGTGATGCTAGATTGGGGTTTGCCATTGTCCTTAAAAATTGAGCAAGCAACCATAAGTGGTAAAAATGTATTTAAGGTAGCAGGTAATTCGTTATATGCTTGTTTTGACACCAACCTAGATGAAGGTTTTATCAAAGAGGTTGCCAAAGAAGAGCCAATGCGTATTGTATTTAAAGATTCAGGGTTTAAAGATGATACCGCTATAGTAAATGTAAAACAATTACTAAAACAATTGAGCCCAGAAACAGAAATGAAAGTATTGTAGCCTATGAAGCTAATAGATAATGTAAATAATCGCTTAGGAGATGATTTAAAGGAAAGTATCCGTAAAGGAAGCATGTTAAGTATTGCAGCTTCTACATTTTCTATCTATGCTTTTGAGGCATTAAAAAAGGAGTTAGGTAAAATTGATGAATTGCGTTTTATTTTTAGTTCACCAACGTTTGTAGAAGAAGAACTTCAGAAACAATCCAGACAGTTTTATATTCCAAATATCGTTAGGGAATCTGAAATTTGTGGTGGAGAGTTTGAATTACGTTTAATGAATCAGTTAAACCAGCGAGCTATTGCCAAAGAATGTTCCCGTTGGGTAAAAGACAAAGTAACCTTCAAGACTAATAAGCATGATAATCAAATGCTTAATGGTATGATTCATTTAAAAAATTCAGAAGAGGAGGCATTTGCTTATGCTAATGTTCATAGTTTCACCACTTCAGATTTAGGGATCACACACAAAAAAGGATTCCCAACATTAATTCAAAAATCCAATTTCCCAGATAGTTCGGCATATTTAGATTGGTTCAACCAGATTTGGAATAATGAAGAAGATTTAAAGGATGTTACAAAGAGAGTACAAGATTATTTTGAAAGTGCTTATAAAGAGAATAGTCCAGAATTTATCTACTTCATTACACTCTATAATATTTTCAATGACTTTCTAGATGATTTGTCTATAGATAATTTACCAAATGAGCAAATAGGCTTTAAGGAAACAGTTGTTTGGAATAAACTCTACAATTTCCAGAAAGATGCGGTTATAGGTGCCATTAACAAATTAGAAAAATATAGAGGTTGCATATTAGCAGATAGTGTTGGTTTAGGTAAAACTTTTACTGCATTAGGTGTAATTAAGTATTATGAGATGCGTAATAAGGATGTGTTGGTGCTTTGTCCTAAAAAGTTAGAAGCCAACTGGAACACCTATCGTCATAATGATAAAAACAACATCTTATCAGATGATAGATTAGGCTACGATGTATTATTTCATACTGATTTATCCAGAGAACGTGGTCCAAGTAACGGCCGCCTTTTAGAGAATGTCAATTGGGGAAACTACGGTTTAATAGTTATTGATGAATCTCATAATTTTAGAAATAACAATACGGTAGTCGATAAAGAGAATAGATATCAAAAACTATTACGTAAAGTTATTAAAGAAGGTATTGAAACCAAAGTAATGATGCTTTCTGCAACACCAGTAAACAATAAATTTAATGATTTAAGAAATCAGTTAGCCTTGGCGTATGAGGGTGATTCTGCTCAAATAGATGAAAAGCTAGATACTTCAAACAGTATTGATCTCATTTTTAAAAGAGCTCAAACAGCTTTTAACACCTGGAGTAAATATGAAACTTCAGAGAGGACTACCGAGAATTTATTGGATATGCTGGATTTTGACTTTTTTGAAATATTAGATTCTTTGACCATTGCTCGATCAAGAAAGCATATTACTACCTACTATGATACTACTGACATAGGAAAATTTCCAGAGCGTAATAAACCAGTTTCCATAAGAAGCCCTCTTACAGATTCAGATGAGGTCACCTATGAACATATTGCCGAAAAGTTGACCTTACTTAATCTTTCGATATATACACCGCTAAATTATATTTTACCCAGTAAGGTGCAAATGTATGCAGATCTGTATGATAAAGAAGTGCGCTCAGGAACTGGGAAATTAAGACAAGTAGATAGAGAGAAAAGCCTTAGAATTTTAATGCGTATCAATCTCTTAAAGCGAATAGAGAGCTCAGTAGATTCGTTTAGAATTACTTTGGAACGTATTATAGAACAAATTGAAGCAGCCGTTAAGAGCATTGAAAACGGTAGTAAAGAAGACTATGAAGGTATACAAGCAAAACTTAACGACGAGAACTTTGATTGGGAAGCAGATTGGGGAGATGAAGAAAATGTATTTGGCAAAAAAGTAAAAGTACATATCTCTGATATGGATACTACCAAATGGAGCGAAGACTTAAATGAAGACTTAGTGATTTTGCATCAGCTTTGGAGTGATATTGTAGATATACGTGGAGAAAACGATACCAAGCTTCAAAGCCTTATTTCGTTGTTAGATGATAAGATTGATAATCCATTAAATCCAAATAATAAAAAAGCAATCATATTTACGGCGTTTGCGGATACGGCAAATTATCTACACAAACATTTAAATAAACATTACGCTGAAAAACACAATATGCATTCGGCAATTATTACAGGTTCAAGAAAGGTAAGCACCTCAAAAAAAATACCTGCAGATTTAAATGCTATTTTAACGTGTTTTTCACCTTTATCTAAAGATAAAGACCAATTATATCCTCACATCAAAGATTCTGTTGAGTTATTAATTGCAACGGATTGTATTTCAGAAGGACAAAACTTACAAGATTGTGATTTTCTTATTAATTATGATATCCATTGGAATCCAGTACGTATCATCCAACGATTTGGTAGAATTGATCGTATCGGTTCAATAAATAAAAGTATCACCATGGTTAACTTTTGGCCAGATGTTACACTTGATTCCTA
>Ga0115006_10004149_pt1 | contig 10070 bp, 8 predicted proteins | sample ArcOceMetagenome_3_FD_88943 | JGI IMG/M metagenome (GOLD analysis project Ga0115006, IMG submission 88943) | Marine eukaryotic phytoplankton communities from Arctic Ocean - Arctic Ocean- Svalbard ARC20M Metagenome | ecosystem: Environmental > Aquatic > Marine > Oceanic | place: Arctic Ocean...
TGGTCCCACTGATCGCCTATCTGCAGAGCCTGGAGAAGAAGAAACGGGAAGAGACAAAGGCAGAGTATCGAGGTGATGTTAGCAATGACAAGATCATCCGAGTCAGAAGACCTTACTACGAGACGACTGATGGTGCCAGCGTGCTACTTACAAGCTCCAGCTCGGCAATGTCGCGGTGGGACAGCTTCGGCAAAGGTTTGATCGAGGGGACGGGGTCAAGGTTGACGCGATCAGCGAAGGTCGGATCGCACTTGGGCATGTCGTTGATCGTACCGCCAGGAACGGCCGATGCTGGCGCTGCCACTCCATTGTGCTGCATGGCCTGAGCAATAGCTTCGTCGTTGCTGGTATCCGGCTTATCGTCATCTGTTGCTGCATCGAAATCAGCCGTCGCAACTTTCTTCGTCGGCGGCTCGTTCGACGTCGGCCCAACAGAAGCAATATCACGTTTAGGGCTGACTGCTGCTGCCGCCACCGCCGCTGCTGCGGCTATCGGCGAACCGTCAATTGAAAGCTTTGGGTCAATCTGGACGTCATTCACGTTCATCTCTCGACTGGCATCATCATCGCTGCTATCGGCCGCTGCCGCAGCAGCTGCCGCCGCGCCCGCTGCTGCTGCCCTGGCGCCACCTTCGCCGGCCATTGGATCAGGAGGCGCACCAAAGTCGGACGATGACGACGAAGAGAACGACATGACCCTCTTTGACGGATCTCTGCCGTCACCTCCCCTCAGCGCCTGACTGTAGGGGGGCAGATGAGGGATGGAAAGGATCAAGGCATGGCAATGACAATACAATAATATGAGATCAATGATGGCGCCTCTTGTTTGAAAAAATAACAGGGGCACGCCAGTTTTGTCACATTTGCCCCTCCATTCCCAACACAAGTCGAAAGAGGGGAGAAACCCCCTCGATGTTCGCCGGCGGAGAACAACCCGTCCCGGAGCAATGGCGCCCGACCAAGCTCACCGTGGGCTACCGTTTGCCTTGCTTGGGCGACTGCGACCGGTCTGCGACGAAACGGCGGTGCGGTCGTCGAGTAATAGATCCAGGGCGACAGGCACCGCAATGGTGGGAAAATGAGGCCAAATGAGGTGACCGGGTCCTTTTTGGATGTCATTGGTGTGTACGTTTGTGAGCGGCTCGTCATCTGACTCGCCAGTTCGGTTCGCATTCGAAAGGCGCCAGGGCCAAGCCAAGGCTACTTACTCACCGCTTGTATTGTGTTACGCAATCATTCGGCAGGAAAGCCGATTATGGTGGGTATGTGCATGAAGACAGAATCTCAAGCTCTTCTTTATTCAGTATTCCCAACGCCTGGCTGGACAAGCTTTTCTCGTTGGCAATTTCAATCAACAGCGACGACGGTGTGGCGGCAAGGTTTATTACACAGAGAGGCCGCGTCTAATGCTGATTGGGAGAACAAAACAGACACAGTACATGTATTCTGAAGAATTGACAACCTTCCTCTCTCCTGCCACATCCAACGCGTGAACTTCGGGCTGCGATACCCTGCAGACATACTAGAATACAGACATAACTACGATACATGGGAATTTCCACTAAGGTGTTGGGAATTTATGTTTACCTCACAATCATCAGCAAGTATATTAGCGGCACGCGTGGGTCTGTTCATTGAGTACTGCTACCGGTGCCGTGCTCTTGCGACTGGATTACTGTAGGTCGCCATCATCGCGAATAGAAAAGTGTTGGATTCATCCACATCATATCATCCTCTACACTTGCTTTATATCTGAAATCTTACACAATTGTCTTACAGGTAGATCTGAGGACAAAGAGTTTTGAAAAAGTATGCAAAGTCAAGTGTTAGTCAAGAGGAGCTACATAATGTGATTCATCTTTTTGGACAAGCACACCACAGCAACAGCAACAAAGAGAGTCAATAATATTATAAGCAAACTTCTCCTCAATGAATTTAGGTCCTATCGATCCATATGTTTACGTGTTTTTTGCTATCATTCTCTCCTGTAGATGCATATTGGTCTTCAGTGCGAATATAATGCACAAACCTCGGGACGCTCAACTTACCTAAAAGCTACGTAGCTAGCTTGAGGAGGGTCCGGTTGTCAAACAAACTACATACTGCGACGCGCGATGAAGAACTGGTAGAGGAAGCTCAGGAGATAGAGGACCAAAAATATTTGGAACACCAAGGTGACGAAAGAAACGTAAAAGTTGGGATCGCGTGTCATCTGATCCTCTCCCTCTTTCGGATCAGACAACGACGCCAGCCGGTCCAGTTTGGCCCTGTTGCGCTTCTTCTTCCGAGGGCCGCCGTTGATGTTGCCCTTGCGCTCGACCTCGCGATCCCTCCCCTTGCGCCCGAGGTGGGGGCGGTGGCGGCAGATGGCTCCTCCCGACCCCTTGGCCAACTCCCCGGCCGCCACCCTTTTGCGCCAGGCCGAGTGACCTCCCATGCTATCTGCTATTTCTGTGCTCCGTAGCTAATTGTAGCCACGTAGTCTAGCGATTGCTTCATGTCGTCAGGAGACCTCTTGTTGAATTTTCTCCACTCGCGCAGATGGCTGCGAATCTGCCGCGAATTATCATAGGTCTCGCTACATCGCTCTAGTTGCGGCGGTGCAGTCGCTGTTACTATGCGTGAGACTCTTCTCTCGCAAGCCCCGCCTCTCGCCGGAATGGATGGATGGAAGAATGAGCGGCCAAGAGAGGCTGCGGGGGGAACGGACGACGGAAAGAGCGCAACACGTCAGTGATGGCATCGAGCAAATCGAAAACGACGACGACGACCGATCTACACGTAATACCTGCTACTGTACCGACCGACGGTGACCGTAGAGATTACTGCTCCGCCCTACCAACCATGGAGATAGAGAGATGACGCGCTGCATTGTCCGCCGTGGAAGAAGAATAACAATGAGGAAACCTTCTACATCATACATACTACTCGTCGTTCTTTTGGTTTTTGGCGGTGTTCCTCGACCAGCGCATGGCTTTCTCCCATCGAATACTCGTCGTACTGGCACACACATGTCCAGTCAAATGAGCGATGACAGTACTACTTCTGGAACACCTGATGGCAAGCAGGAACCGAGAAGCGGTCGACGGGACTTTATCAATAAGATCGGAAGCCTCACGGCCGCTACCGCCGCCCAATCCGTGTTGGGGCCCTCCATCGCATCGGCAGCTGGCAATCCAGTCGCCATTGCCTCGCCCAAATACGCCGCGGACGTCCAGTGGCCTCTGGGCAAGGTTGCATTTTCCCTCCTGCCGCTTGCGGGCACATCGACCCGCAGAGCCACAACGGAGGAGACCGTCGTCCCCTCCCAGATATGGACGCACGATCAAATTCAGGGAGTCGTCAACGTCAACGTTCCAGTGCGACAAACGGTCGTGAAGCTATCTCCCGAAGCCGGCGGCGGTCTTCTGGTGTACAATCCCGTCGCTCCGACGCCCCAGCTGATCAAAATGATGAGGAACTTGGAGAAGGAGCACGGTCCCGTGCGCCACATTGTCCTCGGAACGGTGGCTCTTGAACACAAGGCCACGTTCGGGCCCTTCGCACAGCGGTTTCCCGGTGCCACGGTTTGGCTGCAGCCGGGACAATGGGCATTTCCTGTCGGTCTGCCTATTGAATTCTTGGGAGTTACACAACGCGGCAGAAAGCTGCGGGAAATTCCAACGGAAAACAAGTACACATCGACCGGATACAAGTTGTGGGCCGAGCGAGATCCGGTGCCCGAGTGGGCCGTTGACTTTGACACAGAAACGCTCGGGCCGTTCAAGTTTAAGAGCGTGGGCGCCTTCAGCGAAACGGCCATGTTTCACAAGCCGTCCAAAACTCTCCTGGTGACGGACACCGTGGTCAGTGTGACGGATGAGCCGCCCAAAATCATTCAGGAAGACCCCAGAGCCATGTTATTTCACGCGCGCGATTCCATCGACGAAATTGTACAAGATACAGAAGAAACCAGGAAAAAGGGCTGGAGGCGGATGGTGCAATTCGGCCTGGTATTCTTCCCATCCCAAATCGACGTTGTTCCCTTTGGTAAGGCCATTTCGCAGGCGTCCAAGATTGACAAGAGTATGAAACCGCTCGGCCAGGGCGCCGTGCCCGGCTCACTTTATCCTTGGACTTGGCATGATAACGATGCCGATCTCAAAAACTTCAAGGCGATTTCGAAGGATGGCGCTCTCTTTTGCCCGCCCATTCTTACGAAGCTTATTCTTGATCGAGAACAAAAGGGGACGCTGGAGTGGGTAGATCGTGTTACCAAGCGATTCGACTTTCAGCGGGTGGTCCCCTGCCATCTCAACAACAACGTCAAGGCTGGGCCGAAGGAATTTTATGATGCCTTCGACCCTCTACGGAGCGATCCAAAGACTGGAAATATCAAGCAGCAGCGAGCCCTGGCCGAAGATTTGGCCCTTCTCCAGAAGGCTTCCGATATACTAACCGACTTTGGCGTTGTGGATACGAGCTTAGTATGCGATGGCGAACCCGCAAGAACGGTTGGTCGGTTTGCAAGTAAAATAAAATGATAAACTGGAAGGGTTCCTTCGTCATAAAGTCTGTGCACAATTGGTCTATAAGGATGCACAATTATTCTTACAAAAATGAGTTCTTGGTATTCCCGGGCAATTCAATTCGCAACGGATGCGATGATACGATGATCATGTCCCCACGATAAAGAGAGAAGACACCAACTATGCCCTCTTTGCAACAGCCTCTTCAAACATTGCAAGGGCCTGGTCAACTTGGGATTCGTTGACAATGAGTGGCGGAACAAAACGGACGACACTGGGACCAGCGGGGACAAGCAAAAGACCTTCCTTCATGACATCTCCGACGAGTTCACCGGCAGTACATCCAGCATCATCCTTCACAACAACGCCACGGAGGAGACCCCATCCACGGACCTCGCCAAGAATCGTGGGGTACTTTTCGGCAATCTTGGCCAAACCAGCAGCGATCTGTTCTCCGCGAGCATCCACGTTGTCCAACAGATCATTCTCGGCCATGTATGTGGCGACTGCAACACCAGCCGCGCAAGCCAGGGGGTTGCCACCGTACGTCGAGGCGTGAGTTCCCGGAGTCAGCACGTCGGCGGCGGCCCCGCGCGCCATCATTGCACCGATGGGAACACCGCCACCCAGAGCCTTGGCCGACGTGAAGACGTCGGGCTCAACGCCGAGCTTCTGATGGCCCCAAAGATGTCCACTCCGTCCCATACCGATCTGAACCTCATCGCACATGAGCAGAGCGCCGGAATCGTCGGCCAGCTGGCGAGCCGCCTTGAAGAACTCCGGATCGCCGGGAATGATGCCGCCCTCGCCCTGGAGGGGCTCCATCATGATGGCGGCGAGGCCGCGCTTCCGTCCCTGGGCATCGGGGGTGGTGTTGATCTCCTCCACCTTGGCCTTGAGGGCCTCGATGTCGTTGTAGGGGACGTAGTCAAAGCCCGGGACCATCTCCCCTCCGTAAGTGAAGCCTTCATGGTACTTGGGCTGACCCGTGGCCGTAATAGAGGCCAGGGTGCGACCGTGGAAGGATTGGATGGCCGTGATGATGACGGGACAATCGATGCCGCGATCGTTGGCGTGCTTCCGGGCCAGCTTGATGGCACCCTCGTTGGCCTCGGCCCCGCTGTTGCAGAAGAAGACCTTGTCGGCGCAGGAGTTGTCGGTGAGCCAGGTGGCCAGCTGCGCCTGCTGCGTGTTGAAGTAGAGGTTGGATATGTGATGGAACTGTTCCATCTGGGCCGAAACGGCGGCATTGAGCTCGGGGTTGCTGTGGCCGAGGGCGCAGGTGGCAATTCCCGAGACGAAGTCAAGATACTCCTTGCCGTCGGATCCGTACACGTTGCACCCCTTACCGGAAACCAGGGTGATGGGATAGCGGCTGAGCATTTGGTCCAATTGGCAGCGGAGGAAGACAGTGCAATTTCGCAGAGATGCAATTGCAATGAGCGAGGGAGCAATATGCATGTGAGAAATTAAGAACCCAACAATAAATGATCAAGATATGTGCCAGAAACTTGGCCACCACAGTAACCAGCATATCAACGCAATGAGAGGGCATTGCTGGGATTTCCAACTGAGAAGGCACACATCCTGGACATGGGAGTATATTCGACTTGTGCAGGGTCGTGCAGCCCCATCATACATGCGGGCCGCATGTCTCTGCTTCTTTCGGCAATAAATCCTTTCCACCAGAGGCTCAACCGAGAGAGTACCAGCAAAGCATACATATCCGCAAGTCAGTGTAAGGCTCACCCGTACGTCTTCTGCACGTGCGCCTCGAAGAGATCGGCGGCATTGTCCCCGGTCACCGTCGGGGGAGGCGACACCTTGACCTTTTCGATGGTAGAGAAAAGTTGCGTTTGGCGAACTCCGCTGGATACAGCAGCAGAAGCCGATGCGGATGCGCTGGGGACGAAGGCCTGGGTGCTCGACGCCGAGGCGGCGAGGAGGAGCAGGGCCGAGAGGGCCTTGTTGTTGCCGACGATCATGCTATCTTTCTTCTGGGCAAGCAAGTGGCTTTTGATTGGACGAAGCCAAAGGATATGTTGCTCCTGTTCGGCAGTTCGGCGAACGAGGAACGAGAATTGGTGGATGTTTTGACGAAAATGAAAATGCGAAAATGCGAAGATCTCAGGAGACGGTTGACGGACAGACAGTGGAAACACTCCCTAAATCTGTTATTATTGTCAAAATGTGAATGTTAGAGTCCCGGGAGTGGTACTGACTTGGCCAAACGCCATGACGCACGAAGGCCAGTCAGCGATGATGGCCATCAGCACTTCCAACCAAACAAAAAGCTTGATTCGAGAAAGGGGAAACCGTTGCATATCGCATCCCTTCCCAGCCACATACCGAACACCATGCACTCCAGCCTCCTCTCTGGCATGGCCCGTCCCCAGCCGGTGTCTCCCTCCGGCATGTGCGGTCGTCACTCATCAACAACATCAGCAGCAGTCGTCGCCGCAGGTCATCGCAGACGGCGCAGCAGCATGGCCAGCACGGTGGTTCTCGTTGGTGCGTAGTAATGCAGGACCTTGAAACCATCAAATGCATTATTTGCTTGATCTTTCTTCGGAAGAATGGAGCCGTGTTTGACATCGGGGGTGTGCACGAACATTGGGCAGCATCTCGAACCATGATGGCTTGACTTGGCCGGTTCTGGTCGGTGTTGGCTGATTGGCTGGCTGGCTGCTCAAATTTCCGTCGGTAGTGTCCGTGGCTCCGGTAGTGTCTCTACGCAAATTATCAATCGGTGCCAATCAATCCAAGTAAAAATCGCGCTGACCTTGTCCATTCTGCTCTCTTCCTCTCCATTATCCATTATCCATTCTCCTCCTAACCTCCGGCGCTCGTCTATTTGTTATTGGTTGGGATTGGCATACATCTTTCCTGCTCTGGTGTTTCTATTCCATTTTTTTGGCACATCTTGCAATTATCACAACTACCATTGTGGATCGGCCGCTTCTCGTTGGGAAACTTGCATTCGACGATCGATCGCTTTGGATACCGTGCTGAATGAATATGGGACGACACTTATTATTGCTACTGACGACAGCCGCGGCAACGTTGCCCCTGAACGCTGCGTACGTGCCGCAGCCCCTCCTGCCGCGCCGCGCGCCATCGGCATCGGCATCGCGGGCGGCCGGCTTTGGCCTCGGCCCGTCCTCGCGCCACGGCCGAACTCGCGATGGCGCGAAGACGACGGTGCTGCTGGATTCCACCACCATGGACTTCGAGATGAACCTCAACCTGCCCGGCCTCGTCACCGATGGCGGCAACGACAGTAATACCATCGGCGGTCGACCTCGCAAGTCCCTGCAGGTCGAGGGCATAAGCGAAGATGGGGGAGACGAGGGTTCCATGTTCCAGGACCTGATGCGGGCCGTGGCCCGGAATGGGTCGCGCCAGGATGCCGAAGTTTCGGCCGAGGACGCCCCCGCCGGCGCCGTCGTCAACCTCACCGACATGCCCGACCTGCTCAGCCTCGAGCTGCCGACCAGCAACGACGGCAAGACGGTCGTGATGACCAAGCCGAAGCGGAAGGCGGCGGCCGCCGCCACCAAACGGAAGGTCAAGGCGACGCGGGCCGCGGCGGCCGACGAGGACGACGTCCTCACTGCCGTCACCGGTGCCCGCGACGCCCCCAAGAAGAAGAAGAAGTGGAAGAAGGTGACGGCCACCATCCGCGATACCGGGCAGGACTCCATGAAGCACTACCTCAAGAGCATGGGCAACCACGACCTGCTCAACAAGAACGAGGAGATCATCCTGGCCCGAGAGATCCAGATTTTGATCGGGTGGGAGGAGACACGGGTCGATCTGGAGGCCCGATTGTCCAGGTGAGAATAATTATACTTGTCGGGGCGGCGGATTCGCCACTTTTCATACTCTATCTAGCACCCTCGTCCGTGGTACTCACCCTCTTCTTATCGCATTCGTTTGCACATTTTCTCTACCAACACCCACAGACCACCGACATATGCCGAGTGGGCCAACGAAATTCAAGAGGGCATGACGGTGCCGCAACTCAAGAAGCAGATCCGACGCTCCCTCCGCGCCAAGGCCGCCCTCACCGAATCCAACCTCCGCTTGGTCATCAGCATCGCCAAGCGCTACCAGAACCGGGGCCTCAACTTCCAGGACCTGTGCCAGGAGGGCACCCTCGGCCTGACCCGAGCGTGCGAGAAGTTCGATCCCGAGCGCGGCTTCCGCTTCTCGACGTACGCGACGTGGTGGATCAAGCAGTCCATCATGCGCGCCATCGCCGACCAGGGCCGGACCATCCGCCTTCCCGTCCACATCCACGATCAGCTCAACCAAATCCGCCGGGCCGAGTACGATCTGAAGAACGAGCTGGGACGGGCCCCGTACAACAACGAGATTGCCGAGCGGGTCAACATCAAGGCCGACAAGATCGAGTTCCTGAAGAAGGTCTCACGCCGCGACGTGTCGATGGAAACCTCCATCCAAGGCACGAAGAATAAGGGATCCGCTGCCGGTACTGGAGGTATGAAGGCGAGCTCCGCCTCCAGGGACTTTACTCTCTCGGACACCATCAGCGATTCGAAGCAAAATCCCAATGCCATGGCCGAGTACGGCATGCTCCAGGACGATCTAAAGAGGCTGATCTGCACCCTCAACTCGCGGGAGCAGGCAGTCATTCGGATGCGGTTCGGTCTCGACGACGGCAAGGCCAAGACTTTGGAGGAGATTGGACGACGATTCTCGGTTACGCGGGAAAGAATAAGACAGATCGAGGCCCGGGCGCTGCATAAGCTTCGCCAACCCTACCGGAACCACGGCGTCAAATGCTACATCAATGACATATAGCATTGATTGACGACCTTTGCAGGTTTGGGGAACCTTGGGCGATCGAATGGAAAAGATCGATCGATCATGTCATCATCATGTTTTTGTGACAACGAGTTGAGCTTACGTTGCTAGATCTCTAGTAGCAAAATATCTCAACACCAACCACGTATTTACTTGCAGATGCAATGCATGTGTTCCTACTACGCAGTAGGCTAGGATTGGATTGGGCGAGATTGGACCAAAATATAACTTAGGCGGTGGCCGCCGCGCCGCCGTTCGAAGCGAACCGGCCGTCAGACCGCCGCCCGCCCGGCCCGCCTCCGCTTCAACTCTCATTATTTAGTAGCTCCATCCAAGCCTCCCGGCAACCACGCTACCCGGCACGGTACTTACCGCCAAGGCAACAACAACCACAATACACGCAGAAGATGGTAAGATCACCGAATGTCCCCATGCCCTCCGAGGCGCCTCCGCCACCCCCGCCGCCATCTCTAATGGGAGGGAGCGAGGACGATGACCATGCAGTCGATGCTTATGGTGTACCAATAGGCGAGAACCCGTCGGGCTTTACATCTCCTCCTCGCAAAAGGCCGCCGAACAAGAAGTTGCCAGGGGTAATAACAGAGAGCAACGCGCGTGAACCAACAGAGCCAAAGTCCACCTCTCCGTTCTTCAAGAGTTGGTTTGGAGGTGCATCGGCAGTGCCGGCATCATCTTACCAAAAACAGTCTCGGAGAACATCGTCGAGTGACA
>Ga0115006_10004152_pt1 | contig 10067 bp, 16 predicted proteins | sample ArcOceMetagenome_3_FD_88943 | JGI IMG/M metagenome (GOLD analysis project Ga0115006, IMG submission 88943) | Marine eukaryotic phytoplankton communities from Arctic Ocean - Arctic Ocean- Svalbard ARC20M Metagenome | ecosystem: Environmental > Aquatic > Marine > Oceanic | place: Arctic Ocean...
GGTGGCATGGTGATGAGCGCTTGCGTAATCGAGGGCGGGGTAGTAACGAACAACGCACGCGCTTGCTGCGTCCGCCTCCTGTGAGTGAGCCCCTCGCGCTAGAGCACATGCTGACAACGTCGGTTGGAGGGCTCCACGTGCAGGCGGATGGGGAGGCGGACGGGGAGGATGCAGGGGATGCCCACGGCGACGAGGGTGGTGAGGACACTGCGGATGGTGCGCCTGCATCCCACCGCCCGCCTTCCTCTGCCTCCCCCGCCCCGCCCACCTTGCAGCGCCCACAGGAGGGCACGCCAACCTGAAAAGGGACGAGCCGTCGGCGTACCCGCGACACACACCACGCCATGCTTTCGGTTGATGCCAGCGCGGCCGCAGATGCGCGCCATGATGCGCCCCGTTAGCCGTCAGTGCTCTGCCAAAGGGGATTTCGGGGTCCAGACGTTGAGTGGGTGACGGACGGAGGACGGCGTTGCAGAGGAGAACGCCGAGAAGGACACGGAGGAGGCGCAGGGCGACAAGGAGAGCATTCAGACAGACTTCGCCCACACGGACCATACGGACCTGTATACGGTATGTCTGCGCCCGCGCACCTCGTGTGTGGTGGCAGGGGTGAACGGGGTCGTCTCCGCTGCCTTTAGTTGCTGTGTGTTATTGAGCTGAGGGGACGATGTGGTGGGGTGATGCCATGGGTCACCACAGGTGAAGCGCGAGCGCGACCGTGCGTGGGAGCAGGCTAAGAGCAGCGGCAGCCACCCGTCTTCCAAACCCGTGCCGCACCGGCCGCAGTCGACTGGCGGCGGCGGCGGCGGCGGCGGTGGTGGCGGCGCGGGCGTCCACGCGCACAAGGCGTCCATGATCGAGAAGGGCAAGTGGGTGGAGAAGGGCGGAGAGTACGCGTTCGTGTCCACGCGCGGCTGCGTCAACGAGACGTGCCCCTACACCGTGTCGGACGACAACCTCAAAGCCGCGCTGGACCTGCCGTCCAACGCCAACGACGCGGTAGAAACCCAAACCCACCCGCGTCTCGATCGCTGCATCTCTTCATCTCTGCTCGGTGACAACTCGTGGCCGCTGGCGCGACGGGCGTTGACAGCGCGTACGCTGTCTGTGGGCTCATGGCGGGGCGGTGTGGCGAAAACAGGAGCTGCTGGCATCGGTGATAAACCCCAACCGGTGGAAGCGCAACTGCGACCAGGCGTATAGGGAGCGCGTGTGCCGCGGCTCCAAGCACGAGATGCCTCGATGGTGCAAGGGCTCGGCGGGGCCCGGCGGTAGGTACTCTCACGACTTGGACGACGCGGAGAAGGGATGGATCGAGCAGGCGGGTCGTCGCCAGGAGTCCAAGCAGACGCTGCTGGTCAACCACAAGGCGTATCTCAAGGAAGCACGCATCCAGGTATGCGCAGTGTTCTCGTGCAACACCCCTACCCCACGTGGCCATGCATCCACCTGGATGCCGCGGGGGGTGTGCTGGCGCCCAGGGCCCATCCTTCGGCGCTCGGGGTGTGTCCATGTGCTCGACAGCTAACACGATTTCCCGTGTGTGTGTGTGTGCTGGAGCACAGCGCGAGTCGATGGAGTACACGAAGAAGGCGCTGGAGGCGCAGGAGGCAGTGGACGAGGCCACCAAGCTGGCGCTGCAGCGTGTGCGCATGGAGGCGGAGGTGCTGAAGCAGGTGGAGCAGGACGAGGCGGAGGCGTGGCACGACCTGGTGGAGATCCGGCAGAAGGTGGTCAAGTACCGCACGCTCACCAAGGAGCAGCTGCTTGCCATGGAGCGGGAGGAGAAGGAGGAGGAGAAGCAGAAGGAGCGCGAGACGCGCGCCAAGGAGCGCTCGGACAGGTGCGTGCGCTTGCTAGCCCGACCGCTCGTGCGGACCAGTGTCAGTGGTTGCGTCGGGTTCGTTGCGAGTCTCGACGTCACCCACCCAAACCCAGAGGAGTGACATTATTGTGGCGTGCGTGCGGAGCAGAGCGCGCGAGCGGCAGCAGATGGAAGCGCAGCAGAAGGCCAAGGCGCTGATGGTGGAGCGCGCCAAGCAGAAGGCACGCGCGGCGCAGAAGGAGCTGGAGAGAGCGCTGGCCATCGCCGCGGAGAAGTCCACTGCCAACGCCGCGTGAGCAGGAGGCTCACGCTCCCCGTCCTGCTCATGCGCATGCGCACGCCTAGTCACGTTTCGTTTGCGTAACATGCGTCTCGTTAGTCGCGCACACAGCTGCGCACACAGCTGCGTAGAAGAGAGATGGGTGTTCAGTGTTTTCAGCTTCTAGCGCGCCAGGAGGTTGGCACGAAGCACGCCTCTATAAGGCTCGTGTCCGCTCACATGCCGGACAGCGCTACCAACGTGGCCAGCACGCCGACCAGCGCGACACCAGCGCCGATGATGGAGCCAGTCTTGGAGTCTGAGGTGCCGTCGCCCTTGATGTAGCCCAGCTGCTCATACTTGGACTTGAGCTCTACCTGTTCGCCAAAGAAGCCGCCTTTGGTACCCACCACCTGCACGACGGCGGCGGCGCGCCCGTCAGCAAGTAGTACAACGTCCCTCGCCGGTTGCTTGGGGGTGGCCGACATACTGTGGCCCATGGACTCAGCACTGTGGAGGCGTGCGACCACCGTGGTGGGACCATCGGCATTCGCCACAGCACACCGCCGTCAGTCTCACTCTATACCCGTGAGTGGCGTGAGTGGCGTGAGTCTTTGCCCCGACGACGCCTGCACGGTTATCCTACCTTGCGCTGCACCGCTTGGTACTCGTCACGTGACATTTTCTCGCCCTTGCGCAGTCTCTTCGCCTTCGCCAGCAGACCCTGATCGGCCGCGATGTCCTCCTGAAAGTCCAACGCCTGCGTGAGGTGCCCACACCCGAACGCCCGTTGAGTCGACCACAGAAGGCTTTTCGAGAGGTATTCGTCAAGAATATGGCCTGTGGCGGCTGCAAGGTGGTCATAGTTTTCAGCAGTCGAGTGCAGTGGAGCGCGCACCCCCAGGACGCTCAACCCCTTGCGCTTGGGCTTTGGCTTGATACCGTTCTGCACGCGCACCCACCACCCACGCGGTCATTCACGGGTCATCCACGAGTCATGCTTTATGTGTATGAGCGTGGGCGTGGGCCAGTGGGCCTCGAACATGCAGAGGGTTGGGTTGTCTTTGAGATGAGGAGTTCAACTTCCTTCCTCGCCTCGCCGCGAGAATAGACAACGACATATACGATCGTACTTGCGTGCATTTAATGTAGTCGGTTGTTCCAAGGCGACTCTTGAGGCCCTCCGGCAGCATCATCGAGACATCGGTACATCGAGACAGCTGGCTGGGCGGACGGGCAGCACGGTTGCCTCAGCACCACGATGAAGTGGGCGCAGCCATCATATGCGTCTGTGAGATATAGAGGGCACGCACCCGCTCGTCTGCTGACCGCTTGCGGGCCTCGCGGATACGGGCGTACGCATCTGACATGCTCTCCTCGCTTTTGACCACCAGTGCTCCACGGGCGCGCGCAACTGGGCGAGCCGCCCGTCCACCACTGGGCAGACCAACGGCGGAGCCGCGGAGCTGCGTGGAGAGCTGCATCGTCTGCATGCTGTAATCTGGACTGACGTGTATGCTGTTGTCAAGCTGCTTGGCTTCCCGCGGCGGGGGTCTGGGCTGTCATGGGCCTTCAGCAGGACCGAATCAATGGCTAGGCGACAGCTGCGGAATTGCTTATGAGGGCGCATGAGGGCGAAAGAGCGGGGCCTCCAGAGAACAGCCCAGAGAGGAGATAGCTGCGGGTAGCCAGGGCGGTTGCATGCGTCTCTCGTACGATCTACATCTCCTCCAGGTGGTCGCTATCGCTATTTGGTCATGTGGCGAGCAGCTGCGGATTTCGTCGGGGCGTTTCCGACAGGCTCGCCGCAGTGGTTGAGTACGGCTGGATGCCGTCGATGGGGATGACGGGCAAGAACTCCTCCTCGTCGAAGAAGTCGGAGGGCAACGGCACGTTGTCCTCAGACCACTGAGAAGTCGCAAGGGTGCTCCACTCCTCCGTGTACGCGTTGTAGTCCAGCGCGGACGACCACGTGAGCAAGGCTCTGTCCTCCGCGCTCAGCCCCTCCTCGTCCACCCCATCCCCCGTGTCCCCTGTGTCCCCTGGCTCCCCCCCCGTCTTGCCCAGCGCGTACATCTTCGTCATCCACTCGAGCTGGCGCTGCTTGCGCCGCGCCGCCATCTGCTGCTGCCGCACCAGCGGCACGTGGTGATACTCCCTTCGCCTGCCCGCCGTCAACGACGTGATGGGGTCCACCTCGATCAGCACGTGCTCTGCCAGCGGCCGCCAGCCGTTGTTATCCACGCGCTGATACCATCCCGACTGGTTCTGCCTCTGGACGAACTCCGCCACGCCCGGGATCTCGTGGCTGTGCAGGTTCTTGGGCGCTAGGTTCACCTGTTCGATATGCAGCGCACGCACACACATGGTTTGACTCGAGAAGATGGGCAGCAAGAACGACGCAGACACCAGAGCGAGACGCTCCTCCCCACCTGCGCTTCATGCGTGCGTTCACGAGAGTCTAGCAGCTTGACGCCATAGAGATAGCATTCGTTCGTACGCACACTGGGCTGAGCGACAACGTTGTTGTGGCGCACATCACGGGCGCACCTGAGCGGTGTAGTCTTTGGGACTGAACGAGCACATGTCAGTGACCGGGCGGTGCGTGAAGATCTTGTAGTAGATCACGGGTGGGAACGTGGTGCCGCCCAGGCGGAAGCGCAGGTGTGTGCCGGACGCCGCGTCCAGCATGGACGCCTCGCGCGGGTTGATGGCTTTCAGCAGCTGTGCCGGGTCGCCGCGCTCGCGGAAGAAAATCATGTCGCGGAAGTACCGGTAGATCTTGCGCGCTGCGTGCCTCCGCCATCCGCGCTGGATCATGTGCACAGCCTGCTCCTCGCTCAGCGGCGCCTGCGTTGTGGCACGGGGAAGGGCGAGGCGGTCGGGTCAGCTGAATGCTCAGGGTTGAATCGGTGTGTGAACACATGCGCTCTGTGAGGGTGTTTGTGGAGAGGCCAGGGCCTGAGCCGACAGCCGTGTGAAGGGACGACACCCGCACGCACCGCTCGCGCCGACGCCTCTCTCGATTGTCTCCATTCTCTTTGGATATGCGCCGCCGCTTGCGCCTCTAGTTCCAGCTGTTTTCGCACACTATGACCGCGGTAGGCGGCTTGGATCTGGGTGGCCACGAAGGCCTCATACTCCGGTGGCATGGGCCCATCCGCCTTGCTCGGCATGGGCCCCTCCGGGTCCGCGGTCAGCATTGCGGCCGACATGGGCCCTGTCACAAAACACACCAACCCCTGGAGCCATGCACCCAGCCCATCACCATGGTCAGCTTGAAGCCATGGCTAAAAGAGTCGCGTTGTCGTCGGTGGTATCTCCGCAGAGCTGGTGCTTTTGTTGGTGACGCTGCCGCGGACTCCTACCCCCCAACTGATCTCGTGGTCTAGGGAGCAGTGAAGCCCTCCAGCTGGATGCACCAAGAACCCTCGGTCTTTGCTTAGGGTTTGGGTCCTTCCTTTGCGGCTCGCGCTGGTGATTTCAGTGCAATCGGCTCGCGGGATGCGTTGTACGCGCCTGTACTGTGAAGGATGGGTCGCCCCCAAGCGGGTGCGGGTGCGGGTGCGGGTGCCGGCAACAAGTCTTTGACAAAGAAGGAAGGGAGCACGGAGAGCCTCACGCGCTGTCTGCGCATGCGCAAGCCCATCACCTCCAGGTGGGCCGACCGCGCGTCCGTACCGTACGTGCAAACCCCAATCACCGGCGCCGGGCAGCGTCTTCCCTCCGCACCATTGACGTGTCGGGCCCCGCAGCACCGACTCCGAAAGGGTGGAGGTGGCGCCCATACAACCTATGCATTGCCTATGGCTGAAGAGAGGTGTTACTAGAGCGAGTCGTCCGCCCACCTGGGGGGGCTCATATGGCTCTTCGCCGGACTGGGTTGCGACCAGGCGAGAGCACAGTTAGATGCGCCAGAATGGGGTTCACTCGCAGCACTTTACAAAGCAAGTAAGCCGTCGGGCGCCCATGGCAGAGAGGCGATGTCACACAATAGGTGACCGCGGCGTCGACCCACGGCGTCCACACTCCTTTACACAGAGGGGGCGCTATTCATTTGGCGGGTTATCTCAGCGAATGAGCTCGGCGGTGGAAGGCACGTTGGACGGCCTGCGGCGCCCCTGGCGGTGCGGTCTTCTGTCCAAGGGCTCCGGGTGCGGCGTGAGTCCGCTTCCGGCCACCTGCGAGCGCTGTCGCTGCCCCACATGGCGGGTGCTCACGGCGCCCATGAACGGATACGCCGTGCGCCAATCGCCGTCGCTCTGCTGGTGGTCCAGCCTTCCCTTCATCCGCCCGCCGCGTTGCCTCGCCGACGGCTCGCCCACATTCTGCAGCCCCGCGTTTCTACGCAGCACCTGCAGCTGCAAGGCGCCAAACCCATAGCAGCTTCCCACACTCAACGTCGCGCACACACACCCACGCTCACTCCCCCCCCCTAACTCTCACGCGCGCTGCCGGTTGAGGGAGGGAAGCCCAGCCGCACCACAGTGCCGACGCGCTGCTCGGAGGTGGACGAGGACGCTGACGCCGACGCCGGGCGATGGATGATCTGGTTCTCGCAGTGCTCGCTGCGGCGACGCGCCGTTGTGGGGCGGGAGGGCTTCCCCGCCGGCTGCATGCTCGGCCGCGGTGTGCGCTCGCGCTTCTCCTGCAGAGGAGGTGGTGAGAGAGTTAAGGAATTCAACCCCGTGTAGGCACGAACAGGGCACACGAGCAACCGGGGGGGATGGGGACGGACCGTAGAGGCGGTGGTGCCCCGCTGTGTATACAGCGGGCAAGTGACAGAGCTGCGAGGCAGGGCGCTACTAAAGCTGGTGTCGTACACGGTGTCGAACTGCTCCTGTCGAAGCTGTGCATATATCGTCCGGGCGGGCAGGGCAGGAGGTTTGGGATTCGGCCGCATCATCAGCCGAGCCGAAGCGGGGCGGCTGAAGCTCTCCGCCCTGCTGGGTGGCCGAGCGCTGGTGGGACGACTGATGATTGATTCGGCCGACCCAGTCTCCTTGCGCTCCTCCTGCGGCGCACGCACCCTCTCCGGTTGAGGTGTCCGGGCAGGTGGGCCCTGGCCACGAGCAGGGTGCATGAAGACGTCGGAGGCGCACCCAATAGGAAGTGACAGGAGTCGCGAAGCGGCCATATGCGGAGTTAGGGCGCGACCGCCTGTGCGCGTCTTCGGTGCGCGTCTGGTTGACCACCGTGTCTCTCACGCGGGCAAGGTACTCCCGCGGCTCGTCCATCGTGTCGCTCTGCCCGACACCTGGATATGATGCGCCGCGTCTTCCACACGCCCGCTGCTCCGCGCCGTCCCAACTCAGTGATGAAATGCGATTGCCACCGCTGCGGCGTGGTTGTGCCCGTCACATGCCCGTGGGCCAGTGCACTTCTGGAGCACGGATGCTCAGGATGGATGCTGGGCTTTGACCCTCCGCCAAATGCGCCAAACTTGGCATGGCACGTGAGGGAAAGCCTGGCGACGAGTCTAGACGTGTTGTACAGTGGCCCCCGCCATGCTGTTCTCACTGTGGCTACTTGTGCTCTGTTTTGGGGCATAGCGATGAGTCATTCCACCAATGGCTGCCGCCTCTACTACACCACCGAGGCGGCCCCCGGTCGCCAGGTGAACGACGAGCCCTGGGGAGGCATGAGCCCCAAGTGCCGCGCCGCTTTGTGGCGGCGTTCGCGGCGCTGCCCGACCATCTGCCGTTTCTCCTCCTCCGTCATCTGCACAAGGGTATGGGATTCAGGAACGACGGCGAGGAGGTCTAATAGGGTTTCAGTCACGTTGCGGGCGTGGGAAGAGGGTCTCGCGGGGAGGGCGCACCTCAGCGAGTGGTTTGTTGATCACAGCGACAGCGCCGCGGGCGCCGCGCTTTCTGGGTCCCTGTGTAATGCACGCGTGCCGTTCAGTCGCCGTCGCACAGAGGGGGGGGACGCCAAGGAGAGCTACAGAAAACCAGCGCACAGAGGCAGTTCACCTCGTAGGCGAAGTCCTCCTTGGCTGGAGCAGGGGCTTTCCCTCTGGGGCGTTTGGCGGCGGGTTTCCTGGCTGCTGCAGCAGGAGCGGGCGCGGGAGCGGGCGCAGCTGTGGTGGTGGAGGGCGTGGAAGCGGCTTGGGCGGCGAGGAAGCGACCCACCCGTCCGCCCGTGGACGGGACGGGGGCGGGGATGTGCAGAGGCACGGCTGCCTCCGCAGGCGCAGCGGGCTCCATCAACTCCTCTGCGTAACGGCGGGCGGTGCGGTTGGGAAGGCGGGGCGGCCGCCGGAGTGTATGAACCGATTGCCACACGACGCCGCGCTGCCCTGATGCAGAGAGGCGCTCCTCCGAGGTCGCAGAAGTGTTCGCGTCCATCCTCGCGTCATGCGACTGTCTCTCCTGCGGGAGCAACTGGTGGCGCACGGGGTGGCGGCCTATGTGGTGCCCACGGACGATCCGCATCAGAGCGAGTACGTGGCGGATTGCTTCAACCGGCGCAGCTTCCTCTCTGGATTCACTGGCTCTGCCGGCACCGCCGTGGTGACGGGCAAGGAGGCGCTGCTGTGGACCGACGGACGCTACTTTGCACAGGCGCGTGCGGGCAATGTCAGTGCGGGCGTGCACAGGCGGGCGGGCAGTGTAACCCTAACCCGAGACCGAAGCCAGGGCAGCGCGTGCTAGCTGACGTCGATCGCGGAAGAACTCCGTCTCAGTGACCACAAGAAGCACAAGGCCCCTAGGGCCCATACCCGTCTATCGATTTCGCGCACAGGCCGCAGACTAAACGACGGGGCTGCCAAACGACAGGCGGAGAAGGAGCTGACACCTAGCTGGACACTGATGAAGGATCGCCTGACCACCACCGTAGCCATCGACGATTGGCTGGTGGCCAACCTTCCAGTGGGAGCCAAGGTGCGCTGTTCGCGGTGGAGAGGGACGCTAACGACATAACGTCAAATATGTACCGACAGGAAGGCATGGGTGCACTGCTGTCTCCCCTCCCGACCTCCAGGGGAGGTTGTTTCACAATACATTGCACACACAACACATTTGTGCCGCACGGACCTGAGCTCGTGCCGTGACCCACTCAGGCAGACGTTGAGGTGGACGCGACCGGGCGCAGGTGGGCGTTGACCCGTTGGTGCTGGGGTACGACACGGGTAACGCGTGGCGGAAGAAGCTGGCCGCCGCAGGATTGCAGCTCGTGTCGGTGGAAGCGAATTTGGTGGACGCGGTGTGGGGCGACTCGCGCCCGTCACTACCTCTCGCGCCCGTGGCGTTCCACCCTCTGTGCTATTCGGGTGCGGGGCCATCCACATGCGCGCGCTTGAGTTGAGGAGCATGACTCGTCTCACTCGTATTTTAGGAGGAGGGGTGCGGGAGAGCAGTGCGACTGATGAGATGATGCCTGGTATGGATGAGTCACAGGGCGGCCGGTGTCGCAGAAGATTCAGATGTGCATGCAAGAGCTGAAGTCAGTGGCGGCGGACCGAATTGTCCTCTCCGCTCTGGACGACGTGAGTATCCAAGACGACATAAAGCGGTGCGGAGTGTGTGTCTCCACATGGGCCTCTCTCGCATGGCTCATGCGGACGACACGCGCGGACGCTCGCGCAGGTGGCGTGGATGTTGAACATCCGTGGCTCGGACGTGCACTGCAACCCCGTGGCCATCTCCTACCTCACGGTGGACAAGTCGGGTGCCGTGCACTGGTTCATCCACGCCAGCAAGGTGAACGATTTTTCGAAAACACGATTCCTCCCATTCCATCAGAAAGGCAGGGGGCATCGAATCGGGAGCCCGATTCCCTCACCGCGGTGTCGCACCGCCGCGCGCAGGTATCGGACGAGCTACTAGCGACGGTGAACGAGGAGGCGGCGCCGTACGTGGTGACTCTGCAGCCGTACGACACGTTGCTGAACGAGATGCGCACGGCAGTGGATGCGGGCGGCAGCCGCATGCTGCTTTGCGCCAGCTCCTCGCTCGCGATCCACGACGTCGTTCCGGA
>Ga0115006_10004153_pt1 | contig 10067 bp, 8 predicted proteins | sample ArcOceMetagenome_3_FD_88943 | JGI IMG/M metagenome (GOLD analysis project Ga0115006, IMG submission 88943) | Marine eukaryotic phytoplankton communities from Arctic Ocean - Arctic Ocean- Svalbard ARC20M Metagenome | ecosystem: Environmental > Aquatic > Marine > Oceanic | place: Arctic Ocean...
ACCGTAGCGCACCCTCTCTGCCGTTGTAGCGAAGCTAAGTAATACGACAAAAAAGTCAGATCTCAGATCTACAGCACGATGATGTTGGATCAACCCCTACTGACATGGGAGATACTCTCTCGCCTTGCTGGTGCATCTACGTCAGTTGGAGCCCCGCCATTCTATGCCCAGCGTAGCGGCGAGGAGCCAAGATGCGACGAAGACGACGGGCAGACGTTCTTTTTCACCGATCCCTTGGGTTCGGCGTCGGCCGCATCATTATCGATATGCTCGCGCGACATAGCCAGTGAGCGCTTCTTGCACATGTTGGAGAAGTATGACAATCGGACAGACGGTGGCAGAGTGCCCTTGGCGGAGCTCAGTGCTTGGCTTGGGATGGAGACTTCTGACGTGCTGGCGATAGGCGACTGGCTTTGCAACAACTCGGTCAGGTGTGCTGGCGGACGGGCAGTTGTCAAGCTGTTCAACACAGCGCATCAGCAGTACGAGTTTGCGTTCAAGGAGAACTTGCAAGCTTCCATTCTGAACAGTCTGAACTGCTCAAATTGTTGCTCGCTTGAGGACATCGCACGCGATATCGCTTCATCGGCTCGAGCTAGTCCAGCAGAAAAGGTCGCCAGAGAATTCAATATCAGTGCTGAAGATGCGGAGGTGTTGATTGTTGGCGTCGCTCGCGAAAATGGCGGTCATGATGCGACTCGTCTGATTAGCACGTTACGGCGCATCACCAGCCCTGTGTCGGTGAGAGATATGACAAATGCGTGCGACCTTTCATAATTAGAAATCTAACCACAAGCTGCGTTGCCTGTACTTCCTGCACACAGCTTGACTCGATATTCGGAGAATCCGTTACAAATGATGAGCTCTTGTCAACCGTACGCAATATGTGTGAGCGCGGTAAACTGCCCGGCACGCTATCGAATACTATATACACTCCGATTCTCTACACACGAAGGCAGAGGACGATTGTGGACGAATTCTTCCAGGCGAACGGTTACATTACATTTGCCAAATGCGCGACAATAGGCTTGTCGAGGAGTCAGATTGGATCATTTGTTAGGGAGTCATTCGTGAGTGTACGTGCTCTATTTCCTTCCCAAGACCTTCACTAAATACCACCTGTCTTCAGCCACATGCTGTCCTGATGACAGGTTCAATCATTGATACAGAAAAAGTATGTCGGCCGATTGCAAATAGCGTTGAGACGGCAATTCTGAACAATGTTTGCTGCGATCTGAGGTTGTGTTTGCCTGACGAATTATCCGAAGCAGTGGTCGACGTCGAGACGTTGATGACAGAAAGTTTGCCAGTACTCATTGCTGAGAGTAATTTGAAGTCCTTTAGAGCTGGGAGTCAAATTATCAACACCAACATCGCCATGTTCTTTTCGGAAGCGATGGTTAGAGATTGCCAATCCATGCTCAATCCGTTGATTGAAGAGCACTCTAAAGTGCGCGCAAAACACTGCATTGAGAATGCCATCGAAACGGAAACGGACGGCAACCTGGTCCCACTGGCCAACGTGGCAAACACCATAGGCGCAAAATACTCGGACTTGGCGATGTTAAATACCGAGAGCGATATCGTGCTCAATGGCCTATGCTGGGACTCAGAGGAGGGCCGATTCGACGGTGCGCTGATCGAGTTCTGCCGAAAAGCGCTGCTCTCGATTGATTTCAAGCGCAAGTGCAACCGAGCTGTCAAGTCAGAAATGAGCCTGCTCAAATCAGTAAGACATGGCTTGTCTGTCAGCTCGAAGACAGGTGGCGCCGCTCACAGGGAAAATGTAGGCAACTCGTTTGAAACTTCGTTTCGGGACCTTTGTCATCTACTTCAGCTGTATTACAAGTCCATCGAAAGCCTTGGCTCGAAGGCGCAAGGTGTTGACGGTGGCGAATGCATCAAAGTCAAAGAGTTGGAGGCTGACCTGCTCAGGGGCTGCGGCAGCTGCTTAGCAAAACTGATTACTGAGTTCTGCATTTTCAAGAGCGAGGACGACATCGAGACCAGGGCCTTGCATTTTAGCATGTCGAAGAAAGGAGATGCCGACTACGCAAGTGTCTCTACGGTTAATTACCCTGCATTTGAGCTGAAATGCAGTCAAAGCGGAGGCGATGCCTTGAAACACCTCCGCAAGTCCTTTCCAGGATCAGTTGGGATTATGCTAGGTCAAATGTGGGGTGCTATCGAGAGCAACGAAAGCCTGAGTGGGTTTATTCAATTCTTGACCGACTCGTGCTTGTCTTTGGTTGGCATTCCCTACTCTTTGCTTGATAAAAAGACAGAGAAAAAAGTGGTTGCCAATCGTCGAGAAGGTCTCTTGCATCGGCTGGAGATGTCCCAGAACGAAGAACAAGTGGCATCCTGCACAATTCTCATTCTCCTACAGCAAGTCAAAAACATATCCATCTATGGTACGGATTTGGCTCGGAGTGGCTTGGTTCTCTTGGAGGGAGACAAGAGAATCCCAGCCGCGGTGACTGAAGACATTGGGAAACTCTTAGAAGGAGATTCAACTTTGCTTGATTCTGTGAAGAAGTACGCCACGGCAAAGAATAGCAGAGCTTTGGCAGGTCTACTCAAGGGATGATGATTTATTTCATGATAACATTCATATATCTTTATCTTACTATCAGTTTTGTTTGAGGCAGTTACGAGTTCTGGTGTGCTCGTGGCGCGTTGTCGGGCAACCCACGCTCTACGTTCTGTGTAGGTACCAGGGGAGAGAGTGACGAAGGCTACTCAGTAGTGACCAGCGCCCGCCTTCGGAATCCAACCCTTCACGCCAGGTGAGAAATCAATGTATGTCCTCCAGCACCATGGCACAAAAACTGTCATTCTCCTCCAGGTAATCAAACCCGAACTGCTCGTATAGACTCCTCGCTGCACCGTTGTCGCTGTCTACGGACAAAACCATCGGCACGCGCTCATCCATCTCATCCTCCCAGTCTCTCGTGTATCCCGAAACCGCCCGGAGCAGCGCCCCGCCGACTCCCCGACGTCGCTCGGTCGCGTGCACCAGCATGTCGGCCACGTAGACGTGAGGCGTGGGCATTGGGACGGACGGGAGCGGGCGGCCCGCGCCCGCGCCGGCGGCGCCACCAGTTTCTTCCGCGCCGGTTCCTCCGCCCGCGATCAGGGGAGATCTCCGGCGCAGCTGGGCGCTCACCGCGCCGATCACGCCGTGCTGCCTCTCCAGCGACGCGTCCCGCTCGCCCTCGGAGATGGCCACGAAGTAGACCTGCGGCTCGTAGTAGAAAGGCGTGCCCCCGCCGGTGAAGCGTCCTCGGTCGTCAAACCCGTCCGTCAGAACGTCGATCACATCGTCTGTACTGGGGACGGCTTTCCCCGAACTTTGCATCGATGCGTACTCGTCGGCGGTCGCGCTCGATCCCTGGAAAACCAGCACGTCGAGCGCCCGCCGCCTTGTCGTCACCTCCTCGATCACCCAGGAATGTGTGCATGCGGTCAGGACTGTCAGGACTGCCAGGACCGCCACGAGATTGAATCGACTCGTCATCGATCGGTGACGCCGGCGGTCTGCCATAATATCATGCTTCGGAAGATGAATGACGACATAAATTGGAAGTCAATGCCATAGATGGCCATGCGCATGAATAATCCGAGGGGCGTCTTGCGTGGGGGCGTCGGGTCCCTGATCTACTAGATATGACATGATATCGCGGAATCGGAAGATTGTTCATCATCCGGCCCGAGACGACGTGCGCTGGACTTATTGAATCGAAGGAGAAGGCCCCGGCCCTGTCCTCGCACTCCCTGCCTCTGGTCGCTCGGATCTTTCAAGCTCGGTCCGACGCCTGCACTTGTTGATCAGAGTATCGTCGACCGTTCGATAAGCTGACACCGTGCAGCAGCCAAGGACAGTGGGCCTTGCAATGTCAGATTCCGCCATAAGATCGTGCATACGCGTCTTGCAAAGTACCGACCCTCGCGACGCTGAGAAGGTGAGAAAATTATGCATCGCGGATGATTCCAGGGCAAGTAAAAAACTCACAGTTCGACCGCTTGTCCCACACAGAACCTTTCGCATCTTGCATCTTTCGTGCCAGAGGAACTCCAGGACGAATTGTACCAGCGACCGCTGAAGATCGGGGCGGACAAAGACGCGGGAGATCGCAAGTACATCCTCTCGGAACACAATAGGGATGGTAACTCGTATCGCAGTCCGTGGACTAGCAAATACGACCCTCCCATTGAAAATGGATTGCAACCCTCGGATAGGCTACGCTCAATTGAGTTGGATCTGAACGCGGCGTTCGACAAATATCGCGGTTTGTACTTTGGAAAGTCTTCGGTCAGCTCGGTATATCTCTGGGATGGTTCAGGCGGGGGTTCAGGGTTTGCGGGGTGCGTCTGCATTGTCAACCAGATCGACGACGACGATGGTGGTCAATCCTATTGGAACAGTAAACACTTCGTTGATGCTGGCATCCCAACTGGTGGCTCATGCAAGTACACGCTGACGTCCACAATCATGCTGTGCATATCTCCGGGTGACGACCACAAGAAGTCGAGGACTTACATTTCAGGCTCGCTTGTCCGTCAGAATCAGCGTGAGTTCAGGCTTACGGAAGAAAAGAGTCACATTGTCAATATAGGGAGGTTTGTCGAGGACGTCGAGTCCGAAATGCGATCCGAATTAGACAATGTGTACATCCAGCAGACAAAAAATGTCGTCAAAATGGTGAGGAAAGAAAGTTCAAGCGGGCCAACACAGGGGCGGCAACACACGAAGGTGCTCAACGAGGCTGTGCTCGCCCTGGCAATGAGTCGCAAGGCAAAGGTGGAGGAAACTTAGATCTGGAAGAAAACAATTCTATTTTACAGGATATTATACATAACAGTACATGCTAGAGCCAGGCCTGAAAAGACGACGGCATCATGCTCAGCTTTTCCTCGCTCGCTGCAGACTTAATCAGCGAACGAACATGGCCGTCGATCGGGGTAGGAGACGGACCAGTCGCTTCGAGAGAGGCGTTTTCGACCTTCCTCAGACAACAATCCGCAAACCGTTTCTGCGCGTATTTGACGTTTCGATTGATCCGCTCGGCCAGTTGTTTCTCGACCTCCTGCAGCTTCTTGTCAGTGGTGCCCGAAGACTTGGACGTGTACCTGCAAGTAAATACAAAAATTTAAGTACAACGTGCACGGCGCAACTCTCTCAATAATAAAAACGAATATCTTGACACCCACCAGGCCATGACATCGTCGCGAAGAAGAATTTCCAGCAGAGGCCTCAACACTTCTTCCTTAGCGGCCACTGCCGACGATGCGGTGGCGAGTGCAGGGGTGAAGGTCCCGTGCAGCGATAGACCCAGTGCCTCTTCGATACTCCGCGTCAGACGGAAAGGCACACCAGGTTCGTGGAACAGCCCCTGATTGTACTGAGTCCTAAAGTCAGGCGCAAGAACCTGACCAGACCGGAGACAAAAGACAAACTTCGAGGGGCTCCTCTCCACGATCGCGAAAGCGTGCTGCAACAAGGAGTTCACAGCAAGCTGTGACGCAAATGATTTGCGGAATTGGAACATGTGCTGCGCGGACGGGGCCGCATCTGCCATGTAAAGCGACAAGACGTCCGGCCGCACCATTTGACTGCAAACATCCTTGAACACAGCGAGCCTGGTCTCCTTCATGGCTTCGTCCTTTTTCTCGGGACTCAAATCGCCTAGTTCGCCGAACTTTGTCTGAACAGTTTCGTGAAAGTGCTTCGCCACGTCGACGTCATCTCCATACACGTGGCGAAAAGCCGTGTCCAAGGACCTGTGCGAGGTTTCCGTGGCAACTAGTCTCATTCGTTCAGCGACAGGAATCGACACTGTTGGACAGGCATTGAGACATCTGCGCCTGGCGTCCTTATCTCTTCGTAATATGTTGCGCATGAGCCAGTGCAACTGGGCAGATCTTTCGTCTGGTATTATTAGGTGGCTCGGTAGTTAGTAATAATCGCTAACCAAGTAAGAAGGAAACCTAGCTCAGCTGACACTAACCTGTTCTCATCCAGAATGTGGCCGCCAGCTGCAACAAAAACTTGTATTCCCTACCATCACTTCCTATCAATGTTATCTTGTGCATAAGGTGCTCGGGGTTTCCGTCACCCATGACTTCGACAGTTTGTTTGAATCGGACAATCTTGGCGTGCAACTCGGGGAATGGTCTGCCGTCCAGAACACTGGCCGAAGTCGGAGCGTACTGGCCGGGAATTTCGATGACAGCCGCACCTCCTCCGAAGTTACCTCCTACACCTTCTAAACTAGCAGCGGCAAGAACCGACTGGGTACTTGCCCTGAAGGCGGCCGATGCAGACGACCGCTTCCTGTCGAACAAGAACGAGTAATTCGTCGAGAACAAATCCTGCTCGGATGTATTCGATATGGTCAGCGTTTTCGATTCGCATGCTCCCGCCCATAGATCAGGTGCTTCTTGTGAGAACCAAGAGAGGGATGGCGCCATCTCCTGCAAACTGCAGTATTTGGGTATCTTGGAAGCTTGCGCCTCCAGCATCGACCTCCATCGCTTTAGCTTCTGCACTAGATCTGAAAGGGGGGCATCATCATGACCCTGGAAATCTCGGTTGAATTGCTCTCCGTGCCTGGCTTGGAATAAAACCGCTTTTCTCTTGCGGGACGAGCTGATCTTGTCTGTAAAGAACTTGGAGGAAATTGCAGCAAGATTTCTCTTACAAGACGATGATTGCTCTGCTTCGTCCCCGTCAGATCGCTCTATCTTCTTGAGGATGGCCTGTATTGAATGGAGCAATTCTGCTTCGTAGCTGGGTCTGAAGCGTGCTATGAGCTGTTGATGGAACCAGGAATGAAAGAACATTAGGTATGGTCAACAAAAGAGGCAAACGAGGACACAACCCAGCGCACTCACGTCTTCTAGCACGAGTTCCAGCCTTGTCCAAAGAGTGGGATGGTAACGCCGCAGATTGGACATTAGGATTTCCGTCAGCTTTGCCGACATTTGGGCATCATCATCGCCCCTTGACCTGGACTTGGCTTCGTTCGACTTCTTTTCGAAGTAGGCACTTCTGAGCTGAAAGTATATCGCCTGGGGGTGATCTTTCAGGATGTTAGAAAGCACGGTCTTGAGGGCTGGGGCCTCGACGCGGCAGAGACTAGAAAGCAGCTGTGGTATCCATGGAAGCCAAACCCAGGCAGGAACAGACGCACTCCGCGTGTCAAAAGCCTGGCAAAGGTGGCCAAACGTATCTCCGTCGTGTGCCAGCATGGAAAGACACGCTGGGAGATATTCCCGCGAGTGTTCATCAGCTGAGCAGCGAACAGCTTCAAGGTAGCAACCCATGGCCTGGGAAAGGTACAGACTAATATTCTTCTTGCGGTCCTCCTCCGAATCGCTACGGGCAACTTCGCACAGCGAAACACACAATCGCCCCCAGTCCGTCCACGCTCTGGCGTAGTTTGGGCATATCTGGACCGCGTGGCAGTACGCCTGATTCGCCTTCGGCTTATCTTTGCATCCATCAAGAAAGTAAGCCTTGAGCCTGAACGCCTCGGCTTTCTGCCTGTCATCAAAGTAAGAAAGATTGGTAGAGTTGACGAGGTTGAGTCCGCTCTTCGTTTCAACTTGGCTCGAAACACTCTTGAACGAAGAAATCTGTTCTCGCACTCTCTGAAAGGCGTCCTGGACGTCCATAGGATGCTTACTAATGGAACTGATATTGTGAGCAGCTACCTCGGGTAGACCTTGCTTTCTTGCTACTCTTGCAAGTGCGATGCAGGCAAAGGGTTTGTCCTGGAGGCTGGCAATTGTGTTCGGATCGCTCCAGGAGAAGTTGGACGCCACGGCGTCAAAAATTTGGCAGCGCCAAATGAAGACCTCCTCCCAAACAGACAGAGACTCGAAAGAATTCGGCAGCCTGTGCTGCCACGATCTGAGAGGTCCCTTCAAATCCGGAGTTGTTCGCTGAGCGGCGTGCGAGGACACATCATGAAGAATCTGACTCGTCTCCTTCAGTTCGACTATTCTTTGAAACTGCTGAAGAAGACCGTTGTGCGCAGATCCCGAGAATGATAGCTGAGGTAGCAGTTGCCACTTGTTCAAACACAGAGTCGATGTCTGTGCTTGAAGGCTGTCCACAGCGTCGAGGCTTCCATCGTGAATAGCCAGATAAATCTCGTGCATCTTCGTTAGGGGATCGCCCTCCTCAGCCAAGGCCACGATTGACGGCGTCGCTAGCAACGCCTTCACTTTACCCCAATCATTCAATTTCCAGGACGCTTCCAGCATGAGCGTTTTGTCCCCAGACGAAGTGGCGAACTCGTCAACCAAAGACCACTGGCTCAATTCTCGTTGAGCCGCGACCCAACGATCTTCCCAGAGGTCGAGTTCGCGGCCTGGAGGGACGAATTCTCCACCCCCGCCGGCCCTTTCGATCAATGACATGAAGGCCTCGTTGGATTCGTTTACCAGTCCATACTGGTCGAGGCTGAGAGCGTACTTCGTCCCGGAAAACGACGAAACAGCAGCTGATATTGACAGTGAGGTATCGACGTCTGCTAACGCGTCGTATATTCCCTGGATTGCCCGAACCAGCTCGTTCGAATGAGAGTCGACGTCATGCCCATTCCTCCTCAGTGTTTGCAAATGATTTTCGAGGTATAAAAGAACCTCACACCGGGCGTTGTAGTTAGACGCCAATGATTTCAAGACAAACGGGTCCATGGCTGGAACAGGGCGGAGCCGATTCAGCAGACTTAACATAGACTGAATTGCGTTCGTTGACTTGCCCGACCCCGACTTCATGAATTGCGCGTGACTTGGCAGCAACAGTAACGACTATGTTTCGACCGTTGCATGTGTAATATGAGGTAGAGGGACGAGTTATAGATGTATGAGATACAAGGTATTGAAGAAACGAAAAAGTGAAGGGGCACTGACCTGAATGGGATCAATCAGCTCACATCGAACATTATCTGGCAAACAAGCCCAAGCCGACTGGAAACAAATCTCCAGAGTTGCTTGGCAAGTGGACACATCGGCATGGAGCAAATTACGGATAGCTGTGACACATCTTCCATGCCCTCCATCGCCTTTCCTCTCGGAAGATAAACCGCTCACGAAGGACGCGTAGACCTGTCCACACTGTCCACGATCGTCGAGCTCCTCTACTACCATGCGATCACTCTTGTTTTTCACCTCAACTTTCATCAATCCTTGCGGTGGACTTCTGTTGGCCTGATTGTTTTTTCTCGTGCATTCAAAAGAAACTCCGCCCGTGTGCCTGGTCGAATACAAGAGTTGGTCAACAACAGCAGCGGTCCAGAGCCTGTGTCCCAGACACGCGTAGTCTAGGTCGAATAGCTGGCCTAATACATTACTGAGAGACCTGCTCGGCAAGCCCCCAACGTCCACGAGGTCGCCGCCACGCCCACCGTTTTGCAAGGCAAGAGTGGTTAGCTGCTGGTAAACTTGGTTGCCGGCTCCATCCAAGCAACTGCTTCCCGTGACAAGAATCCGAGCTAGTCGATTGGAAGATAAAAGGCACCACGCGCAGATTTTCTGAAATGAAGAAAGGCCAAGAAGATCTCTTCGCGCTTCGGTAGATGAAAGGGCCTCTTCGCACCCGCCAAGCCCGAAAGGGTATTCTCGGACTACATTGGAGTCATAGCCTAACGCCGCCAACACAAAACTGCACATCAAATCCCCGAGGATATGAGAATGAATCGTATGAAGCCTGCATTGGTCAATCAGGAGCGCAAACTTGAGAAGGAACTCTTCCTTCTCGGACCTGGTGAGTGGCGACTGCTGGGGATCTACCAGTATCCACCGGCCAACAATGGAAAACACCGACAGGATCAATGGAAGGGAGTCGCTGTGGTCGAGGATCAGGTTGAAAGAATCAAGCAATTGCGCCCTGCAGCTTGCAAACGAATGCATCTCTGACCGACAGGACCCGAGCAGATGAAGGCAGGTCATGAGCGTCCTTGTCGGTGCATCCGGGGTCTGGTTTCGAATCTCGATCTGCCTTTCAGAGCATCCGTCGTCCTGTCGTGACTCCCAACCACTCTTCGCGGGAACAA
>Ga0115006_10004154_pt1 | contig 10066 bp, 16 predicted proteins | sample ArcOceMetagenome_3_FD_88943 | JGI IMG/M metagenome (GOLD analysis project Ga0115006, IMG submission 88943) | Marine eukaryotic phytoplankton communities from Arctic Ocean - Arctic Ocean- Svalbard ARC20M Metagenome | ecosystem: Environmental > Aquatic > Marine > Oceanic | place: Arctic Ocean...
CGCCTTTTTCCCCGTCCTCACCTGTTGCTTCCCCAACTGTAAACATCTCCCTCTTCTCCCAAAGCCAAGCTGTGCTGTTCCCCCGCCTTGACGTCGATGATGTTTCTGTGGCTGAGCAGCGCAACTTCCGTGGGCGTGACTAGCATCTCCACGTGTCCAACCCCTAGTCTCCCGTGCTCTCCCCATCCCCAGGCATAGACGCGCCTTTTAGGGGGGCTCGTGGACGTGACTGCGATTACGATTGTGTGGTGCATTCCGCAAGTCACCTTGGCCACTGCTGCACCCCTTCTCCATGCGCTGCACGTTACAACTGCGGGTGATAACCTATTGACAATGTCCCCCGTTCCAAGCTGCAATGAGCGAAGCGAAACGCGAAAAGGATTGGAGCGAGGAGCGAAGCGACGAGTAGAGAGGGTTAAATTATCGCATAGAGGGAGTATTAGGCAGCTCTGCCTCACCTGTCCGCCCTTGTTTGATCCAAATGTGTACATGGTGCCGGTCCTCGGGGGAGCAGAGTTAGGGAGGTTCTCCTGTGATGAGCGAAGGGCAGGGCAGGGTCGAGGAGCGAAGGGCGGGGTGAGGGACGAAACGACGAACGGAGTCAGCTAATATATTACAGAGCAACTAACCCTTGTCTAATCTCGCCTCCTCTCCCTCGGGACAGACATAACCTCCACCGGCTCCCTCCCCCGTGGAATCGACTACAATTGCAGAGTGCCTCTCCCCGCAGGATATCTCGAAGGCGCATCCATCGAGCTTCACGGCGGTTGGGTGAGCACGTGGTGTTGTGTCACCGTGCCCCAGACGACCCGAGTCCCCTGATCCCCAAGTATAGAGAACCCCGGGGATCGTAATACAAGCGGCGTGCATGGTGCCGCAAGACACCTTGGCCACCGGGTGAGGTAAGTGAATTTTTTTGGGGCTCATGTAAGTCTGGGTGAAGTGGGAGGGGTCGGATGTGGAGGAGTTGGGGGGTAGAGGGCCTGCGATGAGCAAAGCAAAGAGCGGGGCGAGGAGTGAAGCGACGAGTGGGGGGGTTAGTGTGTTGTATAGAACAGCATCAGGTAGCTGGCTACGCTCGCTCGCCGCATTAGCTCTTCATCCAATCTCACCTGTCCCCCAGCCGTATAGTGCGTAGTTTGATGTGGTTGCAAAACCATATGCTCCTCCTATCGATACGGACCGCACAGTCAAGCCATCGGTCTTAACGTCTTTGAACTTGCTCTCGAAGGGGGTCCCCTTCCCACCCCTTCCCAAGTCGTGCCCGAGTTGGGAAGCGTGGTTGGAGCCACATGACAGGAGCGCAGACTTCCAAGCATAAGAGGGGTTAGAAGATGTGTTGAGGGGAATGTAGCGTTCCTTTCGGGAGGTACTGTCGTTTGGCACCGTTATCGGAGAAGAACTAACTCTTACAGCGACCGGCGCCTGTGACGATGATGCCTGCCCGAGCTCCGAATCAGAGCCACTCGCACTTGACAGCGACATGTCGTCATTCGTTGATGCTCTGTTTGCTTTCTTCTTCTTCGGTCTCAAGCTCCCCCTCTGGATGTATCTGGAATGTCCTCCAAAGTCTCCGTAGCTGGAGCTCCGCGAAAGCTTGGAAGAGCCGAACGAAGAGGAGGAGGACGAGGGGCGGCTGGAGATCTGGGAGGGACGCCCAGAAGAGCCAAAATTTCCGGCGAGGCTGCCCCCACTCTTGGATTTCAAGAATTTGTAGCTGTAACTAGGGGCAACACCTGGTTTCTGCAATGAACAAGGAGGTTGAGGTTACGAGCGAAGCGAGGGAGAGAGATGTTGGACATAGCACTAGGTGAGGCAGAGCGAGGAGCGAAGCGACGAGCTGACAACGTAATCGCAAGCGGTGAAAACTGCGCACGCTCATACTTCCGTAAAAGATGCGCCCTCTCCTAAAACACCGCGAAAATGGTCACTCATCATTCAAACCCTTTTCGCGATTCGCTTCGCTCCAGCCTCCCGTCCTTCGCTCCTCGTCCAATCTCACCTTGGTGGTCCTGTGCGCAGTTAGGGCCTCACTCAACCTAGACGCCTGCGATACGACGAGCCAAGCGACGAGCATGGGAGTTAGGTTTTAAGCTTTGAATAAGATAGTGCGAGGAGTGTAGCGACGAGCTGAAGGAATTTCTTGAAGAGAGGCGGTATGGTATGTTGTTCTTATCGTCGCTTCGCTTCTCAGTGCTGCTGTTGCTTCGACCCAGTCTTCCACCCCTCGCTCTGCGCTCGTTGCTTCGCTCCTTGCTCCACCTCACCTCCTCATTCAACAGACTTGAAGGTTGCCTAGATGAATTCTCGGATGTTGATGGCCGTGGGTACGTTGCACCGAAGCTTTGCACTTTTTTTTTACTCTTCGTGTGCGCTTTTTTGTCTAATGGTGTGGAGGGGGGCCAGGGGGTTAGATCATGGGGAAGTCGTTGGCTTTGATGGATGGGGGGTTAAGGAGTTTGAAAGGAATAAGATCAATTATTTCACAGTGGGACCCAGCGCAAGAGATATTGGGACAAAAGGTACGAGCTGGGGGGACTGAGGGTCAAGAGGTGCGCACCTTCATCCAAAAAAGCAAACATGCCGGAGGGTCGACCAAGGGGCCCCTTGGCTGCCAAATGCTCATCGTCGCCGAGGAGTTTCATCTTGTGGCGCAACAGTTTTGCTCGGCCTCTGTCAGGGTCCGCGCGAGACGCACGCCAAGACATTCTGGGTGGAGGAGGGTAGAAATACTGAGGTTGGAGTTTTTGGGAAACTGAATTTTATGCAAAAGCAAGTATAATGTGGCGAGCTAAGCGAAACGCAAGGAAATTTTGTTCGTATGTGTAACATTCGTGTATTTATCGCTGTCGCTACGCTCTGGCCCCTCGCCGGGCTTGCGGGGCTCCCCGGACCATGTCGTCGAGCTGGGTTGCAGTACCGATCCCCTTCTCACTCGCAATCTTTCGCAGCTTCTCTGGCGAAATCCCCCTCAGATCTCCCATGCCCCTACGAAAGGCGCGAGCGAAGCGAGCGCAGGAAGGGTTGTTAGATTTAGGGTTAGTTATATAGATATAGACGATGCGCTGCTGCGCCTTCGCTCCTCCAGTTCTTCTTGAGCCTAGACTTTATGCTGTTGACGCTTCGCTCCAGATAACTAATCCTCGCCTCTCCTCACCTCTTTTCCCCTAGCTTGAAGGAGAGGACAAGCCTTGCGAGGTCGCGCCCTGGTCCTGCGAGAAAGCCCAGCCATGGGTCCTCCGTCGAGGCACGCAGAGATCCAGCCTCATCCTTTTCGTTGCAAAGCTTGAGCAAGCACATGACAGTCTTGAAGACCTCCTTGTTCACGTCGAACTGCCTTCGCCAGTGTAGAAAACTGGTGATCCCATCAGTGGGGTCATTTCCTCCTGCAATGAGTGAAGCGAATCGCGAAAGGGGTTGAGATGATGGGTGAGCATTATAGCGGTGATCACGGAGGAGGTGCATCTTGTACTGAAGAAGGAGTGCGCGCGGTATTTGCCGCTTGCAATCCTGTTATCCGCTCGTCGCTTCGCTCCTCGTCCAGCCTCACCTCCAGGGGCGGTTTTGCCAGTGTCGATTTCAAAATTTGAGGCCACTGCCAGGATCTCGAGGGAGATACATCGTAAAAACACTCCGCCTTTCACCTTGACGCTCGGGTGCAGGACGACGTGTTGTAAGTTGAAACAAGGAGAGAATGCATATTTATCGATGCTTCTGACGTTAGGAATGGAAACTGTCCTCAACTTGTGGGCACCCGAGAGGGCATACGAGCCTAACTTCAAAGCGGACGTGGCGTCAAACTCCTTGAGGTTGGGACAGAGAAAAAAGGACTTCTTTCCTGCGAGGAGAGGGGCAAGGAGCGAAGCGACGAATATGGTGGTGAGCGAATGTATAAGCAGCAGTCGTCATGCAGCTTGCTACGCTCGCTGCCTTCGCTCGCCTCTTTGCTCCACGTTCAATCTCACCTAAATGAACTACGTGAGGTAGAATCACCTTGAACAGGTTGTTCGTGCCATAGAAGATGTCCATACCATTGTCGCCTTCCTTCCCCTCGATCACTTTGACTGCAGTGTCACGGACAATAAGGTGGATTTTGGCTGACGCGGTTCGCCTATCACTTCCCAGCCGCGATACTTTTTCAATAGCCCACTTCACCCTCTTCCATTCCCCCCAATATTCGGCCCTGAAGTCATCGACTGTCAGTCGAGTATTAGGTAGTTGCGGGGCTACACCTTGCACAGTAGATCCTATCAATCCGTTCATAATGTTCACTCCCCCAGAGAGACGAGGGCGAAAGTTGATAAATTTTTACCTAAAGTCGATACAACTCAATAAATTACTAGATACACTACGAACCACGTCTAGAATAGCGAGAGGAAGTAGAAGAGTAACGTAAGATACGAGTTGAGGGAGAGACAGAGGTCGATTTTTGCAAAAAATATTCCGATTTCAAGGTATTCCCAAATTACAAATTACTATTGATATCTATATTTGACTGACTATATCACATATAACAAATCATAAATACTACCTAGTACCTCAATAAATATTATGAAAAATCGTCAAATTTTCTCCGCTAATGTTAAATACATATTAAAAGATAGTAATATATCACATTATATGTGTGTTAATGTTATATAAATGTTATATACATTGAGTAATATAATAGAAGGAATACATTATCATGAATTTATAATACTCAAAAATACTATTAACAATATAAATTTATAAAAAACATTCCAAAAATGTATAATTTATACATAAAGTCAATATAAAATATATCTAATGAAACAAAAATATGCCCGCTAATAGCACTTTCAAGGTCGCTTTTTGTGGAAAATTACTGAGGGAAATATTCGCCTCCAACTTTTGTGTACGTTATTGCGTAAATCCACGCCAGTTTTTGACGTTTGAGTCCTTCTACACACCTGTTGCTGGATAGACATCAAATACCGCTGAATATTCACGGTTTTTTCGGGCCCGCTGCCAACTCGATGACCAAGAACATCAAGAAAATCGTACTCCTTTCCTTTTTCCATTCGACAATAGCTTTCCCCTTATCTTCTTCGTTCAAGCAAGCAAAAGCTGATGGTTTCGGCACCAAGGCTCGTAATGCTGCGATTAATTGCACAGGTGAGGAGACTAGGTTCTGGAGATTGCCAAAACCCTCGCCCTAATACTTTTTTGCGCGGGCTCTTCTCCGCTCTTCGCTCCGACCATCACAGTTGGCGACGTGATTGTACCTCTGGTCTCAGATCTTGTGGTGAGGCAGTCCCTCGCCAATAGAGGCGTTTATGCCGGGGTAGAGTATGGAGTGAGCGAGCTCACTCTTGCCAACGGTGAGTCTATAAAATCCCTCGAGGGATTAGACCTCTCTGTAAAAGCTGACGCTGTCGCCTCCATACGACCGCGGTACCCGTTGAGAGAATATTTGGAGCGTAGCGATTGGCCTGTTAAGGTGCCCCTCGATGATGTTCCCCTCTGGGTCTCTCGGTCAACGTACGAGGCTGGTACTGGTAAGAATGGAATGTGACACCCATTACACCAGCGCCTCTATTTCTCTCACCCCCTCGCAGCTATAGGCACGCTCTTCTTTTCCCTTGCTTCCTTTTCCCTTGCTGCGTTTGTGGCTTTCTTTGTTCAGTTCGTTTCTGTCCCCTCCCCATCCATGGTCCCCGCACTTGAACCAGGAAACGTAGTCCTGGTCACACGAACTGTCCCAATTGGCCCTTTTAAACCACGAGTCGGTGATGTGATTTTCTTCAATGCTCCACCCAATCTGGAAAAGGTTGCACAAACTGTTTCTGAACAAACTGACATTCAGCCATCATCGACAAAGGGCTTGCAATTCATCAAACGGGTTGCTGCTGTACCGGGGGAGAGGTGAGATTGGAAGAGGAGCGACAGGGTGCTGGGCAGATGGCTCTTTGCACCACGGCTAACAACACTTTCGCTCCTCGCCTCACTCCTCGCCTAACTCCTCGCCCCACTCCACCGCAGCGTTGGTGTCCGACACGGGGAGCCTTTTGCGAAACTGTCCACCACAAAGTACCGCTTCGATATTGTCGGTCCGTACGCACGCCCTGAAGTTTTCCCCGCCACTGCGTGGGATCGGCCACCTTCACTCCTCTCAAAAGACGAGTACTTTGTATCTGGAGATAATGGGTATCGATCTGTGGATTCAAGAGTCTGGGGGCCGCTTAGGGAGAAATACATTGTGGGCACGGCGAGGCTAGTAGTTTGGCCAATCAAAGATTTCGGCACGATGACGGTGAGATTGAAGGACCTGTACAGTTCATCATCGTAACGGTCTTCACCCTATATCTAACACACTTCTCGCTTCGCTCGCCGACGTTACAGGAGGGAGAGATTAAGGAGGTGGAAATCCCGGCCGCGACTAAAGAATAACGAATGTTTGTGATCAAAATAACAACATTACTTCCCCCCCCCTCCCCTCCCCTTTTTCAATTTCTCCATAGCATAACTAACGCTCTTCCCTACCCCAGCCGTGACGATTCCTTTCGCTGTCTGTTTCAACGATGCCTGCCAAACGATTCCCTCTAGCGTCTTCCCAATCCCTCTCTCCTCCCCCGCAATTTCCCTCACCCTCAATGGAAGTTTCCCAAACAGCCTCTCCCTGCTCTCCTTAATCCCCGCGTCCCACTCGTATCCCTCATCCGTTTCCCTAATGATCCCCTCCCCCGTCAGCCCCTCCAATGCGGCCCCGTAAAGTCCCTCAAACCTCTGTGTTATGCAAAGAGACGAGGTAAGGCCGGAGCGAAGCGACAGCAAGAGAATTATACCGCCGTCCTACATAACCAACAACCTCCCACTTATCTCATCGCTTCGCTCCTCGCCTCACCTCCATCTGTCCCTCGCTCTCCACAAGCTTCTTCACCTTGTTAGGGTCCTCAGCCCCCGTCGACATTCTCGGGTCCCCCCGGTAGCTCAGCGTTGATATTTCAGTGAAAAGCTCCCCCTTACTGAACGTCTCTCCCATCCCAAGCACAGCAGCTGCCGCCGCGAATCCCAGGTTCCCTTCCTTGGCCTTGTCAACGTCCTCATCCCCCTTCAGCGTAAGCGTAGGTTTATGTAAACGTCCTGCGAAGTAAAGCTCCGTCCAACCCCTCAGATCCTCCAGCAGCGCGTCCTTACCCACGACTCCATACTTCACGTCAGCTCCGTCTGTGATGAGCAGCAGATTGTTAGATATGTAGGAAGGCGGGTGTAAAACTTTTGCTGTCGCTTAGCTCCAGCCGTTGCTTCGCTCCTCGCTCCCCCTCACCTATCTTAACGTAAGGGTTGAACCACCCTCCTCTACCCTGCACCGCCGCCACCCCTCCCGCGCCCATGAACCTACCAAACCCGCTGTAGTGTCCTGCGTTTCTCTCCAAATTCTCCTCGTGCCAAGCCCTCGAGTCCTCCACGACGAGGATAAGGTCAACCATGACCTTCTTGGTGTGGTCCTTCGAAAGAAAGTGCGCAACGAAACAGTTTTAGACTTCGGATAACAACACCTTGACCTAAGTTGCTCTCACCTTCTGCGGAAACACCCCAGACCCGTACCCAACTGCAGACAACACATTGGGAAGATGTGAGAGGAGTGGTAAAAATGTTGATGGTTTAGGATCGTTCGCTGAATTTGACGCATTAACCTTCGCATTCCCTTTCGTTAAAACGTTAGAAGTTATCGAAGGGCGTGGTTTTACCCAAAATAACTCCTTAACTGCATGGGAAAGGACTGTGCATCGGAACATGTTTGGAAAACTATTGAAATAAAGCTCTAGAGTATTTTAAAATTATACTTGAAGAGTATGATGTCAATCAATACAGATAAATGACCAGAATAAGGGATTATTTTATTGGTTGATGAATTTTCCCAGAAAAATGCAGGAACATGCATTCCTTTTGAGCTTTTTTCTCAGTCCCACCGGTTATTCACCCACTCACGTTACACCACCCTTGTCAAAAGAATCCTTCCAAACGACTTCAATACATTTTAAATCTAAAATGTCTAATGTAATTATCATTTGGGGGGGCGAGTTGTCGCAGAGCGTCGCAGAGCAGGTTGCTTCGCAGCTAGGCGATGGTACCGAAACAACAACAACGAAGATACTGTCGATGGAGTCATTCGGTAAGCCTGATTTATCTTCCCTCTCCGAGTCAGTGTCCACGGCAATTCTAATTCTCCAGACAGTTGAGAACAACCAGGTGAGATAGGCTGGAGGGAAGGGCGGCTTGAGCGAAGGACGGGCGGAGCGAAGCGACAGCAACATATTGCCAATCATAAATATTCAGCTAGTCGCTGCGCTCCTCGCCCTCGCACACACCGCCTGCCTACAACTAAAAACCTTCCACTCGTCGCTCGCTCCTCACCGCTCCTCACCGCTCCTCACCGCTCCTCACCGCAGCCTCCAGAGGACGCTGGTAAATTCCTCCGTTACTTCAAGCGCAAGACCCACCCCTCCTCCATGCTCACGGACAAATTGACGTTCTCCGTGTTAGGCCTCGGCGACTCGAACCTCCTCCTCGACCGCCAAACAACGACAGCAAAGGACTGTAACGCGTGCGGTCAGCTTTTAGATAGGAGGTTGGAGGAGGTGAGGGGGAGTGAGGAGCGAAGTACAGGAGGAGCGCAACGACGACTGAGAGGCATTCAGCAACGCAACTAGCAACCTTTTGCTCATCACTTCGCTCCTCGCTGCAATAATTCTCATCCCTCACCCCAACCCTTTTCGCCATTTAATTCGCTCATCGCAGCTCGGTGGCACTCGTTTCCACCCCCTTGGCCTGGCTGACGAGCGGACGGGTATGGAAGAGGTTTCACCTTGGATCGAAAGCCTAAAGGACGCTCTCACACAGCTATAACAACCAAAGGCACTTTGAAAAACAATACGGCATTCTGCTACTCCTAATTTTCCAAATCTCCCCTCCCCTCGTCTAACCCCACTCTAAACCCCAAGCACCCCCGCCACTAACCCCGCGACAACGCCCCCCATCCCCATCCCAACGGCCACCCCGAGCCCCCCAATAACCCCCCATCTATTCCTCTGTCCCTGCCTGAACCTAACGACCTCCATCTTACCCTTCCTAACCCTCCCGTCCTCCCCCATCCTACCACCCCTGTAATCACGATAGCACATCCTAGCATGCACCCCTGCGGGAGTGCTGCGATAACCGAAGCGAAGAGCGAAGCGACGAGCAGCAGGCTGTTAGTTATTGCGCTCTAGTAGCATACGGTTTAGTCCCCTTGCCATCGCTTCGTGTCCAGCCCCTGCACTCACCTCCTCAACTCCTCACTAAAGTCCCTCAATTCCTTAGGGAACTGATCGTACATATTGCGCGAGTTCTTAAACTGCGTTAGGTTAAGGAGAGGGCTGGCAAGGCTCGCGAAAGTCAGGCCAGCCCTTGTGAATGTGTCCCCCATGATGTACCCCCCCCCCTTAACCCTCTCCCCAACATCCACAAACACCCCCCTAACGACCCTCCTGCTCTCTTCCAACCCCCCCTCTGTGATGCCCATGAATTTCTTCATCCCAGGCTGTATCATCCCCCTCTCAGCCATGACCCCAAATACCTTCTGTTCAATAAGGGAAGTCTGATCCCCCCCCAAACCCGCGAGAACCCCGTCGTTCCCCCGACCCAGTAAATGGTAGTACGCGAAACACCGCACCCCGCTGCCCAACTGAGAGTCCAGCATTTCCTCGTACTCTCTCCCTTCCTCCTGTCTTTCACCCCAGAAACCTGGGGGTGACAACTCGTCCATAATCACAGTGCTGTCCTTTAACACCCTCCCCTCTCCCTCCTCCTCGATCCTAACGATTGGCGTTGCGCTGGTACCCTCATCCAGGAGCGTCGTGTAGCACGCCGCCAACCCAGGAACATGAGCGCTCTCGTAGTAGTCTAGTTGGTACTTCCCACTCTCTGTCGTCCTGAGTGAATCCAGGGTCCACCGGACCTTCTCACAGTAGTGAGATATACCGACCGTCACCATATACACGCCTTTGCCAGTGTGTGGGGGGGTGTAGGTGTGGGGGGGAGAGGTGTGGGAGAGGAGGGTGAGGAG
>Ga0115006_10004155_pt1 | contig 10066 bp, 14 predicted proteins | sample ArcOceMetagenome_3_FD_88943 | JGI IMG/M metagenome (GOLD analysis project Ga0115006, IMG submission 88943) | Marine eukaryotic phytoplankton communities from Arctic Ocean - Arctic Ocean- Svalbard ARC20M Metagenome | ecosystem: Environmental > Aquatic > Marine > Oceanic | place: Arctic Ocean...
GCGCATGCAATCTCGGGCATCCTGTGTGTGTTCCATTTGCATTGTTAATTTGCGATCCATTTTTGCGTTTACAATGAAGATTGACGACGCCCACTGAGTGATGTTTCTACCCCCTTGCTCCCCGCTCTCCGCTCCCTCTCCCCTGCCCTATGCCTCCTCGCGCTCGGAGTCCACCTCTCAGTTCACTGCGTTAGCTTTGAATAAACCTTCCTCCTCCTCCTCCAATCTTGTCCGCAGCCAGTGCCATCCGCCGCTGCAGTGATGCGTGCTCGCTCCACCCGATGAAGCCCCGCCACAGACGCAGCCGCTGCCAGCACAGCACCACCTTGCTCCCAGCCAGCCTCCAGCGCCCTCCTCCCGAACAAAAAGCCACTTGAACTAGGCAACACCAACAATCCCCGAGGACTCGGCACCCTCAGGGTCTCGCCCCCTGAATTCTGGCATCCCGCGTTCACACTTCGTCAGCGACTGATGCAGATGAGTACATCTGTGTATCTACAAAGCACTTCGTACATCCCCTACTGATCCAGTCACGAGTGCACCGTTTAGGAAGGATCAATACGACGAGAAACCAGCAAGGCCTCCTCCTTTCTCCTCCTCCTTCTCTGCCTCCTCCTTACCTCCCTACCTCCTCCTCCTCCTCCTCCTGGTTTTACCTCGACAAGTCAAGGCTAGTGTTACTCCTGTTAACCTACCCACGCGCAACTCACACGCCGTAAGAATTACCGGAGTGTCCGGCGATCCAAGACACGCCCTCGGGCATCTGCTGCAAAGACGGCGAGGTATGGTACACAACCGGCGGAGCGAGTGGCTGCGAGGGCGGCGGTGATTGGGGATGGAAGGGCGCGGGAGGCTGGGAGTAGGGCTGCTGTCCCTGTTCTTCCCTTGACTGGCCAGGGGCAGGGAACGGTGTCAGTGCTACTGGTTGAAGGCATGGCGCAAAAACACGACACATTTCGACCAAATCAACCTGCGCTCGCATGGAGACTTAGACGTGCAGACAGGGGCAGGGGGGGGGAAGGGAAGGAGGGAGGGAGGGAGGAAGGGAGGGAAGGAAAGAGAGAGAATTTGTAGAGATCATTGTGTCAAAAAGTATACCGAGCTCATCGAAAATTTCGCGTTGGGCGAATCGCGAATGTCATTGTAGTAGGAGCGTTCGTGGATATTTACTTTCCAGAGCTCCGAGCGCTGGCCGTCCGCATAGAAAAAGTTATGGTACTCTCTGAAGGTCCAACCGATGAGCTGTATGTGTGTGAGAGAGAGAGTGTGTGAGTGTGTGCGTCTATATGCACGTGTGCACGCGTGTAACACTGTCTCCGAAGCTCCATCCAATGACCTGCTTTGTTTAAGGGGTAGTGGGATTCTGCTGAAGGGGACTAGGGGGACTAAGGGGACTGAAGGGACGGAGGGGACTAAAGAGACTGAGGGGACTAAGAGGACTGGAGGGACAAGCGGGACTGAAGGACTAGAGACACTGGAGGGACTAAGGAGTCTGAGGGGACTGGAGGGACTAGAGGGACTCATAGAACTCAGGGGACTAGGGGACTAAGGGGACTGCAAAGACTGGGGGGATTAGAGGGATTGAAGGGACTAAGGGAACTAGAGGGACTAAGGGGACTGGAGGGACTAAGGGGACTGGAGAGACTACGAGTATCATGGACTTATGCCGATTTGCAGGTAGCCCATTTGACAGGGTGTGTACAAGTGAGGCTGGAGTTTTAGAACTAGTACATCGCTTAGGGTTTTGGTGTGTGGGGTGTACGGTTTCGGCCTAAACCCCAAGCCAATTTCTTACGCGCGAGCAGATGATGATGGTGGCGAGGCTGGAGTAGAAGAAGTTGTACAGCGAGCTGAAAATGAGCTTGTAGAAGAACATGGACTTTTGCTTCACGAAAAAATCCGCCACCTTATTTCCTGTACTCGCACACGCGCACATACGCGCGCACACACACATACACACATGACACACATGAATATATGTCTTTCATCCACACGCACTGCATGCAGACCGTTGTATCCTAGATAGTATCACTCGACAAACCGCTGTTCCACCTCTTTTTCGACACATGAAGAGAGCGAGCGAGAGAGAGAGAGAGAGAGAGGCATATATGTGCATCAAAATGTATACATACACGTAGGCATATGTACACATACATAATCACTCACCTCCCCAGCCAATCGCGTTCTCGATAAATTTCCGGTCAGTCCACCACCACGCCACCGCACCTCCGATCATGAGCAGAATCGCGAGTACTTGCGTCCCGCCTGCGTGTGTGCGAGCGCGCCCGTGTGTGTACATGTATGCAACACCCACACCCACCAACACATACACACACACACATGCACATGCGCATGCACATGTATGCATTGACCATGAGCAGAATCGCAAGTAACGTGCCCGTGTCACGCACCGGGCCCGTGACGTGCGACAAAAGACTTCTGATCCTCGCGAAGAGACGCGTTTTTGACAAGCCAGAAGATCTTGCCGCCAAGCATCAGTGCCACGCCAAGCACTGCGTCATACGTGTATAGAATTTGGAAGTTTGTGTGTACATATATGCATGCATATGCAAATGTAACACACACACATACACACACACACACACACTCACTCACACACACACACACACACACACACACACACAAAACAGATGTGAGATGTATGCATATCTACGCGTTCATACATACATCTACACACACCAAGACAGATTTGAGATGTATGTATATCTACGCGTGCATACATACATCTACATGCTAACATTTACGCACATACAGACAGGCAGACATGTATGTTTCCTCTCTCACACATCCCTAGAGCCTCAAAAGCTCAGCCAATTTCAACCCCGACACCATCTTAAACGCCACAACCACACAGCGCAAATCTGAAGTATAAGAGCATACATGCTGTGGGCAATGACAGAAAAATACCTGTCAACATAAAGTTGGGTGTGTGTGCGCGCCGGTGTGTTCATTTGTACGTGGACGTGTGTGTGCAATACCTGTCACCATAAAGTAGTACGTTGCAAACCCCTGGAAGAAGAAAATGACCACCACCAAAATCTGCGTATGCGCGCGCATGCTTGAGAACAGACTTCAAGCCACCATCGGCGTACGTGCGCGTGCATGCAGATATACAGAGAGGGGAAACGCGAGCACACGCGCGCAGGATCACGCGCGCGTGGGTTTGTCACCGGGAATGCCACCGAAGGAGAGGCCGGGCAACGACCCCATACTACGCATGTAAACGCACACACAGCGCGCGCGCACACACACACACACACACACCGGGAGGACGAACACGGAAGAGGCGGTGGCGACGACCATGACAACGGACTTGCGCAGGTTGGAGAGGTCGTGATGTTTATCGGCCACCTGGCTCTTTTCCGTCATTTCAGTGTATTGGGCGAAGCCCTTGTTGACACCGGAGAGCACCGCCAGGGCCAAGGGGACCAGCTTAATCACCGACTGCGTGCCTATCATGAGCCCGATCACGTACTGGATTTTGTTTGTGGCACTCGCCATGGTAGCGGTGATCTTCTGCGCGAACTCGCGGGCGGCTTGAAGGACCATGACCATGCCTGAGTTGACGGCATCCACCAGAATTTGGTCAATGAATTTCTTGAATTCGTCCACGCCTTTGGCGATGGCATCGCCGCTGGGAAACTCATACGCCTCGCACGTGCAGGGCTCAAGTTCTTCTTTTACAAACTCGTCCCAATCCTGCTCGTCCCAATCGGGTACTTGGATGTAGCGCACAACGCTGGTGTTGCTGCTGTTCGCCCTTGCGCAATATGCATCATACCAGCACCGTTTGGAGCCATACTCCTCCTCGTCTACGTAGTATTTGGCCGCGCAGGCCGACAGTCCATTAGAGCGGCAACCTGGCGCGAATTTGGTCTTGGGCTGAATGGACCATGCCTGCGTGTCGGGGTTTTGCGCCCACATCGGCGACATGCCGAAGGCAATGGCCCAGAGGAGGTCCTCGGCGCTGCGGATGCAATAGCAAACGCCCCACTCCTTCATCTGTGCCGTGCACCAAGACTCTATCTCGCTGTCTACACAGGTGCCTCCCCACGTTTTTCCACCCAGCATGTTCTTTGTCTCAAAAGTAGTATTCCCTTGGGGGATATCAACCTGTGGTATATATTGGCTCAGCAGTTAGCTGAGGCTCTTTCTGCGTCCTACTCGCTCTTCATCTAGCGCTGTCTCTTTCTCGTTCTGTCCCTTGCTCTCTCCCTCCTTGGCGAGAGCAAGGAAGGGAGAGAGCAAGGGACAGAACGAGCAAGAGAGCACGCGAGAAGAAAGAGTGAACAAGAGAGAGAAAGCCTACGAGACCGGCCGACAGGCAAACAGAAAGGCTTGCGCGGGCACACACCCAACACAATGCATACGCACGACTGCACAGAGTTCCCGTCCCGATTAGATAAAGAGTCTCCACAGTAGCGCGTGCGCACGAGCGGGCGAGAGAAGGCCGGCAGACAGACAGACAGACGCACGGGCGTGTGTGCATGCACGTACCAACCACACACGCACCTGCACAATGTTCCCTTCATAATCCGTGATTTTGTCCGGAAAGCCGATGGGCAACATGGTCAGCACAAAGCTCTGGGCAAAAATTTCAAAACGTCAGCGCCCCAGTACATGACGGAGCATCAGGCGTCGAAAAGTCTGAAGAGTTTGGCGTCAACGCCCTAAAAGCGGTGCCGCCGAGCGGCGGGTGGTACATACAGCATAAAAGTACGGCAGCGGTATAGAGTAGTACATGACTGTCGACCAGTACATGCACTTGGGACTGATGAGAATGCGTGCCTGGAGAACGCTGAAGAGCTCGAGCGCCTCATCCTCGACCAGATTTTTGATGAGCTTTGCCTGCGCCTGTCCTTCGTTGAGGATCAACTCCTGCATGTACTTGATGGCAGCGACCATGCTTCCTTTAGGGTCACCCGTGCCGAACTTCTCGAGCCAGCGCAAGAAGGTCTGGTCCCGGCAGTTCGCAGTTTCGGTGATCTTCTGGCTAGTTTTGGCCAGTGACGTGCCGCCGTTGCACAGGCGGCGGGGACATTGTGTTTGGCAGAAGCATTGGTCTGGACACGGGATGAAGTCGTCTTCACCGGTGGCGACTGCAACCTTGCTGCAATAGACCTCATTTGTGTCATCTTCTGCATCTTCATCAAATGCCACCTTCAGCAATGTTGATTTGGGTACACAGGAGTGGAACTGTTTGCCGTTCAACTCGAAGGGAAACGTGCATGTGTCTGCGCCCAGCTCCAGCTGGACGCGAGCAATGGCATGATTGTATGACATGTCAGCGCCAGTGTCTATCTAGTAGTAGGTAGATGATTGATAAACGGACCTCAAGTATGTACTATAGGTCTCGTTTGTCATAGGAGAAGGTATCTGTCGGAATCCAAGTAGGTTTGATATCACGCTTGTGCGGACCCAGGAGCACCAGGCTCAATGGACCTCTTCGAGAGCCTCTGTAGCCATATGAGCAGGCCTTTTTGAACAATTACGCACCTCAGGACCATCGATGACGACGGTGGTGGGATAGTAGGCGGCACATGCTTCCCAGCAAGTCTTGAAGTCAAAGCCTCGGAAGAGCAGGTCTTGCGCCTGAACGGCCTGCTTCTTTCCTCCCAGTGTCGGGGGTTTCACTCTTGAGCCCCCGTTTTTTATGTTTGACACGTTTTTCAGCAGCTCCATCTCCAGTCTGCGATCGCCTCCTGCCAGCAGGACACCATTTGCAGGGCTTACTGGGGAGGCGTCAAGGGCTTACAGTGCTGGCCCGCGAATCTCCTAGACACCTTGGAACCTCGGATTGTTTCCTTGCACCCTACCCCGAATCTTCTGAATCTTAATTGGTAAGGAACCTCAGATCGCCTATCTCAGCCTGATAAGCAAATCACTTGAAACGCGTAGCTTCTGAGGTCCCATAAGTCCCTGTGATATGCCTGCTAACCCGCTCCCTACAATACGAACATCCAATACCTTCGCACGTGCCGGCGAAAAACTCAAGCTGCGTGCCAGAGGGCAGAGTATACGGCAGCTTGAAGCCTGCATACGGATTTATGAATTAGAGCTTACGGTGGCGCGTAAGTCGCTGTGTCGTGCAACGGAACGCTGTGTGCGCGCGTGAGTGCGTGTCTGCATACGCGCAGGCAAGTTTGCGTACACGCACGCATGCGTGCATGACGCACGCGCGCGCAAAGAACGCAGCGCGGAGGCGGGGGCAGACTCACAGGCACAAACACAGTGTCTCATACCGAGCGGCACTGTGCCGAACCGTTTAGGGTAGTTTGGGGTAGGTTTTTGTTTGTGGCGCACAGTGCCGAGCAGCGGGTCAGCGGCACTGCGACCGCCGTATGTTTCCTAGGGTTTGGTCTAGGTAGGATGTTATATAGATAGGTTTCGGTTTAGCCTACCCACCACGCGGTTGAGCAGCGACACCAACACGCGAATTCTCCTTTTCGGTGGAAAAGACGCCTTCGGCCATGCGCGAAACAAGCGTACGGAGTGACGTGTAGTTCTGCGGCAACACTGTCATGAACACCCGATGGTTCACCATGGCGCTGGCCGTGTTCAGGATGACTCTGTCGAGGAGCTTTTCGCCGGAAACGCCGTTGGCGGACAGAACTTGGCACTCAGCGCGTTTCGAGACGGTCCTTCCACGCATGTCGCCCGTGCCCGTGCGCGCCGGTTCGTCGGGGACGCTTTTGCACGTCTTCTCGGCCGTCTTGAGGTCCGACACAAGGTGCGGACACATGAGTGATGAAAGGGCATTGACGTTGGTTTCGGGGTCTTTCACGCCCATGAGCATGCAGTACAGTTCTAGCGCCGACTCATTCTTCATGTGCGTGTCGCACAGGTCCACATTCTTCCTGAGGGCACACACGCACAGACACACACAGTGCTGGTGTCGATGTTGATAATCCTGGGGCTATGTATACACACAAGCACACACACACACACGTACACACACAGAGAGAGTGCTGGTCTCGATGATGATAATCCTGGGGCTATGCTTGGCATTCGGGTGTTCGTCCGGGTGGATCTATCGCATGTGCCAGGTATGTGTGTGTGCATGTGTGTGTGTGCGTGTGTGTGTGTGTGTGTGTGTGTGTGTGTGTGTGTGTGTGTGTGTGTGTGTGTGTGTTTATGGATAGACACCTGTCCTGCACGAACTCTGCGTTTTTGTTGAGGGCGTCGAAGAAAGCTCCGGCCTGCTTGGGGCCTTGCTTTGTAATGCCGAGCGCATCCAGATAGGGGAGCACTCCGGGAAACAGGCTTGCAGCAGAGGTCTTCTTAGCCATAAAGTTGGTGCAGACGTCGCTGAGTTTGACGTCGGCTGCCTTCTCCGCGTCAGCTTGCGAGAAGATCGAGCTCAACAGGCAAGTTTCCTGCTGTATATCCGGCCATTCTGTGGTGTCGTACCCCCATTGGCAATAGCAGGTGAACCCCTCGCCGTCCTCCAGGGGATCGACATTGGCGATTGTCGCCGGTCCCTTCGTTGCACTCACGCATTGGGTGTCGGCCCTGACTTTGCTGACACACTCTTCCTTGGTGTCGACGACACCCAGCTTGACCTCACCTTGCCAGTTCTCGTTGTTCTTTATCCACTCGCACTGTGTCAGGGCCTTGATTTGCTCGGCCCTTGCAGGCTTGGGGGCGAAGGCGCTCATGCCCCGGTCCAAGACGCCACCGACGGTCAGGAACTTGTCCTTGAGCGCCACGTCCGCATCACAAAAGGTGTAGGAAAAGCTGAACCCAGTGATAATGTTGTCGAGGTGGTCGGTTAAGACGCCGATCGCCCAGGCCGCTGCATCGCCCGCTGAATATCCGAATTTCTTCTTGCCTGCGGCAATGCCTTTCGCGCAAAAGTTGACCAACACAGCGTCGGGCTCCAGGTACTTTTCTATGGCTTTGTACACCTGATGCAGTAAAACGAGCAGTTAAATCTCCCAGACACCTGGGAACCGCAGATTGCCTCCCCTCCGCCTCATACACCGAATCCCCCATTCATCTGAATCTCCTAGAATTCTGGGAACCTTGGATAGTTATCACATTTCCAGATTTCCAGGAAAACAAAACTCCTAGAGCCCGTGGTGTTTGTGGTCTGAATAGGGAACCTCAAAGTGTCTAACCGATGTATGGGGAACCTCCATGTGTCCGTCTTAAAGCCTGATGACGGATGTCCTAATGACAGTGGGTTCTGCTAATCAGAATCCACGGCGGCGTGGAATTCCCTGGCCACGGCCAGCTCGTGGCCAGGGAACCCCACGCCATGGGTATTCGTAGAAGAAGATGCGCTCGTGTGCTCGAGCACCACACGCTGCTGTCGGCATAACACATGCTAAATAAAACGAGCATTTGTCACACGAGCTCACCTTGTTGTCTGCATCATTGCCCTCGACACAGTTCAGCGCGTCATTCACTGTCTTATTTATCCAGGACTTCACTTTCGCGGCTTTAGACGGTGCTGACGGTGCTGACGGTGCGGGCGTACTCGCAGGAACCTCCTTGGGGACATCTTGGCGACAGGTAGCAGCTTCAGGCTCTCTCCAATTGGGATACTCCTCCCACCAGCTGTCTTTGCTAGGGTCGAAAGCCCGCCGCAAGAGGAAGTCGAGCACGGTCTCGCCGTCGACATCGTCCAGGTCCAGGTCGCGCCGCCCGTTTTGGGGACTAACGGGCAAGTTTGCCAACTCCACCTCGAAGGCCAAGTCGGGGAAGAGGTAGTTTTTGTCATCAGAGAAATACAGGCGACTGGCGTTGCGCAGGTTCGTGAAGGCTCTTGATGTGCTGAACGAGTTCAGAAAGCCGGTGCTCCCGGCTGCCTTCTCCAGCATCGCAGATCCTGCGCCAAGGGAGGGTTCGGGCTCAGGTCTCGCGAGTTTGCCAGGCCCCAGCACGGTTCCGTACACGGACCGTCACGCCCGAGCCCTGCTAGGACAGCCGCCTCGAGTTGCGCCCGCGCCCAGCGCCCCTCGCGCAAGGCGCAAACGCGCGAAGCGTGCGCGCGCCGTGAAGCGCACGGGGGCGCGTTCATACCCGGCGGGTACAGGGTGAGGGACAGCGACACCTCGCACAGTTTTTGCGCCATGGCCTCGTAGCCCACAAACTGGTCCGCTTTCACCTGGATAAAGACGTACACTGCGCGTTCGGACGAGCGTGCACGCCGCGTCAGAACGCGGGACCCGCGCAGCCGCCGCTCGGCGCGGCAAAACGGCAAAACTGCGCGTGCGCGCTGCGGGGCCCGCACCGACAAGCGGCGTCAGAATCTTCCAGCTCCAAATGAGGATCATCCACCTGGCCGACGGCGGCTCATAGTCGCGGTCGGTCCGCGCACGGGACGCGATCAGGTGCACCAGGATGAAGACGCAGGTCGCCGCGGGCGGCACCATCCCCGACAGCAAGAAGTAACGCTCAATACCCTTGAGCGTGGACTCGACCCGCGCCAGCTTCGGCTGGAGCACGCACGGCACCTTTTTGATCCACGAGGGCCGCATGTTCCAAAGCGCCGCGGCCTCGATGATCAGGATCACGAGGAACCCGACGGAGCACACGAGGAGGCCCGCGCCGTACTTTTTCATCATGCCGCGGAAGAGGGGGATCATCCGGTTGTCGTTGCCGCTGCCGTCGTCGTCAGGATCAGCTTCGTCCTCCCCTTCTCCCCGCCGCCCGTCGCTCGGCGGCGGCGCCATCACGGGCCCGGGGCCCATCATGATGATGTCCGGGGGCCACCAGAGTCCAGAAACCGGGGAAGACTGTGCTGACAGCTGGAGCCGTATCTCGAGTATCCTCAGCTAGCTTCGGTATACCCATGGGATTCAGTAGGACCTACAGTATCTCAACAATCTCCAAAACAGCTGGGCTGGCCTGGCCGCGGCCTGGCATACATGCCTGGCCGCAACTTGCTGTGTGACTCGTGCCACCTCGGACAACTTTGCCAACCTTCTTGCTCACAACCTCCCCCTCCCCCGCGCCGCTCACTAGTGTGAGGTGGCCAGACTCGAACGTACAGGCCGCGGCTGGTAGGGTCCCTTAGCACATGTCCTCCTTTTTCCCC
>Ga0115006_10004158_pt1 | contig 10062 bp, 3 predicted proteins | sample ArcOceMetagenome_3_FD_88943 | JGI IMG/M metagenome (GOLD analysis project Ga0115006, IMG submission 88943) | Marine eukaryotic phytoplankton communities from Arctic Ocean - Arctic Ocean- Svalbard ARC20M Metagenome | ecosystem: Environmental > Aquatic > Marine > Oceanic | place: Arctic Ocean...
CGAGGCCAAACTCCGCGGCTCCCGTAGTGGCAGTGGCGGTAGCGATCGTCTTGCGCCGCTGGGCCTCCCGAGGCATCGGCGGCGGCGTCATGCCGTGTTGCTGCTGCTGCTGCAAATGACTGGCGGCATTCATTGGAGCACCTCCTTCTCCTCCGAATGCGGAGGATACCGGCACGGACGACCGCCGCGGCGGACGGCGGCGGGAGTTCGGCGGGGGGGATTCCATCGCTGTGTTGCCTGATGTAGCGCCGCCGTCGGCGTCAGACTTGTCGCCGTTGCGATCGCTGCTGTCACGAAGTTCCTTCTGCACAAACGCTACTACTAGTACTTCACGTAGCGCACATCGGTTCTCCACGACGAATGGTACTCGGAATTGGCGCAGAGGTGGCGTGTGACAATAATTGATCCCGAACCCGATTCGATTCAAACGGATCGATGTTGTGTCGACAGGCCAAACTTACGAGTATCACTCAAACGAAACAAGTGATTGATTATTGAAGGTTGGACCACCTCATTGCCTCTTCACCAAAGACCAGCAATACTGGAGACTAATTGCTGGGAGAATTGCCGGAGACCGATACAGAGATGGCCGCGGAAGCCTTGAGAAAGTTGCGTTGACGCATGCACAAACAAGTAGGCCATAAGTTCAAGTACGAGCTTTCAGCATGACACGTGGCACTGGTGGCCGTCCGCGTCCGCCAGGTCCGCCAGGCAGCCAGGCAGTGCGATGCGAAAATTTTATATGTTTTTGCTTGCTTTCTTTTTTTGTCGCGAAGTTGCTTGGTGTTCCCGTCCCCTGCAGCCCGTTGGTCCCGTTGGTTAGCCAAAAAGCAAAACGGCGCACCCACCGTTACCCCAATACCTTTACCCCAACCGAGAGCCAACACGCCCTTCGAGCGTGGAAGCTCCATCCATTGGTTGCTGGTGTTCGACCACCACCCCTCATTTTCTCACCTGGATTTCTCAACTGCACCCACGCCACAAGCATACGTCGTACAAGTTAAGTTGCAAAGTATCGATGCGTGCAAACGAACAACACAACCAACCAACCCGAATACAATGACGCTCCCGACCATCCGTCCCCGACCGGCCGCGGGGGACAGGATCTCGCGATGCCTCCCGTATCTGGTCGGCGCTGCCCTCGTCGTCCTCCTGGGGTCCGTCGCGGTGTCCTACGACGGCCGCGGCCCCCTCCTGGTTATGGCGCCGATGCCGTCCGGGTCCAATGCCAACCGTGGAAGGACGACGCCCAAGTCCTCGCCGGCGGAGGATGCCGGCGGTACGAGCGCGGGCGACCAAATAACGGAAGCGGCCCGGTCGCTGTCGGCCGCCTCCTCCTGGGACCAGACGGAGGTGGCGTACCGACCGGGCGGGACCCTCATCGACCTGCCGCCGTCGCTGCGGGCGCAGCAGCAGCCGCCGTCGTCGTCCGTGGGTCCGTCGATGAGGGTGTTCCAGCCCCGCCGGGGGGAGGTCGATCACCGGAGGATGGCGGCCCTCATCTTGGCCGGTCCGCCGCCGTCGGCCGGTGGCGTGGCCATCGAGCACGTCGCCGCCACGGCGGAGGAGCAGAGGCGGTATCTGGCGGAGAATGGATCGAAGTGCCACGGTAAGAGCAATGCTGCTGATGACAACAGCAACAACGACAACGACAGCAGCAAAAGCAAGAACAAGGTGCTCGAGGCATACGATGCCCTCCTCGCGACCGCGCAGGGTCGCCATCTGGCCACGGAGCTGTGGAAGTACTGCGCTCTGACCGTGGAGGGAGGCGCGTACGTCGATTCCGGCGCCGATGCCGCTTTGCTGGCGACATTTCGGGACGCCTTCTTGACCGATTTTGCCGAGGACGGGGCTCGTGACGAGAGTGGAGTGCTGCCAGTGCGGAACGTGGCCATTCTGGGCGATTCTGGGGTGACCTTCACGGAGGGGACGGTCCACGGATCGCTGCTGGTGCTCAACCGATCCCAGTCGCCCGTGCCAAGAGGGATGGTGAAGAATATGGTGGAAACCAGTGCCGAGGAGTTGGCGGCGGACCCCACGGCATTGTCCCGTACTTTGCATCGGCTGGTCGCCCAGGACATTTCAGGAAAGACGGGCGCAGCACAGAAGTCAAAAGGCTTGACCTCGGGCGATCATGGGAGCTGGAGGCTGCTGCAGCACAGATGTCACGTTGGACACCAATCCGACATGATGGCCGCTGTGGCATCGGAATCGGCCGAACCCGACGCCTTGGCCGTGGCGCATCGCTGTCCGAAGCAGTCGGGGTTCTGCTGCGACGTTACCGATCCCACCATCGATTCGGTGGTGATGGTGACACGGCATCCGTTATCGCCCTTCCAGCTTCTGCCAATCGGGATGGAAGCCCATCCCAAGCCGTATCGGTGGGACAAGCTTGGCGATGAGGGCAAAGGAAAGGGGGAGGTGGGCGAGAATGCCGTCGCCAATGCACCCTTTATAGCCACTATTCGAGAGGAAGTGATGGAACGACCCAAGGAGATGGCGCAAACGCCAAACTTCTTCGAAATACTGCTCGCTAACGATTGTCTCCCCACCGACAAGAAGTGCAGTCTCTGTCTCAAGAACAAGGCCGGCGCCACGTGCGAAAACTGCCTGGAGGCCTGTCCCTGCTACTGCAAGAGTCTGTGCAATACTCCGGTGGAAGAGAAATTTGTTAGCAAGAAGATCGCCGTCATCCCGCCGGTGTATCGAAAGGATCCAACCCGCCTCGTCCCGCGGATCATCCACCAAACCTGGTTCGAAGAGGTGACCAAGGAGAAGTATCCGAACATGAGCCGCCTCATCGAAAGCTGGAAGAGGTCGGGATTCGAGTACCGCTTCTACAGCGATGAGGCAGCATCGGAGTATCTGAGCCTGCATTTCCCATCGGAAGTGAGGGAAGCCTACGATACCATTCTGCCGGGGGCATTCAAAGCTGATCTCTTCCGCTACTGCGCCTTGCTAATCGAGGGCGGTGTCTACGCAGATATGGATGTGCTGCTTGAAACAAATCTCGATGCGGCAATTCCAGGAGACCTTGGTTTTATGACACCTGTTGACGAGCCAGGGATGAGTGCCGGCCACAGGATGTGCTTATGGAACGGTTTCATTGCGTCAGCGCCCGGCCATCCCTTCTTGGCCAGGGTGATTGAGAACGTCGTGAACAACGCCCGGAATCGATTCACATCGGTCGATGTGGACAATTCCCTCTGTCCAAATCCAGAATTATCCGTGGCGCACTCATTCGACATTCTGTTCACTGCTGGCCCTTGTATGCTGGGCAAGTCGATCAACGAGCTACTCGATCGGCACCCCCAGACCTCATTCGAGGCGGGGACCATTAACATTTGGGGTGGCGATGACGGAACGGGCACCGCCAAGGATACCTCGTCTTCCGATCTGAGACATACGATCCCTGGCAGGTCCATCATCTTGAAGCAAGATAAGTGGGACATGGGTGCGCATCGCTTTACGTGGGAGGAAGAGAACCTCGTGATTGCTGCGACGGACATGCCGGATTACGATGACCGAGATAAGATCGAGGGGAATGCTCACTACTCCGATACGCATGTTAAGTTCGGCGTTTACGGCCTCGACAAGCTATACACTGATCGAAAGATCAAGAATGAGAAGATATCGATATCGGTTGCGAAAGGAGCCGTATCAACTACACCAACGAAGGAGAACAGTGCTTTACAATGATATAAATATTAATAAGCAACCTCTTTATACTCTTTATTGTTCCACTAATTGTTGGTGGCAATTGATTTGACGGTCATAACTTCCTTGCCAATAGCTTTGACGAGATCAAGGAGATCATCAAAGGGTTTCTCGTACATGCACGCCAATTCATCATCGCACCGGCTTCCATCCATATCTTCAGCAATTTCACGAGAAAGGCGTTTCAATTGCTCCTTCGCCTGGCGCGCTTTGATCGCCTTTGGTCCAGTTGCCATGTCAGAATCGCTCATCGCGGCACTGATTCCGAGTGAGAGCGGTGCCATTGCAGGAAGGGGAGCCATTGAAGACTTCAATGCCGTTGCCAGAGGAGATGGCGCGGCAGCCGAAAATGGAACTGGCTGCAAGGCTGGTGAAGTATAGGCTTTTCCACGAGCATTACGCCCCAAGTGATAACCGCTTCCAACCGTGTATGGGTGTCGAATCGAACTGATGGGCCCATCGGAAAGGTCGTCAACAAAGGACCCCGAAGGCGATACATCACTGCTGCGGTGATCGATATCATTGTCGTCTCTACCGCCCAGATCATAGGCCACTGGCCATACATGAACTCGCCGCATTAATCCATGGACAACTCCAAAGGTAACAAGTCTTCGGTGGTCAAAATGATCGAATACCTCGCTCCAATCAATATCATCGGCAATAGAAGAACTGCGATGCGGTCTCCCCGCCCTGCCTGGACTGCCGGGTCCATAGTCTTCGCGGGGCGTTGAGGAAAGGCTCCCTCCTTCTTGGACCGAGTTGTGCACCGAGTCGGTCCCATCGGAATCAAGAGCGCTGCTGCTTCCTCTCTCCCTCATTCTTCTGGGAGTGGTAGCTCCTCTTGGCCTATCGATGTCTCTATTCGACGAGCGAGCGACGACCTTTTCAACGAGAATTTCACCGAAAGATTTATTTCTGGTGCAGGAATTGTACAGCTGCGCCAGCGCTGACTTCAGCCGCTTCTCTTTCTTCTTGGACGGTAAGAGCGCCGCTTCCTGTGCGGCCTCACTGGCAGACAGGCTAAGTCGAGACGATGCATGAGATGCAACCATTTGCTGCTGTGCAGGAGATGAAGTTGTGCCGTCCCTGGGCTGACTCGCACTTGGTCCTGTTGGCCCATCAGATCTGTTGGTAGCAAGAGGAGGGAACGATGTGGCAAGAGACTGCCCAGTAGGTGGAACCAACGATGTCCCAGAAAGTGGCCGGATCAATGTACTCGGATCGAACCCGAGAGCAGCAGGAGAAAGAGTAATGTCTCGTCCACTCGGAGCATTTGGGTTGTCGCCCGATGATCTAGGCGACAAGGGATTCCCTTGATAATGTTCAAGAAAGGATGGGGTGGCGGCCCTGCTTCCTGGACGGCTTCCGCCGCTACTGGCATCGCTTTTCATGGGGGCAGCAGGCGGAATATTCGGTGTTCTTGACGCGAATGCATAGGCCTCCTCTAAAAGCCTTGGCTGTTCCCCGGCGAGCATTGACGCAGCGAGGGGGGTGCTCTCATAAATATTGGCGTATCGAAAGACATCAACCAATGCAAGGACTCCGTGATGTCGCAACACCCGAAGACAAGCCCGAACCATTTCCATATCAACCTCGCTGCTTTGACTGATAAGCTTCGCGTGCTTAAACCCATCAATATGCGGTACGATCCAATTAATTGTCAAATCCCAATCAAACAGTTGCATCTGCGCCTCGGGTCGCAAGAGGATGGGCACAGCGTAATCTGGTACAGGCGGGGCTGGCTCTCGGGGCGGCCGAAACAATTTGAGGTTGAGCACATTGGCAGAATCAAGGAGAAGGTTGCACTCAGAGCGTCTTGAGTTTAGGGACACAAGTATACTCTGCAAAATACGGCGAAGAAGCGGTCGGGTCTCTTTGCTTGTTAGGAATCGAGATTCCACTTCCATAATTCGTAGGGTTTGAGCGAGCTTGGAAAGAACGAGACGGTACGGTCTGGGGTCGACAAGTCGACGGATAACGAAACCGACAGAAAACAACAATGAGTTTCGTTCGTACCGCGTGTCTTTGATGATTGTTGGGCGCGTCAATATGTGCATGTTGTGGGTGGAAAGGCAAATCATCTTATCGGCAAGGTCATTCCCCGTAATGATGTATTCTGACGTTGAATCAAAAATAGAAAAGTTTGGAGGCGATCCGTCCGCTGCGTCCGCCGAGTCGATATCAAAGCCCTCACCACTTGCGGTAGTTGGTGCTGTAACATCCGGAGCTCCTGGTTGTGACTGTTGCGTTGTATTGCTCGGCCTATTATGTCTCTTCAAAGGTATCGGCGGCCTTCCTCCTTGTTTTAGTTCGTCACTACGACTTGTAGTCGGAGTTGATTCCAACTTATTGGCACTCGAACCATCAGATTCCGTTGTGTCTGCTTCTTGCGTTGGTGTTCCATCGGCACCTTCTATATCAGGGATGACCAAGCTTGGCAAGGTATCATCGTTATTACCAGCGTTGCTAGTAGTCTCGGCCACCTGAGAATCGTTTCCAATCTGCTCACCGACATTGTTTTGGGGAGAGGGAGAACTTGATAGTGAATTCTGAGTAGGCTCCTGCGACTTCCCCTCGCTCGGCATACTCGTACCTTCCTCATTTTTCTCTTTCTTCGTCTTTTCGGTGGAAGGAAAAATCAAATCGAACTCCTTGGCAAGTAACTTGTGAATATCACCAACATCGGCCGTAATTGGACTTTGCATAAAATTGGCAGGTGACTGGAAACATAGCTGGGGCCCTACGACATTGTCAAACTCACTGTAGAATGCACAAAAAAGAGGACACCTGGATGGCCGACGTGGCTTCGGTAACACTTTGTCCAACGGCATTCGTCGCAACGATTGTAGGATGGGAGGATCCGGATCAAGCTCTATGTCCGGAGTTGGCTTTGCTTCCTTGCTCTTCTCCTCGATTGAAGGATCCTTTGTTTGATCCTCTTCATTCTGCAACGATGCAATACTGCTACGGAGCGGTGATGCTGACGCCAGGGGCGGTGGAACTGGCAATGATGGGTGTGATCGTTCTAAATCCTCTTCATGTTTGGTCTGTGTTGTGGCAGTTGTCGATATGATGGGTCTGCGATGGATCGGTGAGCGCGTCGGTGTTTGCATATTTGTAGCCGCCGCCGACGCTGCACCCTGCGGCGGTGGCTGTGTTGCTTTGACTGTACAACTGGCATCATTACCACTGGTTATGGTACTTTTCCCTCCGGCTTCTGAGCCTGCTCTACCCGGAGTCTTCATGGTTTTGCTTTCACTCTCGCTTCCGGCGACATCACTTTGCACCGAGGCGGCGACAACTGCAGCAGCAGCAGCTGCCATGGCCTTGGCACTTTCCGATCGTCGGAATGGAGCGGGCGATACTGTAAGTGGCGCACGCGTACTACTTGTAGATCTCCCCACCGACTTTGCTCCACTCGCTGCTGGAGTATCGGCTTTTACCGTTACATCATTCTTGTCGTCTGGTGGCGCATCCTTTCCCGAAGCAGCCCAAGCCGCCGCCGCAGCAGCTGATAGACCGGCAACACCACCATCACCGCTGCTGTTTCCCACCGAAGAGCCCCTTCTGGAACCAGGAGGCGAAGGGCATGGTGTTTCCGGCAGAGGCGTCCTGGCGGCATCAGCAGCAGCAGCAGCGGCGGCGGCTGTGGGGGCGGCAATCGGCGTTGCTTCAGAGGCGGCGGCCAGACTCGGCGTATCTTTCTGAGCCTCTCCCGCTTGCCTGCTGAAAGCCGACGACGACTCCATGTGTTATGACAGCGCCGGGTCAGGAGGCAGTCAAGTAGCTCCACGATGCACGCACAATATTTCCGCGCTGTGGCATCTACCCGGTTTTCGGTCGAATGAATGCCCGCGCTAGCTACGTAGCTACTCGTAGCGCGCTAGCGCTCCATGCTCCATGAAACCCGGATGTCGCGAACCAACATGCCTGGGCCGGGCTGCTGATCGATCTGCTGATGCCCACAACGCAACCCCACAACCAACGCAACAACATGGCCGAGGCAGGATCGCTCCTTCCCGAGGCCCTGCGCCACATGGAGCTGCAGAGGCAGCTGGAGGACCAGGACTACTTTTGTGGCGGCGGCATTTCCGGCGATGGCTTGTCATCATGGGAATCTGCACATGCGTCCGGCGGTTCCGCTGGTGCTGCTGTTGCTGCTGCCTCCCTGGTCCAAAACGCCGTCATCATCTCGGTCTATCCTCTTGGTGCAGTGGACGACGATGCAGCAAGCGCAGCAGCATCAAATGCCACAAACGCCAAAGAAGCGATGCGAAGAGTGGCGGCTTTGGGTCGCATCATCAACGATATCGTCCTGCCCAACCTGCGCACGAAGACATTCAGCTATCCGTGGCATCTGGGCGGTGACGGGTTGGCCTTTGGCGCGGAATGTCGATCCCACGACAGCAGCGACGGAACCGTGGTGCCACATCTTCGGGCAGTCCTTCGATATGGCCACTCCATTGCCGATGAGTGGTGCGCTGTTGCCGTTATGTATCATCTGATGCATGTGTTGAAGACGCAGCACAACACGAGGGTGGCGGTGGAAATGATTGATGCCGACGACGGGCAGTTCCTGCTCATCGAAGCGGCCGACGCCTTGCCGGATTGGGTGGATGAGCTGGGGGTCGATGGGATGCTCCACCGTGCGTGGCTGCTGGATGGATCAATGCTATTGCTGCCACCATCGGAGAAGGGGGAGAACGATGGGGGGATGGGCCAAGTTGCGGCGTTGCATTCTCTGCAATCGGCACCATCTAGCACTACCATGGCACCCAGTGCCGTTCAAGATATGATCATGGCTAAGATCCAGCCCTTTCTGGATGCATTGCAACCTGGAAATTCGCGGGCGATGGTAGTACCGTCCGCTATATCTGACCACATGCATCGAGCAGCTATGGTTCTCCCATTGGATGTTGCCGTATTGATACGCAATCAACCACATATAATCCCCGCAGCCGTTCACGCCTTTTGCCGAAACGAAGGGCAGAAGAAGTCGGGTCCTGAGACGCGAAGCCAAGCCAGGAGGGGTGTAAATGGCAGCGAGAATAGAGCAACGAATGGGCCAGATGTGGCGTTCGAGCGGTTGGTGACAACCACCGTTACGCTATCTCGGACCACATATGCGGTATTGCTGACGGGGGAGGGGCTGATACCGCCACCATTTTCGGTCCCCAAGGAATATCGCAGTGTTGAATTGAATCGAATGCGTCGTCAGCTCAAGAACGATGCTTTGACAGATCGGTTTCGTCATGCACTTGAAGGTGGCATCCGACTGTCTAGAGGTATTGAGCACTTGCTGGTGGGACAGTCATCTCCTGTATCGCGAGCTGGGACCACACGAGACGGTAGCAATACACACCAAGAGCTGACAATAGGGGACAAGGAGCAACGAGTCTGCTTACACTGGTCCAGGCTTGGCAATGAACTTGGATTGGGCGGGGAGTGGATCAGGGAAACATGGATGGAGGGCTCCAACGGGACGAGCGATGACAAGAGTTACATTGATGCCTTCCTCAAATGTCCTACTTATCGACCTGAGATGACGAGAGGAGGATTATGGCCGTTGTCACACCCAGGAAAGACGGCGCAAGAGGTAGCTCGGGAGTTATTCCGTTCCGCACTAAGATCAGGGGCCACTGCGGCGGATTTCCCCATGACGAGAGAGGATGAGGTTGATGGTGATAAGTGGATCGATTTAGATTCGCCCAACAGCGCAGAGGAATTAATGAAGGAGATTGCTACTGCTCATGGCAAACGTGAAAATAGAGTACCGACCTCTGAGCCAGACGGCCACCAAATTCAGGATATGTTGGGTGGGTTACAATCATTTCTAAACACCAACAGTGATTTCGACGGAGCGCGACGGGCTAGAGAGGCGACCATTCAAGTGCGTTGTGATAAATCCATCCTCGACAAGGAAATCAAAATCAATCCTCATACGTTTATTGGGCGCATTCATCGGTCTCTCAAAGCAGCTACGTCGTCTCATCGAAAAGGCGGTGTAGATGCGTCAAAGGACGAAATGAAAATGCTGTTCTACGCGGATGATTATCGAATGGATAATGATGGTGGATCAGATTCACAGAGTGATGATGACGGAGGCGTGAACATGGGTGAACGTGGTGAGCGGCATAGTACCGAGACTCTCCAAGGAGCTATGGTAAGTCAACACTACGATTGGTCGATAGAAGCAAGAACTACTGCTATGTCGAATAATATCAATTTACTCACTGCCGTCATTGTTTTGTCTTCTCCCCCCCCCCCCGCTGCACCGTCCTTAGGGCAAGGGGGGAGGTCCAGGAAGTTGGTAGAAGGATAGACGAGCAGTGACGGGCCAAAACC
>Ga0115006_10004160_pt1 | contig 10061 bp, 7 predicted proteins | sample ArcOceMetagenome_3_FD_88943 | JGI IMG/M metagenome (GOLD analysis project Ga0115006, IMG submission 88943) | Marine eukaryotic phytoplankton communities from Arctic Ocean - Arctic Ocean- Svalbard ARC20M Metagenome | ecosystem: Environmental > Aquatic > Marine > Oceanic | place: Arctic Ocean...
CGTTTCTGTGGGCCCGGCGTCACGGTCCTGTCGCCGCTTTCTACTGAGCAGAGCGAGCTCGCACTGTGTGGTGCTTACTACTAGCTAGTAGGCCTCATCAGCGCCATCAGGGCCATCAGCGCTAGCGGTCAGCATCAGCAGGACGTCGGTTTGCGGGAAATTACGTACGTACGCGTACGGCCTTGGCTGCTTGGCTGCTTGGCTGCTATGCTTGCTGGGACCGTGGGTAGACCGGTAGACCGTGCATTACATTACATGATGTGTTGAGTTGAATGGACCGCTGATCGCCGCCATCCATCCGTGCTCCTTGTTATTTCGTTCAGTTTCCACCCGCGGCCTGTGACTCATACAATTGTACCAGGTACTCTCCGACCGTCGGGCGTTCAAGTCATCATCTCGCTCCGCACGATTGCCCAATACGGGAAAGGGCTCGACGCAGATTGTCCTTGTAGCGTGTATTATTCAGTGCGACACATCGCGTGACGTAATAGGCAGCACGGTGGCCAGGGGGGTTGCAGAATAGCCCGAGAGAAGGGTGGTACAAAATGAACACCTGCAATTCAAGAAGGCCGTTCTGCACATGGATGGTTGCTGGCTCCTTCCTCGTCGTCTTTTTGGCTGTCATGATTATGGTCCTGGTATTTTCGCCGATCGATCAGGGTGTAGCCAACTTGATACCAAACTTCGAGCCCAACGAGGAGCAGAGGGAATGGATACTGAAACGTGACACTCCCGCTGCATCACCGACGGTGTCTCTGGATACCGATGGCGACAACGATGGCGATGCCAAACTACCATCCTCTTCGGGTCAGCAGTACATGTTCATACAGTGCGATGAAGGAGGAGAGTGCTGCAATGGAAATGCATTGAATTGCGATTTGAGACTCAATGAGATGGCGTTTGCTACTGTCCATAATGCCAACTCTGCCAGGGAATCTTCCTCGGCATTGGGATACAATCATCTGTTCGACTTGGACCGGGCGTTGGTAGCAGGGTATCGGGCAATTAACTTGGACGTATGCAAATGCAATGGAAAGATTCAATTTTGCCACAATTTTTGTGATTTTGGTTCGAGAGATGCGACGCAGGTTCTGCTGGAAATAATGAAGTTCTTAATGAATCCGGATCACTTGTCGGAAGTTGTGGTGCTCATTTTCCAATTCTCAACGGGGAATCCAACAGTAGAAGAGCTGTACGAAGTGATGCAAGATGTCGAAGGATTTACGGAGCTCATGTATGTGCACCCGGCTGATTCCAGTGAGTGGCCCCTCATGCGCGACCTCGTCAAGGGGCGGTCTGATCCGAAGCGATTAGTTGTATTCCAGTACAACGGACAGGATTGCTCGGTGGCATCGGCCTGCGCCCCGCTTGGAATCAACAATTATTTCTCCTACACAGCTGAAACAAATTTTGATTTTAGCTCGATTGAGGATATGCGCAATGTGGAGGAAAGCTGCAAGATCACTCGGGGTCCAAAAGAGGGCGCTACCTTCTACGGAGTGAATACGTTTGTTACGCCCCCTAATGAAGACGCGGCAGCTTTTGTGAATGCATTGAGCTTCGTCCGACGGCGATTAAATCGATGCGCTGCGGTGGCTGGCCTGAGACCTAATTTTATATTGGTGGACTTTTGGAGCCTAGGCGATGTCCCCTACATATCTCAAGCAAGGAATGTCGCACTTGCAGAAAAGAAACTGCGACAATGGCTGTAGAATTAGATGCAAATAGATGTCATAAATAACTTAGTTAGAATCTTATTTAGTCCTCATCAGTCAGGGTAAAGGTCGGCATTCCCCCAAACCCTCGGACATTACATACATCAAAAGTGGAGCGCTTGTGCATCTAAAGTTCAGCCAAGTTAGCCTCCCTCGTGCAGATGTGTCCCTCCAAATCTTTCAGCTTGCTCTGGATGTCCTCCTCCCGGGCAGCGAGATAATCCAGAGCTTCCTTAATTTCGGCTTGCACTGCGCTCTTCTGTACCGTGTGCTCCTCCTGATTCTTCTGTCGCAGTGCCTCAAGCTGAGTGCATTGTCGCTGATACTTGGCAATGGCAGCCTCTAGCGCTACTGGGTCCCGGAGGGAACCAATCTTGGTCTCGATGGAGTCGAGCTCCTTGAGACGCACGGCCAGGGTGCCCTCCTGCTCCTCCTTTTCCCGTCGGAGGGTCTCCTCGCACTTCTTGGCCTTGACCTGAAGAATCTTCAATCCATCCTCCGCCTCGGTATGGGCCTCCTCGCAAGTCTGCTGCTCATCCAACAACGACGAGAGCTCCTGACGGGCATCAGAGAATCGATCGTTGTACGATCTCTTGAGGTTGCGTATCGAGCGCATGGTGGACTTCTCCAGATCGATTCCTCCGAGCATGTGACTCAGATCATCTTCGTGAGCCTGATCCTGCTTCACCTCGATCTCGAAGCGCTCCCCGCCGGCATTCTCGGCCGTCTCGGGAATGAGCAGCACCTTGGACGCCGCCTCGTTGTACTTGCCAACGGCATCCTGAAGCTCCTGGAACTTGCCTCGGAGCTCCATCTCTCCCTCCCACGTGAGCTTGGCCATCTCGCTCTTGGACTTGGCCGCGTTGGCAATCCGCTCCTCGACACGGGCCTTCTCGTTCTGCATCATGCGGACATCCTCCACGGACACCTCCTGCGTTTCCACGCGGTTCTTGAGAGTGCCGATGCGGTTGGTGATGCTCTGGAGCTCTTCCTCGCTCTTGGTCAGCTCGGCCGTCCTCTCTTCGACCTTGGTCTGGAGGGCCGATCTATGCTCCTCCAGCTTCTTGACCAGGTCGTAGAACTTCTCGAGATCGGTGGCATAATCCTCTCTCCTCTTTTTGAGCTCGGGAAGCCTGGGTGGTGGTAGTAGTTGGGGAATTCAGAATTGAAAAGAATACATGAGATAAGAAATGTGGTGAGAATATTTGCTCTGCCTGCGCCACAACACCAATATTGCGAAATCAAACATTGTGCTGCACTCACTGCTCTCCATTCTGAAGAAGGTTCTGAATGTCCTCCGAGATGGTGCGGTTCTTCTCGGTGAGGGCGGCGAAGTCCTGCTCGATCTTGACGTTGTCGCCCTCGAAGTATTCGCACAGATGCTCCTCGAGGGAGGCGTACTTGGCATCGTCCCCGGCCAGGAAGGCAACGTAGGAATCTCCGAGGAAGCGGAAGAAGGCCTTCTCGCTGCGGACCTCCACCTCCTCCTCGAGGGATTTGGTGGCATCGGGAGCAGCACCACCGGCAGCACCGGCGTCCTCCTGCTTCTGCTGCTGGGCCATCTGGAGCAGTCCGGCGTCGTCATCATCGTCGCCGGCCTCCTCGCAGCTCAGCAGCTCGATGAGCCACGTCAGAGCCGCCAGGAGGGTGGGCCACGTGTGGGGCGATCCGGCCGCCACCAGTGCCGTCTTGGAGATCGGGTAGGGATATCCCAGCGTCTTGAAGGCCAGCGCCACCTCGTCCTCGAACTTTTGCTGGCCGTCGTTGAAGGTCGGGTCGACCCGGCGGAGGAGGAAGGTGCAGATCTGGTTGAAGTCGCGGCCGGACGGGCGGGCCAGCGTCTTGTGCGAGACGGGATGCTCGTAGCCGCTGCTGACGAGGTAGGCCAGGAGGCTGCGGATGCAGGAGGTGACGTAGGCCTTGTCGGTGAGGGGACGGGGATCGCTGGGCTTGGGCGGGGGGAGGCCGCCGGGGGCGAAGGATTGGCGCCGATTGCCCCCGCCGATGCTCTTGCGGCCGTTCCCGCCGATGCTCTTGCGGCCGCCGCCGCCGCGGGAGGGGGTGGGTGCCATCGACTTGCGGCGGTTGGGCGAGGGGTCGCGGCTGCCGACGCCTCCTCCTCCGCCCGACATACGAGGGATCATCGACATGCGCTGCTTGGGCCGGGAGGTTTTCTTCCTGCCTGCGCCAGCACCAGCACCAGCTCCGGCAGCGCCCGATGGAGGCATATCATCGAGAGCGCCCCCACCACCGAGGGACGTGCGGCGGTTCGTGGTCACCGGGCCCAGGGTGGTCCGACGGGGCGGAGGTCGGGGGGGCATGATTGGCAAAGAAGGTCGTTTGTTTTTGGCACAGATAGATTCTGGTAAGATGGCAAGCAGAACCGAAAGGGGTGAGTTCTTCCGCCTGCACAGAGACGAAGTAACTTTGCAAATTCGCTCCGCGCGCGTCCAATGCAACGCCACGCTATTGCGAGTACTGTGTATACCGGTAGTATCGGACAGGTACCTGTTTGCTACGACAAGCAACTCGACCACAGCGGCGGCCAGAACGCCAGAACTCCATCATCTGCAACGAACAAACGGAAAAACACAACTGAAAAAACAGAGCGGGACCACATTCTTCAATTCGGGATCACCACATACGGCCATACGGCTTCACATTAATTTTTCTCGTCTGCCAAGTCGTACTACCGGTAGTAGGTGGCCGCTTGTTGCCACGGCCGGGTAAGGCCTCGACCGTCCAGTATGCGCAAACCTGTGGCCGTGATCTTGCTCGTGTCGACTCTCCTCTCGTCTCCCACTCAAGGACTGAGCAATGCCAACTATGACGCTACCAATATTGCGCCTCCTGCTTCATCGAGGAGTTTCAGTAGTGCGACGACGCCCAGCGGGGGGTCCAATGGCAAGGTGGAAAAACCGAGGATACCCGTCCTGCAATACAGGGACAACTACGTGTGCGTGAATAAGCCGGCCGGCCTCACCGTCCACAGGTCCAAGGGAACGCCGCCGCGGGCCTTTGTGCTGTCCGCCCTCCTCAAGAGGCAGCTGTCGCGCAAGGTATTCCCCGTCCACCGCTTGGACCATCGGACGTCGGGTGCCATCCTCTTTGCGTTTGATTCTCGGAGTGCGGGGAAAATCCATGGGTCGTTGCGTTCGGACGATGCCACCAAGCAATACGTTGCCCTGTTGAGGGGTGATCTTTGCGGTGACTTGGATGTCGAACCGGGGGAGAAAATTTCCATCGACAATCCTCTCAAGGTGGACGGAGTGGAGAAGACGGCGCGGACCGACTTCACCCTTCTGGCATCGATTGCGGGCAGTGAAGATCAGCGGAATGACATCCACTCGCGAGCCGACTTCGTTCCGTCGTGCTCGCTGGTACTGTGTGAGCCCATTGCCAGCGGAAGGACTCATCAGATACGGCGGCATGCTTTCGCGTTGGGCCACCCAATATTGGGCGATACGAAACACGGAGACAACCGAGTCAATCGTTGGTGGAGAAACAACCGTGGATTGAATCGATTGGCCCTGCACTGTTTCTCATTGGATCTGCCATCTTGGGACGATGGAAGTGAAAATGCGGGTGATAGAATTGATGATGGTGACAATGGCGGCATCCAGTGTCTTGCGCCGCTTCCGCCGGAACTTCTGCACGTGTTGCAAGGGGAGGGAATGGAGCAACTGTGGGAAGAGGCTTTGCAAAGAGATTTGCGCTTGTCAGCTGAATTTGTGGATGTGCGCGGTGGGTCCTTCGGACGGAATTACCACCAGAAGAAAGAGAAGTTGCTTGGCGATGATGATGGCACCGGGGAGGGCACACGCACACGATAGATCTACCGGTAGCAGAAGATTATTCCTACTACGCTATCTTTTTCCTGTAGATCTAATGTACCGATATTTGTATTAATAGCCAATAATAGAGTCTACCGGTACCATGGTAGTCGGCTAACTTTCGTTCACTTTTTTGCGATACCGCCTTCTTTTTGCTCGCACAATGTTGCGTTGGGCTCATTACCCTTTTCGCCTCTGCCTGCTGACTGCCCTCAAACATCAGAACCATGCTCCTCGCCGCTGGTGCCAGACGAGCCACCACGGTGGTGGTGGGTCGGGAGAGGCTCGTTGCCCTGCGTTGCACCTCCTTGTTCAGCACGAGTACTCCGGCTGCGGCTGGTGCCGACGACGGCGATGCCTCATCATCTGACGCCGGCGCTTCCGCTTCGTCCGGCAGTAGCGGCTTCCGGCCACGCCGTCGCGTCCCTCGGACGTATCGTCCCCTCCAAGCGCGTCCCAAGCCCAAGGCCCGGCGCGGTCCTCCCAACGGTAGCGACACGCTGTTCCCCCAGGCCATGGAGCAGGAGCTGGGATCCGACGCCCGCCGACCCTCGTCCGACCTCGAGCAAACGTTCGGTCTGGACGCCGCTGAGGCCCTGCGCAGCATGGCCCGCAGGAAGGAGCGCGGAGGCGCTCCCGATATTGAGGCGCAGCTGCGCGCGGTGGACTACCTAACGGCCCCGTCTGGATCGACTGAGGATATGGTCGGAGAACGCCGCGCGGCCATGGAGTCCTGGACCGAGGAAGAGCGGAGGGACTTCACCGAGACGCTCGACAAGCTCATCGAGGAGGAGCGCGTTCGGGGGTTGAAGCTGACGGCGTTGGATAAGGACGACGATTTGACAAAGAACAGGGGCGAGGTGCCGCAGGACGCACGGGTTGATCCCAACCAGAGAGCCTTCGGTCAGTGGGGTGAAACCATCGTCCGTGTGGACCGCGTTCAGAAGGTACAACGCGGTGGAACGATGGTCCGATACCGATGCCTCGTCGTCGGAGGCAACGCCAACGGATGCGCCGGCTTTGGCATCGGCAAGGCCTCCAGTCCCGCCGAGGCGACGCAGGTTGCCATCCGCATGTGCAAGCGGAACGTCTTTTTCGTCGATCGGTACCAGAATTCGGGCCTCTCGTCCGATTTGGTCGGCAAGCACAACTCGTGCCGCGTCCTTCTCCGATCGGTTGAGCCCAATATCGGTCTGAAGGGACATGACCTTGTGACGCTCATTCTGACTTACTTTGGCATTACCGACTGTTCGGCCAAGACCCATGGCAACCGCAATATTTACAACGTCGTGAGAGCAACCTTTAAGGCAATCTGCACGCACGAGAGCCTCGAGGAAATCGCCCTCAAGAGAGGAAAGCGCCTTCTCAACCTTGAGCGGGCAAAGAGATTGCAGATCTAATTTATGCAAGCAAAGCAGTGCTAAGAATGCAATTGATATCTAGACATGAAGATTACTCCACCACATTTGCTTCTCTCAAAGATGCGAGGATAGCGTCGTGCACCTTCCCGTTCGTAGCGCAAACCTTTCGATCTCGAACTTGCCACTCCTCGCCTGCGAGATTTGTAAACTTGCCACCAGCTTCTCTCACGAGCAAGGCTCCCGCTGCTTGGTCCCATGAGGACAAATCGTATTCCCAACTGTGGCAAAGTGATGGATTGGGAGAGTTTGTGCAGAATAATGTAAGGAACATACATGTAGGCTATCAGGGTCTGGGATATTTCATCCATACATAACTTGAGACTCACTAGCACGTCAGCCGACCATTTGCAACCCACGCAAACATAAGTGCCGCGCTACCAAGCATTCGAATGGTTCGGACCTTGGGCATGAGCACTTGAATGCCACGTAGGCTCATTTCCATGGACTCTGGGCCTGGAGGACTGCCCATGGCAACTACTGCATCTCCAAGATCGTCCTGTACACCCACGACAATACTCTCTCCATTCATAAACGCTCCCTGACCTTTACAGGCTGTAAACATTTCATCTCGATGAGGATCGTATATCACACCCACCACTACTGCTCCTTTGTATGCTACCGCCACGGATGGCATGCAAAGGGGCATCCCACTCACAAAGTTGGTGGTTCCATCGACTGGTTACAAGCAAAGTGTGATGGAGGCAAAGCAATTTGTACAGATACATGTACAATTGAAATGTAAGTAAGATGCAAAGTTATACTCGCAAAACATATATTTGTGTGTCATGGAATCATCCAAAGATTACACTCACTTGGATCCACTATCCAAAGCCAATCATTCGATTTCTCCAGAAGGGCGTCAAGAGCTGCGGCAGACGCCTCCTTCCCTGGTGGAACATCTTCTTCGCCCAGGAAATCATGATCAGGAAAGCTTTCGACGACGGTATCTTTGATGGTCTTCTCACACAGCGGATCGATCAGAGTTAGCAAGTCCTTGCTATTGGCCTTGGTCTTGGTAACCTCCGTCGGACCAGAGTTGCCAATAATGATTTCACCGGCCTTTTTGGACGCATCTATGGCAACCTCGAGAATGGCATCGAGATCGGCCTTGGACGGCACGTCAGCAGGATCATCAGCTGACATGAACAAGACGTTTGTGGGGCAATGGTGAGATTCAACCGCTGAGCGACGAGGAGTTCCCAGCGAGCGCAGAGAACTGAAGCCGAATGCAGATGGTGGTGAGGTGCGCAGTAGCGTCAGAGCTGCTACTGCCAAGAGATTCACCGTTCGGCTCAACAACATGGTATTGGCCAACAAAATGAGGTCGGAGCAGGCGTCGGGCGTCAGGCGTCGGAGCCGCGCCGGATGCGGATGCGGAGGTCGGAGGTCGGAGGTCGGTCACGTTGCAACGTGTCGCTTCCTGTTCCCGTCGCGACTTGTGATCCCGTTCTCCCAATGGCAAAACAGGGCCTCTCTCTCTGCTGATGACGACTTGACGACTCGACTCGACTCCTCGATGAAAGATTAGATAGAATCTCTCTACCGGTACAATGCAATGAAGAGTCTAGATCTAGAAGACTTAGGATTTCCGACTGTGCTGCTTACCGGTACATACACATGGACCAGGCTTCTCTTTCTGCTTATGCAACTTTCTTCTCGTTTCCAAGGAATTTCAGATGGCTGAGCATCTTCCTGTAGGCAACAAAGAGATTCCGTTCGCTTTGATAAGGCACGCCATACTCCAAGCAGGTGCTCTCAACAACGTCCTGTATGTGACAATAGTTGGTATGGCAGATGCTCGGGAACAAATGATGCTCAATCTGATGCGAAAGGCCACCGCTGAAATGATTCCAGAAATAAGAGCCTGAACTCCAGTTGACGCTGGTCTGGCACTGAACAGCCGCCCAGTCGTTGTACGGAACATCCTTCACCTTGCCACCGGCCGCGGCCTTCTTCGCATCGGACCTTGTCTGCTCCATGGGGGTAATGCCCGACACCGTAGTGGGACGGAACTCTACATTGTCCTTCGAACCCAGGGATTCTCCCTTCTTGCCAAAGGATACGCCCTCGATGACGTGATTGACAATGAACATCGTAGCGAGCACCTCGCCACAGGTGAAGTGGCCGAGGCAAAACAAGGCCATACCACCGAGAACGCCGTGAAAGTAGCAGGGAAGGACAAGCATGTAGCCAACTGACAGAACCTTCATGGACCAAAAGCGCAAAACATTTAGAATTGACCCATATCTGCACTGGGCATCGATGTGGTAAAGCCGCTGACTGGTTGCAACCTCAATATCTTGCTGAAACACCTTCGCCAGTGTCATAAAGGCGAACAGCAACGGTGCGTACAGATGCTGGTACTGATGATACCACTCGGCAGTGTGATAGGGGTGCATTCTCATGGCGGGGAACGACGAGAAGACATCCGGGTCAGATTCCTGATCCTTGTCACCCATAGGGCAGTCTTCGCCGGCCATCTTTCTCTCCTCTTCGTCGACGTCCAAAACGTTGGTGTAGGGATGATGGCCGAGCATATGCTGGATTTCCCACGTATATCCCGAGGCGCCGATCATATCAAGTGTCCAACCGGCCACCTTGTTCAGTCCACGGCTGGTGGAGAAGGCTCCATGATTACCATCGTGCTGGATGCAGGTGCCGATAAAGGCGGCGAATACGCCCATCGTTACGGACCAAAGGGCGGCAACCCAAAACGTTTCGCGGACGTACATGTTGTAGAGGGAGAACCAAAACCCCACCAGAAGGAAGATGGCCTTAATCCAGATTTCGTATCCACCACGGCGGGGCAGATTGCGCTCCTCCAATCGCTGCACCACGCGGGTGCGGAGGGTCTGGTAGAAATCGGAATTCCAAGAGTAGAAGCTTGACGGAAGTACTCCGTCCTTCATCTTGCCCACCTGGAGCTTATCGAGGAGGGACGTGGGGACGCCACGGGGGTGATACGTCTCGAACAGGATCGTGGCATCCTTCCCGGCCGCCAGGAGGATGATGTCGCCGCCAGGATGGCGTTTGGCGAAGTCGGTGATGCTAATTACCCGGCCGTGGACGGCAGCCCATGCGTTCTGCGGGAC
>Ga0115006_10004161_pt1 | contig 10061 bp, 8 predicted proteins | sample ArcOceMetagenome_3_FD_88943 | JGI IMG/M metagenome (GOLD analysis project Ga0115006, IMG submission 88943) | Marine eukaryotic phytoplankton communities from Arctic Ocean - Arctic Ocean- Svalbard ARC20M Metagenome | ecosystem: Environmental > Aquatic > Marine > Oceanic | place: Arctic Ocean...
CCCCTCCTCTAGCTCCCCCACAAGCGTGAGAGTTTGTGGTGTCCTTTGCAGTGATAGTTCCTCTCCGAACTCCTCCTCGATTATCAGCTCAGCGACTGGGAACACATCGTCCATCATAGGATCGTCCAATTCAAGCGGAACCAATCCGCCCTCCCGCTCGTCGACGTATCCAAGGGCCACAGCATAATCGCACGGTTCGCCGACAGTGTATGTTATGCCATCGGGGAGCGTGACAATGGAGTCAGCGTAGCAATCTATAAATGAATTGGTCTCAGGATCAACAAAAGGAATAACGGTATCATCCTCGTCGGATACCTTGTTGTAGGTTGTCCCTGAAGATGCTTGCTGCAACTTTGACGATGGCCGAGCATGATTTGGAATGCAACGACGAGAGGCGAATGGAAGGACAAATGCAAAAACACTTGTTGCCGGCCGTAGAAAAGTGTATGCGTATGCCAGCAAAAGAAAAGCGTGGTTGTTGCGGTGCAGCATGGTGGGAGAAGGGTGGTAGCAGCCGAAGCAATGTAGGCCTATGTGATGTGTGGCTGTGATGAGTGATGAGTAAAAATTCGTTTACGTTTTACATGTACGTTTCCCTGATTTCCCTGCCATTGATTTCCGTCGCGGACGCCGGACAGACCAGACAGCTGCTCATGATCTCGATCTCATCTCGATCTCATGATGCATATGCGATGCTATGCGATGCGATAGATACTACGGAGTAGATACGTTGAAACGTCAAGTACCGGTGCCAGTACTGACTGAGCGCCTTGTAGATAGAGAAGTACTGCTACGTAGTAGTATGGCCAAACGGAGAACTTCCCCTTTACCGCAAGTAGTGTGTATGTTTGCGTTGGTGGCTGGATGCTCTGGATTCCTTTGCTCTTCAAGTGAAAGCTGGCCAGCTGCCGCCACTACATGTGCATGTACTATCGTGTTGTCGAAACTTCTTCCGACTACCACTACCACTGACTTCGACCAACCTTGGCGATTGTCGGCGGCCTCTGGAGACGATATAATTGATGCAGAGTTTGTTCGAGATGATGAGCAGGTTAGTGAATCAGGTGGCACCTCTTTGAGCACGACGGTTGCCGACATGGTCCTCGATGCTGCCCCAGAATGGAAGGATATTGTGGTGGAATTTGTGTCGAGGACGCCCTCCGGCAATCTCAACGTCATCCCGTGTCGCATGCCATTCACCGTGAATGTTGATGGCGAAGTCTACTCGATAGGCATGCCTTTCGAAGATGCAGTAGCTGTCCTCGAGGATGATGCCGATGGCCAGCTATCGTCGCTGGTCGATCCAGACGATGATGCGAATGAGGAAGTGTTCCAATTGGCAGCAACTGCGCTGACCGAGAATATGGGCAATGAGCTCCGACTGAGGAGGACACCCCGAGTCCTGACTGTTCAAGGCGATCTAAAAGCCATCACAGGCAAGTTCCTGCAAGAAAAGCAGGCGGAGCCAGTCCAAGCCAAGGCTCTAATCAAAGATGAAGAGGACGACGATGATGCCTTCTTCGATAGCTTTTTCAGGAGAGAGCTTGGAGAGCACTACGAGGACGAATTTGCAGTTGCGAATGACGATATTGATGCCGACGAACTATTGGATCTGTTCAGTGTTCCTGGGCTTGGTACTGAGGGAGATAACGAAGAAGCAATAAGAGGTTTGATTGATGAAATTGCTTCTGACGATCAAGCTGGAGCAGGAATGGCGGATAGAATGGTCAGCATCGCCAACGATGGAGCGAAAGCGCTTCCGCTCTTTCCCTTCACATCTCCCGAGGGTAATTCATATGCCTTTGTTCAATTCAAAGACACCCCTCTGCTTGTTGGAAAAGAGGACCCAAAGATCGATAAAACACAACGACTTCTGCTCGATTCCACTGAGTCTGCATTGCTTCTCCCGAGAATAGAGGAGGAGCTTGGCAGCGTGCTTGATGCAGGGTCCGACTAGTTACACGTAGCAGCAGGATCATAGAACGGAAATGGGAAATGAAGAGTTTTGTATCTATCTACGTACTACGTACCTGTAGCTAGCTAGCTAGCTAGTAGCTACTCTAGATCTAGATCTACATGTAGCTAGCTACTAGCTAGACTAAATAGCAAGCGATGAATCTGACTAACACCACGAATTTCATCGGTGACGGCGCACTACTTGGCCCTACGAGTATCTTATTATCATGTCTGAGGCCGGGCACAACGAAACTTCGACAAGTGAAAAAGAATGTGTATGCAATTGTTATCGTGCATTTGAAAGATGTAGGGATACTTTACCGATTTTTATTATCATTCATTCCTTATGTTTATACAAAGTCTATATGTTATTGCTTACGAACGGGGCTTCTCCTTCTTCTCCTTGTAGAGGGCAAGGAGGGAGACACCGGCAACCTTGCAGACCTTGAATCGGACACCGGGAATATCACCGACGGCGTGGCCAGATCGGCCGAAACCGGAGATGAGGACCTCGTCGTTCTCGTCGACGTAGTTGAGGCAACCATCGCGGGGGACGAAGGCAGCGATCTTCTTGCCGTTCTTGATGAGCTGAACACGGACGCACTTACGGATGGCGGAGTTGGGCTGCTTGGCCTCGATGCCGATCTTCTCGAGCACAATGCCCTTGGCCATGGTGGCGCCACCCATGGGGTTGGCCTTCATGGCGGTGATGGAGTGGGCCTTGCAGTACTTCTGATCTCTCCATCGCTGGGTGCGCCTGTGAGTTCGGAGCTTACGACCGGTGTTGATTCCCTGAGGCTTGCCCATCTTGTACTCTCCCCTTTTGGTGTTTTGCTTGAGTCAAGAAACGTACAACGTCTAGTAGCGGCGGCTGTGTTGTTGTGTGAGTGGCGTGGGGTGGAAAAGCGAACGAGGTTAGAAATCGAGTCTAAAGCATCGGCAAAGAGGTCAGTAAGACCACACTTCGCCACTCCAGTCGCCTTACAAAGATTTGCTCTGTTGATATGGCCAGCACAAGCGGAGTCGCCATGCAATACAGAATTGTCCGTCGGCTGGTGAAGGGTGGTTCATAACCCGCTACGCTAGTCTACCCAATCGGTCAGCGTCCGTCGGCGCCGCCGGCCAAAACCAGTTTGCGACAACCCAGGAACCAATCTACCCATCACTGCATGCGCAGATCGTAGATAAGCGCCGCACCAAGAGAGCCCTGAGCCGTGGTCTCAAAAGGAGCCGCCACCATACGCACCTGAAGCAAAAGTAACGAGAGGACGGTTGTGTTGGGAAATGGGTTATGAGCTTTTTACCTGGCGGTAAGCAGTAACCAGAAAACGGGAGATTCGTACTACCGGTACTGTAGGTCCGAAAACGGGAGATTGGTACTACTGTAGTAATTCAGATCTACGTGCGTGTGGTGGTGTCGTCCCGCTAAATAGCTTTAGTCTATATAAAATAAATTCAGCCGCACTCGCATTAGTAGAACGAGTATCAATCAATAACATAGATCATCTCTTTCATCAATACGGTAAGGTTGTCGCAATAAGAGAAAAAATCGCCTTCAAGTTCAACGCCGTCAATAAAGTTGGTTTGGGCCGTACATGTAGTTGCTGCGTCCATGGCGTCAGCGGTGGGAGTAGGTGTATGGTTGGTGGGGCTCTCGGTGCGTAGAGGTGAGTAGGGGGACATCTCGGTAAACGTTGCTCCGATGTTGTCGTTGGTGAGAGTGGTGTTGGGAGTAGTTGTAGATGTAGGGGTATGGGTATAGGAGCATTGAGTGTAGATCTAGATCTAGATCTAGATATCTACGTTGCACCAACCACCAACCACCAACCAGTACATTGTAAAACCGACCGGTAAAAAGTCTAGACTCTAGTTCCGTGCTTCCAGTCTGTGTCTTGACGGACTGGACAGTGAGCTTCTGTGCGGATCCACGGCAACTAGACTAGATCTATCTATGACCCCCCACGCCAAACCCAGTAGATCAATATCAACTTGCCACGCACGCTGAATCTAAAGTCGAGTCATCCCGTGGTATACATGTACTCTTCTCTCTCTCTCGCTACTAGATCTACATTCTTTTTTTACATATCGGCATGCTCGTGCCACTCCTGGACAAGTTCCATAGCCTTTTCGTCGCCGATGCCTTGCCATCTGATCAATTGTTTGCCTTCTGCCATCCGCTTGATGCGGTAGCAGACAGCTCCCATCACCACCATAAGACCAAGGAAGCCGGTCGATCCCACCTCATGACCGTACAGTATGCACGAAAGAGCAATGCTCAGGAGTACCCTCGTCGTCATAATGATGGCAAAAACAACAGCGCCGAAGTTCTTGATAGTGTAAAAGATAAACAGCTGGCCAATTGTGGAACAGATCGAGAAGAGGAAGAAGTGGAGATGAATCTCGGAGTGCTGAACGACGAAACTGAGCGCAGGGCCAAGTTCCTTCGTATGGACCAGTGTGATGAAAGACAAGACTGTCGAGAATGCCGACGTTGCAAACATCAGCTCAATCATCGACAGATCTCGATGCCGTTGGAACATTCGGCTTTGCCACTGACTGGTGAAACTATCAAAGAACAAAAAGAATCCAAGGAGCATGACTCCCGTCCATGCTGCCGATGCCTTCTCGCCGTGGACGTCGTAGCCGAATTCCAGCTCCTCCGATCCTGACATGAACATGGTTATACCCAATCCAATGAACAATGCAACGGCGTAATCATACTGGGGATATTCTTTGTTCCCAAGCATCTTGCCCATAGCCATGACGGGCGCCAGTTTGAATGATTTGAACAGAGTGGCGGCGGGGAACGAAACATATTTGAGTGCCTCGTACTGACACCAACTACTAAGCATATTCGATATCGACGGGAAGGAGTACTCATAGATAATGGTACTTTTGGATCGGTGGGGCTTAAGGTAAAGAAGCAGTCCGCCCGACATAATGAGAGTCCAGAAACGATTGGTGAACACCAGGGCATAGGAATAAGTAAAGTATTCTCCGGTAAATCGGGGGTACCTCCTTGTGAGCATTCGTTCCTGCAAAGAGGAAGGGAAACATTGAAAGATGGTTAAGTAAGTGCGAGACAGGTTGTGCCCAAAAGAAAACACACATAGTGTGAACATCACAATTTCCATCACCAAGACCGTACACACCCTGCATGCACAATCAGTCAATCAATTAGTCAATCATAAAAACAACGTACCTGGAGAACACCCCACGTCACAAAGGTCAGGTTCAACATGAGGACGCAGAGGCCAAGCCGCTTCATAACATCATTACGCCCCGTTGTCGTTTGATCAAACTCAAGAAAGTTTCCACCACTAACGGCCCGCTTCCGCCCGTTGAATCTGTTGCGCCGGCGGTGAGGAGTCGATCCGGCAACACCTCCAGCCTCCGGCTCTTCCATCTCGAGGAGCAGCCCATCGGACTCGGATTCATCGTCGCTTGAACCCTCACCTTCGTCTTCGTCGCTGCTAAAGCCCTCTTCGTCCTCCCCACCAGCGCCCTCCATTGAGCTTTCATCCTCGTTATCCGAGCTGTAGTACGACGACATGTTCCTGCCTTCGCCTTCTTCGTCATCCCCTGCGCTGCTGCCTCGGCGACTTCCGCTGCTCCGCACCCGCACATACGACATTCGCGGACTCTCGGCACCTCCCCGCTCGAGTGATTCGGGGAAATAAATCTTGCACACCATGGTGGTGATGATTACCATCGCGACGTCTACATGAAACGCATATGCACATAGTATAAACAGGAAAGGAATGGGGAGGGGGACACATCCAGCGTTAGCAATAATGACTCATCAACGCAACAATTTTGTCTCATCATCCGATCACATACTGCTTGTACATGGTTCCACGTGCCCGTGGAGTTTGCCGTTCAAAGCATAATAATATGCGTCGTCTGTCTTCGGCAATTATAAAACTCACATAACAAAAAGTTGGTCGCAAGGAGGAACAATTCGGCCTCGGCCGTCGGACTCAGGAGAGGACTGGATGAGTCTGGGACTGCCCCCCCGAACTGTTGCTCGTACGGGGTGCCAGGCCGCTCTCCGTACAGACCGCCGGAGGAATAGTCGGCGCCAGCCTCGGCGCTGGAGGATTCGGCAGCCAGGTGGGCAAAGTCATCATCTTCGCCGGTTTCCCCGGCAGTTGCTGTGGCGGCGGCGAGATGACGGAGCAGCTTTCGCGGCGCGGTCGCTGAAGCCAGCGTTACGAAATCCATCTACGGTATCGACGGTCGACCAGCAACGATCTTCTATCCTCGGCGCACAATCAAAAGGTAACTGGATTTTAAAGAGTAGCAGTACCGGTAAGTACTACAAGTACGTAGTAAAGAGCGCGCCGCTACAGGGGGCCCTTCGACCCTGTATGACGCAAATGACCGCCATGGTGGCGGCGGCCGCGCGCGCGCCATGGCGCCGGCCGTTGGATCGAGGGCCTTGGTCCCGTCTAGCTAGACGTCGCGGGACTACCACGTGGGACTACCGCCAACTGCTCGATGCGACCATGGGCCAATACATGTACACGTACTTGCTCCTCTCTCTACTCTACCGGTACTAGCTAGTCTACATAGCTACGTAGTAGGAGCTCTAGTCAAGTAGCTACGATCAAGTAGCAACGCTGGACCATCCCAGGCTCACTGCTCAATGCCGCCACCCTCATCCAACGGTGCCGCACCCAACCGACCGAAGAATCATCTCATTACCGACGCAACGAAGCCATTCACCTTTCGCCTCCTCAAGTATGGCCGCGAAAAAAGAGTAACTGTGGATCAGACGGCAGAGGAGGCCACTTGGCGTGAGTAATGGTAGCAGGTTCCTATGTATGAGTTCGCAGCAGTACAATGTACACCGGAGTAATTTGGTGGTTTGACAGATGAGCAGATAGATGATGTCACAGTCATCCTCAAGGCGTTATCAAAGCGAATGCGAATCAGCCGCCACATACGGTGCGGCACCTCATGCTCAAACAATTTTGCTCAACTAACCCGATCAATTCATCAACCGGCAACATCACAGCGGGAGGAGCACTTTGGGACGTTGGCGTCTTAATGGCAAAACTCCTCGTGATGGCCACGAGCCCTCCTCCACCACCAAATTCGCGAGAACCGTTCATCCCTCGTCTTGTGGCGCCAGGGGTTTGGGGACCAGTCTCCTGGAGAGAGCGACGCGTTCTGGAATTGGGATGCGGTGTGGGCCTCTCAGGTCTTGTGGCAGCAGCAGTAGGAGCTAGGGCCGTCCTGCTGACAGACCTCCAAGTTGTTATTGATGGAATTACTCAGTGCAATGTTCAGCACAATTCTCGCCACTTGGGGGGAAACGGCGGGGCCAAGATATCTGCCATGTCGCTGTGTTGGGGCAATGCAGATGATGAGGCAGCGGCAGCTCAAGAGCTGGATCGATTAGCGCCGCCGTTACTGCACGACGAAAAAGGATCAGGAGCAGGTGGGAGAAAGAAAAAGAAGAAGTCGAAAGCCAGGAAAGGAGTGGCGGCAAGTGATGCTCCACCGCCATCTTCATCACCGATAAGTAGAGAGGGCATGCCGGATATAGTTTTACTTGGCGATGTTGCCTTCAACACAAGCCCGGAAGTCTTTCTCATTTCGAGGCTCTGATGTCGACTGTTTTGCGATTTACTGACGAGCACACTTTGGTGCTATTTGGAACGAGATGCAGAATGCCTGCCTCTGCGGATCTACTCGAAATGTTTCGACTTAATTTTCACGAGGTGATTGAGCCAATATTAGCAGACGAAATTTCCGATTCATTTAGCTATGAAAAGTTGGGCAGGCGGCATAACATTTCCATACACCTGCTGCGAAGAAAAAAAGAAACAGAAACATCGGTAAATGCAGCAGAAGTTTCCGAAGTTGAGTAGAATCTTCTACGTAGCAGGTCACCGTTCGCCGTTGCTTGCTAGATCTAACGTAGCTCTTATCTCTCTATTGCTACGTCGCTCATTTTTAAATCAATCCAATCTGATCTCTAGTAAAGATAACTCGACGCGAACAATCAAAATTTCTTCATCTAAACATTGGTGCTTTCCATCTCGGTGCCATCGTCTTCGGCATTGGGAAAGAGCTCCTCGTAAATCTTGGGAGCCATGAGAAGAGTTCCGCACGCCGTGCAACCAATGAGGAAAACCCAAACGGAACCCCAACCGAATGAATCCTGAAGCGGGCCGACGGCAAGAAGACCGATCGATGCAGTGATGGAACCAGTACCATTGATAAGGCCAGTGACGGTTCCCAGAGACTTATTGCTCCCACGCACCGAGGGATGGGAGGCCAAATCGGCAGCGACAGCACTAGTAATGATGTTGTTCGGTCCGCCGACGAGGATGCCCATGATACAAAGCATAACAAGGAGGGGGACGGGATGGAGCGTTTCGGAGCACACGGCAAATATGGAGAGGAAAATGATCAGGCATACCATGAAAACACCAATCACCGAGGCACGGCGTCCACCGAACAGATCGGAGGCGAAACCGACAATGATGCCACCGGGCATCATACCGACGGAGTAGCAGGCAGCGATAAGGTTCGCGGTGACGGGATCAAAGTTCTTTCCGAGGAAGTAGGGGAGCCAGAAGAAGAGAACATAGTTGGTAAGCTTGAAGAAGCCGAAGGCGACGGCGTACTGGGCAACCATGGGGATACGGATGGCCGCTGAGTAGCTGATCGGCTTGGGCCCTTCGTCTTCGATGGTTTCGCCGTCCTTGAGATTGGCACGGGCGGCCTCGAGCTTGGCCATGCGGATGCGGACCTCGTCGGTGATAATGCCGACATCGGCAGGATCGGCAATGAGGCGCATGGTGAGAAATCCCCAACCAAGGTTGGTGAGGGAGGGAATCAGGAGGGCCCACCAGTAGGTAAGGCCCATGCCAAGGACCCAGGCGGTACAGAGGGCAGCAGTGATGTCGCCGCAGTACTGGTGGCAGGTCCAAAGGCCAAAGATGAGACCACGGTTCTTGACACTGTCCTTGTCGCAGTACCAGTTGCCCATGACAGCGGTGCCTGTTTGTTTGTTTGTTTGTTAGGACAATTTCATTATAAACGTGGGGGTTCCAACATTAAGTTAGTTGGATGTTAGCATTTATTTGTTTGCGCATCCCAAACATACCATTGAAACATACGGCTATTGGAAAAAGAAATCTGTTGCAAAGACGTCAGAGTTATACCGTATAGTATGCACACAACAGAACTTACCAACGGGTCCACCAGTGGACTGGAAGAAGCCAAACATGAAGTACACGGCCAGGATGAAGAAGTTGCCGAGCTGTTCGGAAAAGCCGACGAAGTCGAACCAAAGGCTCACATTGATGAGGAAGAGGCAGGCACCGCTTCCGAACAGGCCGATGGCAAGGACGGTGGTGGGGTTGAGGGTGTCGCCAAGCTTGCCGCTGACAATGTTGCCGACGGCGTAAGTGGCCATGAAGGTGGTGTCCATGGCGGAAAGGATGAGGGACGAGTATCCGGCCTCATTTTGCAGCTGCTGCTTGACGGTGGAGTAGCACTTGCGGGAGAAGTGGGCCATGAAGTAGCCACCGAAGGTGACGAAGAAGGCCCACCTACAAGAACAAGGACATGCATGGCATCGAGTGAGTGAATGAATCGAATCGATCGAAAAGAGTGTCAAGAAACATATGCACAATTTAAAGATTCAATTCGTTTCGGTTGTTCCTCGCGGGCATAACAAAGCAAATGCTCCAAACAGCAAAACGTACCATTGGTAGGCCTTCAATCTCTTGAGGTGCTCGTTTTCGCTCTTGCCAACGAGCGAGGTAGTTTCGGATGCCATGGTGCCGTGCTTACTGCTTCGTGGTACTAGTATGCTCCGCGGGATGCTTGTATGCCGATGCGGACCAACTGACTTTGGATGGACGGCAATTATTGGGTGGTCGGGCGGTCGGCACGTCGCCGTCGGCACTTTCTGGACCTGCGGGAATAGAGGGGGGTGCTCCACTATCGATTTTCCGGAAATCGATAGGACACTCTACGAACTCTACGACCTCGCGTAAAAAACTCGATAGACTCGATCGAGTTCTGGATGAGTCGCGAGGTCCAAGTTTTCTTATAAAATGCGATGAAAATCGGGATCTCCC
>Ga0115006_10004164_pt1 | contig 10059 bp, 7 predicted proteins | sample ArcOceMetagenome_3_FD_88943 | JGI IMG/M metagenome (GOLD analysis project Ga0115006, IMG submission 88943) | Marine eukaryotic phytoplankton communities from Arctic Ocean - Arctic Ocean- Svalbard ARC20M Metagenome | ecosystem: Environmental > Aquatic > Marine > Oceanic | place: Arctic Ocean...
CACAGGTTTTGTTTGGGACGGGGGCGCCCCCACCCACGAGCACGCCTGGGCACGGAGCGTTTGGTGAAAGTGTGCAAGATAGGTAGGTGTGCACATACTGAGGATAGCATAAGGACCCCGCAGGAGATTGCGGGAACCCGCCTGCAATCATGGGGCCGTGCCTGAGCAAAGCAGGGTAAGCGCTTCTCCATCCCCGATGTTTTCGGGTTTCCAGGAACTAGCCCTGAACCTCCTCCGCGTGTGGTGACTGGAGGAGGCAGGAATCGCGGCGGTGAATGGGTTGTGTCGTCCAGGCGCTTCTGTATCTTCTCTTTGGGCATCGTGTCTATCGTATTTATGTCTCGTCGTGCTCGTGCACGTGACCCGAACGACCTTCAAGCGCGCAAACTCACGGTTTTCGCCCATCGTTTCCGCAGGGATGGGTCTGGCAACGCTTCAACAGGCGATATGACCAATCGCACGGCACCCGGGGATGATGATAGGAGCGACGTGCCGGCCGAAATGATTCCGACGAGCGCTAAGATATCCAGCGGGACCACGGAAGATCGCGCAAAGCAGGCCAGCGACCCGGCTGTGACAAAGAGCACTGCAGATGATTCGCGAGGGGCTGGTTGGCCTCCCGGCGACGGGCAAGCAAAGCCGAGCGAGTCAAAAACTGTGAGCCAGGACAGTGTGAAAATATCGTTGGGTTCGATGGGACAAGCCAAGCCAGAGGTCGACGTGTCGGCTGCGGCTGGGCAGCGACTCAGCAGGCTTTCGATGGCGTCGGATGATTCGTTTACCTCAGAGGCGTCAACCGCGTCGCGAAGGGACGAGCCGACGAAGCACACAGACTCCATCACGAAAACTTCCGTGAAGATGGGGGAGCAGGAGTACAAGCAGCTCAATCAGTACATCATCGTCAAGGACCTAGGCCGCGGTGTTCACGCCAAAGTCATGCTTGGCCTGAACGCCGCCGACAACCTGCTTTACGCGATCAAGGCCACAAACAGCAACGCAGCTGTCGCGGAGACTGCGGTGAGGAAGGAGATTGCCGTGCTGAAAAAGCTCAAGCATCCCAACGTGCTGAAGCTCTTCGAGGTTATTGACGACGCGAAGACCAACGAACTTCTCTTGGTCCTGGAGTTTGCCAGCTCTGGTCCTATCTTCACAAGGTACAACCTTGTCCCAGTGAAAGAAAAAACTTTGCTGTCCTACATCCGGGACATAATTCAGGGCTTGGATTACCTTCACCATGTGGCGGGAATCGCTCACATGGATTTGAAACCAGAAAACCTTTTGAAGTCTGGCGATGGTACGGTGAAGATCGCTGATTTCGGGGTTTCTTTCATCGGAAAGGCCAATAAACAGAATTCCAACAAGCGGATTGTCGGGACTCCAGCTTTCATCGCCCCTGAAATGTTGGGAGAAGATGGTTACGATCCATTTGCCGCGGATATTTGGTCACTTGGAATTTGCATTTTTCACATGGCGACAGCAAGACTGCCTTTCATAGGACGAACAATTTTCCAGATCATCGCAATGGCGAAGCGGCAGGGATTGCAGTTTCCTGAGAAGCCGGAATTATCAGCGGAGTTGAAAGACTTGCTGACGATCGTTCTCCAAATTCAGCCTGAAAATCGTGCGTCGATAGAGGATGTTATGACCCATGCTTGGACGACAAAGAACGGTACAGATCCATTACCACCGTCTCTCAAACAGTCCGACATGCTTACGGTCACCGAAAAGGAGATCGCAGATGCTGTCCGCAAGGATCCACTGGCCGCTCTTCTTCGTCCCAATTTCAAGACGGAGGAATTCAAAACAGGAGACGTTATCATGCGCAAAGGAGAAATCGGGGAAACATTGTACTTCATCAACGCTGGAGAATGCGAAGTCCTTGTCGACGCTCTGCATGATGAAATCGCCGAACAAGCTAGTGATACAACCTCACAAGATGAAGCACAGCACATCGGTGTCCTCGCGGTGCGCGGTGAGGGTGTGGTTGTTGGAGAAATTGCAGTTCTCGAGACGATTCTGAGGATGCAGGTTGATGGGGACACAGATTACCATGGAAAGAGAACTGCTTCAGTAAGGGCTCGTGGAAACGTTGAATGCCTTTCCGTCACTGTTGAGGAGCTTTTCGCCGCGTTAGAACAAGACGAAGAAGGAAAAGATCGTCTATTTCGCACTGCGAACGACAGGCTTGAACAGAATACGGAAGTTCTTCTCCAAATCGCGGAGTCAAAGAAGGACAGTTTGCACCCAGTCATTGACTCGTTTTCTCCTAAGAGAAAAATCCAAGTCTTATACGCCGAGGACAGCGTTCCGACGCAATTTATTGTCAAACGACTTGTCAATCGCATCCACGACATAGAGCTCGTGTGCGTGAATGATGGCAAGGCCGCGCTGGACTATTGCGTGAACGCGAAGAACGAAAATGTGCGCCCGGACATCATTTTAATGGACTGCCAAATGCCTGTTATGGATGGTTTGGAAGCTACCAGGGAGATCCGTAAGCTTGATGATCCAATTGTTTCAAAGGTTCCCATCGTGGCAGTGTCGTCGGGAATCAAGTCCATGAATGAGAGGGACTGCATGGAGGCTGGAATGGACGACTACGTCGCGAAGCCGCTAAATCAGCAGATATTAACGGGCGTTCTTTCACGGAACATTCCAACCTCGTTGATGAAAAACGCAGTCGACCCTAACGACGTCAAACTAATGCAAGAGTTGATGATTTCGGACGAGATGGTCTAGGCAGATCAGTAGGATTTTAAATCGTAGTTTTGATTTCATTTATCGCGGGATTCGAGCGTAGAACGGGTCACACTCTACTTGGACTTTTGTCTTTTGCTAATCGGAATCTCGCATGCACCGGTGTCGCAGTTGTTCAAATCGATTGGACGAACTCGCTCCTTACTTTCGCCCGTCGCAGAGAACTGGTTCTTCGCATCTTGAACAAAAACGACTTGTTCCGGTGCGGTGGCGACCGCTGGTAAGTTCTCGATTATTTCGCCAATCCTGCAGGTTGAAGGATACCCAGCCTGACGAAGAGCCTCAATACAAGCATCCGCATTTTCTTTCGGAACTGTAGCCAGCATACCTCCCGCGGTTTGTGGATCGTAAATCAGCGGATACCTGGGATTATTCGCAATTCCATCTTGATTGGCAACAGCCCTCGACAATCGAAAATTTGCAGGTTGAAGCGAAGATGTTATTCCCATTTTCAAGCATTCTTCCGCTCCATCCAACACTGGAATTTCGTCAAGGTCCAAAACTGCAGCCAAATTTGCGCCTTTGCACATTTCCACGAGGTGTCCGAGCAAGCCAAATCCCGTGACATCAGTGCAAGCCTTGGCACCATGTTCAACCAGTAATTGAGCAGCAACCGCACTGGGCTGTCGCATGCTGTCCAAGGCTTTGGTCACCCATCTTCCCTCAGCTTTCGCCCGCATGTCTGCGGCAAACAGCGTGCCCGTGCCGATAGGTTTGGTGACAATCAAAACTTGGCCCGGTTTCATGCCTCCCTTTTTCATCAGATTTTCTCGCTTGGCCACTCCGTGAACTGAGAATCCCAAGGCCAGCTCTGCCCCTTCACAGCTGTGCCCTCCCGCCAGAGCACACCCAACTTCCTCGAGCACCGCTGTGGCTCCAGACATCATCTGCCACAGCTCATCCTCGACCTGAGATTCGAGACCGTACGGTACCTGCGCGACTGCGAGGACGGCGTGCGGCTCGGCTCCCATGGCCCAGCAGTCACCCAACGCGTGCACGACCGCGACTTGACCGAAGATGTACGGGTCATCTACGAACGAACGGAAGAAATCGACGGTGTGCACAGCGACCATTCCGGGAGGAACCGTGATGACGGCCGCGTCGTCTGGCTGGTCGAGTCCGACTTCAACCTCAGGGCGAGTCGGAATGTTGAGGCGGGCCATCACTCGGCTTAGTACGCTGGCCCCAACCTTAGCTCCACAACCGCCACAACGCATGGGGACAGCCTGCAGGGCGGCAATAGTTGCAGGGCCAGACGCGAGAGCAACCTCAGATACATCAGGTACTGGAGATTCCATTACTGGCATCTCTTGATACATCTTCATCCACTTCCTGTCGATGCGGTCCTTCAACTTCCAAAGCATCGCGCCTGTTGATGACGCCCCACCGAAGCTGACGGAGCCGTACGAAGCCATGGCGTGTTTTGAACCGGTGCTTATGAGCCCGAGGAACACCTTCTGAGGACTGAAGTCCACAAGCTTCTCTCCGAGCAAATATCGGCGGAGGTTATCGTGCAGTGGAGGACCCTGGCGCACCGCAAACACTCCCGCTTTTGGGCGCGGATGGCCAACCACGGAGGCGACATCTCCGGCGGCGAAAACCCCAGGATGGCTGGTCGATTCCAGAGTTGGAGATACCTTGATGAATCCGTCGTCGGTTTCAAGACCGGCGTCTCCGGGCCAACCTTGAGGTGCCGCTTGAGTGCACCAGATGCACTCGTCCGCGGGAACTTTTCTGCCGCTCGAGAGAACCAGTTCGCCCTTCAAGACGGACTCCACGCCGTCGTCCTCGATGACTTCGATACCCCGGTCGTGAAATATGTCCAGAAATGTCTTACGAATTGAGCTCGCATGCGTGGGCATGAGTGTCCCGCGGGTGATCAGCTTGAAGTCGGCGCGGTCGGCTGACTGTCCAGCCTTCTCGAGCTCCGCCTGAAGCCGGTGCTGCATCGCCAGCGCGAGTTCGACTCCGCCGGCTCCACCTCCCACCACCGCGACACGGGTCTGCGTGGACGTCGTGAGAACTCTGTCCAATATCGCTTCCCAGCGCTCTCCGAAACCGTAGATGGGTTTGACCGGTGTGGTAAAGTCGGAAGCTCCCTGCACAGCCTTGGCGGGGGTGATGCCGATGTCGATGGAGAGGGCGTCGTAGGAGATCGAAGGGCGACCCTTCAGGATGACTCGTTTATTCTCCAGATCGATACTCACGGCCTCGTCGTGGATCAGTCGATGCCCGGCGAATGTGCACAGGGGTCTCAGATCGACGTGACACTCGTCCCAGGTGTAGTGTCCGGCGATGTGCCCAGGGAGCATTCCGCTATAAGGAGTGTTAACCTCCTTCGCCACGAGGGTGACGCGCACGCCCGGCAGTTTGTTCATCCCGAGCATCTTCAGGACGTAGACGTGGCTATGACCGCCGCCGATGAGAACGAGATCCTTGACGACCGGTCCGGTGTCGTTCATCTTGCCCCCCATGGCTGCCGTCGCGGGTGCCCTGCGGGAGCGATGCGGCGGTGGGGCAAAAGTACTTTTTCGGCGGAAGTCGCCTCGTCGTCCGGTGAACGCGGAGACCTGTGCTGCGGTGCTGTGGCGCGATGGAAGTGACAACGAAGCCTTGCTCATGCACGAATCGATCACGATCGATAGCTCGAGCGACGCCCCACCTGCGTTTCGCCGAGTGGTGACGTCGACTTGGGTTTGGTTGGGCACGTGGCGAACCAAATAGAAAAATTCGCTACGCTGTTAATGACTAATACAAATCGCGTGTAACTGATTACCATACGATTCGTTTGATTTACGCCTTTTCATCCACGTTTATTTGATCCAGAAGCCGGCTTCTCGTTCACTCACAAACGCCGTCACCGCAAAGAAAGATGGCCAGCGTGTCGTCTTGTCGAGCGACGTGGCCGAGGGTGCCGATATCCAGGCGATCCAAGGCATCCGCCTCGTCCCGTCGTGCGTCTCGCTGGTACGCGAGCTCGAGCGATGTGGCCACCAAGGGCGACGCCGAGCTGGCGACGTATCGGTGGAACGGCATGGAGTGCGCGTACAGGCAGCGCGGGAACAGCGGCAAGCCGGTCGTGCTGATTCACGGCTTCGGCGTCAGCTCGTTCCAGTACCGTGAGCAGCTGAGCGCGCTGTCCGAGACCAACAGGGTGTACGCGCTCGACCTCGTGGGGTTCGGCAAGTCCGATCAGCCCGATCTGGAGTACTGCATGGAGTTCTGGAGGGATCAGGTGGTCGACTTCGTGGACAACGTCGTGAGCGAGCCCGCCGTGCTGGTTGGCAACTCCATCGGCAGCCTCACCGCCATCCACGCCGCTGCGAAGAAGCCTGAGTGCACCACGGGCGTCGTGCTCCTCAACTGCGCGGGCGGGATGAATAACAAGGTTAAGCGCATGCCGGGAGATTTCGACGGGTTCGGATGGCAGTACAAGGCGGTGGTGCCCATCTTCAACGTCGTCCTCGCCATCATCGACTTTGTGCTGAAAACGCCGGTGGCCAAGCCTCTGTTTGACAACGTTCGCAACGAGGAGAGCGTGAGGAACGCTCTGCAGGGGGTGTACAAGGATCCTTCAAGGGTCGACGACGCGCTCGTGCAGTCAATCTGCACAGCTGCGGAACGGGACGGGGCCTTTGGCGCTTTCGTGAGGATCCTGACGGGACCCCCCGGACCTCGCCCGGAGGAGCTAATGCCGGACGTCAAGTGCCCGATGCTGATCCTCTGGGGCGACGAGGACTCGATCACGCCCCCGGATTTCCCCCTCGGGCAGTACTTCATGAAGCTCCCCGAGAACCGTCCGAAAACCACCCTGAAGGTATTCCCGGGGGAAGGACACTGCCTGCAGGATGATAACCCGGGAGCGGTGAACCCGGTTATCCAGGAGTGGGTCGGCGCGCTGTGAGTGTTTTTATTATCAACTGTATTGCAAGCTCATCCGAGAAGCCAACCTTGCGAGCCCACGTCCCCGTACTCGGAGGCGACCTTGTCTCTGTTGACCTTCTTGCCCCACTTCCCACCCGACTCCTTCATCTCTTTGACGCGCTTAACGATCTCCTTCGCCGTGTTGAACGTGCCCCCGGTTGGCTTGTGGCACACAAAACAAGCCTTCGCCTTCGCGTTGTGTCGGAGAGCGCAGTGCTCGCAGAAGTAATGCTTGCATTTGGTGACCACCGGGTCTCTGATGGTGTCCCAGGTGTTTTCACAGATGGCACACGCGGGCGGGATACCGTCGTCGTCCTCCTCCTCCTCCTCCTCCTCCAAGGGCACGCACACGCCGTCCTCCCCCATGTTCCTCTCCAACTGCTCCAGCTTCGCCAGGGCTTCTTTTCGCTGTTTTTCCTTCTCCTCCCACTCCTTGTCGAGCTGCCAGCCTTGCTTGTAGTCACCGCGATCGTGCAAGAACTTACAGGAGTCACCGAAGCCGCAATATCCCGTCTCCTTGTAGTCCTTACAGATGTCGGGCTTGTAATCCATGATGAAAGTCATCCTCACGTTCGACGAAGCTCGCATCGGGCCGTGCGCTCCGCCACCCTTTTCGCTCGCGATTGAGTGCTCCTTGCGGAACCCCGCCCTGTAGTCCACGTAGCTGTTCAGACCCCTGTACTTCTTATCATCCTCGAAACCCTCAGCTCTCTCCGCAGCGGTCTTCAGTACCTTCTCGCGGAGCGCGCGACCATCCCTGTCCTTCTCGGTGTCGATCTCGAGTTCCTTCGTAGCGCCTGCGTTTGGAAAGACGGGGAGGGGATTCACTCAGATCTCGTCTCGGTGGAGTCGAAAGAGTCACAGGGCGTCGTCGCGCACTCACCTCCGTCGCCGCGCTGTTGCATCGACCTATCACCTTCGAAGGTGAAAACCTTGAGCTTATCCTGCGAGCGAAGGGGGAGAGCGTTCAGTCTAGCGGCGAATCGAGAGGGCACGTTTGGAGCGAAATATGCCCACCTTCTCGTCACGCGCCGTGGAGCCACCGAGAGCCATGGTCTTCTTCTTCTTTTCTACTTGGGCCATCCCACCGGACGCACCCGCCGCGTCGTCGTCGGAGGAGTCATCGTTCGTTCGCTTCCTTACGTTGCCACGGCCGAACTTCCCTTTCTTCTTGAACCCGCCGGCTCTGAACGAGGCGGAAGGGAAGGGGACGTCAGCGCATGATACGATGGGGCGCGAGGATATCGGTCGACAGGCCGCGGGAATGAGACGTACCGAGGAGCGTTCGCATCCGTCCCGGTCTCTTCCGGGGATTTCTCGTCGTCTCCCATGGGGCAAGGACGGCACCCTGCGCGGGTACTTTTGGCGAACGGTGAAAAAACTGAGAATGTTTTTGAGCGACCACGTCATTGTACGACGACGCACACTCGACGTGCGTGTGAAGACAAAGATGGCATCAAACAGTGGAGCCAGGTTGCTCACACTACTAGGTAGAGCTCGTCATACCGTCACGGGCTCTCTCAGCCAGGGTGCCCATTCGCAGCTGACGGCGTCGGGTCGTCGCCTCGAGTGGGACGTCTCGCGATGCGTGGCGCATCGATTCACGACGGGCGCCAACGCGTGGATGGCGAACGGTGGCGAGGCGAGTGGGCCAGGACAGCTTATCGAGCACATGAAGGCAAAGGTGAGAATGAGATTGCGACCCATGCTGAACCTGTCTCCTCTAGCCGGCGGCTCTATGGCGCGTCAAAACCCTCTGACCTAAACGATCCTTTTCAATCGCAGATTCGCGACGGGCTCGACGCGCAGTTCGTCGACGTGGTGGACATGTCCGGCGACGCCAGGCACGTCGGTATCCAGGTAGTGGCGAACGTGTTTGAGGGGAAGAACGCAATCAATCGCCAGCGCATGGTGTATAAGTGTATCTGGGAGGAAATGCAGACGGACAAGGTTCACGCCGTGCAGACGTGCGTGACCAAAACTCCGGCAGAGGCGGAGTCCAAGTAGCGCAGCTTTGCTTGTTGTATTCACAATTCGTTCACCTAAAGAATCTTCGCGGGCTGAAATTTGCAGCTCTTGCTCACTTCCTCACGCCACCGGTCTCGTAGTTCTCGAGGAACCACTTGACGGTGATGTCCATCGCCTCGTCGAAGGGGGTGAACTTGAAGTCGGGGAGGTACTTCCTGAGCTTCTGGTTGTTGGCCGTCTTCTTGAACTGCCCGTCCGCCTTGGAGGTGTCGAAGGTGACCTCCAGGGGGGTACCTCCGATGTTGGCGTCGAGGGACTTGGCCACGGCGTACGCAATGTCGGAGATGGGCACCTCGTCCTCCTCGCCGACGGAGAGGATGATAGGGTCCGCCTCGTCGTAGGACCTGAGCGTCCAGATCATGAGCTTCGCCAGGTCGATGGAGAAGATGAACTGGCGAAGGGGCTTGCCGCTGCCCCAGATGTCGAAGGATTTGCCCTCCTTCTTGCAGTTGAAACCACGGTGGATGAGACCGGGGATGACGTGGGAGTTCTCCAGGTGGAAGTTGTCGTGCTTGCCGAAGATGTTGGTGGGGATGACGGCGGTGTAGTTGCACCCGTGCTGGGACTTGTACATGCGGTTCTGGACGTCGACCATGCGCTTGGCGTAGGCGTAGCCCTCGTTGGAGAAGTGAGGGGGACCGTCGTGGATCATGGTCTCGTCGATCGGGAAGGTGGTTTTATCGGGGAAGATGCAGGTGGAGAGGCAGGACACCAGCTTCTGCACGCCGCGCTTGTGACACTCCTGGAAGATGTTGTCGTTCATGTTCACGTTGTCCCTCCAGAACTCCACCTTGTACTTCATGTTGGCGAAGAGACCGCCCACCTTGGCCGCGAGGTGGATGACGTGGGTGGGCTGGTACTTGTCGAAGATGGCAGCCACGGCGGCGGGGTCGCAGAGGTTACCGTCCTGCGAGGAAAAGAGAGACGGCGGTCAGCGCGAGAGTTTCGCTTTTTCCGGCGCCGCGACGCGTCGCAAAGGGTGGGGTCGGGCACGGACTCGAAGGTCACCCGCGAGGTGATGGGCGCGGGTCATCCAGCGTAATCGTACGATACCGATATCGACATCGACGAGTGTTTCGGGTCTAACTCACCTTGCTGCTCAGGTACACCCACTTCTCCTCGACGTTGCCCTCGGCGTCGATCACGTCCTTGATGGCGGAACCGACGAGGCCGGTGCCTCCGGTGACCATGACGACCTTCTGTGCGCTCATTGTGAACGGTTTGGTTACGCGTCCGATATAAACCCAACCCGATGGTTGTGGGGCTGTGCTCTTTCGCCGTGGAAGAGAGCGCGTGTCGTTGTGCGCGCACCAGACGGCGAGCGCTGTCGGGCTAAAGATTGGTGTTACA
>Ga0115006_10004166_pt1 | contig 10058 bp, 4 predicted proteins | sample ArcOceMetagenome_3_FD_88943 | JGI IMG/M metagenome (GOLD analysis project Ga0115006, IMG submission 88943) | Marine eukaryotic phytoplankton communities from Arctic Ocean - Arctic Ocean- Svalbard ARC20M Metagenome | ecosystem: Environmental > Aquatic > Marine > Oceanic | place: Arctic Ocean...
GAAAGATAACCACTGGAAAGATAACCGAGACACACACATCACCAGACCACGACCCGCCTCCCGCCCATTGGCACCCACAACATCGACTTTTTCAAGTGAGTCACAACATCGGGGGCGCGGGGTTGAGCCCCCCGAGAAAAAATTGAGTCATGGGTAGCCGCTTCGAGCCATTTTCTGAGCGAAAATCGCACCCCGGCACAGCGTTGGAATCGCCTCAGCAGCGCTTCTAGAAGAATTGGAGTGTTCTGAGAAATCACCGTACGCTTTCTTCCATTCTTCCACTGGCGCAAGTGTGAGGGACCCTATCTTTCCACCAATCTTTCTAGAAAGACAAACTTTCTCGAACCCTTATCTTTCTTTTTATCTTTCTAGAAGAGTAGGCATAGGCCAAAACCGCACGGCACGCTCACCCTACCAAACTCCACACCTGGGGCGCCTTAGCGTCAGGGTGGTCCACCCTTCCCCCCCCCACGTCCTTCTTCAAAACGGTCTGTGTCTCCACGACTCCAAACCGCGGACCTTGCGTTGTCGTTAAGGGGTGCACACCACCCAGCGCCTGTATCTGCGCTGCTTTTGTCGATTGCTCCCAGGCATGGGCAGCCCCAGCCATCTTGCCCCCTGCCGTGCGACCGTACGCGAGCCTCCGTGCGCTCTAGCTGGGGCGCCGTTCGTGCGCACACCCCTGATGTCCCCGGAAGGAGATCAGCCCGATTCGCGTCGTCGGTGAGCTGACGTCGTGCCGGAAAACGCCTCGCAGGCGCAATGTCTACCCTCGCGCTTCGCGCTCGCTCGATGATGCGCTCGCCGGCGGTGGCCCGGTCGCGCATGATGTCGGGGCACTCGATCGAGGAGGCGATCGGTGCGCAACGCCCGCACAACACCTGCCGAGCACCCACCCGGCCGACTGGCGCTCACTCACCCCTCCCCCTCCCCCCGTCCGCGCGCTGCGCCCCCTCCCATCGGCATTTCCGTCACCAGCCGAGACCGACAAGTGGAAGAAGATCTCGTTCGTCTTCCTGGGTGGCATCGTCGTGCCGTACACCATCTTCACGATGATCCAGCACTTCCGCCACCACCACCACTGGGAACAGGTCGAGTACCCGTACATCGGCAGGCGGCTCAAGGCACAGCCGCGCCAGTCAAAACGCCCTCAGCCCGTTGCTGGCTTGGCCGGGAGAGCCTGTGACGCCCCCGCCACCCTGCCCACCCGGCGCTTGCTGCGTCACCGCCGTCGCCGTTTTTTACCGCGGGCAGGAGATGCCGTGGACGCTCAAGGGCGGCTCCAAGTGCGCGCTCTTCGACTACAGCTGCGCCGCTAAGGAGAAGGCGGCCAAGGCGGCGCTCGCGGACTAGGCCCCTCACGCGGGGTGCGGCACACCACAGCATTCGGCAGGCTGAGGCGCATCCGTCCCCACCGCCACTTTTTCCACGCACTCTCGAGGACGCGCAATCGATGAGGAACGCCGTGGGTGTTGTGTGTGTTTCACCATTTTTATTCGCGTCGAAGCTTTGACTGCCTCACCTGATGTTCACGCTCGGACGCGAGTCGTAGAAACTTGCAATTCAATTGATTTAGAGATTCTTCGCAATAATGGCGTCGTCCGAATGCGCGGACGCGCAGCCAAAGGTCTGCGCGACTCGGATCTCGCACTCGGGCTCGCGCTACTGCACCGTGCGCAGCGTGGAGGCCGAGCGCTCTTGCGCGAGGAGCTGCGGGTTCTGCGTCGCCTCGCCAGAGCCTCCACCTCCGCCGCCAGCGCCGCCAGCGCCTCCACCACCACCAGCACCGCACCCACCGGGACCGGAGCCGCCGCCCCCTCCGCCGCACCCGCCCTTTGCCAAGCTCGACATGTTCGAGTACCGCCTGACCAGCCTGAGCCAGTCCGCCCCGAGCACGGCGGTGGCCGATTTGCAGATCATCCTGTCGGGCACGGCCGGCGTGGTGCTGTGGATAGTGCTGCTGATGCGCGTCCGGACGGGCAAGCCGATCCGCGAGATGTGCCGCGACCGGATGGAGGGGTTGATGACGCACATGCAGTGGCACGGGCAGCAGAAGCAGAACAAGATGCGGCTCAAGGCGGCGGCGTTCACGGTGATCCTCTCGCGCTACACGATCGCCACCTTCCTCTCGTCCTTCTTCACGGTGCGCGCGATGGCGTGGGGCATCTCCGACACGTACAACGGCCTCATCTTCGCCGGCTACCCGCTCGGCATGTCGGTGAGCGCCGTCTTCGCGCCGCAGCTCATCGAGTGGTACGGCTCCCTCGGCGGCGCCATCGCGTGGGGCCTCGGCCTATCGGCGGTCACCACGCTCCTCTTCGGCCTCACGCCCGACCTGCTGCCCGCCGCCGACGGCGCCGCCGGCGGCATCGGCGACGCGGCGCCCGCCGTCTTCCTGATCGCGTACACGCTGAGCGGCGTCACGAGCGCCGTCGCCGAGGTGGGCAGCGTGATCGTGCTGACGAGCCGCTTCAAGCACGAGCTGGGCGCCGTCACCGCCGCCATCGGCACCGTCTCGGGCCTCGGCTGCATGGTGGGGCCGGTGGTGGGCGGCGTGCTCTACGACCTGATGCAGGACGAGGCGTGGTCGTTCCGGATGCCCTTCCTCTTCTGCTCGGCGCTCTCGCTCGGCCTCATACCCATCGTGCGGCCGCTCATGCCCGACGACGTCGAGGACATCACCGCCTCGGCGCACGGAGGAGGAGGAGGAGGAGGAGGAGGGGGAGGAGGAGGAGGAGGAGGCGGAGGCGACGGCGGCAGCGGCGGCGACGGCGACAAGTCGGATGGGGTCCCAACGTCCGAAGCGGGGATCCAAGACAAGTCGGACGGCGGCGGCGGCGGCGGCGGCGGCGGCGGCGGTGGCGGGAGCAAGCGCAGCAAGCCGGTGCGATACGCCGACGTGCTCTCGCTCTCGTCGTGCCTGTGCCTCGGCGCGGTCGCGCTGAGCGGCACGATCGTCGCGACGCTCGACCCGACGCTGCAGATCCGGCTCACCGCGCCGCCGTTCCGCTCGACCGACTCGGTGGTCTCGCTCGTCTTCGCGTACTCGTCGATCGTGTACGTGCTCGTCTCGGTGCCCATCGGCAAGCTCGTCGACCGCTTCCCCAACTCGCCGCGCACGTACAAGTACATCACCGCCTCCGGCTTCGTCGTGCTCGCGCTCACCTTCTTCCTCCTCTCGCCGTTTGCCGTCGGCGCGTCGTGGCTGCAGCCGTACCTCAACACCGCGCCCGCCGTCGGCCTCGCGATGGCGTGCAAGGGCGTCGGCTCGGCGCTCTCGAACAACGCCATCTACCCCGACCTCGTCCTTGGCCTCGACCCGGACGACGCCAAGATCCAGGCGACCATCTCGGGGCTGTGGAACTCGGCGTACGCCATCGGCTGGGGCGCCGGCCCCTTTTTGGGCGGCGCCGTCTACGCCGCCTTCCAGGAGAACGAGCTCTGCCTGGGAGACCTCGCGCGGGAGCCATTCTGCTCCGAGGGCGACGACGGTGACGGCAACGGCAACGGCGGTGGCGACGACTATCCCTCGGAGCAGAGCGAAATGGCGCAGACGACTCGCCGCCGCCGCGGCCGCCGGCTCGTGGGCGGCAGTGGCTTCGGCAGCCGTGGCTACTCGCCGGCGATCGTCCAGCGACAGTACGCGCGCGCGCAGCAGTGGGAGACGCAGCGGCAGACGCGGATCGACGATCTCGAGGCGCTGCGGCTCGAGGCCTACCGCCAGAACCAGGACTACACCTCGCCGCCGCCGCTGCCGCCGCCGCGTCCGTGGTGGCCGACCGACGAGCCGTGGCCGCCGCAGCCGCCGCCGCCGCCGCCGCAGCCCGCGGAGACCGACGAGGACGTCGAGGACACGTACGGCTGCTACTGCGACTGGGTCGCCAACAACGGCTTCGACGGCCTCGGCACCCTCCTGACGCTGCTCTCGCTCGTGACCGCCGCGGTGCTCTACGCCGCCGGCTGGCACAACGTGGCGCCGCCCGACCGGATCGCCGGCATGCTGCAATCGGAGTCGCACTCGCAGCTCATCGATGATGAGGAGACGGAGCGCCTCGCCGCCGGCGGGCCCGACGCGGGCGGCCGTCTGTGCGCCGGCTCCGCGCCTGGCAGGTCGTCGCCAGACAAGTTCGAGGTGCTCGAGATGCAGCCGGCCGTGCTCAGTGTAGGTGCGTGCTGAGAGAGCGTGAACGCGTGTCGTGCAGACGTGTGGTCTCGGTCTCTTTGGCGATCTGGATCTGGCGGGGAGGCGACAGGCGAGTCGAGCGCGGGGGTAGAGAGCATGTATGAGGAGGCGCGGGTGTGTGTTGAAACCTTCCCAAGATTTTTCGCATGCTGCAAACACGCAAACAAAAGAGGTATCATACTTACTCCGCATACGAGGTCGTCGCAAACTCGGACATGTAGGGCTGCCAGAAAGGTTGGCGCTGCAAGGGCAGCACCGGGCTGAGCGGCCGTGGCGGCCGCAGGGTGCTGCTCGAGGTCGTCATGGGGCGATCGACCGACCAGTGGCGTCGGAAGACGGGCGAGTGCTCGGAAGCGAACGCGTCGCGCCTCATGGCGGAGGCCGTGCCTCGCGCGACCGACGAGTCCTGCCGGGTGGCGGGCCTCGAAACGAGCCGCGTTCCGCCCGGCGCGGCGGAGGCGACCGATTGGACGATGCATGGCACCGCCCCCCCGGCCGTGTGGAACAACTGGCGACGTGTGGGGCTGTCGGTGGGGCTGCGCGCGCGGATCGCGCCGGAACTGGGCGAGAGCGACAGCCCAGCGGAATCGAGGCGAGTGGCGGAGCGAGCCACAAAGTCGCCTGGCTGTGCCACGCGGTGATGCGTGTGGCACGCGGTGATGCTGTGGGCGGCTCCGGTTATGCCGTACACGCGTGGAGCGGGAGGCGGCGGGCTCAGCGATCGCGACTGGCCAAGCCGCGGTTCCATGGCCTCGAGTGATCTGGCCGGCCGCCTCCAGTCGGCACCGCCTGTGATCTGGGCGCTGATCGACGGCACGTACGTCGGGCGGTAGGATCCCCAGCCGCACACGCCCCACGCGATCCGGCCGTCGCCGACGAACGCGCGCCGCCTCGCGTCCGCGAGGGACATGACTGCGCGCACTGCAGCCGAGATTATTGTTTCGAAGTTTAGTTACGTAACGACTATTTTTCATAAGCGGGCTTTGAGCTACTTTATGGCGGGCGGAGGTGGCGGCCTGCGCCGCTCCTCGTACTGCACAAGGGGAACGTGGCTGCAGTTGGCCAGCCGATAGGCCATCGGGTGCCACGACTTTGAGCGCCCGATGCGCGCCGCAAGCCTGTCGCAGCAGCCGCCGATGCCGGCGCACGGCGCGCAGCGGCGGCCCAGAGAGCAGCGTGCTGACGCCTGCGTCGAGACGGGTACGCACCGGCGGTCGCAGCCCGCCTCGAGGGGGTCAAAGCCCGCGCGGCACGACGCGTCGTCGTCGGCGAGGAACCACAGGTTGTCGCGCACGAGGCGCGCCTTCTTGGTCGTCTTGACCCAGTTGCAGTGCACGACGTACGCAACGCGCTTGGTGGACATCTTGCCACCCACCCACCAGATTCTTCCGTTGGGAAAACTCGCGTCGGGCAACTTGAGGGCGGAGATATTCATCCCACGCCGGTGCTTGCGTCCGTTGCGCAGCATGTCATTGAGGGAGTGCTGTTCCTCAAACTTCTTTTGCCCGACATTCCAACGATTGCGCAGATCCTCGAGCCACCAGCGAAAGGCATCGCAAGTTCGAACACTTGCGCGGGCGAGATAGAAGCCTCCATTGTTGCCGAAGCTTTGCTCGCTCTGTACGAGTATGTCGTGCTCGGGCAACGCGCTCAGGTAGGTCAGCGGGTCTTTCAGCCAGACCACGTCCGCGTCACAGTGGAGCACGGAGAGCCCCTGGCGCAGCAAAAAGAACATCCACGCGACGCGATGGAAGACGAGCGTATTGAAGTCCAGCGTGCGATACTTTGTCATCCCCTCGGTGCCATTGTGAGCCTGGCTGCCGCCAATGGCGCCATCGTACGGGAAGGCGCAAGCAGTCGCGTCAAATCCACCACTCGCCAGAGCCGGGCAGACCTTGGCGTCAAACGCAACGGTCATCCACCGCTCGATGTGCAGCCGCCCCAATGAGCACAGCAGGTTCTTGAGGAAGCCAATCGCACCCACATTGGCGAACAGCGCGACGACGACGTGCTCCTCGCCTGGTGTGGTGGGCGTTGCCCGCCTTCGAGCAATCTCTAGCACGCGCGACCGGTGCGACGGCGACGGCGCACGGCCCGGCACGATCGGCCAGCTCCTGTTGTCCGGCAGCGGTCGCTTGTGCTGCGTGTACCAGTCGGCGATGGGCAGGCTGGCCGTTGCCGTCGTCGCCATGTGTCTAGGAAGAAGAGATTAGGCCCGAAGACCATGCACAATAAAAGGCCGATGGGGCCATGCGAAACAATGCATGAATCATGGACTTGGGGATGGGCAGGGGTCATGTCACTTTCTCACTCTCGATTGTAGGTCTGTAGGTTTGGCGTGTATAGCAATCGGGTGTTCCGTCTTGCTGTATCTACAGACCGTTTCGTCCGATAGACGACTAAGAATTACCGACGCACGTTTAGATAACATCTACAGACCGTTTGTTTAATAATACGCTGACTATAAAACGCAGGTTTCGCGCACGCATTGCGCATTTACTGATCTCACTTCTCAATGTGGTGGTTTGACTAACCAGTGGCGACCATATTCGAACCACATGGCTTCGCGATTAGCCGAGGGTTCCTCGATCGTGTGGCCCTTGCTGAGTGGCTGTTCTGCGAAGCGGACCTGCACAACTTTGGAGAAGCGACGTTCGCGTGGCATGCTGCATCTGCCACTTTACGGGCGATGTAGTAAGTCCCTTGCCGAGTCCACTCGGAGTACACCCGATGGCGGACTGGTCCAAAGACAAACGGAAGGATGGACATGCTGGCGTCTGTCCGGGTTGCCGCCGTCCGAATCAGACTGTGTCGGGTGCGGCACACACGCCGCCGTGTTCACAGTTTCCATGATGGTAAACTGCATGTCTAACTTCTAGTGGGATTCGAGTCGTCCTTGGTACCGTAGATCACAGCCGCTGCTAGCGGCTCGAGTACTAGCCTAGCCTAGTCTCCGTTGAGCTTCTCAGTAAACTCACTTACTACTAAGTCAAACGTACGGCTTTATATTCCTACTGTAGTAAGATGCTAGATCCGGATCGTGCAAGCCTACTACTGTAAGAGCTCAGAAGTAAGAGAGTCAACGGACCGAGACGACCACTCATCAGTGCGTCCTGAACCACTGGTCAGCGTTGCTGAGAAATGCATCGACGTGCACGATAACCGAACGATTGACCTTGCTTTTGGCAGCATGGTAGACGGGAGATGGCACGTGGATGCGACGAGGAGGTGAGGCCAACGTTTCAACGTGCCCCTCGTCAGCGTCACCAAAGATCACGTGCGGCGCGGCGGCAATCGCGGAGTAAAACGCCCAGCTTGTGCCAGCCCCGTTCACGATCACGTGCGGCGCTACAACCAGGCGGGCGAAGTCGCGAAAGAGACCATGATCTTTGAGCGACTCTTCTCTCGAGCTCATATTGAGTCGACTGTCCCGTGTCACGCCGCTGCTGTCGAAAGATGTCATGCGCCACCTACTGCAGCGCCTTCTCAGGTAGCGCTCCCGGCTCTCCTGCATGAAGCGGCACAGCTCTTCCTTGGACTTCCACGAGAAAATCGTCACGCCATCGTCGCACGGAATGCTGTCGTAGAGAGAGAAGCCGTTTGGGCCGTGGAAACGAGAGCCAAACTCGCAACGGTCGTACAGCACCCAGGCTTGTGCATCAGGTTGCCACAGCTGGATCCCTTGGGAAGCGGCGTATCGGTGTATCGCCCGGCGCGTGTCGTGGGCAACGACATCGAGAAACTGCGGCCAGCCATGGTAGCAGTGATGAGTCAAAGGCTCTCCTCCGGATCTGCTTCTGGCCCAGAACGAGCCGTTTGGCCCACATGCATGACAGAAGCGCAGCAGCTCTGCCGCCATGACTGGTGTTTGAGGCACAGCTGCCACCTCTCCCGGCAGGAAGTCAGCCCACTGGTTGTGCCGAGCAGTTGCGTTGCTCTGCAGACGATATGATAAGCCACCGAGCCACGCGACCATACGTGGCGTCCAGTACCGCGTGAGAGCGTTGCCCCAAGTTGCGCCGAGGCTCCACTGCTTTTGCAGGATTCTACCGCGTTCAACATCCAAGCCTGGGACCCGGCCGACCCAGGAGCACACAGGCCCCAGCGTGGCCGACGCCACACCGATGCGGCCCTGGGTCCAGCCCATCTTCTTCTCCAATGCTGGTCGGCCGATTACAGCGCCGCCCGGCACGTGCTGCAACCAGCCCTCAGACGTGCGGACGTGGTAGGCTCGGCACTCACGGGCCGCGTACATCGAAAGTCCGGGTCGCGCGAAGCAGTGCGAAACATCGTGAACGCCAGCCACAACAGCCGAGCCGAGGCGCACGAGGTGCTTCAGCACACGGCCATGAGCTCCGTTGCACTTCCCCCTCTCAGTAGTGTCGTTGAGCTGGGGCAAGCCACTCGGGATGGCACGGAGGCAAACACGCAGCGAAGCGTCGGTCTCCTCGTTGCGTGGCGGAAGAATCATTTGGCTGCGAGTGCACCGTGCGCCAGCAAGGCACGCTTGCTCGGCGCGGTAGATGGCCGAAAAGTAGAAGACATCCACGGCTCCACCGTGCTTTGCCACAAAATCACCGAGGGTGTAGCCCCGCGCGAGGACCAAAGCCTCGTCCACATCCACTGTCAGCGCCCAAGAGAAACCCTGGCTAGCTGCACGTTGCACGCAGTCGTTGATCGCCCAGATCTGACCGTTGTACCAGAGGTTGCGCGTCGAGAAGGCGAGATCTACCCATGTCACGTTCAGGGAGGTGTTCAGAGCCGGGCACTGCTGCGACTCTCGAGCGCGCCTGTACAAGAATCCATGCGTGGCACCAAGCGCGCCGTAGTGGTCCAGGAAATTTCCCATCCAGCGGAGCCCGGCGGGCGAAAGCGACGGACCGAAGAGGGGGTTGGACATGCAGAGAGCAACCCGTCTCTGATCTGTTGCAGCACGCTCTGCCGGCCACTTGCAGCTCCCGCACAGAGAGACCGCAACTTTGTCACAACTGCCGTTTGGTGGCAGCGCGCCCAGACGCGTGTTGAATGTTTCCAGCAGTCGTAGCCCACGAGCGTTGCAGTCACGGGTAGCCCAGACACTCGCACACGTCTGGGCGCCGTGCAAGGCACAGACTGACGGCTGCGAGTCAGGGCTCTGAACAGGCCCAACGGCTTCGGTCACTGCAACAGTGCCGTGCCGCAAAACATGCGAACTTGCGCTCGGCACTGTGAATACGGTGCTGCTTGCTGAGCACACGTGTCCCACGGGTTGACCTCCGAGCTCCTGCGCTGCGCGGCTGTGCGTGGTGCGCATGTAGCTGAGAGCCGAGCAGACGGCCATGCTCAGTACAGCCAACGTGCAGCAGACCATGCGCCTGCTGCAAGCCCACGGGCTGCTGTGCATGTGACACACGACCGACATATCTGCCCCTTGGACCGCCACAGCAGGCTCAGCCGGGATTTCCATGGCGCTTGGGCGCCGACACGATGAGCGTGCCGCCAGGGTTCGTCGCTCGGTTCGCTCGCTGGGCGCGTTTTATATATGTTACGCGACGCACGCGTGCCAAAATAAGGGCGCTCTTTTTGTACACACCCTTAGCCAAACGCAATGGAAAACAATGGAAAACAAGGCACCGGCGAGGCCAAATTTTTAACCCCTTCCCCAGTTCCCCCCTGTGCGTGCCACTTGGCACACAGGGTCTCGTACGGTACCTTAGAGGCAGAGCTGTCACACCCCCAGCTAGCTGGGACTAGTTCATGATACCACTAGACCACCCCAAGCCGCTCAGCGCTCCGGGATGAAGTCGCAACGTCGCCCCGGCCCTCCCAAGAGGCCCAAAATGGACCCCATGGACACCCGTACAGAGCAGATGACAGTGACAAGGAATCTGAGCTC
>Ga0115006_10004167_pt1 | contig 10058 bp, 8 predicted proteins | sample ArcOceMetagenome_3_FD_88943 | JGI IMG/M metagenome (GOLD analysis project Ga0115006, IMG submission 88943) | Marine eukaryotic phytoplankton communities from Arctic Ocean - Arctic Ocean- Svalbard ARC20M Metagenome | ecosystem: Environmental > Aquatic > Marine > Oceanic | place: Arctic Ocean...
GACCGGTTGAAGCTTTGTCACCAGGGCTACCAGAAATCAAAGAGAGATCTGGTATATGAAATCTGGTCCCAGTAGGGTAAATGCTCCCCTCAGCCGGGGGGACCTGTGATTCCAAGGTCCTGAAGGAACCTTCAGTTTTCAAGTTCAGCTTCGGGGAAATTTAAATGGTTTTAGAGGATTATACACTGAAACACGTCTGGGGCCCGAGACCTCAGGCTTACACCCCTTGCCATAGGATTTACAAAGATTCAGACCCCGATCAAGGCTCCCGTCGCAACCTCCACAACTCGTTGCGGGAGTAGTCCTGTGACTATCTAAATGCGAGAATAGGAGTAGTCCTATTAGCTAATAAGACGGAGGGCTGCAACGCGGTGCGTACATAGGTCTAACGCATGCCCTAGAAGGGCGAGTTGGCCGTCATGTAAATACACACGTATCAGACAGAGATGCTTACACAGGTCTAACGCATGATGGCCAACTCGCCCTTCTCGGGCATGTGTTAGGCCTGTGTAAGCATCTCTGTCTGATACGTGTGTATTTACATGACGGCCAACTCGCCCTTCTAGGGCATGCGTTAGACCTGTGTAAGCATCTCTGTCTGATATGTGTGTATTTACATGATGGCCAACTCGCCCTAATCCGCAACGTTTGACGGTATACTAAAAACGGTGGTAGGCGGACTTGGGCGGTATACTAAAAACGGCGGTAGTATACCGCCAAACGCTGCAGGTTGGGATTTTCAACTCCCTCCGCGGCGGAGGATTTGTGCCAGTTCCGGTCCTCTCCCCTCGGTCACGGTGGGGTCCGAGGCTAATAGTACGGGCCCGTGACCGTAGTACTAGCCTGAGCACTTCAAGTTCCGAGTCCGCCGAGTCGTTCGTCGAGGCCCGGGCCTGCTGTGCCGTTCATTCCCTCCTGCCCCGGCCCTCTGGCACGGACGCCCGGCGGGTACCTGGCGGTCGTAGCGCCTTGTAGGGATGGGCTGGACGTGGGGTCTGTGCTAGGCCACCACCTCGCGAGGGCCGCTTGCGGCGCCCATCTTCGGGCACGGGTGGTTAATAAAAACCAGACAGACAGAAGCCTGAGGGCCGGGGCCCGGAGCCCGGCCCAATGGGTGAACTGATTCAAAGTTTAAGGGCAGCCCGCCGGCGGACATACGCAGGCCCGGGCCGCCGGGGGCCGCGGCCCCGCCCGGGGCCCGGGCGTCACAGTGCTAGGGCCCGCTGACACTGGCCCGGGCGGCAGGCGTGGCATGCTGTGGCACTGCTGAGCGGAGCCTCGAACTGGGCTACCAGGACTGTAGGAAACAATGGCTAACACGGGGGGTCCTGAGAGCAACGCATGTTGCTGAGCCGGAGCCGGGGACTCAAGAGTCGGACTCCCCCACCCGCGGCCGGCCTTGTCTCGATTGTCAGGCAGCGGGTTCAAGTCGGGCAGGCCCGGGAGGGCCTGAGCCTGAGTGAGAGAAGCGAGACTTGGAGAGCCACCTCGCCGCTTAGAGAGGAGGAGGAGGATTATATTCCCAGTCAATGGATGCTGCAGCACCTCCCCTGCTGCGGTACTGGTATCTCTTGTCACCAACCCAGTGCCGAGGATGCGGTCGAGATGCCAGCGCTGGAGCTCTGGAGCTCTAGAGCAGGCAGCCACCATCCCTGCGCCTCCGGGGCAACGGCCCGAATGCATGCGCCCCCCTCTTGAAAACAATACAACTCAGCTGTTACAGCTTTCGTCGGCGCCTAGACGTTTGGAACAGCGCCAACTGAATCACCGTGCCTTAAATGGCGCAGATGCAGTTTGAGCACGCCCGCCCCACGCCCAGCTGCTCGCCGGAGCAACTCCTAAGAGCACAGCGAGCGTTGCGTTGTCGTCAGCCATGGTTGAGGGCAAGGAGGAAAGGGGGGGGGGATGTGTCAACGTTTTGGGGGGTAGACAAGGCAAAGATGAAGCACATGGCGGCTGTCAGCTCCGTTTCGACGCATGCCCCCACCAACCTCATCTCTGTGGCATGTGTGTGGGGGGACATTGGCTGGCATAGGCATATGCACAGTCACTGCACGCTGCTACCTGATGGCCCGCTCGCCATGGGCGCAGACATTTCCCCAAGCGCAGTGCCCACAGGCTGGGCAGCTGGCCTTTGCGGCGCCTGGGGCGGCACCGCGCTCATTTGACCCTCCCCAGCCTTGGCCTCCGCGTCGACTGCGGCAAGGAACCTAGAGGTAGGATACCGCGCACGGGGCAAGGGAAAACACGGAGAAAGAGGGTGTCAAAGGAGGAGAACATCAAGGGCGCGTCAAATCCTCGGTCACATCACCTCGGCCCGTGCAAGGCAGCGCTAGGATGCCCGTGTGTCAAGCACCCTTGCGAAGTGTATGCCGTCACGCGCGCGTCTAAACCACACACAGGGGGCGAAGCGCAATCAGCCGTACCCGTCGTAGGCAGCGCCAAAGGCTGCTTGCATTGGGTTGAGCAGCGACGTCTGCGGCCATTGCGCCGCTGGCATCTGTGGCCCGACGGGCTGCATCGGCATTTGCTGCCATCCCCCCTGCGCCTGCATCGCACCGGGCGCCATCCCTCCCTGTGGCGCGCTCATGTAGGGCGCTGCCTCTGCTGGCGCTGCACCTGCTGGCGGCACCTGCGGGTAGGCAGCGTACTGGGCTTGCGGGTAGCCTGCGTAGGCGTACTCTGGCGCCCCCAGCGCCACCGGCTCCGCCCGCGGCTGTTGCTGCTCGGCAGGTTGCGCGGGATGCTCTTTCAGACGCTGCTTCGCGGCCGCAATGTTGTCTCTGCGCAGCATCTTCCCAAAATAATCGTCAAGGTCGCCTCGCGACGCCTCTGACGTGGTACGATGCGCGTGCGAGATCCTTACTGCCTCCTCCCTGCCCTCCGGCACCCCCAGGCGTCTGGCTTCGCTACCTTGCCTCTCTTCGCCTTCGCCCCTCGACTCTCTCCGTCGGTCCTCGCGCTCTCTGTCACGTGCCTTCCCTTGCCTCCGATCCTCGAAGACGTCCTGATGGTGTTGCCGGGGGTGCTGGTCCCCTTGCTCGTGCGCTTTGCGGGGGGTCGGGAATTCCTCTTGCCAGAAGCTCTCCAGCTCCTTGGCAGCAGCCTCGGCACTAAAAACAGCAAGTCCCTTACTTGGTTCACTCTTTGCCCTGCTCTGAGCTGCCGCCTGAGGCGGATGCTTCTGGCCTGTCTTGCTGGAAGCAGCAGCGCGCGCAGACTTGGAAGGTGTCGCCATGTCCTTGTGCCACCAGTCCTCGAATTCCTCGCGCGCCTGCTTATCGCTCAGGTGCTTGACCGGCACAGCTTCCTTGCCCCCGTTTGTCTTGGCGCGCCGAGCCTCGGCAGCAGCTTCTGTAGCGCGGTGTGCCACCCGCGCCTTGGCCACCATCTTTGAGAGAAACGAATCCAAGTCCTTGTTTGCCGCCTGCGATGTCATGCCTCGGTGCCCCCGCTCCTTTGCCACAGCCTGCGTCTTAGCCTGGAACGCACCCCAGTAGTTTTCAATATCCTTGGTTGCAGCATCACTTGAGAGGCGGTGTGCAGCAGCGGCTTTCTTTGCGGCTGCTGCCTTGTGCGCCATTTGCTCTTTCTGCCTGCGCGTCAGGTCAGCTACAATCTGCGGCGACGAGCTGGCGCTGGCGCGGCCGTTTGCTTCTGCATGCTGGCCCTTGCCGCCCTTGCCAGCCTTGCTCGAAGCTGCAACCTTTTCGCGCAGGGAAGAGAGCTGAGTGCCCTTGCCCTCCGCCTTGCCGCCTGGCTCGTGATCGAAGAAGGAGATGAGATCCTGGATGGCGCTCGAATCCGATTCGCCGTGCTTATGAGCGACCTTGGCCTGACTGTGCTGGAAGAAATTGGCAAGATCAGCTTTGGCCTGACCCGCCGAGAGGTGGTGGTTGTTTGTGCGGGAGAGGGCGACTTCAGTAGCCACCGCTCGAGTGGCTTTTGCTACCTCCATCAGCCGCTCCTTCATTTCTGACACCTGCTTCAGCAGGGCGCCGGTCATGCTGCGGCGTTGCGCCACGCGCTTTGGCTCCACCGGCCCGCCCTGGCCGCCGTGACTGGCAGCAGCCGTGCCTGCTCCCTGTGCTTGAGCTTGCTTTCCCGAGGCCTCGGGCGGCGGCTCCTGCGGATCAAAATGTTCACGAAGCAGGTGCTCTTTGCGTTCATGCGACGTCTCGTCCTTGTAGTAAGATCGCCACGAGCACGTACCGCAGGAGCGAGGGCATGCGTTGTCGGCCCCGGCACCATCCCACTCGCACCAGAACTGGCGGTCACCGCCCGTGGCGTAAGCGACGCACGGGTCGCCAAACGGCCCGTGCCACTCAGGGTTGTCGTAGCACCAATGATTGCGGTGCCAGTGGCCGCCGCCCCACCCGCCCGCGTACCATCCAGAATGCGTGTCGTACCACGTTGGATGGTGCGCCAGCTCGCCCGTCGCGCCTTGCCTGTGTGCAGCTGTTGTCCCCGCCGGCCCAGGTGCGCTTGCCTCGAGGTCTGCTGCTGGCACGCCTGGCGCCCCAGCAGCGAGGGAGCGCTCCTTTTGCAGCGTCTCGTCGACAAAGTGCTTCAGATCTGCCTGCGTGATGGGCTCGTCCCCGCTCGCAGCGCGCGGCGTCCCCGCCGCCGTCGCCCCAAGCTGGGGCGTCTGCGCCGGGCGCAGCTGCGCCGCGGCGGCGCCATCGCGCGGCGCGGGGCCGCCGGTACCGCCCGCACGGGTGGCGGGATGCGCCGGAAGCATCGCAAGGTCCTGCTCCCGCGCTCGGGCGCGCGGCCTGGCCACCACCAGCGCCGCCGCCACCCGCATGCTGCTGCCCTGCCCGCTCTGCACAGCCCACGACGGTCAGCGAGCGCCCGCGCAGGGGGCAGAAGACGGACACAGCACGCGCGGTCGGCGGCGCGGCGAGCGCACACCTTGAGCAGCATCAGCTCCGCCTTGGCCTTGTTGTCGAGCGCGGCCTTGGCCCTCAGAATCATGTCCCTCGCCTGGCACAGCCGGCCGCAGCCGCTGACGAGCTCGCCGGGGCCGGCGGAACGGCGCTGCAGCAGCCGCAGCTGCTGCAGGCAGCAGAGGGAGAGCACAACGCACCCCAGCACGAGTGCCGCGCGGGGCACCCGCCCCCGCGGCGCACCCCCGGCCCGCATTTCGGCCCGATCGCCCCCCCCGCTCTCCCCTCCCTCCGAGGGGACACTTGCCAAACCTCGCTACGCCCCCTTCCGGTGTGCGCAGCACACCCCGGAGTGTACGCCCCCTCCGGGTGTGCGCAGAAGACAAGGCTCGAAGGCGGAGAAGACACTGAGGGAGAGGACGCCTGGGGGAGAGGGAGGGCGGGGGGCGGAGATGGCGAGCATCTACTCGTCACAGTTCACGTCGCGCACATGGCGGTCGGGGGTCAGCACGGCGGTCAGCTTCCCCGACGAGCCGGAGGCCGAGAAGCTGCTGCGCGCGGGCAACAAGGCGATCGCGGAGCAGCAGTACGAGTCGGCGCTCGACCTGTATGCCGCGGGCCTCGCGCTTGCGAGGGGCGTCGACCTCAAGGCCACGCTCATCTCCAACCGCTGCTCGGCCTATGCGTACCAGGAACGGTGGGCGGAGGCGCTCCAGCTGGCCAACGAGTGCGTGGAGCTCCGCCCGGACTGGCCGCGGTCGTTCTTCTGCCAGGGCTCGGCTCTCGAGGGCGTGGGGCGCCTCCGGGAGGCGCTCACCGCCTACGAAAAGGCCTATGCGCTCGATCCAGCGGACGAGGTCCGTGTGCCGCCAGGCCGCTCGCCTCGCGCTTCGTCGCGCACGCCACGCGCAACTGAGCGACTGAGCTGCGTGTGCTCGCGCCTGCACAGGAGCTCAGGGCGACAGTCGAAGAGCTGCAGGCGCAGGTGTCCAAGTTGCCCCCCGAGGTTCTTCCCCTGCCGGCCCCCAACACGTCTGAGCAGCCCCGCAGGCGCGCCGTGGGCACCGTGGGCATCATGTTTGCACCGGAAAACGGCAATTTCGTCGTGACTGACATCAAGCCGCAGTCGAGTGCCGCCACGTCCGGCCTTCAGGTGAGGCCGCAGCAAGAGAGCGCTCCGCACTCCTCGATGCGCTGCTGTGCTTTGATTGCCCTGTCGCGGCGACTGATGCTGGCACCTGTTTCGCACCCGCATGCGCAGCCCGACGACGTCATCCTCGAGGTGAACAACAAACCCGTCCACGGGCAAGCTGCAGCAAGTGTGTCGGCTGCGTTGGCTGGACCCCTGGGATCGAGGGTCACACTGTTGTGTGTGCGGGGCAAGGATGGCGACGCAGACACGCTGGCAGTCGTGCTCACGCGGGATCTTGAACTTCTGGAGCAAGACCTCCCAGTCGATGCATCGGCTCAACTGCAATTTCAAGGTGATGGGGATGCAGGCCCTGACAAAGGCCGGTCTACCCTGGAGGTTGTTCACGAGCAGGGGATGGGCACGATTGGGATCTTGATTTGGCCCCTGGACAAAGAGGTTGCTATCTCTGATACGAAAGAAAAGTCGAGCGCTGCTCTGGCTGACCTGCGGGTGGGAGACATCATACGCGAGATCGACGGCCTTCGTGTCGATGCATCGATGCTGCACGATGCTGTGGAACGCATGAAGGGGCCGTTGGGTTCGACATTGCGGCTGGCTGTTTTACGGAAGGCCAGCGACTCTTCGATGCCGTCTCGGACGATCGTGGCGGATATCATGCGCGACGTGCCGCTGGTCACTGACGTGCAGGTACCTTCGACCGCCTCCGTCAGCTCAGTGCACGTAGATCAGAGAGCCCGCCCGGCACCAGCGCCCCGAGACGAGCGCCCAGCTTCCCTAGCCAAGCCCCCTGTCGAACAGCAGCAAGACGCTGGCAAGACAGAGCTTTTCCAGACGGTTCTACGGGGGCACCTCCAGGGGAAAAAGCATGCATGCGGCTTCGGGTGTGGCTATGCAAGTGACACGGAAGAGCATGTGGAGGTGCACGAACAGGAGTGCACTTTGAAGGATTCCACTTCCAACATGCCAAGCACGACTCGCGAGAGGATCAAAGCAATCACGCCGGAAACAATGAAGGCGTTTCAGCATGCGCTCAACAGTCTCCGCACCGATATCAAGCCAACAGAAACGCTATCGAGTGCCAGGTCTTTAGATGCGTCTGGTGATGACAACGTTTCCAATGGATGGAAGTTTCGCTGCCTTGCAAGCCAAAGAATAGCAGGCAAGTACAGGCGGGGCGATGAAGTGGTGTCAACGGTCGAACGCACGCTGGGCCTCAATGGGATGATCAAGGTTGGTGATATAGGCGTCGTTGTAGGCCAAGGTCACGACGATCAGTTGGTGCATGTGCGATTTCAAGTGGGAGAGGCTCAACTCCACGGCCAAACAGAGCTTCGTCAGTGTCTATATCAAGATATTATCCATATCGAGAGGGAACGGAGGAAGGCAGCCGAAACACGGCAGAAAATGTTTGAGGACGTTATCGACAGGAGAAAACGGGAAGAAGCAGAACGGCGGACTAAACCCGCCGCCGTGCAGCGTTCGACTTCCACCACGGCCAGTGCCCAACGGAACCTCCCAACTGTCAAGCGCTCTGTCACCATGACTGCAGACAGCGCGCCCAAAGATTCATTCGTCAAAAGACTCGCACGGACTCTGTCTGGACGCAACTGAGAATTAAAGATATTCATTTTCACTTGGGTGAAAGGCCAGTCTCGCTGGGAATTTCAAAATATTGCGGAAAAAACATTTTGCGGTACCTGCCGTACGTAGGTAGGCACCCGGCACCTACCTACCCACCCACCAACCGGTACCTACCGGGTAACATCTCAGACAGCACCTCCCTACCGGGGAGCGTTGGAGATGGCAAAAATCTGTCCAACGGACGAACACCGGTAGCGATACAGCGAATTCTCCAAAATATTACAGTGTGGTTTCGGCACACAGAAAACCACGGTTTTGACCCAGCCGCATGTGCGTCATGCAGAATGTTTTTTTGGTGGCACCGTTTGGAAGAGTTGTCGGAGAGAGCCATTCGTGGCAGAAGACTGGCACCGCTGTGACGACTCTAGTCCGCCAAGGCTTGAGCACACGCCGTGTCATCGTGCGCAATCGACACTCTGTGTGCGCCGGTGGGCTAAGGCACCCCTGCATCCTGCGCTTGCCACGTGCAGCCCTCAGCACGCCAAGGTCGCATTTCTTCCTGCTGACTGCTACGTGCTGGTCTGGCCACACTGTGCAAATCAACGTTGTGACGGCGGCGTAGATGGGGCGAGGAGCGTCTACAGCAGGTCTATCCTCGAGGAGAGTCTACAGCAGGTCTATCATCCAGGAGGGTCTAACATACAGCAGGTCTATGATCGAGGAGCGTCTACAGCAGGTCTATCCAGTCTGCCATCGTCTGCAGCAGGCCCTGGAGCTGTGCCCAATTGTGTGTCTGCGGCAGATCTCATGCTTGGTATCTCATGCCTGGTATGCATCTACTGGGCTGTCATTGCGGGATTTGTGACAGCACTTGACACAAGCATTGTGGCGAGCCGGAGACGGCGTGGGTTGGTCAAGCTCCTCCCGTCCTGACAGGCACGCGTGCAAAGGTGCCCGTTGGCCCTTTCTTCCTCGGGCCAACGATTGCTTGGATTCCGGCTCAGAAATGACCCTAATCGCGTGGGCGACACGACGAGAGACCAGGCTCTCGCCTCTTGGCTCTTGCCGCTTTGTGCGCGTGCCTCACCTTGTGCCGCGCCCTGGCGCTCATGCAGGCCCTGCGCATCTTGTTCATGCGGATGGGCCCCGCGCCCGAGCTGTGCACCCCAACCATTCCCAGGCAGTCTTGTAGCATATCCGGCGCAAAGCGAGGCAGGTGCACGTGTGCAGCGTGTGCACGAGTGCCCTGCAAGGACGTAACGCCCAAGGACCCGCCTGGGCGGTGCGTTGCCAGGCGAGGACAGGTCACAGCGCAAAGACAGTGCCTGGCTTGAGCTGCCATTTGGGATCTAGGGACCAGACAAAATCTTGAAGCCGCTGGCAGTACTCTTGGAAAAAGGCTGTCTCAATGTCGTTGTGCCGCGCTCCCTTCACCTGCGTCCCAGTACACAGAGAGAGCGCGCGAGCGAGAGAGAGAGAGAGAGAGAGACTATTTTCAAGACTGCATCCGCCGCGCGCGTCCACGGGCGCGCGTGTTGTCATACGAAGAGAACGGCACAGCGCGCAAAATGACATTCTAACCCACAGCGACCCTGCGAGCAACCCCACAACCCCACGCATCTACACACCCAGAACGGCCGGTGAGGGCGGCGGCACAGCTTGTAGAGCTCCTTCCCGTGCAGACACGGCACAACATCGTCCCGCGTGCCGTGCACAATAAGCACGGGGCATTTCACTTTGTGGATCTTTTTGACGTTGCAAAAGGCGTCAAAGGCCGTGTACTTGACGTCATACGCCACGCGGATGCACGAGGTGAATGCACTCTGCAGGATGACCCCGCCGACTTCTGCGCGGGATGCCAACTCGACGGTGGGCCCCGAGCCGATCGAGCGGCCACACAGGATGACCTCCGACGGCAGGAGGTTCTTCTCCTGCATCAGCCAGCTGAACGCCGCAGCTATGTCTGCGTAGCAGTCGACCTCGCTGGGGGTGCCCGTAGCCCGCCCATATCCGGTGTACTCGTAGCCCATAACATTCACCTGCAGCACCTCGGACAGCGTCTTGAGGTGGTCGAAGACGAGGCCCAGGTCCTCTGCATTGGCGTGGGAAAACAAGAGCGTAAACTTGGCCCTGTGCGCCGGCTCCGTCAGACGGAGGGCGGACAGCGGGGCAGCTTTCTGCGCGAGCCCCCGCCGGCAGCAGCGCGAGCGCACAGGGTCAAGGCGACGCGCTCGCAGCGCAGCACACGCGGGCCCGCCGCACACTCACCCCGCGCAGGGGAGATAGACAGCCGGAATCCGCTCCCCGCGCTTGGTCGTGAGCCACACGAGCTCGTCCCATTCTGCCTCGTAGGTCGGCGGCGGCGGCAGAAAGGCCAACTTCGCCACCAGCGTCGACAGCGGGTTCCCCATCCCCCGCGGTCCTGAGATGGCTGA
>Ga0115006_10004168_pt1 | contig 10058 bp, 9 predicted proteins | sample ArcOceMetagenome_3_FD_88943 | JGI IMG/M metagenome (GOLD analysis project Ga0115006, IMG submission 88943) | Marine eukaryotic phytoplankton communities from Arctic Ocean - Arctic Ocean- Svalbard ARC20M Metagenome | ecosystem: Environmental > Aquatic > Marine > Oceanic | place: Arctic Ocean...
ATTGATCCTCAGGTACCTGTAGCCTACTAGCTAGATCTAGAATAGAATGGATGGCCTCACTCTTCCGTACTCACCGCCACCTGACTGATCAAAGTGCGTACGTACGTACAGGACGCGCAGAGCGCGGTTTGCGCCATGCCATCGCCACACGCGCCCACAGCCCACGCACATTCATCATCATCATGCCGCCGGCGCGGCATGCCGGGTCTGCCGAGTGGCCGTCATTCAGAGTCGAGTCGAGTCATACCAGAGTTCAGCTACGGTACTGTAGCTAGCACTAGCTAGAGGAATTGCATAGCTCTAGCTAGAGGAATCACATATTGAAATCTTGAGTTCCCTTTGTGCTTCGCCCTCGCCCCCCCCCGGGCAGCCGCACAAACCTTTCTCATCGACAATAAGATATCAGGGCCATCATGTCCGGTCGGGGCACGAATCGAAACCTTGGCAGGAGTGTCCAAAATCTAGGTACCGGCGGTGGAAGAGGGGGCGGTGGTACCGGCGGTGCGAGCGATTCGTACGGTAGTTTCGGCGGAAGGGGCTCTACCGCCGATGACTCCTTCGCCCATGCCCAGGATATTAATCAATTGCACTACCTTTGCGAGACGGTGTCGAGCCTCGCCGCTGGACCGGACAATTTTGAAGAGCGAGAGGAGGTGTGGGATGACATCCGCCATTGGCTCCGGACGCATACCGCCGAGGAGGCGAGGCAGGCAGCCGAGTTGACCGGTGAATACAAGACCACGGCTCTGCATTTGGCGTGTCGGAATGTCCCTCCAGTGGATATTGTGGATGTGCTTCTGAGCGCCGCCCCCGATACAGTAGAGTGGGAAGATTCGTTCGGGTGGCTTCCGTTGCATTATGGTAAGCGCTCTAGCCGCGTTGGTTCTTTATTGATTGAATGCGAAGATTGGTCGTCGGCTCTTTGGTAATCTTGATTATCTCTCTTGCTCACCTCAACTCATCATGCATGTTCCCCCAAACGCCAATCAAGCCTGTGCAAATGGAGCACCCGAAGAGGTACTACGCATTCTCGCCGAGGCCTATCCAAGGTCCAAGATTGCGACAGATCGAAGGGGTAGAACTCCACTCCATTTTTTACTCGGCAATACTGAGCACCCTCCTACTGCCGCCGCTGTAGTCCTCTTGAGTTCCACCGGCGCGCCACAGTGCGCTGACGAAAACGGCATGATTCCCTTGCACTACGCATGCGCTTAGTAAGTATCACACACACGCACCGACGAGCCTCGCAGGTGCATTTCAAGTACGAGCTCGTACTTGTAGTAATGGAAGCAAATTTTTGAGTCTCTAACCTCTCTTTACTTTTCTCTTTTGTGATTTATTCAGTGGCGCATCCGAAGAAGCGTTGCACATTCTGACTGATGGGAACGAAGGGTCGGTAACAGCGCCAGATAAGAAGAAAAGGACTCCGCTTCACTTTGCGATGGGAAATTGCGATAGACCGGCTTCACCGGCTGTGGTTCGACTTCTCATCACGCAGAATCGCAACGTTGTCAACGCGACAGAAGAATCAGGGCTCTTGCCCCTCGATCTCTTGGCCACCCGTGCTCTCAACCTGAACGAAGCGACGCAGAAGGAACAATGTGAAAACTCGGAAAAGTGTCTTACGCTGTATTTGGAGGCCGAACCTCGCCCAACTGCTAGCTTTTTAACAGCTCTCCAGGCTCTGCCTGAATGGCTTGCCGACCGAGCTGTGGTGCACCCCATTGTCCAAGGTCTCCTCAATTTAAAAATTTCTTCTCGATTCCCGACGGCAATAATTTTGTTGGATTTCTACTTCCTCTGCATCGTTATCATCACCTATTCCATCCGAGTCAACCAGGCCATTGAATGTCGTTTCACTTGCTGTGGTCAATGGACCGACCCGCTTCCTACCAATGAGACTTGCATCGTCCCCAGTGATGAATGGTGCCAGAATCCACAAAATCCGTCGGATTGCGCCAGTCATTTTACTGGGGCCTCTCTCAGCCCATTGTACATTGGCGCCACTTACTTCCTTATACGAGAGATCGTCCAAATGATGAGTTTGCTCTTTCTCGGTCTGTTCCAAACATGGTTATTCGATCCGACCAATGCCATGGATGTCGCCTTTATCGTGCTGGTTTACTTCTGGACGGTGGTGATGCAGATGGGGTCGATTGAGAACAATGCGTTCCGTACAGGCGCGGCAATATCTCTGCTGTTTCTGTGGATCAATGTGCTATCCTTCCTAAAGAGTATGTTCATCGATTTCGCCGTATTCGTACGCGGAGTGTTGCACGTCGTGCAACGCCTCGCCGCATTCTTGATGGCCTTGGGCGTCATTTTGATTGCCTTTGCGCAGATGTTCGTCACGCTCTTCCGGCAGACGCCGTATTGCGACGATCCGTGTCTCTCTTACTTGGACCCAGAGTTCGATGAGACGAGTGTCGACGACATCACCTGTGAGAAGCCCTTTTGCGGTAGTCTTTGGGAATCATTTCTCAAGGTTTACACTATGCTACTGGGAGAAGTAGACGAAACACTGTTCGAGGAGAGCAAGTTCGCGCTCATTCTGTTTGTTATCTTTATGTTCCTGGTTGTGATTCTCTTGGCCAATGTGCTTATCGCCATTGTGACGGATAGTTACGGAGTGATCAAGAACGAACGTGCAGCGATTGTTTTCTGGAGTAACCGATTAGATTTTTGCGCCGAGATGGATGCCATCGCGAGTGGACCATGGAAGAAAAAGGTTCGCAAGGCGATTTTCTTGGGACAAGACGAAGGTGGTAGTGGTGGACAGATAGAACGAGACTCGTCACAGGAGGCATGGAAGAAGCTCATGAGTCTCTTCGAAGATGATATCCAAGAGTATTCCATTCTGTCGATGGATTTTTGGTGCTACGTGTTTCTTCGAATGCTCACGGCTTGCGTAATTATACCATTTTGGATTGTTTTGGGCATCGGTTCGGCGGGATGGCTGTGGCCTCCACAAGTCCGTGCTGCGTTCCTTGTCCAAAGAATATCCAGGCGAAATCCGGGCGATGTCAAGGAAGCCGAGCAGCGCACCAAGGACATCAATGAGCTGCGGAAAGATGTCAAATTGTTGCAGAACGAAATTGTCATGGAGATGACCGATGATCGGGAAGAGGTTGTCTCGATGAAATCTCAACTCAGCGAAATGAAGGGTGATGTGTGTGGCGAAATGAAATCAATCAAGCAGGTCATGACGATGCTGTTTGATCTGAGTGCGAGCTCTTGATAATCTAGAATTTGGCTTCGTCTATTTTCTATTTAGAATGCGCTCAATGAATCTAAAACCAAAAGTTCACGCTCACACTCGTTGAAAGGCTACGAACGTAATGCCAAGCACGAGCAGGAATTAACAAACAGTCGCCAGGCCTCATGATAATCTCTGTATACTTTGCATTGCGAACAGCAGGATGAGCATCGAAATCTTCGAGTTCGCAGTTTATCGCACTCATATTTCCTTGCGCTCCATACGAAGATGTCGCGTCATTCGTCCGGAGCACATAGAGCTTATCGGTCTCGCTTTCTTCATACATCCTCACATACTTTTTCCCAACGACTTGAACAAACAAATTATCGTACGAATCAAAGTGAAGCGGTGTTCTCGTGCCTCCAGTCCCGATCCATGCATTTACGTGAGTCGGTCCTGCCTCTCCGCATAGAGACGGGGTGATGATGTCGTCCATCAGCTCTGGTATTTGTTCAAACAATTGATGCTGAGCTAAATACGCAACTTGTGCCTTCTCTTTGACTGATGTTGCCATTTCAAGCGACCAACAGGCCTTTTCCGAGCTAGGTTTTAGGTATGACGATACAAATCTATCAAGACGTATGATCTGTTCTTTCATTCCACCTCTTTGCATGTCTCCTAATTCGATGGGAACAAGTCGGTGACCATGAGCATTCGCCCAGAAATCCATGTCACTGTTGTAGAAGTCGTCGCGTCGTCGTTGATAATCAAGAAGGCAAATAAATGAAAAGATGACGTGAAATTATATAAAATGATTGAGAGGTAAAGGCCGTATCATGATTATAGGCAGGTCTTCAATGTAGATGCAGAGATAAGCACGCAGTGGCACTCACCGCCACTTCTCAATTGCCGGCCACGAAGCCGCAAGGCCACGAATGACAAGAGGATGAGACTCTGAAACGTATTTACAATCAAAGTCATTTTTGGTTACTTCCGACGCAGATTCCATGGGATGCTCAATGGTGGGACAACGAAGCGCATCTTTCACATGGCCTGTGTCCTCGCCCTCACTTTGACAGTCATTCACTAGGCCAAAACGAAGATAAACTTTGATACGCAGGTTGGTCGAGGAGTGATATTCGACATACTCCATAAGCTGTTTCACACACTCTTTCGGCAGGCCAAAGATTATGGCTTTATCGAGGAATGCCAAGGCACTGATAAAATTTCCTGCGTCGGCATTGGCAATGGCCAACGAAAGAGCGAGACACCAGTATGCCGCACGAAGTGATGCATGATGCCAAGAACCATTGGAATACAGCAAGGAAAGACTCAGCGCCTCGCCCTTCACGGCCGAGGAAAAGCAGCCTACAAATTCACGTGCTTGTAGCGACTTCATCACTTCCCTCAGACACTTGTCTATGGACTCGATGTATTCAAGAATACCATTATCAGAAACACCTCTCTTTACATCAGAAACATCATCCAATACATCGCCTCCAGTTTTAATGACGTAAGACGATGATTTGGCCAGTATTTGTAAAGGAAGCCTTCCCAGCAAAGAGCTACCGGCTTCATTATTGAGACCGAGTACGCGTCGTTCTAGCAAATCCTCGCCACCTTGCGTCGTTTCAATGGCATCGTCCTTATCGTCATCACTATCGCTGCCGAACGGGTCATCTTCGTCATCGCTCCCAAAAGGATCCGGCATTTCTTCGCATTCGATGGTGACCGCGTCTTCCCCGCCATCTCCCCTCTTTTCTGCTTCGCATTTTGAACAATTGCAAGCAAAACCGTAATTAGCAAGTTCTGCAGTTCGCTTGTCAAGCGGCTCGTCACTTTGGATGTAACTGATAGCAAGTTCTTCGCCTTCTTTGATGTCGCGCAGGGCGACACATTCCACAGCGAGAGGGTGGGCACTCCCCCATTGCCCACCTGCATTGGCACTGCAGCTGTATCGATACCGTGCTACAACATTCGGACAGCATGAGTGATTCATCTTGCACGTCGTGTAGTACATGGCCGTGCCATCGAGAGGGATGAACAAGGCATCCAGATCGTCCCCATTGTCTTCTTCCATCACGTCTTCTTTGTCGTTTGGCTTCTCCTTATCAAGGCCAGCATTCTCTTCGTCGATGTCAAGCCCGGCAATAAAGCCAGCAATTTCGCTGACTGAATATTCCTCCGACCCCCCCTCCACAGCTTCCTCGCCTCCCCTTTCAACGTTGGCGTTTTTGACTTCATCGTCGCAATTGTTTGATTCCTCTTCTCTCTCTTTTTCCTCATCTTTTCCTGCTTCCTCGTCCTCGTCCTCCTCCTCCTCCTCGGCATCATCGCCAATCATACCTGCTGCCTCGATGCAGCGAATCAAGTCCTCGTGACATTGAACTCTCAATTCCTTGTTAAAGACATCTCGGCAAAGGGGATGGCGGGCTCGTACGCCCAGGGCGTTCTGCTCAAAAGAGCCAATGATCTTCGAGAAGAAGGTGGGAGTAAAAACATCGTATTTTTCTTCAATTTCCGTGATCGCGCGACGAAGGCTGTAGCTGTGGCTGTGGCTACTACTTGCACTCACAGTAGACATGATGGCCTCCTTCAGCAATGTCGAAGACTCGGTGCATATCTGTCTGAGAGCCGAATCGAGCTGAGCCGCCTCGGAAAATCCTATCGGTGAAGATAAAAGAGGCGCGGTCGCAACTTTCCACCACGGCACCAGTGTAAAGTCCAAATACGGCGCAATTATTTCATCCAGGGTTGGCAGCGGCGCATTGTTGCCCGCCGTTGGGTCGCCCTGCTCCTCTTCCAGATCCATTCGTCTGCACAGAGTCGATATAACCGATGCGATCAGATCGGCCACCATCAGCAATATCTCATTGCTCTGAACCGCATGGATCTTGAATTGGAGGAGGGGGTGCAGTTGATCACTGCCGACACCTCCCTCCCCAGATTCCGGTATGAGGCCAGTGCAAAGGAGACAGTGGCCACCAACAGTCCACGTGTCTTCCTCGCATTTGGCAGAGCAAAACAATTCACCGCAATTGTTTCGACAGGGAACAATGGCGTATGCATCGTCTCTGCCAGCGCCATCGACGCTTCCTTGCTCCAACGACGCACTTCTACCGGCACGAATCTCGGCCTCCCAGTAGTCTATCGCCTGCTCTCTTTTTACCCGCCCGCTCGCCACAGCAAGCGAAAGATTGGGCCCACCGACGAAGCACCGGCAGCACCGGCAGGCCAAGGCGCCGGCGTGGGCGTTGCCGACGCTTTGTTGACACAGCAATGGCTTCTCGGCGAAGATGACGCTCCCTGCGTCAATGGGGCGGGCGGCGACGAGATGTCTCCCCCTCGTTTCGTCGTCGCGGCGTTCGTGCAAGGGGTTCATGGCGCCGTTGGCGGGTTGGCATGATGATAGCATGATTACGAGTATTGCATTATGATGAGCAAATTTGCAAATAAATTTCTGACCTCGGCAACCTCGACTTGCGACGGACAGACAGCTCTAATTCCGTCCGTCCATCCATCCAGCCGTCACCGTCCCTGCCGTGTGACGCACGAAGCCGGGCCCGCGATGCGATGCTCGCCATGACATTTTCTTTGCCCACCTACGTAGTTGGCGGTATCGAGAGCGGTTCGGTACTAGCTAGTCTGCACTGGCAAATAGTTCGCACACAAGAATACCAAGAATCCAGCCATCATCGTCATGTTCCGCGTATCTAAATTGGCTCTGGCGGTCTGCCTGGCTGTCGCATCGGTGTCTCCTGGTGCCGATGCCTTTTTTGCCCCTGCAACTGCGATTGGACATGTCAACACTCATGCCAGCAGTCCGGCCTTTGTTGCGCAGCAGCAGCAGCAGCAGCAAAAGAGGGCGAGCACCGCCTTTCGCATGGCGGAGGGATCGGCCGTCGAGGGCGCCACGTCGATCCTGGTGCGCAAGCCGGACTCAGCCGTCGAGCTGACCATCACGGCCCCCGCCTCGGCCACCAAGGCCGCCTACGACAAGGCCATCGCCGAGGTTTCCAAGCAGATGTCCGTCCCCGGTTTCCGCAAGGGCGCCAAGATCCCCCCGCAGGTCATCGAGAACACCATGGCCTCCCGCGGCGGGTCCAAGTTCGCCCTCCGCGAGCAGGCCATCTCGACCCTCATCAACGAGCTCATCGAGCCCTGCCTCAAGGATGAGCACAATTTGGAGCCCATCGGCCAGCCAACGCTCGTGCTGGGCGCCGAGGAGCTGGCCAAGATGTTCGAGCCCGGCAAGCCGGTCGACTTGGCCATCACGTGCGACGTCTGGCCCGACGTCAAGTGGAAGGACGTCGAGGGCCAGGAGAAACCCTACTTTGGCCTCACCGGCAAGTACAAGCGCAAGCCCTTCAACGAGGCCCGCTTCAACAAGGCCCTCGGCGACCTGAAGGACAAGTATGCCACCCTCAGCGACATGGAGGAGGGCAAGGCTCTGGAGATGGGCGACGCTTGCGTCGTGAACATGGTGGGATACATGGCCCAGGAGGATGGCAAGACCAAGGGAGAGCCCTTGCCCAACGCCGCCTCTGGTGATAGCGTCGAGGTCATCCTCGGTGAGGGACGGTACATGGAGGGCCTCGTGGAGGGATTGATCGGTGCCAAGGTTGGCGAGACCAAAGAAATTTACGTTTCCTTCCCAGAGGTGAGCTCATGGTTCCATTGTTTTGCTTTTTGCTCGGACTCTCTCTACGTACATGCTGAATGAATGGATTGGGCCTTTGTCTGAGTTATTTATTGCTTCTTCATGGTATCTGTCTTCGACGACTCAAATATCTAACCACCATTGCACGCTTTCATGTCGCGCGCTCTCTCTCCACGAAACAGAAACTCCGCGACAAGACCCTTGCTGGTAAGAAGGCCGTCTTTGACGTTGAGGTCGCCAGTGGATCGATTCGCACCGTCCCGGAGGTAACCGATGAATTCGCTGCCATTGTCCGTGAGGGCCTTACCGCTGAGACGCTCGTTTCGGAGCTTCGCAAGGCAATTGATGAGGAGGATCTCAAGGAATTCGTTGAGGAGCGGAACAAGGCACTTGCCAAGTCGCTCGCCGAGCGTCTTGATTGTGAGGTCCCAGATACTATTGTGACCAACCAGGCCCGGGAAAAGTACTCTGAAATGATGACCGATTTCCGCGACAATGGCATGGCCGATGAGGAAATTAAGAAGATGATCACGCCCGAGAACTTCTTGAAGTACAAGGACATTGAAAAGCCCGACGTTGTTCGTGACTTTAAGGTTTCCATGGCAACGGATGAGATTGCTAGACTTGAAGGCATTGAGGTTCCAGCGAATGCAGTCGATGAGCAAATGGCGAACCTTCGGAAGGAGGCTGGTGATAGCGAGTTTGACGAGAACAAAATGCGGGCCAGCGTTGAGAGTACTCTCCAGAGACGACTGGTATATGACTTCCTCAGTGAGCACTCAAATCTTGAGGTTGAATACGTCGACGAGGAGGGTGGATTCGATGAGAATTTGATGAATCAGCTCGCCGAGGAATCCTTGCAACGAGAGAAGGAGCTAGAGAAGCAGGCCGCGGAGGTTGACGCCGCAGCTAGTGAAGAAGGTGAGGCATAGAGAGATGCTTTAGATGCATTCAGCTACTTTGAGTCTACTCTAAAGTGGCTGAAGTGCACGTTGCACTACTGTCGATGACAGACTTAATGTAACCCTGACCACTTATTCTTACTTCTTCTGTTTTTACTTTTACGTGGTCGCAGAGCCCGAACCGGTTGTTGAAGCCGAACCGGAGCCTGAGCCCAAAGATGTTGAAGCACGAGTCGTAGAAGAAACTTCCGTTTCTGCTCCTGCTCCGGTCGCGGAAGAGAAGGATTTTGATTCCATGGACTTGGAGGACAAGGCTTTCAACATATTGGTCGATCTCGGCATGGTAGACAAGACTCCAGATCCGGACAGTCCCGACTATGACCACAGCACAGACGATGAAATTTGTTGAATAACAGGCATGAATAGTTTCGTCATCATTGGTTTTGAAAGGGTGTAACTCATGATCGAACACACTGATAACTATTAACGTCGGGCGGTTATATCTTCATGTTGCGCTATCATTTAGCGTTTAGCTAGAGCCAGGGATTTCTAATCCTTTCCACACTTTCCTACTGCGTATGATTTTTAAAAGATACCACCACACCACACTCGACATAAAAACTGAACGTAGTCCGGCGGTCGCTTGCTGCATTGGACCTGTCTGTCACTATCCTGGAGGCCATTGCAACTGCCGTCCGCCAACGACGTGGATGTGAAGATGGTAGACCGCCTGCGACCCCTGCTCGCCATCATTGATGACAATGCGGAAGCCCTTGGGGCATTCCCTTTTCCCAATCTGACCCGCAACATACAGCATGTGCCCAAGAATATCTTTCTGATCCTCACGGGCGGTGGATAGCTTCACTAATCCATCACGCTTCTTAGGAATGACAAGGATGTGCGTCGGTGCCTGCGGATTGATATCCCGGAAGGCATAGCAGAGCTCGTCGTCATGAACCCTCTTGCTGTCCCACTCACCGGAGAGGATTTTGTCGAACACAGTCGGTGGGCCGGCACCGTCCTTATCGCTGGCTTCGTACTCGGCCGCTGCCTTCTTGGCTGCTTCTACCTCATCTGACATCTTGAGTGCGCTGGGAGTCCTATGGAAGGCTCTGTGCTGCTGCTGGAACTGGAAGAACTTGCTGGCGAGTCCTACTTTGCTACTATTGTTGGAACACCGAGAAATGATGGCGAGCGATTCACAACCACCAAGTCGAGCCACTGTAGCTACAAGCGTTGCCGAATATCGCAATCTACCGATAGAAAGAATAATAACGAGGAGGACAAAGCAGAAGTGGTG
>Ga0115006_10004169_pt1 | contig 10058 bp, 10 predicted proteins | sample ArcOceMetagenome_3_FD_88943 | JGI IMG/M metagenome (GOLD analysis project Ga0115006, IMG submission 88943) | Marine eukaryotic phytoplankton communities from Arctic Ocean - Arctic Ocean- Svalbard ARC20M Metagenome | ecosystem: Environmental > Aquatic > Marine > Oceanic | place: Arctic Ocean...
CCTGTTGAATTTTATACACACAGCCAGCGCAAAGACGGTTACAGCGCAACAGGAGCGACGAAAGGCAATGAATGCACTCACAGTGCAAGGTCGCCTTCGAACTCGAGGAACTTGTGATCCATCTCCTGCATGCACAGTGGGCACTTCATGTAGTCGAAACTGAGCTTCTTCTCGTTCTGTGCACGCCCCTCGTCCACAATTTCCTTCAGACACTCCGCGTGCCAGATGTGACCGCACGCCAGCTGCAAGATCGGGGCAGCGGAGAGGGGCTCCGAGCAGATGAAGCAGCACTCTGTCGCACTCGGGATCTCCATGTCTGGCGCCACCGTCGGCGGGCAGGCCCGGTCAAAGCAAGGCGTGCACAGGTCGTAGTCGCAGATGTCGCAGCGGAAAAGCGGCGTGCCATGAGAAGAGTCCGCCTCGGCCTCCCCTGCATGGTCGGTGAATCCAGAGAGACATCCACCGTCGTGCAAGTCTCCATCGCACGCCCATCCAGTGTTGCGCTCGCTGAATCGCTTGAGCTTGTGCCCCTCTGGGCAGCGGAACGGCACACGCCCAGTGCTCGTGTCTGGGTGGACGTTTCGCTCTCCGCACACTAGACATGGCGGATGCAAGTCCCCGTCTGCATGAAGCCCGCTGCAGGGATGGCCACAGGCAAGGACGACTCTGCAGGAGAGATCTCGCTTTTTCAGGCAGTCCTCGTTCGTGCAGCAGTCCTGCAGTGACTCGGCAGGAGGGTTCTGCGCGAGGTTGTGCTCTGTAAGACCGGTCTGACAGAAGCGGCACTTGCGCTGGTTCTCCGCCAGCTCAAAACCGAGGCAGGTGAAGCCCACGTGATACGGAACCATGTCACACTCGCGGCAGAAGTTCGTGGCGCAGTCTGGGCAGCGGTAGCGGTTGCTGTCGTAATGCGCCTTCTCCACAGCTGTCAATACCCGCATCTCTCCCATCGCGTCCATCACTTTCCGTTCTGACTTCTTCTTTCCTGGAAGTGTTGCAGCGGCAGGTTTGCATCCACGAAACAGCTGTGGCTGGTCTTGGAGTAGACTTGTCGCGTACTCTGTCTGCTGTGCCCCGTGGTCCTCAAGCACCTTGAGGGCCTCCGAAATCTTCTCTGCGAGAGACTCAGGAGAGTCAAGCAAGAGGAGCAGCACAGAATTGTCCAGCTCAAGGAGCATGCCTGTGATCTTGCCAGCGAGCTCAGGCTGCTGGGCCTGGACCAGCGAGTGGAGACGCTCGCCGATCATCTGCTTCTGCTGGTCCTGTGGAACGGCATAAAGGTCAGCCAGCAGCAGCGGAGCCTCCTCATCAGGTCCTTCCTGGGGGATCTTGGGGGCTGTGGTGAAGGTTAGCAGGCACTCGGGGCAGCGGCAGAGCGTCCCCGCCTCTTCTTCCGACTGCTTGAAGTCTGCAAGGCAGGACTCCAACCAGCTGTCGTAATCTACAGGTGTCAGAAGCTCACGCGCTACTTGTGGCGTCAGCCACGATGTGTTCTCGCACGGCTGGTGTGGGCAGGGTGTCCGGCTGGCAGAGATCGATCCTTGCGCAGCAGACATCGCAGCGTCAACCAGACACGGCCGGCAGACCTGGTGCCCACAGCCGTGTAGCTGATGCGCGCCTTTGATGTCAAAGATAGCCTGCCCACACGGCACGCACTTGAATGTTTCGAACAGGACCATTGGCATGAAGGATTGACCCGCCGCCGCACCCACCGCCGCTTCTGCCGCGTCCTCCTCACCCTCATCACCCGCCTGGGAGAGTGAACGCTGCCGTACGAGCAGCTCAACCTCAGGCTCGCAGTGCGCCCCGACTTCTGCTGCCACAAATCTAGGCGCCGGCTGTAGGCTTTTCAACCGGCGTTTGCCGTGTCGAAGGTAGCTGCCTGGTGCGTCCCAGCGTGTATCGAGGTACCCTCCCCCAACCGCTGAGGCAGCCAGCGCATCATAGCCGACAGGCGCGGACTGTCCCCGCCTCAGCATCGTGCCCTCGTCGATTGCGGGGCCGTAGGACTCCTCTGGAAAGCCGCCTTTAGGAGCGGGAGGTGGCTCACCAGGCGGCCACTGCACGGGCTCTCGCATGCCGTCGCAAAACATTTTCCCATCCACGACACAGCGGATCTCGTACTGCGAGTTCCCTCTCGACCAGGGTGGCGAGTGCCACCAGCGCGTGTTCGGTTCGTGCACCGTCTTCCCGCCGAAGTTAGACCAGCGCGCATCTGCATCCTGCCCCGCTTCGAATCTGCGGTGCTGAAACTTGACCGAGCCTTCCTTGGCGTCGCAGGGCAGCAGCACCCACCAGAAGATCTGCTGCTCATTATCGCCGAGGGAGGCGCGCCAGATCGGCCGGAAGCCTGCCTGCTGCAGCAGTGGCTCGTGCCGTGCCAACGGGACCTTCACCCAGCGACCACCTTTCTGCTGCCACTTCTGCCTGCCGTTAGCGCCTCCCCCTGCTCCCTCAGCAGCCCCTGGGGGTGCGGCAGGAGGCACCTGCGGCTCCTCTTCGGCGGGCTTTGGAGTTGGCGGAATATCGTTGCTGAGAATCAACGCGATTGCGGTCTCAACGTTACCGTCCGCAACCTGCACAGCTTTCGTGCACTGGCCGACATCCTCGAATCCCATGGCCATCAGCTGGATCAGTGCCTCCTGCAGCTCCTCGCTCAGCTCCTCCTCCTCCTCCTGTGCAGGAGCGGCGCCGCCACCTGCTGCTGCAGCCTCCTTGCCCTCCTCGTCTGGAGCGCGCGGTCGTGTGGTGAGCTGCAGCACTGACTGGACCTCGGCCGCGGGTTTGGAGCGGAGCTTCCGTGCGGCTAGCTGGAGCACTCCCAGGCGTCCCTGCTGCCGCCCGCCGGCGCCAGCCTCTCCCTCGATGGTCGCGAGCAGCTCGATGCTGAAACTCGCAGTCGCCTGTGCATGGGCTGTCACCAGGCGCCCGCCAGCGGCGAGGCTACGCCCGTCCAGTCCGGACACCACAGCAGAGACCCAGAACGGCTTGCGCCGCTGCTCGACAAACGGGAACGCAGCGTGCCACTCCGGGCGGCAGCTCCGACGCACGGCGGGCGTGTCGTGCGCCTGCCCATCCACGGAGACCGTGACGAAGCACCAGTTGCCGAGCGCGTCGCGCGCCGCGTCGCCCGATGGCAGCGGTGGCGGCGGGAGCATCAGGTCGGCAGCGAACAGACAATCCACCCACACCAACGCCCGGCCGACGAACGACGAGACGGTGCGTCTGAGCGGCGGCAGGTCGGCGCTCGCGATGCGGTCGAGAGCCTCGTCGTCGCCACCGTCCGCGACGCGCTCCGCTTCCCGCTCCGACTGCCGCCGATCGTGGTGGGCGCGCGCCACCGCGAGCTCGACCTGGCCTCGGGCAGCGCGCAGGTAGCTCAGCGCCTCCGCAGCATCGGTCAGCCCCGCCGCCGACATCACCGCCGCGGCGTCGGGCTCCGCATCCGGCGGCTGCCCCTCTTCCAAGGGCTCGGGCTCGGGCTCCATGGCGGCGCGCTCGAACCACCACACTACTCTCCCTCTCTCACTACACCGCACGTCTACCACGCAGCAATGCCTACTGTACCCTCCTCTCGTCACAGCTTGCAAAAGGCCGCTTTGAACATCCAGCACTCGCGCAGGCTCTGGCGTTGAGAGCCCCACAGCAGCAGCAAAAGCGCCCAGGTCCTGACGTCGAGTTTGGCGCTGCCAAATTGCCCCGCGGGTCCGTGAGGCTTCAGAATCACATTGTTCCAGGCTCTCGGACACAATTCGGCCTTTTATACGACCAGCGCTCGCTGCCCTACATGTCTGGCCTACATTGACCCAACGGTGGATCTAACGCCATGCGCGGGATCACAGAATACGTCGCTGCAGTGGGCGTTCTACACCGGGCAGCACTTTCCGATCGTGGATGGTGAGGATGAGCTGGGGGCGGAGGCTGGTACTGGCGGCTGGGAGGGCTTCAAGGCAGCGATCGTGCAGCTGGCCTGGTGATCAATTTGCGCTGAAGCGGCGGGGCTCGCTAGCGACGGCTCTAGGGAGCCACACACTACAACTACACACAAGGACCAGATGAGAAGGGAGAGCTACAGGAGGGGTCTCTCTCTCTCTCGGATGTGTGTCGCGGGGTGAGCAAGAAAAATAATGAAACCAATGAAACCAACCATTTTTAATTATCCAATCTTACAAATCATCTTACTACAATTACGAATTTCTCATTCTCTCTTCTATGATTTTAATGATTTGATTGGTTTGGTTGGTACAAATATATGCATCAAGGATATACAATGCCACCGAAACCAGGGGCGGTGCAGTTCCTAGGTGCAAGCGTTTCGGCCGGTTTCAGAAACCAGAAAATTGGTTTCAGAAACCGGTCGAACCAGAAAATTGGTTAGGGGGGGCATTCGCTTGCTACCTTTTAATCAAAGAAACAATTGGGCCGCCCCCGCGCAACGATCCACATCGCAACCATATGGCCTACGCCCGTTCGGTGTGGGACTGCAGTCTAGCGCCCCTTTTCGTCGGAAGCCGAAAGGGCGCGGGCGGAGCTGCAGCCAGTCAACAATTCAGATTGGCGCTCGCTCTCAATTGTGCTCTCGACGAAAAGGGGCGCTGCGCGCGGCCGTCATGTGTCAGAAAAATCGGCAGAAACCATTTTCGTGAACATGTTCTGAAAAATTCACTGGATTCAATCACTGGAATGGGCTTCCTCTCCTCTTTCATAGGACCGTACTATTCCCATATAGATTCATCCATGCCTCCGCCTCTTCTCTTCGGTTGCGACGCTAGACTCCCTGCGCTGCCACGACTACATGTAAGATCCATACCAGGTAGATCCATAGGTCCATCCAGACCTCATTCCACCGAACGGCCGTGTGCGTCGGCCGTTTTGCGGCTATTTGGCTGCAATCTGAACAGGGCGCTGGTTTTGGATGTCCCCCGGGCCCTGTGGCCTCCGCACCCCCCTTGGGCTGATGGGCACAGCCACGATGGCCAGTCGTACTTCGTATAGACCGACGGCAGCCCCACCACTGAGTTCACATCCCGCTGCCGCGGTGAGCTAGGGACCACTGCTAGCCTAGGTCTCTACGCCTAGAGGGGCTTCGCAAGGTAGGTGGGTCTGCGTGAGTTTATGCGGTCCCGAACACCACCTTTCATTCAACCATCGAAACCGGAGCTTGATGAATGGAAAACAGAGCTCGAATTGAACAAAATGATAATCATTTTCTAACCGAATTTGCTCAGCTCCAAAAGTGCCAAAAGGGGCCCGATTTCGCTCCTTGGCTCAGCGTCGCGGCTGGCAGCGCGGGCAGAGTCTGCGGACCGCTGCTGCTGCTGGCCGGCCTGGCTGCCACTAACTAGCTTTTGGAGACTGAAGACTACGGCAATTGGCCCCTCACCGGCCAGCGGGATGTGAACCGCTGGACCTGCGGCTACCTCTGCGCCGCTACCAGCAGGCGCCCCGTTCATGGCCATCGGCGTGCTGTGCGTCGCGGAGAAGCCGTCCCTGGCGGCCTCCATCGCGCAGCACCTGAGCCACGGCAGCTGCAGCACGCGCCGCAGCCACCAGGACGTGCACGAGTTCAACTCAACCTTCCTCGGCCAGCCCGCCGCGATCAAGGTCACCTCCGTCATCGGTCACGTGTACAATACCGATTTCGATGGCCAGTATCAAGACTGGTGCGCACAGATCGACCGCCCGCGCTGCTGGCACTGCGCCCGCGCTGCCGCCACATGAACCCCTAGCCATGCTGCCCCTGAGCCTGCGCTGCCGCTGGCCTGCAGTGCTCACGCGAGCTGCTGCCGCTGCGTCTGTCGCGCAGGGACCTGGACCCAACGCTGCTGTTCGACGCCCCGACTGTGCGGAAGGAGTCCAACCCCCGGGCGCAGATCTGCCAGCACCTGCAGAGCGAGGCGCGGAGCTGCCACTACATCGTCCTCTGGCTCGACTGCGACCGCGAGGGCGAGAACATCTGCTTCGAGGTCCTGGACAACACCGAGCGCTTCCTGATCCGTGCGAAAGGCCAGCAGGTCTACCGGGCGCACTTCTCCGCAAGTCATTTCATTGCATTTGTGGGAGTTTTGCAATCGAAAATGTAGAATCTTCCCCTGATTTCTGTTGAAAAACTCCACAAACAACAAAGAAACATGACAGGCTGTCACCTCCGAGGCCATCAACAAGGCGTTCCTGCCTGCAAATCTCGGGAAGCCAAACCCGCACGAGGCTGCCGCGGTCGACGCGCGGCAGGAGCTGGACCTCAAGGTGGGGGTCGCGTTCACCCGGTTCCAGACCCGCTACTTCCAGGGCCGGTACGCCAAGTTCAACGCGAAGGTGGTGTCCTACGGGCCTTGCCAGACGCCGACGCTGGGGTTCTGCGTGATGCGGCACCTGGAGATTCTGTCGTTCAAGCCGCAGCCGTTCTGGCGGCTGGAGGCGACCGTCCGGCACAAGGACTCGACCCCAGTCCACCCGCTGCTGCTGGGTGTGCAGTGGGCGCGCGGGCGCGTGTTCGACCAGCAGGTGGCGGAGGTGCTGGGTGCCGAGGTCCGGGAGGGGCAGGCCAAGCTGGTAGTCGTGTCGATCAAGAGGAAAGAGGAGCGGAAAGTGCGGCCGATGGGCCTCAACACTGTCGAAATGCTCAAGATGGCTTCTCGCGGGCTCGGGATGGGCCCGAAGCACGCGATGGATACGGCCGAGCGGCTATATACGAGCGGATTCATTAGCTACCCGAGGACCGAGTCCAGCGGCTACCCTCCCGGCTCGGATCTTCACTCGCCGCTCCGGTCGCAGGCCGACCACCCTCACTGGGGAGAGTTCGTGACAAAACTGCTCGCCAACGGCCCGAATAAACCGCGGCACGGCGTGGACGCCGGAGATCACCCCCCGATCACGCCGATGCGGTCCGTCATTTGATTGCATTGTCTGTCCATTTTATGGAGTCTGTCAATAATCGAAATGTAGAACTTACCCCTTTTTCCGAGTCAAAAAAAACCCTCCGTAAATCAATGCAAATGACAGGTCCGCAACGGAGGGGAGCGTCGGCGGGGGGGACGCCTGGCGGCTGTACAACGCCATCACTCGTAACTTTATCGGCTCGCTCTCGCCAGACGCGAAGTTTGAGTCTCTGAAGGTCGAGTTCCGTGGCTGTGATGGGAATGGAACCGCAGGCTCGCTGCAAGGATACGAGGGCGAGCTGTTTACTGCGTCGGGCAAGCGTGTGATTGACGCGGGGTTTACCGAGATCATGGAGCATTTGCAGATCACGGAGGAGACACTGCCGGAGTTTCGAGAGGGGGAGGAGGTGTCGCTGGTGTGCTGCAACGTGGTGGGTGGGAAGACCTCGCCGCCGGGGTACCTAACAGAGGCGGAGCTCATTGGTGTGATGGAAAAGGAGGGGATTGGCACGGATGCCTCTATCGCGACGCACATCGAAAACATCGGTAAGCGCCGGTACGTGGAGGTTGGCAGCGGGCGCACAATGATCCCGACCGAGCTCGGGATTGTGTTGGTGCAAGGCTATCGTGTGATCGATCCGGACCTGGTGGAGCCGACGGTAAGGAGGTTTGTCGAAGGTCAGCTGAATCTCATCGCGGAGGGGAAGCGGGATATCGGGACGGTCGTGAGCCACGTGCTTGCGCAGTTCCTGGCGAAGTTCAAGTACTTCGTGGCGCACGTTGGTGGGATGGAGGAGCTGTTTGAGGCGTCTATGGGCCAAGGAGCGGCCGGGCCGACGCAACGCGCGCTGGTCAAGTGCGGGAAGACTGGGCTGTACCTGCAGCTGCAACCGAAGGCGCGACCGCCGCGGCTTTACAACCGACGGACGGAGGAGGTTTACAGGATGCCGTTGGGTGGCAGCCTGAAGGCATACACCGGCAAGACCTGCCCGCTCGATGGCTTCGAGCTCTGCCTTTACACCACCGGAGGGCGGACCTACCCGCTCTGTCCGAACTGCTACAACTACCCGCCGGTGAGCATCGGCGGGGTGCTTGGTGCTCCCACAGCGCAGGACCCAACGGCAATGGCGGCCGGAGATGAAAGCGGCGAGAGATGGGAGCAGCTCGATCCGGAGTTGCTCAACGCGGGGAAGGAGGATATGATGGCGGAGCTCCAACGTGCTGCGGACGACGAGGGTGTGGAAGAGCCCGACTTCGATCAGACTCAGAACGGGGGGGAGGAGAAAGAGACGATCGGTACGACTTTCGTCGCTGTTTTGTGGCTGTTTCGTCGCTCATTTGTCGCTCGTGTTGTGACACAGGTTCGATGATTGCGCTCTGCCAGAGGTGCCCGATGAGCGAGCTGCACCCGGCGATTGCGCCGCTGGTGGTGCGTTTCCCTCTCGCAGTTATCACATTGTTCTCTTGTTTGCTCTTGTTTGCTCTCACCTCTCTCACTGTTCTCATTTCTCTCTCATCTCTCTCTCGTTTTGGACAGGTGTGCGCCTGCCCCGATACCGCGGAGACGGGCGGCGCCCTGATGTTAGACCCGACTGGTGGGCCACACTGGAAGCTTATCTCAACGCAGTGCAGCTACATCATCAAGCTACCGGCGGGGGCGCACCGAGTGCGAGTGCTCCCGGCGACAGATGACTACGGGCAGCGGTTGTTGGAGGTGGATTTTCACAAGAATCAGAGCCCCATGGGACCGGAGGAGACCAAGTACTGCTCCGGGGAAGATGCATCTGTCATCCAAATCCTTCCATTTGCCCCTGTTTTGGGTCGGCTTGTACGCTCCGGTCTATGTATGACGTACATCTTCCTCGGGATAGCCATCAGCGAGTGGTCGCCCTGTCTTTGGGTCTATTTATGACGTGTTCTTCCCGGGAGCAGGTACGTTGGTGTGCTTGGAGAGGGCTTGCTGGACCTGGAGGCAGGGCTGCTGGTGCAGGAATATGGGAAGGGCGGTCCGAGGAGAGGAGGAGGGGGCAATCGAGGGAGAGGGAGGGGGCGGGGGAGAGGTGGGGGTAGAGCTGGAGGGAGGGGTGGGAGGGGCGGGGGTGGGCGTGGCAGGTAGAGTAGAGTAGTCTACGGTACGGTAATAGGCTGTGGCAATAGGTCAGGTAGTAGCTGCGTTCCAATGCAATAATTATGCAATGGATAGCCACAACTGTTGCCACAATTATTGGCATCGCATATGCATTGAGTTGTCGTCAGATCTCATTTGCTCTCACTTGGGGCCGTCTCTGTAAGGCCCGTAATAGAACAGCACGAACAGAGCGAGGGAAACCAAGCCACAGAGTACAGTCTGACATCGGGCCTTTACGTACTCCACCTGTTCATTTGCAACAATCAATCGAAATGCATTGCAGAAACGCAGAATTTGAAATGTTGAAAAGTAGTACCCGAAGACTACCCCGGCACGGCTTACAACAGCTGAAGGCACAAGCAATCGGTCGGAACTGCCCAGTAGTCGCAAGAAAAAAGGCACAGAGCTCACAAGCAAACCGTGCAGAATAGGCACACACAAATCGGCTGGTCTCTTGATTTGGCTCGAGGGAATTGTGTATGTACTCACGCTGCACCCTCGCACTCGTACGTGTGTTCTACGCACATCCACTTATTACATCGCTGGCACATTCTCGTACCATCACGGAGGCAGGCCTGCCACGTCCCCTCGGTCTGGCAGACCCTCCGAGGCCCGGGCGTGGCCGCGGCGAAGTATGGCCTCGAGCCAGCAGCAGCGCCAGCAGCAGCGCCGGCGCCAGCAGCAGCGCCAGCAGCAGCGCCGGCGCCTGTACGGTACGCGCACGCGCCACCAGAAACGGCGGCGGCAGCGGCCGATGCTGCCGAGGGCAAATGAGGGACGGGCTACTAGAGGGCCGAGCCCGAGCAACTGCCAAGCCACCGCCCCCCGGCCGCGCTGCAAAAAAGAAACTTTTTTCTTTTGCGCCCGACAAAGTTTTGAACCCGCGTCCATCGCGTCTCGACTGCCGCGCTTTTGCCTCAGGCTATTGGCGAATTCCAAAGGAGGCCGCGGCCGCAAATTTTGAGTTGAAGATCATGGGAAACATTGGCAATGACATTGACATTGGTCGGTCGGTGGGCGAGGTCGGAAAAAAGCAATCGACCGGCTCGACG
>Ga0115006_10004170_pt1 | contig 10057 bp, 7 predicted proteins | sample ArcOceMetagenome_3_FD_88943 | JGI IMG/M metagenome (GOLD analysis project Ga0115006, IMG submission 88943) | Marine eukaryotic phytoplankton communities from Arctic Ocean - Arctic Ocean- Svalbard ARC20M Metagenome | ecosystem: Environmental > Aquatic > Marine > Oceanic | place: Arctic Ocean...
GCCTGGCTGGCAGGCACATTTGCACCGCCGGTGATGAGTGTCCAGCCCATGTCGGTGAACTGTCGTGCACCTGGCTGCCGCGCAGCAGCACATTGTCCACGCCGAGGGCTGGCGACGAAAGCATCGTCGTCATCACGGGTGTCGCCAAGACCAGCACGTGCAGCAGCTTCCTCGCCGCTGCTGTTTTCGCCTGCACCTAGTCCACCGCACCGGTCTGCACTGTCGTCGTCGTCGTCGTCATCATCGTCGTCGTCCTCTCCAGGCAGAGCGGGCATCTTGGTGTCCTCCTCCTCCTCCTCCTCCTCCTCATCATCAACGTCGGCCTGGGACCTCAGCATGATGGCCCTGGCGCACTTCTTGGCGAGCCTCAAGTCGTCAGGTATGTTGGGGTCGCCGGTGGGAGCATGCCTGGCGTTCCTCACCAACGCGTTGTACTGGCGCTTGATGGCGGCTTCCTCTCGGCCAGGGTAGTCGAGCTGGTGGGATATGACGACCTTTTCCCACTCATCCCCGTGAATGGGGACATATATTTCGATGAGACCGAGGAGGTGGCATCTCTCCTCAATGGTCCACTTCTTTCCGGTTGGCATGGTGAGTTGCTTTGTTTGTTTGTGCTTGTAATATGCTTGCTTGTAATAATAATAATGTGGTGAAACTTCCTCGAAAAGGATGGAAGTTTTGAAACTTCCTCGAAAAGAATGGAAGTTTTGACGAAAATTCTGACGCATGCACAGCCGCCACCTCAGCCAGAGAATATAATTGTAAATATGTAACTGCATATTTATGATTTGATTTGTCTGCTAGTATTTATTATAGTTGTAGAATCAAGCTGCTACAGTGCCGCTGATGCAATTTGCTTTATTCCGGTGGGGCGACGTGGCGGGGGCGCCAGTGCAAGCTTGCAGCATGAAGGGGCTGGCTCGTATCGAAATGTATTATATACAGACATGAAAAAACATAAATGATCAGATATGGGTCAAGTCGTATGGGGGAGGGGGTCCGACCCCTCTCCCAAAATCCGTTTGGGTTTTTATCTTTAACCTACGGACGTGAAAAAGAAGATAAACCCAAAATATGGGATTTTGGGTTTTGGGACTCTCTGTTTGGGTTTCGGGAAGGCTCCAATATGCGGCAGCCAGAGGAACGGGCGACGGCCAGACATGAGTATCTTTGGCATTGGCAGCAGCGACGGAAGAAGAACCATCAATCAGCCATCGCCAGCAGGCGTTACTAGCTAGGAGTAGTTCAGCAGTTCTTCTTCTTCCAGAAGCAGCAATTACCGTCCATCAGCCATCAGCCATCAGCCACCAGCCAGTTCAGTTCTTCTTCTTCTTCTTCTAGAAGCAGCAATTACCGTCCATCAGCCATCAGTCAGTTCAGTTCTTCTTCTTCCAGAAGCAGCAATTACCGCCTTTCGATTTGCGACAACCAAATCAATTATGCCAAGATACAGCATGTCATCACTTTTTTTGCTCCTGAGCGCGGCGGCAAGCCTCAAGTCTTCGGTTATTGCATTTTCACCGCTCCCCTCCAATCTTCCGACTTCTTCGGCGGCATCGGCACTCTACGGCACCAAGGTGGGGGTCTTCTTCGGGACCTCTACGGGTTCGACCGAAGAGGTGGCATATCTCATCTCGGAAGAATTTGGTCCCGACATTGCGAGCGAACCAATTGAGATTGATGGTGTTGCCGACAGTGTTGCGTCCGAGTTTGCGAAGTATGACGCTTTGGTGGTGGGGACGCCAACGTGGAATACGGGGGCCGATTCAGGCAAGTTGATTTCGATTGTAGGTTTGTTGGATTGAATTGCGATGATTAATTTAATTTATCTCACCTATCTTCTCTTCTTATCACTGATCGCAGAAAGGAGCGGCACTGGATGGGATGAAATCTACTATTCAACCATGGAGGAACTTAACATTGCTGGGAAAAAGGTGAGTTTATTTGCCGAGGCTTTGGAACTAGGAATTACACGGTCGGTCGAATAACTACTAACAATATCATTTCTTTGTTGTCTTCTCCATATATATTGAAGGTGGCTGTGTTTGGACTGGGAGACTCTGTCTCGTATGGAGAAAACTATGCGGATGCAGCTGGAGAGTTGCACGACGTCTTTGAGAATCTTGGCTGTCAAATGTTGGGATACACCAGCCAAGAGGGATATCTCCACGAAGCCTCCAAGTCGATCCGAGGCGATAAGTTTTGTGGCCTCTTGTGTGATCAAGTGAATCAAGAGGAGCTCAGTGGACCACGGGTCGAGAATTGGGTAAACCAGCTGATTGGAGAAGGTATTCTGGAGGGCGGGGGGGCTGGTGGTGCTGCCTCGTCGGATTCGGCCCCTGTTGTCGTTGATGTTACGGCCGAATTGGAGGAGAACTCGATTCTGATGGAGGAATCTATTGCGGCGCACAGTTCTTCTGGCGATGCTTTTGAGCCCCACTACAATCCTCGATCTGGCGTGACCATGTGGACAAGCCGCGATGGAAAGACCTGTTATTATACGAAGGAAGCGGCCAAGATGTCCATGTCACCTTAGATAGATGAATATATGTGTGTCGGTACGGAGTGCATCGCTTACCATTATACATGTAAGGCGAAGATTCACCTCCCCTAAATTAATTAGACTGCCACCATTTCCATCTGCTCTTCATCTTCGTCGTCGCCGACTTCATAGTAATCATCGTTGTTTAGTTCCTGTAAGCCGGCCGGAACGTATCCAGAGGAAGCACCGTATCCAACGATGTCATCTGATCCACCTTCATCCCAGTCGCCGTACTCTTCAGACGCGGGCGGATGCACATTCGTAGCACGAGGCTGAGTACCACCAATCAGAGGAAGTTCATTTATTCCGCCGATTCGCATCGCAGCGGCCCTACCATGTGCGATCTCTTCCAGTGCCTCCTTGCTCCAATTCAATGTCGTTACCTCCTTATTACAGGCGTGCAAAAGAGATGACAAGGTGGAATCTGTCGCGATGCTGACCATATAAGCATAGGCATTCAATGCACTCCACTTCGATGGAAGTGTCGTTGGCGTGAGTGCAACCCCAGCGACTGGAGGAATTCTTTCCCTCTGCTTGCTACACAAATTCAGTACGTAACTGCACAGAAAAATGGCTTCGTCTGTGAAGTGAAGCGCCCGGAGGCAGTCAGCACGCCCGAGAATCATCAACGCTTCGACCGGTGGGCAGTCCAAGTCATTTTGCGGCAAGGCTTTCTTGAACAAAGCATCATTCTTCCCCAGCTTGGGCCCATTCGAAGCAAACATTACCGCCTGCTGAAGACACTGGAATGGATTGTAGCAAGTTGCTTGGCTGGCGACATTTAACAAGGCCGATGCAACTAACAAGCTGGATTTCTGCATAGATGTAAGAGTTGTTGATTTGTAAAGAACCTTGAGTGCCTCATCTAAATGGCCCATTGCTCCCTTTGCAGCTGCTGATTCTTTCGCTTCTTCGTCGACCACCGATTCCTTGAACCATTCGATGAGTAGGGCAGAAGAAGATAGTCGAATGGCGCTCTGCAATGCGTCTCCGCGATCTAGTGGTGATTTTGCCACCTTGATTCTCGGGGGCTGAGATGGTTTTCGACGCCGCCGAGATTCATCGACCGCAAGTTTCTTCTCCGCCGTCACCGGCAGCCCTTCAAAGGTTGAGCGAGTATCGACGAATCGATTCCATTCTCTCCTCTCCGCTTCAGTGACGGTGCATGTACCAATGCTTGAGTTCCACAGCCTCTTGTCTGTGCAGAATTGAGCCTGGTAGTTCGATGTGGGTAAGTAAATAAGTGGTAATCGGTGGAAATTCGGTGAGTCAATTTTGATAAGGGCGCGGGAGGGAAAAAGGAAAGACACACGATACTGTAGAATAGGCAGCAATAATTCAGCACACTCACAATGGGGAGAACAATGCTGAGGATTGTTTGGACCACGGTTTGCTTCTTCAAGGCGTCCCCCGGGTCGGGCATTTTGGCCATTGTAAGGTATGACCGAGAAAGTAGAAGGAGTAGAGTCATTCCGGCCTCTTCCCCTCCTTGTGATAATACCTCGCGACCACCCTGCCGCTGCAATATTTCGGTTGCACGAGAATACCAGTTCGTCTCCTTGATCGTTTGGAACGCAGTACTGAATTCGGCCCAAATTGCATTGTCGACGAGACCTTCTTCTTGCAGCGTTTGTAGTTGCGAAGCCAGCTCTATTTCAACTTTCTCGGGCAAGATACCGCACACCCAGGCACGCATTGTCTCGTCGGAGCTGAGACTTATGCCAAAGAAGTTACCAGTAGAATCCCTTGCCGTATTCATCATGACTTCAAGTGAAAACTCTCCATCACTTGTCCAGGCCAAATTGGACGAAGGAACTGCATATCCGACGCAAAGATTGAACACCCTGCGCGATAGATTCCTTTGGGCTTCCGACTGCCAATTTGAAGGAAGAGGAAGCGTTGAAAAGGTGGCCAAGCTTGCCATATTTGTCTCTTTTGGAGTGGGCGTATCCACTGAAATACACAAAAGTACCGACAGGATGTGCCTCAGCTTGGTGAGGACTGGGTCCATCAATTCTAGGGAATTGTCAGGCGAGGGAGTAATAGAGAGCATCGCATCAAGATGTGCCTCTTTCGCCTTCACCAAGGTCAAAAAGACCTCACTGAGAATCCTCAAAACCTGCCGAACGACCGAAAAGAGAAAAAAACATTGAGTGTAGGAAGGTCGATACTTGATACTCACATATCGAGATTCAGATTCAGGAATGCAACAAATACTACAAGCAGGACTCTACACTCACCTCAGCATCAGATTGTAAAATTGAATTAAGGCCCCGCACCTGTCCGTCCCAAAGAAAGCCTTCATAACGAATTACAAAATCAAGAAGCGACATCGAGTTCTTACCCCCATCCTCAACATTTGCATTTGTAAGAACCTCGAGAGACTCCTTTCTTGCTCGAATCATCAAAAGCTTCAACAAAGAAAGGAAAATCTCTCTCATTTGCGTCTTTTCTTGACCACTGGGATCGTAGTCACTTGAACCGAACTCCGCCCCTTCAAGGAGACCTTCCCTTTCTAGCTTTTCCACGTGTTCTTGAAATAATGGGATCAGATTTAGACAATTCTTTGCCTTGCCGTCGCCCATTCTTTGGACGAGGCTGGCTATCAGAGCAAAGAATGAAGTTTCGGTAGTGGCCCCAACGAACGGAATACAAAAAGACGACCAATCACTCGAAGATTCTGTTTCCAACTGCATGGTCATTTCGGCATCATCTTTGAGGCGAGTGACAGCAGCTAAAGCTCGTTGCGCAGCGTAATTCTTTCCACCTTCGACCAGCAAGCTGACTCCAACAAGGACTTGCAATTCGTCCGGCAACACGCCATTCCGCATTCCTTCGATGGCACCTGCCTTGGACGGACTGTCAAGATCTTCATCGTCCGAAAAATAGTCAACCATCGAATCTTCCGAGTCACTCGCACCATCTTCATCGACGTGGTCGTATGCCCAATGCATATCGAAGGGATTTTGGGTCTGGAACAACGGATTGCTGCCCGCCGGAACAGTTGGCTTTCTTTCTCGACGTTCAACGCGCTCCTTTAAGTAGGAAGAGACGGCCTCCCCGACAAGGGATGATCCCTGAAACAGCTGGAGGTCGATACATTGTTTCATTAGTAGAGTAGCAATATTGCAGACAGTTGCGCAAGATGCAGACATAGGGAGCGGTTCTCGAAAAGTGCCCGAGTCGTCGCCGACACGTCGATCAGTGGATTGCGCGACTTGGATACTGTTCTTCGCCTGCTGGCTTTGATAATGTGCTCCGACCAGAGCGACTAAAGTTGAACGCTGTTTCTTCACGAGGTCGCTTCGCGATGCCTCTCTTTCTCGACCTTCTTTGGAGTTGGCAAAAAAATTCAAGCGTTTAGTCTCTTCATCAAACGCAAGTAAGTCCGCCTTGTTTGACGAAATGAGTGCTTCACGCTTCTTCTCGAACAATTGCTCGTGAGGAGATGACTCGGTCGCTGCTGCCTCTCCGTTATCCGCCATCTTGGCTGCTGCCATTTTGCTCGACATTGAATCGCCGGCTGTAAGACTCGTAGATGTGGCGTCAGCCTCGAAATTATTCTCATCCCCATCTCCTGCGCGATCGACACCACCGGTCTTAGCGACAGCTGCCCCTTTCTGCTCCTTTTGTTGATCGGACTCATATGCGTCACCAACCTTCCATCGATCGCTAACAAAGGAGCCACCGAATCTACCGCTGTCTTCGTTTTGGCCATCAATAGAGGGTCTCAAGTTCGCCGAGCGTAGGCGAAGCCAATCAACGAGTTTGGAACATGCGTCAGAGCCCGCCGCCGCCTCTAACGCCATGCGCAATGCCTGCAGACGGCGCTCTTTCCAATCAAAAGTCGCTGAATACTTCCTCAACCACCGTCTGAACATGTAATTGCTATTCGATTGGATGCCTCTATTCCATTGCTTGCAACCAAAACCAATACGGAGCATCAAGTCCGCGTACAGAAGCCAAACGCCATAACTCTTTTCCATATCGGACCTTGCGCCGCCGGAGATCCTGGCCGCTGCCTGTGACTGATTCTTGCAATCAGTGAGAATGGTCAAGGCCTCTGACAAGTTCCCGAGCTCCATTTGCACCGCTGCAAGCTTGGACGGGATGGACATCCCCGGCGGCTGAAGATTATCCGCTGTTTGGAAGTCATTCTTGGCCTCGGTCGTCCACTTCTTCCTTTCCGATGCATAGTCATCGATTGCGTCCATCTCGGAACAGTTACCAGCGCTAAGAAGTCCGCTGTACATATCTGCAATGCCGAGAGCTGCATCGCCTGCTCGGGCCCAGAGCGTAAAGTCCTTCTTGCACATGACGGCTGCGATGTGATACGACCCATAGGCCTTCTTGGCGATTTCGAGCCTGGAGTGGATGGCCTTGTTTTTCTGCCCATCACCATTGGTACTCCTGTTCTCAGCTGACGCTGCGTGTTGATTCTCCTCGACGCCTTCATCATCGCTACCATCCGCATCGACATCTGCGGTGTCCTTTTCCCTCAACATATTCTCGTAAACAAGACCGAGAGTCGAATAAACCTGCGGCGCCAAAGGAGCCGCCTCCGCCACCTCCGCCAGCTTGGCGATCGCCTCTCTGTGCTCGCCCCGAGCGTGCGCCCCAAGGGCCTGTCCCTGCCGCTCCACGAGCTTGTGCGACTTGAAGTTCTTCAGCCGGTACATGGTTCGAGATATCTTGGCACTTCCCGTCCGGACGGCCTCTCGGGCTTCCTCGAGGACGTCCTCCTTTCGTCCTCCACGAGCCCGTTTGGCCTTGGACGGGGTGGCGCTGGGAGGAGAGCGCTGATTGGTCGATGGGGGGACAGGTGATGGAGAGCGAGACCCGCCAGAGAGGGACTCGTTCATATCGGCCACCCATTCCTCCTCACCCTCTCCATCACTTTCGGGGCCAGAAGCGTCCACCTTCGCGCCAGCAGGGGCAGCAGCAACACCTGCCGCCGCCGGCTTTGCCGCGCCATCGTCGTCGTCGGCGTCGGCATCGCCACCCCCAAAAATCATGCTGCCACCAATCACCTCGTCTCCAAACGCAACCCTGGCCCCCCTCAACCTCTTGGGCCGGATGACGTCGGCCTGGATGGCCCGCTCCTCCCGGTCCCGCCGGTCCAGCACCTTGCGCTTCTGCGTCCGCACCAGTGACTGCTTCCGGGGCAGCTTGCGCTTGTTCTGCCCGCGCTCGTTCGTCCCGTACCCCACCAGCTCCATCTCCGCATCGAGCGTATCGAATTCCGTCCGGAGACGCTCCTTGCGTTTGCTGGCGGCATTGCTCGACGAGGCGGCCGCGGATGAGGCGGCCGGATCGGTTGGCGCCTGCGGGAGCTGCTCATCGGTTGCCTTTGCCTTGCGCCCTCGTCTTGTGCCGGAGGCGGTGGCGGCGGCGCCTCCGCCGGAATCATCAGCACTGGGCGCCTTCTTACGGCGACCCCCTGGCATGATAGGACTCTCTGCTTTGCTGAGTGAGCTCACGCACTTACACTAACGGAGCACGAAGCAGTCAGCCGGCCCGGTTTGTACATGCTGTACGAGTATGTGAGGCACGCATGATGATGGTGCGATGCGCGCGATGCCGATGCGATGGCGATCGCGATAGCGATGCGATGCGCATGATCGTGGGGTGTCTTTCTTTTTGACGGCCTTCGATACTTTTTGCCAAATAAATGTTCGGCCGAGAGCAGTTCCGAGAGCCGAGAGCCGATCCATTTATTTATTTGATGATACCATGCTCCCCCGCTCCACATGCATCGCCGTCCTCCTTGCGCTCGCCTTGGTCATCGATCGGTCGGAATCATTCACATCGTCGTTCCTCCCGCCCACTTCACGCACAGCCCAAAGATACGCCTCCTCCACATCGCTCCAAATGGCAATCGAGAAGCTGGATCCTTCTGAGACCGCCCTGGTACTTATCGAGTACCAGAACGAGTTTACCACCGAGGGCGGTGCCCTCTACGAGGCCGTCAAGCCATGCCTGGACAAGTATGGCACCATTGCTAACAGCAAGAAGACGATGGACGCGGCCAGAATGGCCGGCTGCACCATTATTCATGTCCCCATCGCCTTCGAGGACGGCCACAAGGAGATTTCCGGAGACTTTGGCATCCTCCAGGCCATCAAGGAGGGCAAAACTTTCAAGGCCAACGAGTGGGGATCGGCCATCTGCGACACCATGAAGCCCGGCCCCACCGATCTTATCTGCAAGGGCAAGTCCGGCCTCTGCGGATTCCACTCGACCAACTTGGACTTTTTGTTGCGTCAAAATGGGATCAAGAACGTCGTCCTCGGTGGTTTCCTCACCAACTGCTGCGTCGAGAGTACCATGCGAACTGCCTACGAGCATGGATATAAGGTCTACACTCTCAAGGATTGCTGCGCCGCTACCTCTGTAGAGGGTCAGGAAGCCGCCTTTGAACATACTTTTGGAATGTTCTCGATCGCCACCACGAGCGACGAGATCATCGGCGCTGTCCAGGGTTCCCCCGTCAGTGCCTGAGAAGGAACGGAAAAAAGGACTGGATTTCTACCATACCACTTCAAATCCTAATGCCTAAGAGCGACCGATTACAATTCTTACGTATCTAAAGAATATCTATAATTAGTTTTTCGTCAATACAAACACATTCTGGAAACATTTATATAAAGCAACTTGCGCGAATAGTCAAACACGCAATAACATCCAACCTGGCATCATTACATACATTTTCTAGCCTCTTCTCTCGTTCTTCTCCCCTACTTCTTCCAAAAGCCAAAACCTGATGATCGAGTCTCTTCTTCCTCTTGTAAAGTTTCATCACCATCATTACTCTCATGACTCTCCTCCACAATGGGTTGGCAGAAGGTCGCATCGCTCGCCTTAATAAATTCGACTTGTCCTGGCGTTCCATTCTGGCATCGGATGCACGTGGCCGATGTACATTCATGCACGTCCAGCGAGGAGTGCTTGCTGCCCAAATCCTTCGAGTTGGCTCGAATAAAACTGGAATCTCTGTTCATATTGAAGGCGCTATTGGCCCTGCATAGCTCACAAGAAGGTGAAAGGTACCTTCGTCCGTCTTTTGTGTAATGGAACTGGCCGAGATGGAAGCTACCTGGCTCAGCGTCGTAGTTCTGGTACAGAGCATTCTCGTCAAGTTCGCCTTCCCCCTCGAAAGAATTCATCTCGTCCAGATCTCTTTCTTTGCCCTCTTCTAGTTGTCGTGTTCTTCTTCTGTGAAGAAGCAACGCAAGCAGAGCGATGAAAGCGGCGGCAAGCGACGCTCCAATAATGACACCCATTTGGCTATCTTCGTCGTCGTCGTCGTCGTCGTCCCCCGGACCGACGATGCTTTCCTGAATCTGCTCAACGACCGGGGTACCATCGAATGGCGGTCCAAGCGCTGCAGTCACATCCTCGAGCGAATCGCCAAGATATGCAACCTTTTCAACATCTTCAATCGAGCCTGCAAGCTCACCGCTCGTCATCGAGCCCTCTACCGACGCAAGAACATCATCCTTGACCACCTCTTCA
>Ga0115006_10004173_pt1 | contig 10055 bp, 7 predicted proteins | sample ArcOceMetagenome_3_FD_88943 | JGI IMG/M metagenome (GOLD analysis project Ga0115006, IMG submission 88943) | Marine eukaryotic phytoplankton communities from Arctic Ocean - Arctic Ocean- Svalbard ARC20M Metagenome | ecosystem: Environmental > Aquatic > Marine > Oceanic | place: Arctic Ocean...
ACATTCGAACACGAAGGGCCACGAAGCGAGTAGTACGGACTAAACAAGGGCCAAGGGCCACGAGGCGTTACTCTCTGGTTGGTTTGAGACCGCCAGCCTGAGCTCCGCTTCTGAAAGTTAGCATATCTTTTGGTTTCTTCCTCGCAAGAACGATGGCGCTTCGGTAGCTCATTCTTGATCTTCACACCATCACACCATCGTCATGTCCAGCACGACGGGCATCCTCTCCCTGAGCGTCCACGAGGCGTTCGATCTGACCTTTGAGGGGTGCGAGATCGCCCTCCACCCGTCACTGTTTGCTGTCAGCGCCGCCGCCGCCGCCGCCGCTGCTGCTTCAGCCACTGCTCCCAATTCGGCATCCGCTTCCGTCGATGGCGATTCGTCGGCCCTGCTCAGCACGCCCGTGTCGCTCACCAAGAGCAAAGCGGCGGTGGCGGCGGCAGCATCGCAAAAGGGAAAGCGTACCAAGCAGTCCAAGATGGGGTTGGATGTGGGAGACATGATTGAGATACGGGTATGGACGCCGAAGCCGCAGCAATCTTCGTCGGGTGGGAGTCCTGGCAGCACTCAGCAGCAGCATGGGACGCCGGCGGGTGCCATGACACGACACCAGGGCAACAGCGGGTCGATTGCGGGGGGAACCTTTCGCGGGATGATATCACCAACGCGGCAGGGCGGGCGGTTCGTCATCAAAAGTCCCTGCTCGGCCAACACCAGCATAAAGGATGCGTTGTCGAGCTCGCCGCCCGCCCAGCCGCCGACGCAGCAGCAATCGTCGGCGCCTCCCTCGCCGTCGGGCCGGTCCAATGAGGAGTCGAGAACTATGGCATCGTCGGTTTCGGAAGATTCGTTGATCATGACCAAGGTATCGGAAACCGATGCAAGTGGCGGTGTGCGACAGATTGCCATGAGGAGGGAAGGGTCCTCGGCCGGTGCCCTGGCGGTGGAGCCTGCGGACATCAAAACGCCCGTTTTGTCCGAGTTAAAACGGGCCATCAGTGATGGTACCGAGGGTGGGGTGGAGTCCATGGCGCAATCGTCGGTGTCTTCCTCTCCGCGTCTATCTCTGGCTGGAGCGCCTTCGGGTAGCACCTCGGGGCCTGCTCCTCCTACGACCCTGTCGTCGACTCCGGGGAATCTTCCACCACTGCCGCCCAGTAGGCAGTCCCTCTTGCCCCCTCGAAGCAGGACCAATACGGCGGATAATGTTCATGTATCGCCTTCCAAAACCTTGCCCCTTCGGGGAGTGGGCAGTTCTTCAGTCCAAGAAGTCCAAGACGCACCGTCTGCGGTGCATCACGGAAATAGAAACAGGATAAACACTTTGCCCACCGACATTGCCAAGGACATTGACAAAACCTCGTCGGGGGAGCAATCCTTGTCCCCGAAGAGGTCCGATGGAATACGAAGATTGACAACGGTAGACACAACTCCCGGTCACGTGCGCGATATTAGCAAGCTCAGCGTGGGTAGTGATTTCGTGGAAACGCCCATGGTGGCGCAGGCGGTGAGACAGCACAACCAGCAACAACAGCACATGCGCGACGCGTCGAGCTTCTCGAGCGGTGCCGGCGATGGACAAGGGCAGATGCAGGTGGCTACTTCTGATGCCGCCGGTGTTTCTGGTCGCATTGCGCGGAGTCTAATGCTGAATGCGATGCACGGCACTTCTCGGCAGCAAACGCCGGGCATGATGATTGCTGGCAAATCTGCACTTGTGCAAACGGGTTCGTTCGATAACACCCTCCAAGCCATCCGCGAGACTCACGACGAGCGAGAAATGTTTGTAATGATGGTCACGAAAAAGACACTGACAAGCATCAAAAGTTCAGCTCGGACTCAGGTCTCCATCCTGAAGCAGGTAGCGGATCTCTATCATCTGTCTCAGTACGATCGAATCACTGTGACCAAGGTGGCGGCCGAGGACGAGAAGGAAGTTCTCGAGGAGGTTTCTGCCGATTTCATTCTCGTTACCTTCAAGGATCAATTCATTTCGAGAGGCGAAATGTATCAATTTCAGCACTCTATCATCGGGCGCTGGCTCTACGAAGGCGTTCGTTTAGACTCTTCCGCCGACGGCATACGGGCAAATGCGGTCGAAATCAGGCACGCGGAAGAGAAATTTTGCTCTGGAATTGTCACTGAAAACACCAAAATAACCTTTCGCAGTCGAAGCACAAGGATCATTTGGCTGCTACAAATATCGTCAGAAATGTTTGAGTATGCTCCACCAGTTGACAGCGGTACTTCTGGGGGTACTAGTGGGATAGACGATGATGGATGCGAGATATACTTCGACAAGTTTGTCACTTTTATGCACCGACTCTTTGCGAAATGGAAGGAGCTCGAGGTGACGCATTCCTTGACGGTTGTCTTCTTTAGTAGAACCTTTTCGCGGCAAGAACAGGAAGCTTCTTCTGGAGGAAAAGGATACGAGGATCATTACAAAATGGTCATCGAGAACGAAACGACGCCGAAGTGGGGTTCTCTTATCTACAAAATTAAGAAGGCGTTTGTGAGGTATCCCATTGAGGTCGGGTGGCACCTTAGTGCCAAGGCCGGCCGAGTCCCTTCCACGGCATCGCAGGGTAATCTTCTCGAGGCTATCAACATTACGCTGAATTTGTTGTCACTTCACTACGCTGACCGTGATTTGCACAGAACGGGCAACAGTATTGTGGTCATCTCCGCCGGAAGTGGTGTATTTGAGGTGAGAGAATTATTTGCTGTCGGCTCTACTTTCCTCACGTTTGACTATCATTTAGTTCTCTTACCGTTTCCTTCGCATTTGCAACGATACTATTTCTTTGACACAGGTCGACAAAGGCCTTGCATCTATCACGAAGCAAAGAATGATGGACAACGGAATCGGCAGTGACATGCTTAGTTTGACTTTGCCTCCTCTACATATCGCCCCATTCTTTTTGTTCGATGTTGAGAGCACGGCAAAAGAAGAGACGCCCGAATTCGACGATTGGAAAGGCTATTTTGAGATCCCGCATTGGATGCACCTATCTTTCTTGTCCTATGATAACGATGTGATTCCCAACAATACTGCATCTGCAGCAGCTCCGGGGTTGAGCATGAACATGATATCCCCACTCGTCCAGCCGCCTGCGGTGTCCGCAAACGGCGGAATGTGCTTCCCCAACGGTTTCGTTGTTCGTATGCCTGCTGTCGAGGTTGACACCAACGAGACTCCACGCCAACCAATAGCCTCGGGGCTCGAGGCCGAGACTCCAACTGGAAAGAGTCACTCTCAACGACAACAGCGACATTTGATTAGCAGTCGCAATTTCGAGGATATCCTGGAGGCTTGTCGACCGAGAAATCGCGGCGATACGCTAGCTGCATTTCCTTCGGCGTTGGCTTTGTTGGTCCCCAATAATACTGGTGAAGATGATAATACACAGACTATGTCCGAAGCTCTGAATGCCGTCAGTGGTGGGCGTGAACTTTCTTCACCTCAGATTGATGCGTACGAGCACAAATCATGTGATCTCGAACCGGTGAGCGAATGGGGAGCCATCAATTTTGAGGCAACAGGCGGAGAAAGCCTTGTCCGAATAGCAGAAGGATCTTCGTCCATCTCCCCAGCTGGAGTAGCCCTCATGGAAGAGTATGCTCACGTCCATCAGGACAAGACAAGGGCAGGGAGTGATAAGTCCCCCAGCCCCTCGTCGTCCTTTAGTAGCAGTCACAATTCTTCAATGTTCTTTGGACGATCTGTGGAGCGGAGCCCGAAACTTTTGTCCAGCTCATTTCCTCTGAGGGGAGAATTTGGGTTCGGACAGGATGCAACAGCTTTGCAAATACAGCCTTCGTCGGATCTACCTTTGCCATTGTTGGCAGAAGCTAGGACGCCCGATGATCGTCATCAGCACCTTATCCGGTTCAATAGCGCTCTTAGCGAGGATTCACTCTCGACCACTGCATCAGAGGACAGACGAAAGGGAACAATGCAGGTCGACAAAAGCGTCGACGCTTTGAAGAAAATGATGCTCTCCTATGATGCAAGCATGTTTGTCCCTCCAACTACCGACAACGCAAAAGGTCGGGGTGGCGCAGATGAAACGACAAAGCATGATCATCGACACGATGCGCGTGATATTGCTGGGACGGGCTGGCTAACACAGCAGCACAGCGTGGGGGCACTTTCCCCACTCGGAGAGCAGACGACGTCCGTAAGCGGTTTCAATTCTTCCTCGCGATCACCGAATCAGACCCCCGGGGGAGGAATCGGCGCTGCTCTTCACCACTTTGATGGATCGACGGTCGCGATGATGACCAAGAGAAGATCAATGGTACACTTAGATAGAGCTCATCTGACGACACCCTTCTTTGGTGGTCCGGCCTCCTTCGGACACCAAGCGCAGACTGATATCGCCAACACAGGGCCATCACCTTCCTTGCTTGAGTCGGTTGGTATGCCCCTCGGATCCGATCCACCGGACATGGTCCGACCGTCGCCATCGTCATACGCACGCGCCCTGGACCACTCTTCGCAGGGCGGTAGACTGGGCCCTCTCCGCACAGGAGAGAGTACTTCTAGCTCTGGTATGCCGGGTACTGCAGGTGGGCGCAAACTTAGTAATCTCACTCCCGCAGAAGTATCTCCAAGTGCCAGCCATGACAATAGAAAACATCAGGGGCAAGATCAAAGAGACGCCCGGCCGAGAAGCCATAGTCCAACTAAAACGTCGCAGCGACACCATAGCAGTCACCACAGCAGCCAACAAAATAGTCATCACCGTCATCACCACCACCACCGGCACGGTGGAAGCAAACATAAGGGAAAGGGGAGATCCAAGTCCCAACGAAATCAACACGCCGCCCATTCTGCTCCTGCGCCCTTTTCACAAGCCTCGAGACGAAAGGCGTGGGTCCTAAATCCCTTCCGGCAAGAAGATGAAGATGAGGTATTGGCTAAGAAGACACACAATCGGCGAAGATGGTCGCACGTGTTTCCGCCTGGTGAAATCGAGTTCAAACGGCATGCAGGTCCCAATTGGAAATCGCTTAGCCAACCGGCAATCCTTCCAACGACCATTGATTACCATCCATCTCCACATGAGCTCGATGATCCAGCCCGATTTCAGTTCAATCATTACTCCGTTTCGTTGGAAGCCATGGAAGACACTGGCTATAAGTCGCACAAGGAGTTACTCCAAGAAATGGTCCGCCAGCGTCTGATCCAGGACTACCAAATCGTTCCACATTCCATCATAATGCAGAGTCGCACGCATAAATCAGAAGTTGAACGGAGGGGGGCAAATAGAGGCGTACCTGCTGCTGGCCCTATCCTGGAGCGCGGTGTGCCTGTTCGGCAGGGCCTACTAAGCGGCATGAGGACTGCTGCTATCGGCAGTAGTACAATTGCTACTATCTCTAACCAACGGCCGTTACCCTCAGCCGACGATGACTTGCAATACACGCACACACTATCCATGGGCCATCGAATCCAACTGCTTTCCTACAACCACGACGAAGAAACAATCGAAGTCAAGCAATACTTCTCAAGATTGGCCATGAGCGACCAGGCTAAGCACCCATATCAATATAGCCTCTGGTGTCCTGTCCAGCGAAAGTATGTGAAAGTAAGGCAGGAGTTCAAGAAATACGGAGACGAGTACCTCTGGAACAAAGTCGACAACACAATCGTTTGCGGAGACGGCGACATGAGATTGTTTGAGGGAAGTCGATATCGTCGCATAATGTTTCGCATTTTGCCCGACGAAGACATTACGGACGACCCAAAGAAAGAGGGGGATTACGTGAAGAAATTCCAACGTCTTTTGGATTATATCGGAAAACAGTTATTGGATATTTCTCCGGACCAAATGGACATCAAGATTATCACCAGCGCCGACGCAGAGAAGGAAGCGAGCAAAAGGAGGATGTGCTTTGATAATCGCCATTTTCGAGTTCCGCTGAAAAAAGGATCGGCCGACAGGAATCAGTGGATGGAGATGTTGATCGATTCTACGTTCGACACTCGCGCATCGTACAAGATCATGCTCAACTGGCTTGTTGCAAGTGCCGTGCAGGTAGGAGCGCAAGTGAAGCTTCTCCAACGCAGATGTGCGCAGTATGGACTTCGCCTCATCAGTTTCCCACAGGATAGCGTGACAGGTGGAGTCCAGTTGCACCCGTTCATTGCTCCTATTCTTCTTCACATTCGAGATAAGGATGCGGTAGACCAGGTGGAGCGCTCCCTTTATTCAATTGATTTTATTGATGATTGCATGATTCCAATGGAGACATCGGAGCTCGAAAAGGAGACAAACTATGACTACCAGTTTCCCGTCTCTCGATTTGGCCGACGAAGGCTCAAAGCTCCATCGAAGCAGTACGTACACCTTTCCGGCACTCTCTTTTGTCGCATCGTAAGAGACATGAAAGGCCGGGGCATTATGATTGTATACGAGAATCGTCGATACGTCAGTGGCAATGTAGAATTAACAAAGAAGGCTCGGTTAGCCTTTGGCCGATTGAAGGGGCTGTTGGCCGAGTGCATGGGCAACGATAGTGTAGATTAATTGCTAATGGTTTCCTAAATTATACATTACACAAGCCTTTTGTTTTCACAGGAATAGGTGTTCATACGCAACAAGATGTGCGCAAATTCTAAAATATACATCGGTTCTGACATACAAGGTCGGCCTCGTATGTTGTACGATCGTAAGGGATCTTACGGGAGGAAAAGTGCCGATAAGTCGATGAAGGGTTCGTCGGTCATCTCTCCGGACCCATCGAAAGGGAGAGGTGATAGACCGCGCACATCATCCATGACGAGCATGCTGTCGTCGTCCTTCGCTGGAAAAAAGTCCGGCAAGGGGGAAGCAGCTGGATCGTCGCTAACCCCTCCTTCGGGTGCGGATGCGTTGGCATGAGCGTCAGTGCTATCGAATTCGATATTCGCTTGTGATCGAGGTCCTTTCCCAAGGCTGGGCTCGCCAGCGAGCTCAAGGGGAAACTTTTCGACGGCATTGACCGCGTTGGGGGTGTCCGGACTATTGGATGTGGGTGGACTTGAACGATGCAGATAAGGATGCATTGCCATGTCAACAGCTGTTGTGGACGCATCGGTAGAAGAGGTGACGTTGACTGGTGCATCATTTTCCAATAGTTGACCGTTGATGAAGGTGAAGCTCTTGCAGATCTGCTCCGGAGGAGGTTCCTGCTCCCCGTAATCAAACGATGCCTCGGGAGACACGTCGAGACTTGACATGGCAGTTTTTCGACTGTGCTGAGTCGAAGAAGCCTCGCGAGGTTGGGCATGCCGGTACCCGTAGTCTTTCTGCCCAAGCTCGGCCTTAGTCTCTCGCGGAGGCAACGTTCCGATACGCATTCTCTCAGGAAGGAGCATACTCCGGGCCGACGGCTTCTTGTCTTTTTGCTGTTGGCGTGAACTACTGAGTTTCTCTTTGTTCGACCTTGCATGCCGCAGCAATCTACTCGGCGGAGGGGCGAAGGGGTTGTCATCGAGGTGGACATCATCGTCGGAACCTTTGCCAGACCGCACAGGCGATCTGGGAGCCCTCTGTGGAGTCGGATACCACTTGGGCGGTGGAGGCCTTTCACTCTCGTCCTTCGTCTTACCTTCCGGAGTCTTTGAATCCCCACCCACTGCGTGAGCTTGATCTTGGGAACTGTCAAGAAAGAGAGTGGGAATCGAGAGTGTAGGAGGATCCGGTTCCAGACGATCCTCTACCACCATGTCCTGAGGCTCATTAACACAGCCCGCACCACTCGAGCGTGGGCTGAGGGGAGGATGAACCGGGCGACGAGAAGGACTGTGGTGACTTTGATTATGGTATGGGTGATGCTGCGAATGATTATGATACTGCTCGCTGTAGTACCGCTGGTGGTGAGGGGACGGGTGCTGGTAGGGCGAGTGAGGGTACCGATGCCCCGGGCGAGGCGACACCGGTGGGCCTCTGCCTGGACCATGACCGTGAGCGGCGCCATAGGGACGAGGCGACCCCCAGCCTTCATGTTGCGAATGGTGATATCCATCCTTCCTGGGCGATCCCGGAGAAGAAGGAGGAGGAGGCACCCCCTTGCGTCCATACGAAACAGGAGATGGAGGACCGTACGACGGCGGATAATGTCCCTCCAGAGATCCCGGATCTGAGTTGGAGCGTTGAGAAGGTGACGGGCGGGCGTGGGGATGGTAATGGTGATGAGGCGACGGGGGTGGCTGATGATGCTCACCGCCCGAATTGTACGCACGAGAGTAGCGCATCATCCCCGGCGAGGTTGGGGTCGGAGGGCAGTGATAAGGGTACGGCGAAGGGCCAGGCGGACCTCCGTACTCGTAACCGTAGGGGGACTCCGACCAGCGATGGTGGTACGGATCATCCCTTGGCGAGGCAGGAGGAGTCTGGCGAGGGTACGGCATGCCCGGAGGAGTGTCCCTGGAATACATTCGGCCGAAGGACATCACGCGCTTGTGCTCCCGGCGAACGGGTCGGCGATCTGGTCGAAAGGGCACCGATGCAGCTCCAGCTGGAGCCTTAGTCATCCTCTCGAGGGCCTCCTTCTGTTCTTTCTCATCTGAGGGGACAAGCCTGAGCGATTTCATCGCTTCCCCCGATGGGCTCTTCCTTTTGGTGCTGCCAGAGATGGTGCGGTGATGGCTAGGATCAGAATTGGTACGACGGTGCTCGGAGTCCCTCTGCATCTTATTTCGAGTTACAAAGTGAGAGGTGAAAGTAGGAAAGAAGAGTCAAAAGGGTTAGAATGTACCATTATTCCCTTCATGCAAAACAATCTATCTTTCCAATCCTCATACCTTGGAATTATCTCCCTCGGCCTCGGCGTCAAAGACAGCCTCCAGGAAGTTGGGATCGGACATGTCGTCGCTGAGCTGCCTCCGGTAGGCGGCAGCCCCGTCCCTCAGGGCCTGCGACGTCTTCTCGATGGCCTTCTTGTCCCCGATGTCGAACCACAGGCCGGTGTCGGCGTCCTTCTCCAGGAATCGGCCGGGGGGGCTCCGGGCCCGGACGGCCTCGACGATGCTGCGGGAGATGGCCATCTTGTCCCGCTTGTTGGAGCTGACGTACAGCTCCTGTTTGGATATGTGATACACAGAAAGACCAGATAGATGAGAACCCATTAGCACGAGATGAAATAATAAAGAGAGAGACACAGCGGAGGTTGAGTTGATCGACGAGGTGATGAGATGAGTGAGCAACAATAGAAACAACGAGGCTAAAAACACAGGAGGGCACATAACGCACCTTGTTCGCATGGACGAGGGCACGGAACTTCTCGTTGCCGGGATGGCGGTTGGTCGTCACGCCCCTCCCGCACAGGACGTCGTTCTTGCGCGTCCGCTCGATATTGGCGTATTCCCGCACATCGTCGTCGCTGCCACTGCCGCTGCCACTGCCACTACTGCTATCCACCGTCTCGGGGGTGGCGGCGGCGGCGACCGGCGGGCTGTGCGACGATGGCGATGACTTGACTACTTCAGGCGCCCTGATCGTGAGCGGCGGCGCCGACGTGGTGGTGGTCTCCATAATATCCACCGGCGCCTTGCCGGGCGGCGCCGGCGGAGATTCCTGGACGGCCGGAGGACGGAGGGGGATCGGCGACGGCATGTGCAGGGACGGGGACGCCTCGGGGACGGCGCCACTGCTGCAATTCGGCGGCATAATTGCTTGTGACATCTAAGATGAGAAAGACTGCAGCCGATGTGAAATAATTGAAAAGAACAGAAAAGAAAAGGCGCCACACAAAGTGATGGATGGCGATCTTTCTCAGCTTGCTGCGCGAAAAAGATACGGCAACTACCTGCTTCTGCGCGAGGACGAAACGCTGGCGAGGATTTCGATTGGTCGGTCAGGTCGGGCCAATGGCGAATATCTCTCGCATGTTCGGTACGGTCTCGCACCTCAACGAAATCTTGAGGCCCTTCGATAGGAATTCCTACTCATTTTGATGGTCGATTCTTATTGACAGGCGTCAACAGATTTTGTCAGGACGTTGAGGGGGAAACTTTATAAGGCCAAAAAGTAGGGGAATAAATGCTAGCGAGCTGTTAGCAA
>Ga0115006_10004174_pt1 | contig 10054 bp, 9 predicted proteins | sample ArcOceMetagenome_3_FD_88943 | JGI IMG/M metagenome (GOLD analysis project Ga0115006, IMG submission 88943) | Marine eukaryotic phytoplankton communities from Arctic Ocean - Arctic Ocean- Svalbard ARC20M Metagenome | ecosystem: Environmental > Aquatic > Marine > Oceanic | place: Arctic Ocean...
CCTCTCAACGACCTCGTTCAGGTCCTTCATAACCCCCCTCAAACCACGGCACATCTCCTCATGCCTGGCCGCGCACCTCTCGACGGCGGCGCCGACGTCCGGGACGTCCAGGGACGTGGAGGCGTGGCAAACAGTGGAAGTAGGGACGTACAATCCAGAGGTGTTGAGAAGGTGCTTGGGTTGGGAAACCACGGAGGAGACGGGGGGGACAGAGGCGGAGTTTAGGTACACGGTCGAGAGGTAGGGGAGGCGGGAACGAAGCTGGGCGAGGGAGGTTAGGATCTGGGAACCTTCGTGGACTAGGTTTGACCAGGGGTGGAGGCAGGTTTTGGAGAACTTTGTGGTCGAGAGAAGGAGGGGACGCCTGGTAGAGCGGGTGGGGTAGGAGAGGGTTAGGTGTTGGACGATGGAACAAATCCATCTCTCTCCCCGCCCCGTGACTGCCCTGAGGTCTTACCTTGGATTGAAGATGGGCTTGGTTCTTGGCGCTGCTGCTGGTGTTGGTGAAGGCGGGGGATCATAATGACCTCCTCCTCGACGTTTGTTCTTCCTCTTTGAGCCGAGCGGCTTGGAGGAGGATTTACCGATGAGGAAGTCTTCGTATGATGCCATGGGTGGGGGTGGGAAGGCGAAAGGGGGTTGTTATGGAGTCCTCCCCTATCTGTTTTGCTACCGATTATCTATTGCTTATGTCTACGACTATGTCTACGACTATATCTATGCCTATTTATTCAATCTTTCAACAGCTTTAGCTCTTGCCTCCTCAGCCTCTTCGACAACCTGTGGTTTATGTTGTGAAAAGTAATCGTGTCCTTTTTTATCACCTTTAAATATAACAGGTGCTGCTGCTACACTAAATAAGAATGCTGTGCCTACAAATACTTGTGCTCTTTGACCACCAGGTACCTTCCTAAATTGTGATAAATTGTGTGCCCAAACGAGTCAGAGAAAGAATTGCAAATTTATTCATCATATAAACACTTATTAGATATACAAATTATATAAAATATAACAATAACACACTATACTTACTTTAAAATTGTGTGGAATACCATATAAACACTCCAATAGTAGCTAGAGTACCAAATTAATTTGGAGTGAAGAGAGGGAGGGAGATTGTATATTTTTGGACATGTCAGAATCAGCATCAGTGCCAAGCGGTGGTTCTCCCAACCCCCCGTCGGCTACCAGTTCCTCCAATCAACAAGCCGACCCTCACATAATTGAGGAGACCAAGAGTAATTCATCCTTAGGCTCGGGGACAGGCAGCATCCTCTCAAGCATTACTGGGAGCAGGAGGGGAAGTAGGGACGGGGGAAAGAGAAGGGGAAGTAGGGACGGGTGAGATGAAGTGAAGTTTGGAGCGACTTACATCATGTTGACCCTGGGGACAAGCAATTACCATCATATTTCACTTGGTCCCGATTTGAGTTGCACCATGAGATGATCCCAACCTTCGAACCACAAAGATTAGCTCGTCGCTTACCAGAGACGTCGTTGCTAGCTCGTCGCTCCAATCCTCGCTTAAACTCGTTCGAACCGCCGACTGTCTAACCGCTCAAACCCTCCCTCCATCTCCACCCACCCTCCCTCAGTCTCCTAAAGGGCGATGAGAAGCGCGTCCAAGTGGACAAGAAGAAGAAGAAAAAGAAGCCAAACAAGAAGGACCTCCTCGACGGTTCCGAGAGGCTCCACAACGTGAAACAGAAGGACCGAGCCTCCCCAATCCTAAGCGCCCCCCTGTCAGCCGACGCCCAAAAGGCCTCGGAGCTCATGTTCGGTCACGACGTCTCCCACCTCCCCCACGTGAACCTGGAGGACGACGCGTTCGCCGACTGGTACAGGAAAACGTCAGGAATGCACACGGTAGAAACGTGGCTACAGAACTACCAGAAGCACCCTTACGCTTGGGGGGCTCTCATAATGATACACGGCGTGGACGAGGTCAGTGCAAGACTTCGGAGCAAGGTGAGCCGATTGGAAAAACGGGGAAGAGTGAACGGTGGAGAGAAACGCAAAGCGAAAAGGCTCCACGCAGCATACCCACAGGCCGAATTACCTTAACTCTCCCTCACCGCAGGTGGAGAACTACGCAGTATACAGCGCCGTACTTCTGAGCGCTAGCGTCGTGCTCCTCGTAATGCCCGAGATAAACGAGAACTTCCTGTCCGCCCACTGGTTCTTCCAGCGTCTGTTCCTCTACTCCATGCTGGTGAGCGTCGTCAGCCACCTCACCTCAATCCTCCTGAGCATGATGTTTGTAAACGCGCTGAACGAGGCGGGGAGGGACGCGGACGTTATCAGGATGTTCGGGGAGGGGCAGTGGTACCTAGCGACAGCCAAGTGCAGCAGGGCTTTCAGCACTGGAATCGTAGCACTGGCGGTAGGGATTTTAGACATGGTACTCATTAACTTCTCCCCCTGGGACATGCTCGCGTGCCTGGCGATAGGATCGTCAATAATGTACAAGCTCGTTCCCACTAGCAAGAAGCTTTTCGAGAGCAGCTCCCTTATGAGTTACTGGAGGTTCGGGAGGGCGGAGGATAACGAGGATCCCTTCGACTTGAGGGTGCCGTTGGAGAGGGTTAGGACCAAGGCAGTGATATCGGAGAGGCTGTACGCGATCATCAGGGGGGCGGAGGGGGGGGAGGGGAAAGTTAAAGACAAGGGGAAGGAGGAGGGGAAGATGATAGGGGACGACACTAGCACGATAGAGGAGGGGGCGGAGGGCGAACCCGACATGTCAGTCGGGGTCAAGATAGAGGAGGGGGGGAAGGAGTGGGAGGAGACTGTACCGGTTGTGATGAAGGAGAAGGGAATAAGGAAATTGGTCGGACAGACAGTCGTGTCACACAAGGACAAGTACGCCGTGCGAAAAGAAGAAGATAACAAGATCGAAAATGTTTAGCAATCTATACTCCATTGTGTCTCTACATTACCTCCTCTATCCCTCCCAACACGTCCTTTACGTTGAGGAAAGTGAGCGTCGTTCCAAGCGGGTTGTAAGTCCTCTGCGCCGCCCTAAAGCACCATTTCTTCCCCCCTAGTCCAGCCCCTCCATTCTCCACCCCTTCGTTCAGTCTGCCGAGCATCCCCGACAAGGGGTTCTGTCCCTCCTTGCATATGTCCGCGAAAACGATTTTGTCGTAGCAAGCGAGCTCCTCCACCAAGCCGTCAGGACACTCCGATAGGAGCATACAGTCGATCACGTCGATCTTGGAGGGGTCAGAGAACTCCTCTCTCGCTTGTAATCCCGTGACCACTCCGTTGCCGTAGGTAACAATAGCGACCTCCCCCCTGCCCTTCTCGTCTCCGTACCTCCTCACATCGTGGAAGCTAAGCACCTCATCCTTCTCCGGGAACGCCCTCTCCCAACCCCTGTCCTTACCCGTCAGGTGCCTCAAATTAAGGAGCGCCGTGCAGTCCACCAGCATGGTGATCCTACCCCCCTCAGCCTGCCTAATAGCGTTCCTATAACCCCTAGCGTAGTCTTCTCCGTTAGAGTAACACACGGTGGTTATACCGGGCGGCATGTGAAGCTGGTTGTGGGTGTGGAAGTTTCCCCCGAAGGTACCGCGGTCGAATCCCTGAAGCCTGATGACCATCCCCATACCCTTGCCCCTTCCACCGCTCAACCAGTTCATAACCCCGGCCTCCTCGAACATGTCGTAACCGCAGTCAAGGTACTTGGCGTAAGGAATCTCAACGACCGGAAGGAGTCCGGCCTGAGAGTAACCCATTCCAGCCCCGACAAGGGTCGTCTCGTCGGGGGGAAAATCACAAACCCTTTTAGGGTACTTTCTGTGAAGTCCGTCTGTGACAAGGTAGTAGCCTCCGTGCTGCACATCCTCCCCTATGTAGACCAGGTTGGGTCGTTCGTCTAGAGATTCGGCTATCGCCTTGTTCATGGACTTCCTCATTACGTCGCGGCGGCCGGGGGCAGTTCCGACAGTTGGAGATGAAGGGGACTGGGGGAAAGGGAGCACACGGGGCGTAGGTACCTCCGGCCTCATGGCCTGCCTCTTGACTTCATCCCTCTCCGCAACCTTGGGTTCCCCACTCGCCTTATCGAACGCTTCCCGCACATCCCCCTCCATTTCCTCAACCCATCCTAGAACCTCCTCGTAGCCGACCTCCCCAGTACCCACACCCCACTCTACGGCCCTCTCCAGATTATCCGCCTCCCGGTGGCTGCGAATTTCACCAGAAGTTAGGTAAGCATTCTCCCTGTCCGTCGCAGCGTGCCCGAACCTTCGTCTAAGACCGGAGTACACAACGACCGAGGGTTTCTGGTTTCTGCGGCTGTAGTCGACGGCGTCCTTCGTGGCCTTGTAAACGCTCTCGAGATCGTTTCCGTCGGCTCTGAACTTTCTGACACCCCCAGACTCAAGCAAGGCGTCGAGATACCCGTAGTTGGGGAGGGAAATGGAAACTTGGTTGTCAGACACGCCGAAAACTACGGGGCACTTGAACGAGCGGTGGCCAGCGTAACGGGCAAGGTTCAAAGCGGCAAGGAAGTGGGCATTTGACGTGGACCCGTCGCCTAGGGACACGTAGTGGATGGACTGTGACGAGCGAAGCGATTGGGAAAGGTTTGTTAGTTGAATAGGCACACGATGTGTTCCTGTCGCACGATTCTCACTCACTTTTTTGTCGAACTTTCTATCCCCCTCAGTTCCAGCTAGACTGTAGTTGAGGGTGTTCCCTAGCGCTCTGCCTACGGCCGGTGGGCACTGACTCGCCAAGGTGGAAGTAACGAGGAAGTCCAGTTCCCCCCCCCCCAAACAGCAGTGATTTCCAGAGGATACTGGGTCAAGGGACGACACAGTGTACCCCCTCGCGCGATCCAGGAGGAGTTCACGGTAGGTATCATCGTCATACTACGACGAGCGAACCGGGAGGAGCGAAGCGACGAGGGGAGGGTTGTTAGTTACAGTAATGTGCAGTACACGGGAGGAGTATAGCTATAGGTTCTTTTTTGAAGAGAGATAGGTGATACAAGGAGGGAAGCGACGAGATCAAGGTTCTTTGCTCCAACAGAGAAAGACGATGTACTGCTGTCGCTTTGCTCCAGCAGCTCCTCTCGTCCTTTGCTCCTCTCACCTTCCCTCCACTCTTTGTGCTCCAGTTTCTGAGGAAGGATATACCGAGGTGACGGTAGTGCAGCGCAGCAGTATCCTTATCGTTATCCAACGCGAGCGCAGCCGAGGCCAAAGACTCCTCACCGCATGGACCTATCGTGTAGTAACCATGACCACAAAGTGAAGCAACCCTGGAGTTGTAGTGGAGAAGAAAAGTCGATAATACCGACCTAAGGAGCGGGCGCACAGGGAGACTCGTGGCATTTAAGGCCGTGGATGGAGCCAAGAATCGCGAAGATAACCATTGTTTGAAATTTGTAAGAGCAACGTGCTCGTCGAGGTTGTCAATGTCCTTTTTTAACTCAAAACGTCTTTCTGATAGTGATTGAATATAACGAGGGTAGAGGGTGATTCGCCTTAATAGCGTTACGTTAGGTCTAAGTACTCGAAACATGACCCTTCAGTCGTAGTAATGATTATTGTGGGAAGCTTTTCCATTTTCCATTTTCCATAAAGTTTACAAAGCAAATTACCGCATTTAAAACAATTTCAGTTAATCATGTTCAGAGCCACACCAAAAATCTCAGTTCTAGCAGCATCAGTAGCTCTACCATTGCTCTTTGCATCCACCCACGCATCTTCCGATTCCCCTGCCAGCCCCTCTCATTCAACACAGTCGCCTATTCCACTAGCAACTTCTGCAGCGCAGCATGTGATGTACTCCGACCAGCCTTCTTACCGTCGTATACCGCCTCCTCCATCATTTAAGAAGAACCATGCCATTTATGAGAACGTTCTCCATAAGGACGGCGTATCAAAGTACGACGTGTACCGTTCGCCCATGGAGCTGGACGGCGATGGTAATAAGAAGGAGAAGGACTACGAGATCGTTGTCGCCGACCTTGCCTTCGGAACAAAGGCAAACGGACACAAGGGAGTTATTCACGGGGGAATCACAAGCCTCCTCTTCGACGACGCCTTCGGGTTCGCTTACTTCCTCGCCTCCAAGGGTTTGATGGGGTACACCGCGAACCTCAACATTAATTACCGTTCCCCCCTTCCCGAGTCGTCAACTGCAGTGATGAGGATCCATTTGGAGAAGATTGAGAGGAGGAAGGTCCTGCTCAAGGGCAGGTTGGAGAGCAGGGACGGAAAGACGGTCTACTCGGAAGCCACCGCCCTCTACATTATCGACAGGAGCATGACGAAGATGAGGCTGGAGAAAGAGCTCGCAGCATTTGTAGATTAAAGGAGGAGAAGAACAGAATAGATAGATAATGAATAGAAGCTTTATTTAGGATATAAACAACGATAATAACATCATATATGATGCGGTACAACCTTATTACCATAACCTCCGCTGCTTCTACTGCCACTGCCATCTTCTTCCCCCACATAACTGTAAAAACTAACAGGCTCTCCACTCACCCTCGTTACAGTCTTGATACCATTCACAATTCTCTTCATGACCTCCATTCTCTTTGCACTGTGTTCCTCGAGGCTCTTCTTGCTGGCTGAGACGATCACGACGGCCTCCAAAAGTAAAGTGTAAATCAAACCAGCCCCGAACCTGTGATGAGAGAAGCAAAGAGAGGGGCGAGGAGCGAAGCGACGAGTGGAAGGTTGTTAGTTATGTAGGAAGGCGTTATAATTCTTTTGCTGTCGCTTCGCTCCAGCCGTCGTTTCGCTTCAGGCGTCGCTTCGCTCCTCGCTCCCCCTCACCTCTTGTTTGCGCCCGCCAACGTTAATGAGAACAAGCTTCCTGATTTCGCTAATTGCTAGAAAGCTCATTATAATAAAACCCCACAAGCTCTTCGTAGTGGTTGTCGAAATCTTCCGTTGCCATTGACAGCACAAGAAAGTTGGCCACGTCAAACAGAGGTTGAGAGATTTGTGTTAATTGAAAGTCAATCATTACCACGTTCTCGTCCTCCGAATTTTCCTTGTACAAGTAGTTCTCGCAATGACTATCTCCGTGCACAAGAGTCAAAGGTCCTTTGGTAATGACGTTACACCACTCATCCCCCTTTGCAATAACCTCATCCCCGAAATGTTTTATCGCATCAATGTCCAAGCCCATTACCGTAGCCCACAACTTGAACTTAGGCCACGACTTACGGACCACGGGAGATATGAATGATTGCGACTTGTCAGTGGGCATGGGAGCGAACCTCTTGCGATGAGCAAGGGGGTTACGAGCGAAGCGAGAGAAAAGTATGTTATATAACACTTTAGCTGTCGCTTCGCTCTAGCCCTCCGCCCAGCCCACCGCCCAGCTCTCTGCCCCCCCCCTTACCTGGCCTTGAGCTGTTCCTCCTCGCCCATGTACTTTGCGTGGAGCTTCGCCTGCAGCTTTATTATTTTTCTTGCGTCCACTAGTTTTGTTTTCCCTTGAACGCCCGGTTTGAGGTCGGGAATCCGTGAGCGGACGTCCTCCATGACGATGATGAACGGTTGCGTCGACTCAACTATGCCGTAAAAGTAGAGCTGGGGGGAGGGAATTTCCTGGGGCATGTCGTAAGCGGTCGGTGTGTTGAGCTCGAGGAAGCCAGCCTCTCGATCCGCCAATTTTGAAAGTCGGAAAAGCACGCGGAGACCAAGGTCTGCATGTGGCGCGGTGTACTTTACAACAACACTGGATAGTGAAAAAAGGTGAGTGTCGTTAGAATCACAGGTTATCACAACTTCGTCGCGTTGTCGATCCTGACATCATCACCACTCCCTCCTCACCTCCTCGGCAATCCCTCATCCTCCCCACTACTATTTTCCCATTCAATATTTATGAAGACCACTTCGGACGTGACTCCATGCTCGTCATTCAACGGCATCGACATTGTCATACTCTTAATCGTCGAGGTTAAGTTTGTTTTAGAGCCCTTATGGGAGCCCTTTAGAACTCCCTCGAGCCATTTTTTCTCTATTTCTTCTGGAGTTAGAGGGAACGAAGGCCGCGGCGGAAAACAGCAGCAGCAATACAAGGAGAGAAACGTTGACAATGCTGTGGCGGCGAGGGATGGTATATTGACTTTTAACTGTTATTTACAAAAGAAAAAATGATTCAGCGAGAGAACAAGATTATGAAAACAGCGGCGGCGTTTTCCAAAAAGCACAAAAAAGCGACGGCGTTTCCCTCCAAAATGGTCTTCGTTTCGATCATGATTGTACACGATGCGTCGTTATCCCTTCTTTCCCGATCCATTTCTACCCGCTCCCGTGTTGCCCATGGTAACCTCCCCTATGGTGAGCCGCCCTCTGAGCCCTCTGTACCCTGCGATGGATGGCGAGGAGCGAAGTGACAAGTGGGAGTTTGTTAGCAGTAGTTATGTTTGTTGGCGGTACGTCAATTTTGCTGTCAAATCGCTTCAGCCCCCTCACCTCTCCTCGATGGCCTCCCTGTCGTAACCTTCATCGTAAAGCTGCCTCTTGAAGTCGTCTGTAAGTATCTCCAGTCCCTCCCCAAGGAGTTTGAACTTCTCCTCCGCCTCCTTCCTCTCCTCCTCCCCAGCCTCCATCCATTTGTCAGGGTGCAACTCCAAAGCCTTCACCTTGTACTGCTTTTTAATCTCCATCTCGCTGCAGACAGTTGGGAGGTCGAAAAGCTTGTAATAATCGACCCTCCTCTTCTTCCTAACCTCGTGTTCGACCTGCTCCCAGACCTCCCTAACCCTGTCCACCCCCGCCCCCCAGCTCTCCATCACGGGCCGCAAATCCTCCATCGCCTCCTCCTCCCTACCCAGTCCCATAAGGGCCCTACACTTAACGACCCAACCCTCCGGGCTGTCCTCCTTGGAGTAAAGGCACACCCTGCAATCCCTCAAAGCCCCCTCATAGTCCTTCATCCTCAGCCTGGCCTTGGCCCTCTCAGTGTAAATCATGCTCTCCAGTTCCGTACCCTTGACCACCCCCCCCTCCATAGCCTCCTCCGCAACATTAAGCAGCTCCACAACCCTCACCCATCTCCTCTTACCTTTCTCCCCCTTAACCTCCTGCGATGAGCGAGAGGAAAGTATGTTAGATTCAGCTCTAGCCGTCGCTTCATTCCAGTCCTTCGCTCCAGCCCTTCGTTCCAGCCCTTCGCTCATCCGTCCTTCTCTCCTTGTCCAATGCTCACCTCCCAAACGCTCCTCATCATCCTCCCCTTCCTCCCGGCGTCCTGGTTCCCCCTATTGTCAGGGTCCAGCCTGCTCCCCTCCTTGAACATCATGCACGCCCTCTCGAACTCCCCGTTCATCAACGCCGCCAGCCCCCCAACCTCCATAGCCTCCCCGTTAACCCCCATCCTGTTAACCTGCAAGCTCAACCTAGACGCCCTGTCAACGTTACCTAGCCCGAGCTCGCACCTCGCAACCGCCATGAGCACCTTCGGGGACTTATTGTTTCTGACCAGATTGCTAAGCGCGTTCTTGGCCGGTCCGTACTCCCCCCTCCTAACCATATCCCTCCCCCTCCTGAACTCCCCCTCCAAAACTTCGCACCTCCTAACCTCCTCCCTCCCCTCCTTCGAGTCCTTCCCGTCCTCCCTCGCCTTTCTGGTCGCCTCCTCGAACTCCCCCAGTTCCCTAAGGGCCTTCCCCCTCCTCCCCAGGCACTTCAAGTACCCGCAGTCCAACCTCAAAGCCCGATCACAGTCCTCCACGCACCCCCTATACATACCCATCATGAACCTCGCCGCGCTCCTGTTCCCGTAAAGCCTGCTTAGGATCCTCACCTCCCCAGGTTCCCCGCCGTCGCCTTGACACATACCGATAGCGGCAGTGTAAAGCTCGAGGGCCTCGGAGTAACTACCGCCCCCGAACAAACCGTCTGCCCTGTCCTTATACATGTCCCTAGCGTCCAACCCGCTTTCATCCCCTCCATCCCCAACCTTTACATCAACCCCCCCCCCCCCTCCTTTTCATTCCCTCCCTACTACCCTCCATCCCACCCCCCCCCCTCCCCCCTCCTTTTCCCACACCACTCGACCCGCACCCCCG
>Ga0115006_10004175_pt1 | contig 10051 bp, 9 predicted proteins | sample ArcOceMetagenome_3_FD_88943 | JGI IMG/M metagenome (GOLD analysis project Ga0115006, IMG submission 88943) | Marine eukaryotic phytoplankton communities from Arctic Ocean - Arctic Ocean- Svalbard ARC20M Metagenome | ecosystem: Environmental > Aquatic > Marine > Oceanic | place: Arctic Ocean...
GTTCCATCGAGAAAGTGCTCGTTCTTCTCGAGGTACGCGATGACGGGCAACGCCGACAAGGTCCGCACGACGGAGCAGCTCGACGATCAGGGCAGGCTCAGATGCAGTCCAGGCCCTGACCACTTCGGCACACGGAGGTGGTATTTAGTGCCGCGCACACTCGTACTGACGCTCGCGGTGCCGTTGTAGCTGTCATGGTCAGACTCCAGGACAACCCTGTCTTTTTCCCCCTTTTTCAATAGGCGGTAGTTGACGTAGGACGAGCCGTCGTCGTTATAGCCTCTGACCACCAGGCCAGGCACTACCCATGAGTTTGTCGCAATGTGCTCCGACTTTCCAAACGCACGACGCTCCGCCTCGCTGACGTCCCCTTCGTTGTTAAACCCGGCAACCATGGATCGCTGCCGCTTCCTGTAGCACATCTCCATGAAGTCTTTGCGTGTCTTGATGTGCGTCGCGTCTTGGCCCCATAGGAGCCTCGCGGCCTCTCCCCATGCCCCCCCTCGGTTAAAGTGGGCGAGCATAGCCTCTGCGTCCTCGCAGGACCGCTGCGAGCCTTGAGTGAGATGCAGGGCAATCGTTGCGAGCGCGTCGTTGGTCAGCACATTCGCAGCTGCTGGTCCGGGGGAGGTCCTCCGTTTTTTCGAGCTGTGTGCAACAGCCCTGGTCGACCCCGGACTTCCTCCACCGCTCCTGCTGACTCCGGGTCGCTTCTTGCAGCTGGGCACACGTCGTGCAGGGGTGCGAGCCCCTTTCTTTGGCGACGACATTTTGTCTTTTTACCTGGAGGATCAACAAAAAAAAATTCACGGATTCATTTTGCCGAGAACGTACATGGGTGAAGGCCGCGGGCGCCCTCCTGGAATCGCTGGAGCCGGCTACAGGAATGTTACGAGAGCAATGATCTACGCGGTGGCTCAGTGCCTGGGGCACGAGAGCGTCTTGGAATAGATCGAGGTAGCCCTTCTAGAGGATGGGAAGGGAGGCTTTTTTTTTCGCAGAGGTTAGGAGAAAGGGCATGGCGGCATCCGTACTCGTCTTGGGTGTCTTGGCAGCGGTGGTGGTCACGTTCGTGGTCCTGCTGCTAGAACGCGACCGCGCCACCCACGAAAGATCCGTACAGCTGTTCCTGCTCGACGACGGGACGGGCAACGAAAGCCTCATAGTGCAAGGGCGGATGGGGGGGGAAACCCTCCTCTTCCTCGTCGACACGGCCTATGCAGGAGCCCCCGTGCTCTCGCTGTCGTACATGAACTGCACTCGCAGGGAGAGGCGCCTCACGTCGTCCAGACTCGGGGTTCGGACGCGCTTCCACCGCACGATGCACGCACTTTCGCGCCCCATGAGCAACTACGAGATGCACGAGGCGGCCAACCACTTTGCAGCGACGGGCAGGTGTCGCATGTACACGTCCGGCTGCACAATGAGGCTGATGGGGATCGGCGAGACCAGTGAGACTCAGTCGGACATGTTTCTGTGCCCGCCCATCGCGTGGTGCACCAACGTACCCAGCATCGGGGGTTGGGACGCCGACGTCTTCGTCACCAACCAGCTCCAGGGGTCGCCTCACATCCTCACGTCGGACTACCTCCTGCACAGGGGACCCGTGCTCATCGAGCCGAGGAGGGGGTACATGACGTTCAACGCACACCAGAGGACGTCGTCGTTCGACATGTTCGACCCCGTCCTCGTCGGCGGTGCATTCGTCGTGCCAGTGCTCCTCGGGGGCGTCACGGTCCACGTGGTGGTGGACACGGGGGCGTCCACGACGGTCTCCATCTCGCGCGCCGTCGCCAGGCGGCTGTCCGTCTGTGCACCGCAGGGCACGACGGTCCATCAGACGGGCGTCAACGGGGAGAACGTCTGCTCCGACGTCGTCACGACCGACGTCACACTGGGCAGCGAGCGACTCCCCGGCGTCCCCGTTCTTGTAAACTCAAAGGACGTGGAGGGAGCCGACGGGTACGTCGGCATCGGCATCCTGCGATGCTTCGACATCCATCTGTCGAGTCGCGGGATCGGGTTTCGACGAAACGGGCTGGTGGCGGGGACGCTCGCCTTCGCCCGGCCCGGGGGTTGCGACGAGGTGAACGTGTGCGCCGCGGGGGACGGGGCGAGTGCAGGCTCGTGACGCCCCCCCCCCGCCCCTCTCCCCTGTCCCCGTCCTCCCCTGGCGCACACGCTCGCCACACCCCGATGGCGTTTTTGAGGGGTGGGGCAGCGGGGGCCCGTGTCAATTTTTTTTCGAACGACACTCCTTCAGAGGGGCAGGGAGCCTGAGATTATGCGCCCGGTCATGGTCGCCGGTGTGGCTGCCCTGCTCGTGGTCGTCATCCTCGCGCGAGATGCGCGCGGGGGCGGTGCAGACTGGTACGACCGCACAACTCGGGACGTCGAGGGGTGGGTACGCGTTTCGATCAGCGGCGCTCACAAGAGTAGCATGCGTGTGAGGACAACGGACGGGAGATACAGGGTGCGACCCATCGACGGTCTCTTGCATCGCGTGGAGCTTGTCCCCCGTCGGGGCGACGTTTTCTCGATGGTTGTGGCCATTGGCTCCGAGCGCCGTGTCGTCTCGGGGAGACCTCCGTTTTCAAAGAGGCCGTTCGGCGAGGACATTCGTGTCGACGTGGTGCATGAGTACCCCGACCCCGTGTGGGATATGAGTGAAATGCGCGAGCTGCCGCTCCCGAGGGGTGGGGTTCTGCACTCCGACCACATGGCCTCGGGCAAGGACGTACTCGTCGTCCCCGGGAAGAACTCCCCCTTTGTGGACAGGACGGCGCTCCTGCGCTTCCGCGAGCAAAACATCCGCATACACGTTGTCTACTACGAGGATCACACCTTTGCGAGGACAGGATCCAACATCGACTGCGGCTTCGCGTCGGGCAGCATCAAAAACAGCCTCGTTGACATCCGACACGCCCTCCGCGTCACTGGTGCACGGTCGTGTATCGCGTACAGCATGGGTGGGCTCCTCGTCACGTCCATGCTGCGTGAGGACCCCTCGTTTCAGCTGGATGCCTTGGTCCTGCTGCATCCATTCCTGTCCTACAGCGTGAAATGTGCCTCCTGGTTCCCGACGTCGTCTCTCCTCCTCGGATTCATGCACCTGATGGGGCCGACCCTGCTCGTCGTGCGTGGGCAGCGCATAATTCCGAGGCGCAGGGTGCGCCTCGACTACATGGACTACCTGACGTACAAGTACCCGCTCTCAGTTCCAAATCCCCTCGAGCGCGACGACACCCGACGGTACGTGCGAAGCACGCTCAGCCTCGCGTTCGTCGTCACACGTGCCATCGCCGAGCTCGAGCAAGAGGCCCCCAAGCTGGGGACACCCGTCCTCCTCATCGGTGGGACACAGGACGACGTCTGCAACACAAAGGCCAACATGCGTGTGTGCCACCGAATTTTTTCCCGTGTCGACGTGAAGACATTCTCATCGACGCACAACGTATTCCCAAGTGCGAATTTCGACGAAGACTCCGCCCTGGTACGAGTCATGTCAAGCTACCTGTCCTCCCAGTCTCGCGGCGTTGTCTCCTCCAATGGAGGTTGAGGCGCTGCCGGTCATGTGCGGGGTCGGACGGGTCGCATACGACGCGAGTGGGGGGACAAGGGGCGGCGTCCGCCTCCCCATCCCCCTCTCCTCTCCCGTGAGGCTAACGCCGTCACGGGAAGCGTCTCTTCCTTGGACTGGAGGCACGACGGAACACGTCGTCGCACCGCTGGCTCGAGGGCCAAGAGTCGCTCGAGGGCGTGGGGTGCCTGTCACCGAGCGTGCCGGGGTCGTCGCGCGTGCCGGGGTCGTCGAGCGTGTCTCTGAGGCGCATGACGATTTCCTTTTTCTCGCCCATCTCGGTGGCTTGTTGTGTTGACGCTTGGTCCGAGTAAAAAAAAATTAGGGTGTGGACGTTTCAGGGGATTACCAGGGCTTCGCGTCCACCCCGAATTCCGGGTCGCGTCGGAAAAATCAGAGCGCCCCGGTCAGAGTGCAGTTTGTGGGTCGGTGTGGCATCCCCGGAACCTCTCGGAGGAGGCAGGATGTGCGACGACGACGAGTGTTGCATCTGCCTTTCTTCCGGTGGACCCTTCCTCGCCCTCCCCGTCTGCGGACACCGCGTGCACGTGAGCTGTGGCCTGCATTGGGCTCAATGCTCGAATGTCCTCCGGTGCCCCCTGTGTCGCAACGAACCCTTCCCACGCGTCGAGACCGACGAGGAGGGGGACGCCCTCATGTCGATTCGACACGAAGTGTCGAGGGCGCTCCGTCGAGAGGGCGCACTCAGGAGGCGCTGCATCAACACACACCCGCAGCTACTTCAACGGTGGAGACGCCTAAAAACGTTACGGAGAGACATCAACACGTACGCGACGGCTGCTCAAAGGGCCTACGAACGCCGATGCAGGGACGTCTACAGAGACGACCCCGAGATACTAGTGATGAGGCATGATCTCCAAAACATGCGTCGTCGTGAACGTCGCCTGAAACTCAGCATAGATGTTGAGATCGACCAGGTCGTGCAGGGCACGCGGGCGCGACGCGTCGAAGAGGTGTCGGAAGACTGAGCTGCGTGTACCGTTGTTCCTCCCCCCCCCTTCCCCTCCCCCCCTCCCCCCGATGCTCCCCGTAGACGTTCATAGTGGGTCGGTCTCTCTGCACTCACGTCTGTCGGGGAGGGGGGGGGCGAGGCCCTCTCGATCGGGCAGCACCCTCGTCGCGAAGGTCGACACCCGGGTCCTTGGGGGGAGACGACCTGGTCAGTGGTTCCCACACAGAGCCCTGCCAGCATAGCCCCACCATCTGATGTCGCGGGTCGTCCTTGTACTTGGCCCTGAGCGCGCTGCACACGCGTCGCGCACACGTCAAGGCCATTCGCCTCGACGATTCTCCCGACGGAGGCGCAGGGGGTGGGTGGGATTCCCCGAGTCGTGGCGGGGACCCAGCGTCAAACTCTGAGGCTGGTGGGGCGCGTGGTGAGAGAGAGGTCGGGCAGCACGGGGAAGACGCCGTCGCATGTCGGGGTGGGAGACGCGGTTCGCAGAAGACGTAGAGTCCCTCGTCGATAAAATGAAGCGGGATGGCACGCGACTCCCCTCCTACGTCCCCCTGCACATTGCCGCGCTTTACAGCGGGAGGCGCACCGTCGCCTGCGCATCAAACCTGTACGAGAGGCATGCCGAGGTCAACTGCCTTCGTGCAATCGACCCACTCAAGATGAAGCAGCACAAGCCGCTCCGCCTCCTCGTCTCGAGGGTGTCGGGCTCGCACCGAATGTCGAGGCCGTGCAGCGCGTGCTGCGTCGAAATACGACGCCGGCTCCCGCGAGCGAGGGTGTTCTACACGGACTGGGGGGGGGGGTTCCGAGAAGACAAGACGCTGGACAACACCCATGTGTGTCACATGAAATCATGTGTAAGAGCAGCGCCCGCGTAGATGGGGCGGCCCGCTCGACGCCACACGAGCGAGGTCCCCGTAGCTCAGTTGGTCAGAGCGCCGGACTTTTAATCCGGTGGTCGCGGGTTCGAGCCCCGTCGGGGATGTCCGTTTTCCCCGTCGAACCCTGTCGGGTGGATTCTCATCTGACGTGCTAGACAACCACCTTACGCCTGATTTCTCAAAAGTCAACCCACACCACACACGTTGTACTTCGGAGACCGTGGTGTACATGGCGTTTGTGCGTGCGGCCCCAGGGTCGTTTGATCCGCCCCTCGCGTCAGGGTCGGGAGGGCTCGAGTCAATCGACGATCCGCGCGGAATGTGTGTGCCAGGTCACTGGAAGGCACGAAGGGCGTTCTTGTGAGGCTTGAATGGATTTGCTGCGACTTGCTCCTTGACCTCCTCCGTCTCCTTCTTGACGACTGCCTCGAGCGTCTTCTGGATCTTCGTGTGGTCCGCCCGCGTCAACTTGTGCAGCATTGCCGGGAGCTCCGAGAGCCGGCATGCGTCCTCGCACATCTCGTACTGCCGGTTCATGTCGCGAATCGCGAGCTCTACCGCCTCCTTCCCCACGGTCACGACCTTGGCGTCCGCCGCCAGGGACAGGGTGTTGTAGTCGATCTGTGTCACCACGATCGTCCCAGCGGGGTCGATTTTGAGCTGCATGTCTGCAATGTCCTTTTCGCCAATCGTCTCACCGACCCCGAGGACGGCCGCGCGAGCAGTGCCCACGTTGCTCTCCCCGTCCTCCTCGCTGTTGCATGAGCGGTAGAGAACCGGTTCCTCGTAACAGTGCTCCCAGTGTGTCTGACGTGGCTTCTGTTCCAGTGGCACGCTCACCACGAGCATCCGATTCAGACGTGCCCCACTCCCGCGAAGACCCAGCTCCACGTTGACGTTGTCTTCGCATGGGGTCGCTGTTTCGCCCTTGACGATGGGGTTGTCACCGTGCTCCCCGTGGTGGCGTTTGAACGGCCCCCCCATCGTGGATTGGCCGACGGCAAGGTCGCTCGCAGTCACCGTGAACCATTTCTCACTCAGCCTGCGGTTGTCCGTATTTTCGACCCGTTCGTGCGCGAGCAGGGGCGTGTGCCCCACCCCGTCCACATGAACGTAGTAGTCGGAGGGCGTGAAGACGATCGTGAGGTTGCGCGGATCGTCGGCCTCACTCGTCTGGTACGAAAAGTTGGAGGGGGCCACCTGGCGCGTTTCTCCTTCCTTGATTCCCACAAATGAGTTCTGGAAGCGCATCGCCACCTTGCCCGGCTCGACACTGGTGCTGGGATCGAGGGTGTACCCCTCGTGGGCAGCGTGCTCGGCGATGTGCTCCAGGAAGTGTGCGAGATGACCGCCGCCCGTGGTGACAATGACGTTCCCAGGGTCGACCACACCCAGGAGCTCATCGAAGTTGTCCGTGCGCACGTAGGGGATCACGTGGCCGTCCTTGGAGACGAGGCGTTGATCCGTGATGTTCCCACCGAGGCAGGAGAGACCGCTGCACGTGACGCCACGCGAGCTGTCTGTCCACGCGGTCGTCACTGCCGTGTACTTTGTGTCGATCTCACGAGCCGTCGACGCGAGGTGGGAGCAGGCGACGTCCATGATGCTTGTGTTCGTGTCGATGCCGTGGGTGGGCGTCTCGTATTTGGTACGAGACGGCTCCCCTCTTTTTGGTACGGGGGACAAGCGCTTTTTTTTGCGTGGGGGAGAGACTCACCTCCTTTTGGTACGGCGAGTGCACGCACACTCAGCAAGTTGCACAGACACACGGCGCAGAGATGCACCTGGCGACGGTGCTTGCCGCCCTTTGCAACGTCGCGTCGTCCACAGGGCCCCAGGGCCCCTCGGGCGACCGAGCCCATGGTCCCTTTGGGGAGGAAGGCTCTTGGCTGTACCATGTCCTGTGGCCCTACATCGTCGCATACGTGGCGATTGCGTTTCTACTCGTCGTCGTGCTGAGGGAGCAACGGGGCCTTGTGTGCGCATTGAGGTGTGCGGTCCTGGTGGAGATGGCGATCGCGTTGCTCGCGCTCGGCGTCGTCAGTGGGCCTCGCGTGGCTTCGCTCATGGGGGGCAAGCCGGCCGATCGAGGCTTTGAGCTGTTTGTGCATCGGGTCGCGGACGAGGTCGGCGTCCCTCGCCCTGCGCATGTCTACGTGATCCCGACGAGGGAGCCCAATGCCTTTGCGTCGGGAATGGTGCGTCATGACGTCGTGCTGTTCAATCGGACCCTCCTGGGCAAGGACACGACGGTGGCGGTCACCGACGGACTCCGCTCCGCGCTGTCGAAGAGTCAGCTGAAGGCGGTGCTGGGCCACGAGCTGGCACACATACACATGGGGGACGTCGCGACGAGCACGAACCTCGCACTCATCGTGGTCGGGATGGGGGCCGTCTACACATTTGGACAGCACCTCTACGACTGGGGGGTGTCGCACCACGACGATAACATGACGACCGTCGGCATTGCCTTCATTGCCGGGGGCGCCATCATGAAGATGACGGCGGACGTGTACCGATTCTCCGTTTCACGCGACGCCGAGTACCGAGCAGACTCAATGTCCGCCGCGAAATACGGCCACGAGGCGATGGCAGGTGCCCTCATCGCAGTACACAACGACGCCCTTTCGACGCGGCGCGACCTGCTCGGCCGACTGAATGGCGCCGTCTCCCACGCGTGCATCGCGCCGGACCCGGCGGTCGCTGCGGCCTTCGGGGCGACACCGAGGCGCGGCCTGGCGGGCCGATGGCAGCGACTCTTCCGTACTCACCCCACCATTGAGGACCGCGTCTCCCTCCTGCGGACGGGGACCCTGTCCGATGGAGCTGGAGACTGAGCATCACGAGGGCGTCCTTGGGTCCCCCCTCACCCCCTCCCCTCCGTCGAGTTCCTTTCACGCGAAGCCACACGCACGTTTTCCCAAGACAAGTTCGCAGTGGAGCGCGGTGTACTCAGGCTCGTGCGCGACGGGCGTCGGGGGCGCTGTTTTTTTCATGAGGTGTCGTCTAAAACGGGTAACGAGGAAGATGACGACGCTGAGGGTGAAAAAGTTTTCGCCGGACAGCATAAAGGAGTCACGAATCACCTTCATCCTCGGGAAGCGACACACGGGGAAGTCCGTTCTTATGAAGGACATCCTGCGGCACATGCCGCGACCCGACTACGTGCTCGCCATGGCACCGACAGAGGACACGCTTCAGATGTTTCGCGAGTTTCTCCCCGAGAGTTGCATCTTTGATCATTTCTCGCAGGAGAAGCTGGACAGAGCCGTCGCACTGCAAAGGGAGCTAGTGAACCGAGGGAAGAAGAGGACAATGCTCATACTACTCGACGACTGTCTCTACCAGAAGGGAGTGCTCAGGACGAACACAATGCGCTCCATCTTCTTCAATGGCAGGCACGACCACATCGCGTTGATGTGCGCTGCCCAGTACATGATGGACGTCGACGTGTCCCTTCGCACCAACATCGACTACATATTCACGTTGCGGGAGACGATCCTGACCAACCGACAGAAACTCTACAAGTACTACTTTGGACAATACAAGAAGTTTGACGAGTTCGATCGTGTCATGACGGCCTGCACGTCCGACTACAAGGCTCTTGTGCTGGATGGGACTGTCTCGAGCACGAATCCGACCGACTCTGTCATGTGGTACAAGGCCTCCACTGACATCGCATCGTTCAAGCTGTGTCTCCCTGTCTACTGGAAGCTTTCAAAAAAGTTCCAATTGAGCGGAGGCGAGATACGAAGGAGGCAGCAGATGAACTTCCAGGTCGAGGCGGCCAGCCTGGAGATGAGCAAGTCACAGTCACCCAACCTGGTGCAGACGGAGGACGAGAACGGAGAGGTGGTGTAGGAACGGTTCCGGGCGGGCCCTATCGCGGCGGTGGGACCGGCTCTGCGCGTCGGAACATGCCCTCCGCCCCACCCTTCGTTCGTGGGCCCACTCCTAATTTCCCACTCGACATCCACCAAGAGAAGCCACCATGAACCACCCTGGCATTTTCGCGGCCGGAATCTTCGCACATGAAAACGGGCAAAGGCTGCTCCAAATTCTCATGAGCCTCGCGGATCGAGGGTTCCGCGGGCTCTACGACAAGTGTCGGCAGGACGTGAGTGGGGCGTACTACCAGACTGGTCTGAAGCGCGTGCACGCATGGTCGGACGATGTCATACAGGACGACATCGCGTTTGTGCGACATACAGCCCCCGACATGCAGGACACATATGAAAGCTGCTTCGCCCAGTATGTCAACGAACGTTTCCGGGGCGGTCGTCGCCCGATGGTCAAACCCCCCTCCCTCGTCGAGTTCACGCGGCGCTTTCTCGAGTGCATTGGGCAACAGGACGGGGTCGTGAATGGCAGCTACTTTTCGAGTGGGGACACGCTGACCCAGCGCGTCGTGTGCATGGACGCGGCGCGCCAGGCCTTCTACACGATCGTCACGACCGAGAACGTGCGAGTCGAGTTGGCGAGCGAGGTGAGTGCCGTCGCGCCGAAGGCGTACCGGCAGGCCGACGAGGAGAGTGCCGTCGCGCCGAAGGCGTACCGGCAGGCCGACGAGGAGAGTGCCGTCGCGCCGAAGGCGTACCGGCAGGCCGACGA
>Ga0115006_10004177_pt1 | contig 10050 bp, 8 predicted proteins | sample ArcOceMetagenome_3_FD_88943 | JGI IMG/M metagenome (GOLD analysis project Ga0115006, IMG submission 88943) | Marine eukaryotic phytoplankton communities from Arctic Ocean - Arctic Ocean- Svalbard ARC20M Metagenome | ecosystem: Environmental > Aquatic > Marine > Oceanic | place: Arctic Ocean...
CCCCCCCCCGTCCCCCCCCCTCAAACCTAGACACCCTCCTCCTCTCCTCCATCCCCCGACGTTCCCACCCCACCGATCACTCCTACATCCTCCGTCCCGTGAACATAAACTCATCCGCCGTACTACTCCGGGACCTAACGTCCCCCCAAACCCAGAATCCCCCTCCCGCGAACCTGTCAATATCCTCCACCGTGACGTCCGTGAACGTTCAGCTAATGTCCAGCCAGGCCCGCCAGCTCTCCTTTGTCCTGAAATGCACCGCCGTTAGGGAGAAGATCGTGTACTACGTCAAACACAGGCCCAAGAAGGAGGGGGGGGGATTCAAGGCCAGGGAATGGTGGCTTTACGCGTACAAGTGCGTCATGTTCGATTTGAGGAAGGATTTGAGGGAGAGGTTCAGGAGGAGCTGGAGGTATTTGGAGGGCAGGAGGAGGGTTAGGCTAGAGTATTGTGGACTTTATGGGAGGTGGATGGAGGGGGGTGGACTTAGTAGGAAGGAGAATAAGAGGATGAGGGATATTGAGAGCGGGGATGTTGGGGGTTTGGAGGTGGACGATATTGTAGTTTTCAGGGCCATGGTGCACAAGAAATCCTCAACCACGTGCTCCCCGCCTCGGAGGCGATCTTCCGTTGCTAGGAAGGATGAGGAGGATGAGGAGGAAGGTGGGGCAGAGCGAGGAGCGAAGCGACGAGCTAGCAACGACATCTCTAGTGAAGAAAACCGCGCGCGCTCGTACTTCCATAAAAGAAGCTCCTCCTCCGTAACCACCACAATAATCCTCATCCTTTTTGCGATTCGCTTCGCTCATCGCAGGCAGTATTTTCCACAGTCTTGCCACGTCGCTTGTCAGCAACACAAACGACATGGAAATGCCAGGGGACGGAAGGAGGACGTCGGGAAGCCCGGAGAAGAAAAAGGAGACCGAGAGACTTATCGAGTACTTGGACAAACACTTCAAAAAATCAGGGAGTAAAAATAGACTGTCCAACCCACTTAAACCAACATCCCTCGCGGTAGACCTAAAGGTCTCCCTCCCCCACGGTTCTTTCACCTTTTTCTCCTCCTCCAACCCCTCCCCTCTCTCCCCCCAAATTCCCTTCATCGAGTTGAACTTCTCAAAGTTCACCACCAACTACACCCTCCTGTCAGACTACGAATCCTTTGCGGTCACGACCAAACTCGAGGGCTTCGAGGCGAACGAGATACGGCAGAACGGTCAGGTTAGCAGGATTATATCGAGGCAGGACGAAGACGGGGACAATACCAATTTGTTCGAGGTCATGCTACAGAACAACCCAACGGACAAACCGGGGTTTGATTACGCCGTCGTTGCGACATTGGAGCAGCTTCATTTTTCGGTCTCGCCCTCCTTAACGACTCTTAAGGAATTCAAGAAGTTTCTCCCCCCATCCTCCTCCTCCTTGAAGAAATCCAACCCCACGACCCCTTCCTCTACCTTCTACGATACCCTCAACAAGTCTTCCCTGTCCGCTGCCCATCGTCACCTCAAGCAAAAGGCAAAGCTGACCCTCTCGCAGCACAAGAACCTCTACGTAGACGTGAACTTCCACGCCCCTATCATAACCATAGCGGCCGACGCCTCAACCCTGGAGGCCTCGACATCGATAGTAATCGATTTAGGGAACGTACACCTTTTCAACGGAAGGATGGCTGGACTTAAAACTCCGTCCTCCACCACACCCTCGGGTTGGGAGAACGTCAACGTTACGACACCTAAGGTGAGAAAGGACGAGGAGCGAAAGACGTCTGGAGCGAAGCGACGGCAGCATACCGCTCACCACTATGACTAACAACGCTCTGCTCGTCGCTTCGTTCCTCATAGTTAAAATCCATCCTCTCCCACACCTCGAACCATCCAAATCCCCACCCTGACAGCGCCGCCGGTGGCGCAACCCTCAAACTATCGTCGTCCATGCAGTCCGACAACGTTCTCTCAGTTTCTCAGCTGATGGCGTCTTCCTCTAACTTAACCTCGCCAAAAACACAGGATGCACACCCGACCCTTCTACCTTCCCCGCACCTTCTACCGTCCGTACCCTCGATCCACCGTAGACGCGGGCTCCGCAGCAAGGCAGCGCCTTCTGAGCACGGCTCCGAGTTCACAACCTACACCACAAACACAAACACCACCAACCCCAACCACACGAGCTCGAGGAGGAAAACGAACGCAGGGAAGGTGAGAATGGACGACCTGAGAACGACATCGCTAGCAACGAAAATCGCGCTCGCTCGCACTTTAGTATAAGACGCGCCTCCTCCGTAATCATCGCAGTAATTCTCACGTCTAAACCTAACCCTTTTCGTGATTCGCTTCGCTCATCGCAGATATGGCAGCAGAACTTCTACGATAAATTTAACCTCGTACTGTCGTCGATTTCTGTTAGCCTGCAAACTTCGGAGGACGCGAATTACCAGTTCATCAAGAAGTTCGACGTTAACATTGAGATCCAGAAATCCGTGATACCCCAGGATTATACGCTCCCAAAGTTCAAGGTGTCAACGACCGTGAACTCCATTGTGATAGATCTCTCCCCGCGCAACATCTCAACCCTTTCGTCCCTCCTGAAATCAACGGTGAAGTCGATAAAACAGGACTCACCCCACAACAGCATTCTCGAACCCACCGGCAGGCTCACACAATCCTCCACTGCTGCAGTGCTTGACCAATTTAAGGTCCCCACCCTGCTGCCATCTCCCACGAAAGGGAACCGGATCAGAACTCTCTCGTCGCGATCGCAAGACTTGGACATTGAAATAATGCTGGAGAACCAGAGGGATTCTGATGTCGACTCCTCTGCTAGGCAGGCAAGTCGATCTTTGGAGACACCTACCACTCCCAACCCTAATATCTTCAGCGAGATGGAATTCTTGGAGGCGAACTCTGACTCAAATACTGAGAAAAACCGAGGTGAGAACACCATTACAACCAACAATCTTCGACTCGTCGCTTCGCCCTAAACCTAATCATTTCGCGATTCGCTTCGCTCATCACAGCCTCCTCCTTCTCCCTCGACCAGACTACTCCCACCATAAACCCTCAACTCTCATTTTCCTTCTTTGTCGACGCCCATAACGAGGAATTCATAAACCCCGAACATTCCTTCGACACACCTCGCTCTCGGAATGCTTTCTTTTCCCCTCTCAACATCAACCCCAATACATGCTCCTCGGCATCCACACAAAAGACGCCCTCGGTTCAGTCGTCCAAGGTTGGATACCTTAACAGCGAGAATCTTGCCCGTCTTGATACGAATGCTGCCGATATCGATCCCTCTCAGTATGACGATTCTGCTTCCGAGGAGAGTTTCCACTCTGCGGTTTCGATTGACCAGCTTCAGCTCGTCTTGGACCTATCGTCGGCGATTGAGAAAATGCAGTCCCAAAGTGCTGCGTCTCAATCGGAGCTCGAGGCACTCAGGGGGCAGGCAGAGGTGAGTTTGCTGGTAACGTTAGCGTTGGAAACGAGAACTATACACGCCCGTACTTTCATACAAGGCGCCCCCCCTACTCAACCACCGCAACTATATTTGTCCCTTATCCTAACCCTTTTGCGATTCGCTTCGTTAATCGCAGCTGAGGGCGATGCTTGCAGCTAAGACTGAAGTCGAGGAGGGACAGACCGAAGACATCAGGAGGCAGGGGGCACTTCGAGCCAACGCTTTACTCCGCACAAGAGCTCGCATAGCTGCGAGCGCTACGAATCCCCCAGCCTTCAAGCTTGACGACAATGCCGTTAACACGGCTGTTTTGAATGAACGCTTCGTTGTCCAATCCTCCCAATCAGGGGAGCTAAAACCCTCGACAGCTCGACTACGCAAATCCCAAAACGGCGAGGCATTCTTCCTCACCTTTGCCCTCAATGAAATCAAGTGCAACCTTAACGCTGACGACGCCCCTCCTGAATCGGAACCCCCGGTTATCCTTTCGCTCTCCTTGTCGTCGCTCTCCGTCTCTTTGAGGGGCAGGACTCACGATTTGAGGGCCAAGGTCATTCTGGAAACTTTCCATTTCGGGGATGGAGACATCTGCTACGTCAAGAGCTACAAGTGTGGTCCTTCGGGGGAGAGCTTAATGTTTCCGGACTTCGAGCCTCCGCTGATGATGAATGGACAGGGAGACCTTCCTTTCTTCAGGATTATCATGGAGAAATCAAGGCGCGGCGACAAGGGTAGCAGGTTGAAGGTTGATATCGGTGGCTTGGAGACGAGTCTTGAAAAGCGAGGCATCCAGAATCTAGTCTCCGTAGCGTCGTCCATGCTCATTAGTGGCAAGGATGAAATTGAGGATGAGGTCACGCCAAACAACAATGCTCCTCCTTCCCGACCTCCTCGACCACCTCGCGCAACTGCTGCGTCCCCAGCTGCTTCGATCGAAGAATCAAAGAAGCCAAGTTCGCCCCTAGCAATCTCAGTCAAATTCAACTCAATCCTCGTGAAGCTTCTAAACGAGAGTCGAAGCCACATATTTTCGTCGATCTTGTCCAACCTCGAGCTTCGCGTTGCGAAGACCGACACACGCAGGCAGATCGACGTGATCCTGGGTGGTGCTCGGTTCGTGGATGAAGGTGAGATTGGACGAGGAGCGAAACAACAAGCTATGAACGGCAGCATTGGCTCGAAAAACCTCACGCGCTCGCACTTCAGTACAAGACTCGCCCTCTCCCCCACCGACGCAATAATTATCATCCATCATCCTAACCCTTTTCGCGATTCGCTTCGCTCATCGCAGTTCGGAGGTACGATATGTTCAGGTCAAGGAACTTGGCTGTAATGCGTATCCGGGCTGCTAAGAACTGCGCGGGCGACGACTTTGAGTGGCTTGGTATGCCAAAAAAACACCGTCCTTCGACACCATTCGAATGGGTGGGCCGTGCAGGAGGAAAGATCGACATGCCTGTGTTTGTCGTTTATTACTCTGACATTCTCAGGGTTACTGGTGAGATGAAGAAGGTCTCGGAGGCTCTCAAGCTATCGCCTGCTCTTTCTTCCCGGAATCCAGTACCTCCTCTTGCTTCTTCCTCCGGATCACAAGGCACCGATTACTCATTTGAAGTATCAATCACGTCTGTAAAGGTTATGATCGCCTCCGCTCCTCCGTTCAATGTATTTGACGAGTACCATCTCTCCTCACTTCAGGAGAGTGTTATCCTATTTGCGGAGAAGATAGCTTTGAAGGGAACTCAAGCTTCGAAGAGGTGAGGTTGGAAAAGGAACGAAGCGACAGCAGCATACCACCAACCACAAATGACTAACAACCTTGTGTTCATCACTACGCTCCTCGCCGTTTTCGTGATTTGCTTCGCTCATCGCAGCCTCGAGATTGTAAGGGGTTCCATGCGAGTGGAAGATTTTGGTCAAGAGGGAGCCTCGGCTATAAGGGAGGGAGTCGGAGGGGGCGTGAGCGATTTCAACGTGTCGGTCGATCTGGCAACGGACGAGAATGCTCTTTCTATTGTCGTCAATAAGATTGACATCAGGGTTGATCCGGCATTGGTCGTTGGCCTTGCTATTGTCATATCAGGCTTGAAGTCGAATGATCAAAGTCAGGTCTACCATCATACTGCTCCCTCCTCTGCTCCCTCTCCATTGCCTGCCCCCCAAACTCGAAGTTTTTTGCTCAACCTTCAAGTTGACAGCGTCTCCTTCCAGCTCTCATCTTCCCTGACAGCGACTCCACTTCCTCTCATTTTATCTCTCCACTTTATTGGGATAGGTGCGCGGCTCAGTCACACAAACACTACCAATGGCTCGTTCGGTATTTCCTCTATTCGTGTTGTCGATGAGAGGAATAAGGTTGCAGTGTTCCATCCAACGTCCTCAAGCCCATCTTCCCAATTCCTTTCACTCTCGGTGAATCAGTCGGGAAAATCAATCTCTTCCACGTTCGAGATCGGTTCTAATATTGCTATTATCAGTCCTACATTACTACATTCATTGATCTCCATTTGGAAAGAAGTCAAGTCGGGGCTTGACAGACAAGGTCAACAACACCAACAGAAATTGATATTCCACCAGCATCTCAAGAGCCAGAGAGCAAACGATGGGAGAGCAAGGTGAGATCAGGCGAGGAACGAAGTGACGAGCGAAGGCTGGAGCAAAGCGACAGAAAATACATTATACTACCTTCTTACATAACTAACAACCTTCTACTCGTCGCTTCGCTCCTCGCATCGCCCATCATTCTAACTCCTTTCGCGATTCGCTTCGCTCATCACAGTCCAGCTGATGAAACCAATCCCAAACCTCCGTCACAAACAGAGCCCTCGGATTCTTCCACATCGATATACTTTGGTGTCGACTCTCTTACTCTAGATGTCAAAATCCATGGTTGCAAGGTGGCCATGCCGTGCTCAGATCTTTCTGCTGGTTTGGATAGCGGGGAGCTCCTAGACGTTGTCGTGCTCAGGTGGAAAGCCAAGTCCCTTGTGAAGTACGAGTTTCACACCACCTTTAATCCAAGTTTACGAAACTTGTTAGGCGCGAGTGGGGTCGCGAAGGACGTCGTTGACGGCTTCTCTAAACTTAATTTTGAGACGGCTGTTCATGGAGTCACTCTCGTTTACAACGCCATGGGTCTCAGCGAGGCGAAGGACTCTTTGGAGGTGAGGGGGAGCAAGGAGCGAAGCAACGAGCTGCCAACGTTAGCGTTAGGAACGAGGGCCGTGCTGGCTCCTGCTTTTGTACAAGACACGCCACCTCCGTTATCATAGTAATCATTCGCGTCCCTAATCCCAACCCTATTCGTGATTCGCTTCGCTCATCGCAGCTCGTTGGCGACGTCTCGGATGATAATATTCTGGTTTCACCCTTTGATGTCTCCAGTACGTACAAGGTAGTGCTTACGAAGTGCAAAATTGATGATTCGTCGTCAAGTTCATCATCAAGTTCGTCATCAACGACGCTTGACCTCGCTCAATCACTAAATTTCGAGGCTGCGAAGATAAATGTTCGCGCATACATTAGGAGTGAGAATGATAGCAAAAAAGGTCGAACGGGGGGACTCATGGAACATTGTATCTCTCCGATTTTGAAGCTGTTTGAGAAAAAGGAGGAATCCCAAGATGTTTTCTTCGAGGGTCTGGAAAGGATCGATGACCGTGGAACTAAGATTCCTAAGAAGAGCGGCGATATGTCCTCGACGATGCCCATGAGCACACCTAATTATCGTCAAAGGGGGGGAGCCAAAAGGGGAAGATCCTACAGAAAGCGCAAGCCCAATTATGGGACAGCCTCTACAATAACGTCTGTGTCTTTCATACACTCTCCGTCTCGGTTTACATCTCCGCGGTATCAACCGCGAACCCCTGTCAGTGCATTGAGCGCGCCCACAATGAACTCAGTAGCCACCTCCTTCACCAAAGACTCCAACACGTCTTCCGTCACCACTGTTTTCAGGAACCTTCCCTCGACATCGACGCCTGCTTTGGATTATAATCTTGCGGTGGCTTCGTCGGGTGGTGGGAATTTTGGGTCTAGTCCGCTCTTGGACCTCGTAAGTAATTCTATATGCGTAGTCAAGGGAAAGATGAACGGCTTCCAGGTGACGGTAATTACGGGAAGTGCTGGAGGCGGGTACCTATCGCCCTCGGACCCTCCGTTTTTCCGGCTTGATCTCGGCTCGATAGCGCTCTCAGCTGGGGTCCACCGCAGTTCAATCGTGTGTGAGTCTCGATTCCAAGATCTGTCGGTAACTTATCTTAACCTCAAACTTGGAGCATGGGAGCCTCTTGTAGAGACTTGTGGTTTCGGGGTGCTAGTGTCGCTTGATGCAGGTAAGAGGCTCGGATTTGTTGCTGATGAGATGAGGAAGGTGCTGAAGAAGGAGAAGACCGGCAAAAACTTGTGGAGCAACCTTAAAGATTCGCTTAATACCTCTGGCCCTGCAGAAGGCGTAGACACAGAAGGGAATGCGGGGCAGCCGAAGATGAGGGAAGTGGCAAGGAAAATGACTGCGGTCTTTGGCGGCGGTACGACTCAAATACAGAAACAGATCCTGCAGACCTTTAGCAAGGACGAGCATTCGGGTGGGAAGGGGGGTAATATCGACCTCACTCAGCAGTTATGCTTGATTTTGCTTTTCGCTGAAATGGATGGGAGGCTATTTGAGGAAGATTCGGACTATGAAGAAGAGGGTCACGAGGAGGTGTCTCCTACCCGCAAGAGGACAGTCAGCAAGGAGGAAATGATATCCGAGATTGTTGCGATTGCGTCCTCTGCGAGAGACAAGAAGAATTTCTACGCGCGCTATATTCCAGGTCACGGAGATTTCGCGGAGATGACAAGATCTGTAGCACCCGGCAAGGTCAGGGACCAAGGAGATACGATCAACGTTTGCTTTAAGGACACTCGACCACTGAACATTAACTTGACGACCGCCTTTCTCGAGAGATTCTTGGTCCTACGAGGTGGGACAAAGGAAAAGAAGATGGGAAGGGCAATGAGCTCGGATGATCTCCTTGGATCGGGAGTCCTCGGAATCGTGGCAGAGGAGGAAATGAGGGAGCCTTACAAAATTCACAATCACCTTCCCGTCACGGTAGAGATCCAAGTGGGGATGGTCGCTGATGACAGCATCGTGAGTTGGATTAATATCGGTGAAATAGAGTGCGGCGATGATCTCCTGCTCGATGCGGGAGGGTATTTCAAGGGTCGTGACGAAGAGGAAACCTTTGAAGTCAGGCTTCGCTTTCCCTCTAACACGTCTCAGTGGGCGAGTTGGAGCGAGGTGCTGAAACTTGGGTGGAGGAGAGCTTTCAAGGGTACTATGGGAATCGTCGATATTAATAACGTAAACCTGGACGTGGGCGTTGACTGCAGAGTCCAACCTAGTAGGGGGAAGAGGGGGGTCAGCATGAATAAAGGTGTCTTCAACATTCACTTCAGTGTACCCTATTGGATCGTTAACGCGACTAGGAGGGGGGGTAGAGAGCTGCTTTTCCGAGTCAGGGGAGATGCGAGGAATGATGGTTCCGACAGGACGCCTGAGAAGGGTAGGAGGGGTAAGGAGAATTTGTCTCCAAGTAAGCCTGTTAGGTGGAAGGACGGATTCAGATTCGTTGGCGGGCAATCCGGGATTGACGGCGAACACAGTAACTCGGGCGATATTGTGGGACTGAAAAAAATCATCCTTGGGAAGGAGGCGGGGAAGGAGGGTGAGAACGGCGGAAAAGGCCGCATGTTTGAAGTCCTCATGGTTGACGATGAAGAGTGCAACGAATTCGGTGTTAAGGGGGGTCGCGACGAGCCTTGGAGTAGGACTGCTCCGATGAGAGGGGGGCAGAACTTCAATGTAAAGGTAACTCCGTCCAAGGTTGCTGCTGGGGGACCAACTTACCACAACAGAATTTTGGCGTTGTGCAGCTCGGTTGTCGTTGCACCAAAGAAATTTGGCGGGGATTTCGGTACGAAGCTCCTATGTATATGCGACAGGTACGCGTTAAGCAATCTGCTTGGAAGGGAACTGGAGGTGAAGGTTTGCAGGGCGGATGGTTCCTTCGTGAACGACGTCAAGAGGGATGTTGAAAATGTAATTCTGTCTTCTGACGGGGTGCCCATAGATTTCCACTTCAACGATTCAGGAACGGTGAGGATCAGGCCAACTGAGTACGGATGGGGCTGGTCTGGAGCGTTCAAGCTCAAAAGGAAGAGGAGCGGAGAAAATGCAAAGGAGATTACTTTCAGAATGTGCAACGAGCTCTCCGGGAAGGTCATAGTGTGTTCAGTGGACTTCAAGGACGGGGGGGGGGGAGGAATCTCAGTGACTCTGAGGAATGTCGAGCAACCCCCCTTCAGGATCGAGAACCACACCCTCCACCCCTTGAATTGTCAACAGGCTGGTGTCGGTTGGACGGGAATGGGTACAATGCTTGGAATGGGTGGACGCGGCTCTTCGGGCCCTTCGTCCGCGCCGATAATTCAGTTGTTGCCATATAATAGCGCAGTTTATGCTTGGGACGATGCTGACAGGAGGGACAGAAGGCTTGTCGTAGAGACGGCAAAGAGGGATGTCTCCAGGGGAATCAGAGCGGG
>Ga0115006_10004178_pt1 | contig 10049 bp, 7 predicted proteins | sample ArcOceMetagenome_3_FD_88943 | JGI IMG/M metagenome (GOLD analysis project Ga0115006, IMG submission 88943) | Marine eukaryotic phytoplankton communities from Arctic Ocean - Arctic Ocean- Svalbard ARC20M Metagenome | ecosystem: Environmental > Aquatic > Marine > Oceanic | place: Arctic Ocean...
AAGACGACGGCCGAGACGGCGGTGGACGTGCCGCCCGTGGTCGAGCAGACCGAGCTGGCCCAGGAGGTGGACGCGGGTAAGGACGAGGAGGAACCGTACGTCGCACTCGCAGAGCCAGAGCAGGTGGATGATGCCGGTGCGGCGAGCGGCGAAGAGATGCTCGCGAGCGTCGCCGCCGTTGACACTGCAGGGGCGACGCAGGTGGAAATAGCCAAGCTCGTCACGGTGGATGCGGAGGTGACTGATGCCGGTGTTGTGATCCGGCTCAACATCTCGGATTTGGTGAGTGGCGCTTGAGCACGGAGCAACCTGTACAGGCAGACCGCCCTTCCAACACTCCTCATGTGTAGTGTGATGGTTAGGAAGGGTAAGATCTACTTTTCTGCGGCGTACTACGGTGATAAAGTATCTAAGCAGCGTGCAAGGCCAGCATCCGCAGCAGAAGCTGCGCCATCAGGTAGCGCCCTGCGTTGAGGTAGTGGAACGCCGAGCGAGGCGCAAATTTGAGCGCCTCGGGGCCAGGCAGCTCGAATGTCGCAGCGAACGTTGCGTTGTAGTTGTCGAGGTACGTGACACCCGCCCGCTCGACGAGCGGCCGCACCTTGCGCGCGAAGCCGGCCTGCTCGGCAAAGGAGTTGACAGGGTCGAAGTTGAACGCCGGCGACCGGAAAAGCAACACGGTGCGGCCACCAGAGCACGTGTCGGCGTCGGAGACAGCGCGCCGCAGCAGTCGAAGCGAAGTTGACCACGCGCCCAGGCCCTTGGTGGTGCCGAACTGTGGGCCGAAGATGACGGCGTGCGCGTCGTGCCCGACGGAGCGATCGGACCACTGCCGGAACGTGGCATCGAAGAGCTCATGCGTCGAGCCGTCGAACAGGTAGAGCAGGCTCGCCGAAGGGTGCGCCGGGGGCACCCACGCCTTTGCCTGGCGCAGCACGCGCTTCCACGGCGCGACGGGGCAGCGCAGCGATGACGCGCGGCACAAGATCGGCTGATCGAGCCGCTCGCGGCACGGGCGCCGGCCGTGGCAGCGGTCGCGCCCTTCCCAACAGTCGGCAGAGAAGGGCGACACCCTGACCCTTGTGATGGGCAGCCCATCGAGCTCGTGGCGGCTGCTGAGCGCGGCGGCGAACGCGCGCGCGTGCTCGACGAACTGGGACGAGCCGGGCGGCATCGGCGAGCACAGATGCTTGCCGGCGCATTGGCTCCGCGCGGCGCAGCCTCCGGGCTTGTCGGAGCATGCGCCGGGGCATTGCCCGTCCTCGCAGAAGCCATTGAACGCTTCCCTGGCGCCGTGGTACGTTGGGAAGAAGACCCAGACGTTTGGACGCTCGCGGCCAGCACGCGACCGTGCGCCGGCGGCCCACGGCTCCTCGACGGCCACCGTGACGTTTGCGAGCCACGGCGCAGCGACCTCGCCGCCAAAGTGCGCGCGCACGGCACGCAGCATCGCGCTCTGCAGCCGTGCGGCCGACCCCGTGTACTCGAGCCCCGGCGGAGGCCCTGCGATGCCGCCGTCGTGGCTCCCCGCCCACGGCTGCGCGCGTGGCCGTGCGCAAAACGCCGCTGCACGCGCGCCACCAGGCCGCTGCTCATCGGGCCAGCGCACCGAGAGAGTCAGCATCGGCCGCCACTCTCGCGATGCCCACTTGGAGCTCTGCCACGCGGCACCAAGGTCGTTGCCCGGGTCTCGCCACTGGCGCAGCTTGCCACCGTTGAAGTTGGAGTACCGGTCCGACATGCCGCACAACCGATGCGGCAGCGAGAAGCGGTGCTCGCCAGTCGCCAGGTCGACGGTGAAGAGCTGCGCCGAGTGGTAGCCGTTCTCGTGGCCGTCCTTGTCCCAAACCCACGACGCGTTGATGGCGGCAGCCGAGGCGTTGCGCACCTCGAGTGTGCTCATGTCGGCGGCCACCTGGCGATGTGCGCGCGGGCCCGCCAGCAGATCGAGCAGCGTGAACAGCTGGCGTCGCACCACGCTGTTGCCGATGAACAGCAGGTCCCTGCCTGCGAGCAGGCAGCGCGCCTCGGGCGTGCCGCCCCACGGCCGCTGGCCGCACCGCTCCTCCATGCCATCACGGAGCCCGTACGACGGCGACCAGCGCGCCTCACCCACCCGCGCAACGCACGACGAGAGGAGCGGCGGCGTCTCGTCCGGCAGCAGGCCGGCAAAGGGCTTGCAGCGGCCGGCTGGCACGGAGGGCGGAGTCCGAAAGAGGTGCCGGCGGAAGAGCTCGCCCACGTGGAGCGGCTCCGGCTGAACGAGACATCGTGCCAGCGACCGGCGCTCCTCGGAAGACGCAGCGGGAGAGGGCTTTGCGCAGCTCTGTTCGCTGAGCGCGGCCGCTGCGTGAGTCACGTCAGCCTTGCTGTCGAGGTACGACTTGACGCAGGCGCGCCGCTCCTTTGGGCCCAGCGCACGGCGCGCGGCGCGGCAGCGCCTTTTGGCAGCAGCCGTGCCGTCGTCGTCGGGCATCGTGGGCTGAAGACTAGGCTGAGCAAGCGTTAGCCTAACCAGAACTATACTGTTGACCGGCACACGCCGTCGCCACAAGAGCGCGCCTCAAAAACAGCGCAGAGAATATGCAGTCCGATGAGACCGTGCGGCTTCCAGCGCTGACGAGCTACCTTGCGCCGCTCCCTCCTCCTCCGTCCGCCACCGACGTGCCTGCCGGTGCGACCTTCTTCGTCCGCACGCGTGGCTGGGCGTGCAGCGAGCCTGGAGAGCCTCGCAAGGGCACCAAGGTCCTGCTCAAGTTCACCGAGGGCAAGCACCGTGGTCAGACCTCCCACATCGACGTGACCAAGCTCGTGCCCGTGCTGCACAGTTCCCGTCCATCGCCAGCAGGCCGTGCGCTCGTACTGTGCCAGGAGACGGTGCCGTTCCGGCATGTGGCACGATGCCAAATCTCCAGCAGCGATGTGGTGGTTGAGCTGGGCTGTTCGTTCGGTGAGATGACGTCCGTGCTCTTGGAGAGGACAGCGCACGTGATCGGAGTCGACCATGCCAGCAGCGTTCTTGAGGCTGCCGCTCGCCGCGCTCCCGCCGCCCGCTACGAGCTGCTCGACGCGCTCGCCCACCCGGCTCGCCTCCTGGCACTGTGCCGCACGTGCGCTCCAACGGCCGTCTTCATTGATTTGGGTGGCGACCGGCCAGCGGCAGACCTCGTGCCTCTGCTGGCACAGCTCCACGCGGAGCTGACGCCCACCGTCTCGCTCGTCGTTGTCAAGTGCCGCGCTCTGGCACAGGCGGCGCAAGCGCACGCGAGCAGACGTGCCGACGGAGCGAGAGGCGACGAGCCGGCCATGCCATCCACGGAGGCGCATCCATGCGCGGCGCCGCTGCCTGACGCGTCGTGGTTCTGGGCCGCGCAGCTCCGACGAGCGGCGCTCCTTTCGGCGAGGGGCGGCGCCGGCAGCGGAGGTGGCGGCAGCGCGGCCGTCGTTGCAGGCGCAGGTGTGCTCGATGAGCAGAACCGTAATTGCTCAGCCGGCGAGACGCGCCTCTGCTTCGAATTCACCAACAAGGGCCGTTGCCGCCGCCGCGACAAGTGTTCCTTCCGGCACGTGCTCCGCGAGCACCCCGACGCCATTGCGGATGCGGAGGCGAGAGGTCGCGCAGGCCCATGGGACCCATGCGCGGGCCAAGCTCTGGTCGCGGGCACGGGAGCAGTCTCAGTGGAGTGCAGCGAGAATGAGCTTCATTTGTAGAGCAATTACATGTACAGATGATCTACAGAGCTTTCACTTTCATCACGCCGTCCGCTCGGCGCGTGTCAAACAGGCAAGATTAGAAGTCAACAGCAACCTACAGCATGTGGTCAACAGTCTGCAGCGCCAGCGCCGAAACGAACTCGAAAAGGAGCACACAGAGGCTTCGGGCCTCCGGCATCCCCGTCAGTGCCATGTCCGCGGACACGCTCCGTTCCCACGCCACTGTGACGTTGATGCCTGCGCGTTGCACGCCGCCGGAGCTGGATATGACAGCGCCTGCACAGAGCAATCCACCGCTCCCAACGCCACCCGCTGTGATCACTCCTGCCGATGTGCGCGCTGCCTGCCACCGTCACGTGGCCCTCACGCCGGTAGACTGACACCCCTGTCGTGCATTTGCGTGCAGATGCCTTCTACCATGATCAATCGATACAGGGTGGCTGGCGGGCTCGAGGCGTTGCCGCCCTCCCCAAACACGTTTGCGCGGGCGCTCAACACGTCCGTGGGGACGCCCGTCAGGTCGAAGCTCGGCCCCCACGCCGACTCGGCGGCGAACACATTGTCGACGGCGCTCGAGACGGAGAGCCTCGGCCACTCGATCGATCGGCTTGGCTTGGAACCTGGCACACGCTCGGCCACCACGCTCGAAGACAGCCTGTCCAAGATGGAGCGCAAGCTCAATCGCGAGCTCTCACTCTCCAATCTGCAGCAGAAGCCCTCTAATTGGGAAACGGTCCGCAAAGGGACCCTCCGTCGCCGCTCCTCGATGCCGAGCATTACGATCCGCAAGAACATCACGAAGGACGCAGAAGGAATCGATGCCGCAGGCTTCCGCCCCCGTCGCGCCAGCATGGTGGCGGGGGACGTGCGCGATGTGGTTGAAGCTGCCGCGGCTTGCAGTGCTGCCGGCTCTGCGTCGGCCGCCTCCTTGGGCATGACGAGTCGTCCGCAACCGCTGCCATCCATCCCACGAGCCAAGTGAACGCACGTGCCGCACGTGCGCCACATCTGCTCCATACCGGTACTCCAGTGAAGTCAGATGCGGTCAAATCGGAGCGCAATTCAACACGTGGTCGGCTCACGAACTGCAGTCCTATTAATTAAGGGTGTGAATTATGAATACAATTATTTGCATGTGTGTCTGCCCTGGCCCGCACACAAAGACACCTCAATACAGCAAGATACGAAAGTACGAGCGCATTACGGAGAGCATGTGCCGTGCCTCGGCATCGTCGACCATCGATATGGACGAGCGCGATGTCGCTCACTTTTTTGCCTTCTTCTTGCCCTTGGCGCGACTGGCGCTCCTCGACTTGCTGCCTGAGGACGAGTCGGAGTCGGAACCTGAGTCTGACGAGCTTGAGCCGGAGCCCGAACCCGATGAGCTGGAGCTGGAGCTGGAGCTGGAGCGCTCTTCGCGCTTAGCTCGCTTGCGCTCTGGTTCCTTGCGGACCCGCTTGCCCTTATCGCCACTCGACTCGGCGCCTTTGCGCTTCTCGCCGCGCGATGGCTCTGGTGCCGACGTCGGCGCCCCCTCGTCGACCTTCTCTTGGCCACGCGCCTCCTCAGGCTCGGGTGCAGCCACCTGGGCCTGGGTTTCCGCTTCGGCAGCAGCAGCAGGGCGCGCGTCACCAAGCTCGGGCGCCGGCTCGGAGACCGGCTCGGAGACCGGCTCGGAGACCGGCTCGGGCGCCGGCTCAGGCGCCGTGCCATTCGGAGCCGCAGCGCTCGCCCTGTCCGCCTCCACGCCTGCCTGCAGCTCGCGCGGCTCCTCGGCTCCGACCGATGGCGGAAGCGCCGTGGGCGGCGGCGGCGGCGGCGGCGGCGGCGGTGGCGGTGGAGCCTGCAGACGAGGCCGGGGTGGCGTGTTGCCCGACCTCTTCTTTCCCTTGGGTGGCGGGACAGGCTCTGCTGCGCTGCTTCGGCTCCGGCTGCTGCTGCTGCTGCTGCTGCTGCTGCTGGAGCCGCTGCGCGAGCTTCCCGAGCTGCTGCTGGAGCTGCTGTCACTATCGCTGTCGCTGTCGCTGCTGCTGCTGCTGCTGCTGCTCTTTGCCTTGCGCTTTCTCTCTGCCTTGGCCTCCTCGCGCCTCTTCTTGGCAGCAGCGGCTTGGCGTGTGAGCTCCTCGATGTCTGGCCTGTTCCTGCCGCGGCCACCCGCAGGCCGCGAGAGAAAGTTGGGAGTGTCGTCGGGAGGCAGTTCCTGCAGGTGCAAAGGAGCAGCTGGTCAGACACGCGGCCGTCGACTGGGGATCCAGGGCCGCGGGCCGAAGGCAGGAGAGCGGATTGGGTTTCTGCAGGCGTGTGTTCGAAATCTGGAGAGAGATGGGCGCACCGTGCTCAGCTTGCGCCGCTCGCCGTAGTAGAGCTCGCCACGGCGCGAGCCGCTGCTGAAGCGGGTGTCCTGGGCGTTCTGCCGCCCCTGCACCTTGGTCGAGGCGAGGCCCCACGCCTTGCCCGACCAGCCCTCGCCAGTGCGCGGCACATACTTGGAGTCGGTCGTCTGCTGCATCCGACGCGACGCGACGTTGCCGCCCTGCTGCTCGGTCGAGGTCGCGTACATCTGCGCCTTGGCCGCCTTGCGCTGCGCCCATCGCGAGACGCCCTCCGCCGGCTTGCTCATGACTGCTGCTGGTACAGTAGGCCTGCGTGCGTGGTCTTTGCCTGCGTGGCACCGTCACAGTTTTTGCGACGTGTTGTTGCCCCTCCAGCGGGTAGGCTGGAGTCGAAGACGCCAAGATCAAGCGTTATCGACAGGCGGCGCACGGCGGCGCTGATCTCGTGCGTCACCGAAGCTAGCTCCAGTGAGGGATGGGTGGTGGCTCGCTGTCCTTCTGTGTCTAGTTCACCACGAATATGATCGCTGCATAGCTTCCGTTTAAAACTTGACGAAAGGTCATCCCAACCACGCTGAGTGGCTAGTCCTGGCGGCCATCTGCTGACTCCGCGGCTGATATGCTGCAGCGCCTCGTGCGCCGTGGCGTCGCGCACCGGCGGCTGGCTGCGCGTGTCGCGTCGCGTACCGCCTCCTCCTGCATGCCACGCGCCTCGGCCGCCGGCCGCGACCGCCTCGAGATGCAGCTGCTGCTGCTGGGCTCGGGCGCCATTCTGACCACGACACTGGGGCGAATAGCGGTGACACATCGTGGGCAGGACATCGCGTTGGCGGAGCCCGGTCCGTCGAGCTCCGAGTCCATGGTGGTGCGTGCCAACAGCCATGGATGCCGCTGCGCCCGCACACCCGCGCGCCCGCCCGCCCGCACGCACGGTGCTGACCAGCTCCCGCCCCGCGCGCGACGCGCAGGTGAGCGGCGGTAGCCTCGAGGAGCTCTACGACATGGGCGAGGTCCTCGGCCAGGGCCACTTTGCCGTCGTGCGTCGAGGCCGCCATCGCGAGACTGGCGAGGAAGTCGCGGTCAAGGCGATTGCCAAGGGAGGCACCGCCAACGTGCGGAGCGAGGTCGAGATCCTGCGCCGCATCGGCTCGCACCCGAACATCGTGGCGCTGAAGGACGTCTTCGAGACGGAGAAGGAGTGGCTGATCGTGATGGAGCTCGTGACGGGCGGCGAGCTCTTCGAGCGCCTCGTGCAGCAGGGCGCCTACTCGGAGAAGGAGGCGTCGAGTTTGATGCGGCAGATCGGCACCGCGATCGGCTACCTGCACTCGCAGGGCGTGTGCCACCGCGACCTGAAGCCCGAGAACGTGCTGCTCTCGTCGGCCGGCGACGGGCCTATCCAGATCAAGATCTGCGACTTTGGGCTGTCGGTGGCGCTCGCGCAGGACGGCAAGCTGAGCGAGAAGCAGGGGACCTGGGCGTACTGGGCGCCCGAGATGTTTGGCGAGAGCCGCTACTTGGGCAAGGAGGTGGACATGTGGTCGCTCGGCGTGATCCTGTACATTCTGCTCTCGGGCCGCCACCCGTTTGACGCGCCCGGCCGCTCGGACGCCAAGATGCGCGGCGCGATCCAGACGGCGCAGCTCAGCTTCGAGCACGAGGTGTGGGGCCACGTCTCGCAGCCCGCCAAGGACCTGATCCGCGCGCTGCTGCAGCTCAACCCGACCGAGCGGCCCGACGCGGCGGCGATCCTGCGCCACCCGTGGATCGAGGGCGACGACGTGAGCGCCGTGCCGATCCGCGACGCCGCGATCAACCTGCAGGAGTTCCAGCGCGTCAAGAAGAAGCTCCGCACGGCGCTCATCGCCTCGATGCACCAGCAGGCCGCCATACGCAAGCGCCACTCGAACAAGACCAAGTCGCCGCTCGAGGACGGCCCGCCGCAGCGCGACCGCGCGCAGCCGCCGCCGCACGGCGCCGCCGCGACCGCCGCCGCCGCCGCCGCCGCCGCCGCCGCCGCGGGAGGCGCCGTGGCGTCGGACGCGGGCCCCTCGAGGGCGGCCGCGCCGCCGCCGCCGCCGTCGGCGCCGGGCGCGGCGGACCTTGACATCACGCAGCTCGTCGAGAGCGACCTGCTCGCGGACGCCTTCGCCGCCTTCGACCCGGAGGGGAAGGGCTTCGTGCTCACCGCCGAGCTGCCGGCGCTCATCGCCAAGCTCGGGCAGCAGGTGACGCCGCACGAGGTGCACCAGATGATTCGCGCGATGGACGTCGAGGGCACCGGCAAGATCCACTACCAGGAGTACCTCTCGATGGCGAGCGCATCGGTGCAGGACCAGCGGCGCACCTTCCCCGCCGGCACCGTCATCTTCAAGGAGGGCGACACGTCCGACTACTTCTACCTGATCACGGCGGGGCGCGTGCGCAAGATCACCGACGAGGAGTACGCGCGCGCGGTGCGGCAGAGCGCGCCCGCCATCCCGGCCGACGAGGAGCTCACGCCGGGCGACTACTTTGGCACGTCGGCGATCCTCGGCTCGGGCTACCGCCACTCGACGATGGTCGCGGTCACCGACGTGCAAGTGCTCGCGCTCGGCCGCGACGACTTTTCCGAGAACATCGAGCGCTCCGCCTCGGGGGCCGAGCCGCCGCCCCGGCGCGCCGTCGCGCGAGCACCGACGTCGCCGTCGCGTGACGCGAGTGGCGCCGGAACGCAGCCGCAGCCGCCGCCGCCGCAGCCGCAGCCGCAGCCGCAGCAGAAGGCGGCGACGCGCGCCATGAACGTCGGCAGCGTCGGCGGCGTCGGTGGCGTCGGCGGCGCGGGCGGCGCGGGCTCGCCGCAGCCGTGGCTGTTTTCGGAGCAGACGCGCACGGAGCGGTCGCTGCGCTTCATCAAGATGATGTCGCTCAACGAGAGGCGGCGGTACACGCACGGCGACGCGCTCTTCCGCGAGGGCGAGACGGCGGGCACGATGTTCATCATCAAGAGCGGCCGCGTCGAGGTGAGCTGCAGCGGCTCCAACGGGCGCAAGCACCTGATCGGCCACCGCGCCAACAACGAGAGCTGCGGCGAGACCAGCTGCCTGCTGCACAAGCCACGCGCGACGACGGTCAGGTGCGTCTCGGACGAGGGGTGTGAGGCGGTGTGCGTCTCGCGCGACGAGTTCCTCGAGCTCGTCCGCGGCTCGTGGGACGTGCGGCAGAGCCTCATCGCCATCTCGGAGCGGCACAAGCGGGAGCGGCAGCGCCGCGTCAGCTTCCACAGGACGCGCGAGGAGGCCGGCTGGGACGACGAGGGATTCTTCGCTGACTGACGCATATGAACACTATGAACCGCCCTAGTATCGTATGATGTCTATATGATTTTCTCATGTCGAGGTGGTTCAACCCCTCAGCATGCGTTGTGGAGCGCATGCACGACTTTGCGGTGCGGAGATTGATTGGACTAGCGCACACAAGGACTCGAGACTGGGAGTATATTATGGCTACAAGGGTGCTGCGCGTCTTTGCGGCCTCGTTCAGCTGCGCAGCTGCAGCACGGCACCGGCTGTTCGTCGGCGGGCACGGTGAGCTGGCGCAGGGTGCGCGCATCGCGCTGCCCGACTACCAGCGCCACTATCTGGGCAGCGTGCTGAGGCTCAAGCCGGGCGGCGCGGTCGCTCTGTTCGACGGAGCGCATGGCGAGTGGAACGCGCGCATCGACGCGCTCGATCGCAAGCGATGCGAGCTGACGGTCGAGGAGCAGGTCCGGGTGCAGCCGGCGCTCGCCGACGGGCCCACGCTGCTCTTTGGGCTCATCAAGGGTGCACGCCTCCCGACGCTCGTCGAGAAGGCGACCGAACTCGGCGCCGCCCAGATAATACCGGTGCTCACGTCGCGGTGCAATGCACGGTCGCACAACCCGGAACGGCTGAGTGCGATCGCGACTGAGGCGTCCGAGCAGTGCGGTCGGCTGACTGTGCCGTCTGTGCCAGACGAGCTGCCGAGCCTCGAGCAGGCGCT
>Ga0115006_10004179_pt1 | contig 10047 bp, 9 predicted proteins | sample ArcOceMetagenome_3_FD_88943 | JGI IMG/M metagenome (GOLD analysis project Ga0115006, IMG submission 88943) | Marine eukaryotic phytoplankton communities from Arctic Ocean - Arctic Ocean- Svalbard ARC20M Metagenome | ecosystem: Environmental > Aquatic > Marine > Oceanic | place: Arctic Ocean...
ACAAAAAAAAAATAAAATTATATATCCGCGGTTCTTCCCCCCCCCCCCCCTCACTTTTTTTTTGGGGAGCTTGGGGAGAACAAAAGGGGAAGGGGAGAGGGTTTAAAAAAAAAGGGGGTAGGGGGGGGGGGGGGGGGGGGGGGGGGGGGGGGAAAGGAAGGAGAGGGGGGAAGCAAGGGATAGGTCGGAGGATGTAGGGTCTGAGGGTTTTTGTTTTGAGGTTTCTTTTAATGTTATAGGTATGTATGTAGTATTATCTGTTAGATGATTGTGATATATGATTGTGATATATGGTTGTTAGTATATTAATATAATGTATAAAGGTTTAGAAAGGGAATATATTTATATATGTCAATCACGGACCACAGACCACAGAATTCAATTTTACCCTATTTATACAATATATATAATATTATATATATTGATAGAGTATTGTAATATTATATATATCAAATAGTAAAGTTAAATATTATGCGTACCTTAATAGAGCCTTAATAGAGCCTTAATAGAGTGAGATAATGGATTTTTTGGATCAGATGGCCCAAAATCCAACCAGACAGGTAAGATGATCGTAATAATAATATTGATGTATATTTTTATATATTATTATATACGTATGATATATATTTTAGACGGATATGATACTTATATTCTCTCTAACCCTTATTTTTGGGGAATAAATTGATCATTCATCTTCCCTCCCTCCACCCCGCCCCTTCACAGATAATATGTCATTATCTATATTATTAGGATGTAATGATAATAAAATGATTCAAAGATGTAAGTATAATATATATATATAACATAATATCATATCATATTCCAAATAACCTTATATAATCAAGTAGATTTATCCCTCCCCCCGCCTCCCCCCCTTTTCCTTTGTTGTCTTAAAGTGAATAATAATCCTTCCCTTTCCTCCCTCCCTCCCTAATCTCCCTTCCCACGCACTCATCACAATCACATTAACACGTCCTCTGACCAAATTTCTCACACGCAATCCACCCCCCTCCCCAATGACCTCCCAATACAGACGAGGGCCTTGCTTCACAGCTTTCAATATCGTCCCAGGATTTAGCTAACAACTGGGAGGCTTTCTCCCTCTCTAATGATGACGCCGATCACACCGACGCAAACTTCAACCTCTTCAGAACCTTTGTACAGTCCATAGTAAAGAAGCAGGGAACCAACCCCAACAAGGAGGACAAGAAGAGGCCAATCACGACAGTCATGAGCAGCCCCGACGCCAGCAACGGTCCCTCCAAGTCCTCCAAGCCCAACGTCCCCTCCAGTTCCGTAGTTTCCACCGCCCGCATCTCGACCTCCCCAGGTCCCGGTTACGAGGACCGCAAGAACGCAGGTCAGATTGTTGCCCACCTCAACGCTACGCTCACGGAGAAACCGGTAGTCAAGGAGGGGGACATCGGGTACGCACCGATGGAACCGGTTGAGATTGATCAGAAGGATTTCAAGTGCAACGTTGGGAAGAAGTACAGGTGGGGGGGGGGGGGGGGAGACGAGGACAGGAGGACCGAAGCAACGACCGTAGTTTGCATGAACTATCACTAACCAATATTTTCCACGCTCACCTCTCTCGCGCCCCAGATACATGTTCACCACCCTCCCCGAGCGCGCCCGCGCTCTTGACCTCCGCCTAACCTCCATGTCCACCACCATGCAGTCCAAGTACTCCATGACAAACGTCTCCTCCGTCGGGGTTCCCTGCACCGAGGAGGTCCAGGTGGTCGGAAGGATATGCAACGAGGCTCACGAGGGAAGAATCAACAAGACTTCAGTCATGCTCGAGGGGGACAGGGGAGGAGCGGGGGGACAGAGGATCGAACTAGACCTCGCTCCCCTCAAGACATACAGCGTGTTCCCCGGGCAGATCGTCGGCGTCCAGGGCTTGAACCCCTCTGGACGCAAGATGGTAGCAAAGAGGATATGCGAGGGTGCCCCTTTGGACAAGGTCAAGAGCAAGGCAGGGGAACTCATGAAAATGCAGTACGACCAGAGGAACGGGCAGCCCTTGAGCGTGTTCGCGGCCGCGGGACCTTTCACAACCTCCAGCGACCTCGATTACGCCCCCCTTGTAGATCTCCTCGCGGTCTGCCAGCGCCTACAGCCTGACGTCGTCATCCTGACAGGACCCTTCGTAGACGCTAACCATGCGATGTGCAGGGACGGGGATGTCAATTTCGAGGACGAGGACGGCAACGACGTACCCGTATCCTACGAGACTGTGTTCCAGGAGAGGATCTCGAGGATGATTGAGGAGTTCTTTGATGAGGGTCAGGCTTGCCCCACTCAGTTCGTACTCGTACCTAGTCTGGAGGACGCTTTCCATGACAACGTTTTTCCCCAGCCTCCGTTCCAGGACAGGGTCGAGGGGGGGATCGTCATGGACATCCCTGGGGGGGAAGGGATCAAGGTTGGAACCCTTGGACTCGAGGAGGTGGAGCAGGTGGTAAAGGAGAAGCAGCCACAGACGCACAAGCGCGTCCACTGTGTCTCCAACCCCGCGACGTTCAAGATCAACGACGTCGTGTTCGGGGTAACCTCGATCGACCCCATCCTAGCCCTCAACACCAACCAGGCCTCCATCAACATCAACAGGATGGAGAGGATGGCACAGCACCTCCTCACGCAGCAGTCCTACTACCCCATATTCCCCGCCCCCAAGAGTGCCAACCTCGACCTCCGCCATATCGACAAGTTCTCCATGGAGGTGACCCCAGACGTCCTAATCGTTCCCTCTAAACTCGCTCCTTTCGCAAAGGACGTCGTGGGGACGGTGGTCGTTAACCCGACGACGTTGGCGAAGGGCAACACGGGAGGGGCGTACGCTAGCATCACGATACACCCGATTAAGAGGGAGGAACTCGAGGGGGATGGGGAGATTGAGATTGAACACAAGGTCGCAGAAAGGGCTAGGGTTGTGGTGCAGAAGATTTAAGGGCACTTTTTAAACACGGAGAGGGAAGAAAGGGAGAGAAATGGTAAATACGAGGGTTGTGATTATGAAGCATAGGTTTTTTTTCGTTGTTACGTGTGTGATTTTGTGATGATTCTTAAGTTGTTCGTGCGGCACCTCAAAATTCATCCATATCAGCCTGATCATCCTGATTCTGGTCGATTATGAACCCCCCCAGTACCTTGATGTTCGGGGTACTGTCCCCCTCCTTATATTCGTCTCCGTCCTCCTCTTCATCCTCTGAATGGTACAGCGCGTCCTTCTCGTCAAAGCTGAAATCGTCGTCCGAAGAGTTCACGTCGTAGTTCTGGAATATCTCGTTCGCGTAAAACGTGTAGCCGGTGTGGATGTAGTCCGGGTTCCACCGTTTGATCTGAGTTTCGGTTGCAAGGTTCAAGTCTGAATCCTCAAACATGTCATATTCGTCTTCTTCGTCAGAGTCCTCGTCTTCGGTCAGTCCTGTCGTCTGGTAAGGCATCTCGTACTTGAGCGCGTCCTTGCCCTTGGTGTGCTTGGGAACCTGTTCGGTGCTGAGGTAGTCCGGCTCGGCGTGGTAAGTGATTTTTCCTAAAGTATGATCCTTGACCCAAACTATGGAAGGGTCGGAAAGCATCTCCTCCTCCATTTCCTCTTCCGAGGTTGCCATGCTCTCCTCGTCCGCGAGCTGGTCATCGGTGTCGTATGTGCTGCCCTCGTCCTCGTCCCTAGACAAGTATCCGCTGTCGTTACCCCACTTTATCGTCTTGAGCAGGTAACCAAGAGTCCTCTCATCGCCCCTCAAAAACGCGAGGAAGGCCTGGACCTGGGTGAACTCCCACGGCGCGAATATCATATTCCTGCTGTAGACGTCCCAGCAGACCTTGTCCCAACCACGGGGAATGTTTGGGCCCTTGAACTTGTCCCAGCACGACGGCCTGGTTATTTCGAACGGCGAACTTGAGCTGTCGTAGATGTGCTTTGCGATACGGGGGTCGCAGAACTCCAGGCAACGGAGCTTGGTGAGCGCGCCCAATGACTTGGGAACCGACCCTGTGAAATGACCGTGGATCTGGAGGCCTACCAAATCCTTGCAGTTGGAGAGGGTCCCGGGGATGGCGCCCTTAAGACCGGGAACGGGGGAGAATATTGACATGCCGCTGTTGGAACGACGGTCCGTAATTACAACCACGCGAAGCTGCGATGAGCGAAGCGAGAAGTATAGGGGTTAGGTTGATGTCTATGGCAGTGGCGAGCGAAGTAAATGGCGTGGCGTGGCGTATAATGGTCCTAATCTCGTCGATTTCCTCCTTATTTACTCTCACCTTGGTCAGCTGGCCTATTTTCTTGCTGAGTTTTCCCTCAATGAAGTTCTGTTCGAGGTGGAGGTGCTCAAGTTCTGTGAGGTTGTAAAGTGTGATGGGGATGCTGCCCACAAACCGATTGTTGTTCAATTTCAGCATTCGCAAGTTCTTGAGCTCCCCGATTTTTTTGGGGATTGGAAGGTTTTTGGTGCCTGTAACTTCACCGTAGAGGTTGTGGCTGAGGTCGAGTTTCGTTAGCTGAGTTAGGGTGAAGACGGATTTTGGGATCTCCCCAGATTGCTTGCATGATTGCAGGGAGAGGGAGGTTAGGGTCGTGTTAAAGGAAGGGATGAGGCTGCGATAAGCGAAGCGAATGGCGAAAAGGGTTAGAATGAGGGATGAGAATTGTTGCGGTAATTGGAGGGGGGGGCGTTCAAAATCGTTGCTGCGAGCTCGTTGCTTCGCTCTTCGCTCTGCCTCACCTGAGGATTTCAGGATATAAGACCTCTGGAATGCCGGCCTCCATGAAGATCACCTTGTGATCGTCAACGCCATTGATGTTTATACATTGAAGCTTGGGAAGGTGGAAAAGTTCCTTGAGAGAATTAATCTGTTGCTGCTGCTTTACCTCAACAGACTGGCCCGTGTCGTGGCCTGTGAAGCGGAAGAAGCTGTGCATGGAGAAACAGATGGACTTTAAATCGGGAAAGTTTCGGACGATTGCGTCCATTATTGTCTTGGTCACAAAGTGGCGGGGACCGGAGAAGTCGTCGGCAATTTTGATGTGGGTGAGGTTAGGGAAGAGAAAGGAGATGCGCTCTTTGAATAGATGCTCAGTGTCCTTGAGGGTCAATGATTGAAGTTGACTGCCAAGATCCAGCCTGAGCTTTATGCTCGTGACTGCCCTTTTCATGGTGGCGAGGACACCTGGGGTAAAGGGGTGGTAACAATCCGTGGTGGCCATATCAAACACCCCACCGAAGGAGATTATGTTTGGGAAACGGGCCAAAACTTGGTTTAAAAAGTAAAGCTCAACGTCGGCGTGACGCCTGCGAGGGTGACACGATCCTGCAACCTTGGGGGCGGGGATCAGGTCGAAGGGGTTGGATTCGGTGGCACCACCTATCCACTCACTTGACCTATTGAGGGAGACTGTGTCATAAAAGGGAGGAACGCAGTCCAACCTCTGAAGGTTCGGAAACCGTCCAGCTGGGAAAAGAGAGTCGACGACCGACAATGCGTACGACTCCGGGTTACCCCAGGGATTGAGCTCGTTGCAGGAGGTTATCTGGTGCATCTGGAAAAAGGGGCCAGGGATCTCGAGGGACCTGATGAGCTTATGGAGGTTACCAGCGTAAAAGTGCCCAAGACATGAGAGCCACAGTAGATTGTTGCCAGATAGAACACCCGTGGCGCCGCAAAGCGTAAGGATTCTCAGAAGGAATTCCTTATCCTCACTCGCTGTAAGGCTTTTGGTAGCTTTTCGGGTGCTTCTTCGGCTCATGGTAGTCATTTGTGACTCTCTAGGAGGAAAAGAAGAGGATGATTTTCGAAGAGACCGGGAGCGGGGGGTGGACATCTTCTATAAGAAACGTGGAATGACTATTGGAAATATTTTTCTCGAGGGGGGTCTTGGAGGAAGTGTGTGGTTTTACTTGGGTATGAGGTGCTAAAGAGTGACAGGTGGTATGAGTGTAGGAGTGATGATGAAGGGGTGGATAAAATTTGACGGGATGAGAGATGTGGTGTGGGGAAGGATTTGGGTTGAAAGTGGTACCTGCATACAATAAATTAAGGGAGGAAGGAAGGAACGAAGGTTTTCTCGGTAAACGACTCGGCCCCTTATTGTGACGCATTAGTTCGTCCCGCCTCCAGCGTTCCGAAGTATTTCCTCCTCCTCCGAGTCCAAGTTTCCAAGAGAAGCAAGAGAGGAGGAGGAAGAATAGTTCTGCGATTCCATGCCCCCCCTGGAAGTGATGCCTCCCGCCACAGCAGTACCTGCGCGAGACAAGTATTCCGCTGAACGTTTCTGGTTCCCCATCTTCCAGTACACCATTCCTGTATTGTTCAGGGTCGTCTTGACGTCTTCGTGGTCTTCACTCAGGCACTTCACTTGCCCCTTGAGCAGCCACTCGCACAGCTTAAGTGCCCAGACTAGCTCTTGCCCATAACCGTTTATGTTGTAGACTACCAATTCAAGGGTCATCTTTTTCATCTGCTCTCCAAACTTCTGGGGTTCATCACTCCAATCAACGTCCAACTGAACTGACATTGACACCAAATCCTTCAAACAGGCAACGGAGGGTTCGTGATCCTTGGCTCGCGCCCTGCATCTGTTGCTGTACTCTCTCCTTTTATACTCCATTGCCTTTTCAGTGTTTCCTAACTTCATGTACACGCCACTGACATTCCCAATTGCTGCGAGAGTATTGAGGTGATCAGCCCCCATTGATCTCTCGAATCCATGCAGCACCCTCAGAGCCATAGCCAAGCTTTTTTCGACTTCGCCCATGGCGCCATACAAGGTCCCGAGATTGCCGACTGACTCAAGTGTTGAAGGATTGTCAGGTCCAAGGATTCTTTCCCTTCCCTCTAAAGCTTGCTCTGTATATCCAACCGCCTTATCCAAAGCGCCTGGCATTCCATATTTAGCCATTGTATCGTACAGCAGCCCCATTTGGGCAAGGCATGATAGGGTCTCTTTGTGATCAGGTCCATAAATCTTCTTAAGCCCCTTAAGAGCTCTCTCAAATAATTCTACCGCCTCACCGAATTGCGCACACTCTTTGTGCGATAGAGCCATCTGGCAGCATGTTTTCAAAGTTTCAGCTGATTCTTTCTCAAACAGCTCCTCCTGTCCTCTTAAAACCTCCCAAAAGATAGCCAACGACTGCTGTAGTAGTCCATAGCCGCCCATTTGCCGACATGCCGTCGCCACCTTTCCCCGTGCTGCCCAAAATTCTTTGATCTCGCCATGCTTTTCTTTTATAACTTCTGCCAGTACTTCGCTAGTCATCTTAAACAGTGACGGATCTCCAAGAACGTGGCCTTCTGAAATGTCAGAGAGTGCAGCAAGTTTTTCCTCGCTAGTCCCTTCCAATATTCTCTTCAAACCGTCCTCCACGCCACCCTCGCCGCCCCGTCCGATGTTGCCTAGCTCGCCTAGCTCCCCAAACATTTGCAAACGTTTCTTATAACTCTCGTTGGAGCCTCTGAAATAGTCACGGAAGTGTTCGTAGTACTCGTGGCACAGACCCTTGAGAGCCAGAATCGGAGCGAAGTGCAACTGAATTTCACAGATATGCTTACATCCTTTCTCGTACTCAACCTCTACGTTTAGCAAGCAGTCGCGAATGCCAGTAAAGATAGGGTTGGCGAATCTATTTTTGAGTCTCACTACCGTCACCCCAGGTACCTGTCCATCCAAGAACGCCTTGAGTAGCATTGCTATTAAACCCTCGCCGTCTACTGTGATGCTGCACCTGACAACGTCGCAGCAAAGGGAGTGGTCTCCACCAAGTTCATTCCTTGTCTTTCTGTTGCAGCTAGGGACCGTTTTTAGGTCAACCGCCTTAAGCATCTCGAAAGTCTTTTCTTTACCTTCCTTTCCCGGAACTCTAACCAAGATCTTCTCGCTTGGATCCCGTCCAATTCCTCTGAGCCAGGAAGCGATGGATTCATCAAACACCTTCTTGGCCTTACCAGCATTGGAGCGCATTTCGTCCAGATCTTTTCCGGTATCCGTCTGTCTCGGTCGATCTCCAAAGGAAGCAAGCTTATCGTCGTCCATAAGCTTCAAGGGCAAGAGTTCTCTTGCTGTTTCGTCACAAAGATCTCGGGCGTTTCCCATTCCAGCAATTTTCTCGATTATCTCGAGGGTCTGGGTAGAAAAGTCGTAATGTCGCGCAATTGACCGCGCGGAAAACAGCTCTTGCATATAAGACGACATTGTGGTTTGGAAAAGAATCTACAATTATCCTTTGCTCCCCCCTCAAATAACTTATCAACGATCCACAATAATAGTCAGACCCGATACGATGAGACGTTTTTCGAGGGAATCTAGTACTACCCCCTCAACGATCGTGGTATCCAACGTGATAATATCTCCTAATGTTGCATCTACCACCCCTCCAACCCCACCCCCTCCCTCGGCAGGTCAGGCTGAGGGAGAAGACAGTAGCAAAGTCACTAAGGAAGAGCCGAGGATATGCGTGTGTACGAACTTTAATTGTAAGGTCAAGGTGCACTACATCCGGAAGAGCGATGAGCCTATCCCCTCCGACTTGTATTCGGGGTCATGCTATGCTGTTCAGGTTAAAGGAAGCAAGGGCTCCCGTATCGTGAATCTGAACCCCCACGAGGTGGAAGTGACATCGAAAATATCTTGCGTCAACAACGTTAATATCAAAGATGGTACCTTCGATGTGGACTTCATTCTCATGATGGACTGGTTCGATCCACTGATACTCAAGGTTCCTCCGAATGGTTTGGTGCTCGACGATGAAGCGAATAGAGAGAAGGGGTACTTTTGTCCTAAGATCAAGTTCGAGAATTCTGATGATTTGAGCGAGGCCGGTGACGAGGCTGATTCCGTCCCGCGTGTGCATGACTCTCTGACCGGCCTCGCAAAACGTACCGTTAGGTATAAAGGGAGGATGAACGCGATGTTTAGGGTCGCTAGCTTCCCATTCGACGTGCACCTACTCCCGATTGTTGTAAAGAGCAGGAGTTTGAAGCAGGATCTGGCGCAGAAGAAGGATTATAAAAGAGCGAAAGTCAAATTGATACATCCGGGGAAAATAAGAGACAGCAAGTACAGCACCGACAACAAAGGTCGCAAGAAGAAGCACCTCCACGCCTTCCAGCGTAATGCTGATTGGTTAGAAGAGGTGAGATTGGATGAGGAGCGAAGCGATGTGCTATTGAGTGGCATTAAATCCTTACAACCTTGTAATTCCGTCAACACATGTCCCATATCTTAACAGCGCACTAACAACACACTTCGCTAATCCAGTTCGACCTTCTCCCCTCCGTTGTCTGCAATGACCATGACAATGATGTGGACGCTTTGGAGTTCAAGAGGATTGAGAAGGGTGGGGTACATAAGGAGATTGAAGAGGGAGAAATCAAGAAGTTTAAGAAAGGGAACAAGGATAAGGCCAAGTATAGCATTGGGATCGTCTGTGTTAGGGATACATTCCCGATTCACATGTCCATCACGTTCCCGCTGATTATGATTGAGTTACTTAGCCTAATGAGCTACGGGTTTGAACCGTCCAAGGACGACTATGGTGACAGGTGCTCTTTAATCCTGACCGTCATCCTCACCAGCGTTGCGTTCAAGTACATGATTAATGACATAATGCCAAAGGTGGCCTACTTGACCATAATGGACGAGTTCATAATAGCAGGTGAGATTGTGCGAGGAGAGAAGGACGGCGGCTGGAGCGAAGGACGGTTGGAGCGAAGCGACAACAAAAGCATTATACTGCCTTCTTACATAATGAACAACCTTCGACTCGTCGCTTCGCTCCTCGCCTCACCCATAATCCCAAATCTTTTCGCGATTCGATTCACTGATCGCAGGTTTCACCACGCTCTTCGTGCAGGGTGTCCTTTTCACGGCTGCCACTCTCGCCGACAGTAACGGGTTCACAAATGTCGCGAGGATGATAGATATTGTAGGCATGGTCCAGACGCTGGTCGTACTTTGCGGGAGCTTGGTGTACATGTTGGGTATCGGAGGAAGGAAGCAAAAGAACAAAAAATCGTACTTGGAGGGGCTAGCGGATA
>Ga0115006_10004180_pt1 | contig 10047 bp, 5 predicted proteins | sample ArcOceMetagenome_3_FD_88943 | JGI IMG/M metagenome (GOLD analysis project Ga0115006, IMG submission 88943) | Marine eukaryotic phytoplankton communities from Arctic Ocean - Arctic Ocean- Svalbard ARC20M Metagenome | ecosystem: Environmental > Aquatic > Marine > Oceanic | place: Arctic Ocean...
CACAAACTCCATATGTGAGGAAGACACAGACGCCGCGCAAGTGGAATCCATCTCGAGATGAATGGAATTTTGTGAAGGTTCACCCTCGGATATTTTTCTGATTCCCAAAATCTATTTTTGCGAGGCCGACCCTGACTGGTTTCCATACAAAACTCGATTTTATCGATGTCCTACGTGGACCGTGCACACGTCATTTTATTCATACGTGGAACGTACGTGGCATTTAGTCATGATATTTATTTCGGAAAAGCCGCGACCCGCGGTCCACAAAAAGCCAAAAATGGTAACACAGATAGCCTAAAAAGCCACTGAACAGACGACATAAAATAATAGAATATAGCGCCGCGAGCTGAAAATACCCAAATAATATTCCCTTGCATCAATCAACGGCGACTACGAGTGATCAATCACTTCGAGGAGGACGAACCGAATTCCCTGACGAAGTTCCCATCCCCGTCGCGCTTCAACCCACCGAACTTTCGCCTGTCATCTCCGAACCCCGGCCGACCGCGACCGCCGCCTCGTCCGCCTCGTCCGGTTGAATCCCGGGTCGCGAACCCGAACCCCGCCCTATTCCCGTCCCTATTACCGGCGTCGAAAGAATCCCGGAACCCGCCGCCGTCGCGCTCGAAACCCCCGCCGTCCCTCCGCGGGCCTTCACGCCGGCGAAGCGACGCCAACGCGCTCGCGTTGCGGTTCTCCACGATATGAAGCGTCGCGGCAACCGCGTCGACGATGGCCGTTTGGCTCGCGTTGAGGGGCTTGCGCGGCGCCATGGCTTTGTGCGCCAACGCCGCGTAGAGCTCCCGTCTGACGTCCACGAGCAGCTCACTCGTGTCCGCGCACGTGGACCGGACGAGGATCCAATCGTCCAGTACGGCGGCGCCCAACGGTTCGTTGACCGACGACGGCGGATCCGCGCTCGATCGCGATTTGGATTTGAGCGTTATCGACGGAGTACCGTCGGCGTTGAGCAAGGGTGGAGGTTCGTCGAGGGAATATTCCTCGATGGACGCGGGTTGGGGTGCCGAGGGTGCCGACACAGCTGTGTGCGCCACTTCCGGCGGCGGCGCCATCTTGGTTCCCCCGAAGAGCACCAACTGCTCGGGGTTGATCGCGCTGCAGTCGCGGAGGAACACCTGCGAGGACAGAACCATCTCGCGATACAGAAACCACTGCGGCAGCGCGGTTTGCTCGCTTCTGCGCTTGGGCGGCGCCCTGGTGAAGGACACGGACGCCGGGTGCAGACCCGCGTTCTCCTCCAAACGCGTGCGCATCACGCCAAAGTGCGCCATGCTCCGCCGGCTCGCCAGGTTACCCGGCAATCCCGTGGTGAGCACAGCCAACGTGAGGGACTCGTTACCCGCGTGTCTGTTCACCTCGGCGTCGCCCCGTAGCTCCCTGTTGCGCCTGTCGTACCCTAAGTCATCCCGTCGCACCAAACCGGTGCGCACGAGCTCGTCCAGGAGCTGCGAACGGAGAGAGGTGAGGTTCTGCAAGCCCTGGATGGATAAAAAGTTATCCCGCGCCCTGCAAACAAAACACGACGTCAGTCAAATCGCCCATCGACATACGGAAATAAAAAGAAAAACTCACCACTGGCACGCAGACTCGAACCCTTCCTCCGCCATCACCGCGCGCCACTCCGCGTACGCACGGAGCACCGCGAGGTGATCGGATCGTTCGCTGAAGCTCCTACGCGCGCGCTGCGCCTCATCGCGCGCGCCGGTGGGGACGATGAAGGGATCACGGCTGCTCATGCACGCGGCGGCGGTGAGCACGGGATCCAGGCATTGCGCGGTGACTCCCATGATGAGCATGCGACCCGTCGCGGGATCGAGCGGAAGCTGCGAGAGCAAGCTACCGAGGGGCATGAGAACCTCTTTGATACCCGCGGGGACGGAGTCGGACGACGAATCGGATCCGAGAGCCACGTCAGCATCGAACTCACTCTCGGTGACAGTCTCGCCGGCTTCCTCCGCGTCGGCGCGGCGGCGAGCTCGTTCCAAGATGGCGCCGTCGACTTCCGCGATGGCGCCCAGCGTCTTTAACCGGTCCATCGCCAACGTGACCGTCTCTTCCGCGGGGGGGTCCATGGCTTCCGCCAGGAACGCCTGGACCCCGGAGTTGGTCATCGAGCACGTCTGCAGGCACGTCGCCTCGAGCGCGGTTCGCTGAATCTCCGGAGTCGGCCGTTCGGGCATGGCTTCGAACATCGCCTTGGAGTAGAGCCTGTAGCAGACGCCCGGGGCGACGCGGCCGGCGCGGCCGGTGCGTTGCGTCGCGGACGCCCGGGAGGTGGGCACGGTGCCCATGGTGCTCATCGCGCTCTCCGGGTTGTAGCTCATCTCGCGAACCAAGCCGGAGTCCACAACCACCAAAACGTCGTCGATGGTGACCGAGGACTCAGCGATGTTCGTCGCGAGGATAACCTTGATTTTGCCCTCCGGCGCGGGTGAGAACACCAGCTGCTGCTCCTCCTGCGGCACCTGCGAGTGCAGCGGTATGACCCGCAGGGCGTCGTACTGCGCCGCGGGTAAGTTCTCGAGAACCTTCATGCACTCCTTGATCTCGTCCCAGCCGGGGAGGAACACCAGCACGGAACCCTTTCGCCCCTTGGCGAGCTCAGCCGCGGAGACCTGCGCGGCCACCTCGGCGGCGAGAGCGACGACGAGCTCCTCGCGCTCGCGTTTATCCGCGATACCCCCACCCTTGCCTCCTTTACCGCCGCCCTTTCCGCCGCCCTTTCCTCCGCCCATCTTGCGGGCGCGGCGCGCCGCCTGTCGAGCCGACCGACTCGTCACGGGTCGAAGACCGTCGTCGCCCTGCGCCTCCCTTCGCATCTCGACCGCCCTTCGCAGGGTCCGGACCTTGTTCGCGAGGCGTCCGTGTCGGCCCTTGACGCGCCGGGTCGAGTTCGCGGCGCCGCCGCCTTCGACCTCCACCTCCAGCTCTTCCCATTCGCTCAGTTCCTCGTCTGCGTCTGATTCGTCCTCCTCGTCGTCCTCGTCCGCCTCGAGGGCGTCGGACGCGCGTTCTTCCGCGAGCGCCTCTTCCAGTTCACGTTCCAGAAGCTCGTCCTGTGCTTCTAGAAGCGCCTTGGCGAGGGTCTCGCCCATGTCGTCGAGCGCGAACTCGGGCGGCGCCTGCGAGTCGTCCGCGACGAGAAGCGTCTCCGGAGCATCCGGATCGGTTTCCAAATCGTCCACGTCGGCGGTGTACTCGGGCGTCTCGCACGTCTCGTCGTCCTCGTCGCACAGCCCAGCGGCGAGGTCCTCGAGGTAAAACATCTCGACCGGGTGCCGGGGTTTAGTGGGAACGGAGAGCAACGGCGCGGCTTTAGACTGGGAATCTTGAGTCAAGTCGACAGAGCCGACTGAAAAGTCAGACCCGCCAGACCTAGCCTTGCCGTCCTCGCCCCAGTCCAGGCCGCTTCGTCTCGCGAAGTAGTCCGAGAACGACTCCGCGTCCAACGTCGCGGACATCAGAACCACACGCAGCTCCGGGCGCTTACGGAGCAGCGCCCTGAGGAGCACCAGTAAGAAGTCGGTGTTGATGTCGCGCTCGTGAACTTCGTCGATCATGACGTGAGAGATCCCGCGGAGGCCCGGATCGCGCATCAGCCGTCGTAGAAGGACGCCGGTGGTCACGAACTCCACGCTGCCGCCCTCATCGCGAGGCGAACACCCGTGAAGACGCACGCTGAAGCCGACGGAGTTCCCCGCGCGTTCGTTTCGTTCGGCGGCTACCCGTTCAGCCACGCTCACCGCGGCGATTCGCCTCGGCTGCGTCACCACGATCCGCGTGTCCGGCCCACGTCCGTTCGCGATGGCATCCTCCAGGATGTACTGCGGGCACTGCGTGGACTTACCACTGCCGGTGCCGCCGGAGACCACCACGACGGGGTTGGTCTTGAGCGCTTCGCACAGCTCTTCGCGAATCTTCTTAATCGGGAGCTTGTCGCGGACCTCGCGCATCTTAGCCTCGGCGCCGGTGGGGTCCGCGTCGACCGCCGCGGCGAGTAGCGCTTCCTCGGCGATGAACCGGTCGTTAACCTCCTTGCGCGCCGCGTCGTCCAAGACGGCGTAGCGGGGACCGGAGGATGCGCCTTCTTTCCGGCGGCGATACCCGCCGTCCTTGCTCGAGTCGTTTCCGATGGCGGCTTCCTCCTCCTCGGCTCGTAGCATGTACCGCTCCATCGCGCGCTCCTCCGCGTCCCTCCACGCGCGCATCCTCGCGTCGTGGTCCTCCGGCGTGCCCATCGCCTCGATCAGCGCGTCCATGGCGTCATCGGGGAGCGGCGGGACCCGCAGCGCCGCCGCGCCGCCACCGGGTGATTGTTCGACGAGTTTTCGGATAGCGTCGTGTCGCCCCGCGCCGATGACGTCCCTCAAGACGCCGCCGTCGACGAGCGCGCCGTACGCGGCGTCCTCCGCGTCGCCTTTACCCGCCCCGGCGCCGACGCTCTCAACCTTCTTACCGCCGTCCACGTAGGCGGACACGGTGGCCTCCCACTTACCCCCTCGCGCGTTTTTGTACTCGACGCCCGGCCTGCTCGAGTTGACGAGCTCGAGCATGAGCCTGCCTTCGTCCGCGCGCTCCTTCTGCTGCGCCTTGAGCGCGTCCTTGACCATGCGCACGACGTTTGGGGGATCGTGCGCGTCGATCGCGCCCTGAGAGACGATCTTCATAGATTGGAACGCGTCGAGGATGGCGAGGCGTTGCGCTTCGGCTTTGTTAAAGTCGAGCCCGCCGCCGTAAATCTCCGTCACCTTCTCGCCCGATAGCTTCCCGGTACCGTCGACGACGGCGGCGGCGCCTTTGCCGTCGGCACCCGCGGCGGCGGCGTTCGCGACGGCGTCGCCGGTCCTCCCGATGAACCCGAGCTCCCTCCACGAGTCCGGCGCGGTGATCGCCAACTGACAGCTGAACACGCGCTTGTGCGGGGGACCGTGGGTGTTGAAGCTGACGTGTTGACGTTTGATCGCCAGCGCGGTGACCGCGTTCTGGTACGTCTGCTTCGCGAGCTTCATGGCGTCGCGGTCGGCACCCAAACCGTCGCGCTTCGTGAGGAACGGTCGGCCCGACGGGGTCTCGCTAGGGACGACGTGATTATTCTTCGACTTCGGTCCCCCGCCGCTGCCGTTCTGTTTGTTGTTACCACCGGCAGACTTGCTACCGCCGCGGCCGCCGCGGCCGCCCCTGCCGCCCCTGCCGCCGCGGCCGCCGCGGCCGCCTCGGCTGCCTCGGCCGTTGACGGTGCCGCGGCCGCCGCCGCCGCCGCTTTTTTGCTTGGATGAATTGCCTTCGCCAGTCGCGTTGCCGCGCTTCTGTGCGGTGCGCGCGCCCGCGCCGGATCCGGCGTTACCTTCGGCGCGCGCGATCATCAACGAGCGAAGCCGCGGGGTCACGGCGGACGCGTTGGATGGACCGAGGAATGAACGATGCGACGTCACGAACGAAGAGGCGAACCCGCGGGACGGCACCGCCGCCGACGGTGGGATGTTGGGCCTGCGACGTCCCGCGACGAATCGCGCGGGAGCCGCGCGGTGGCTCGCGATCGCGTGGTGGAGCATCGCGCTCGGGGTGGAGAGACGCGCGGTGTTATGAAAGACGGCGCAGCCAGGCGCGCCCATCGGAAAGACTCCCACCGACGATAGCGACGACGACACAGACATCGTCTCGCGATAAATCTTCCGTGCGGCGCGTAGGGCGATGCGTTTGGACTCGCGTATCGAACCGCTCATGCACTGGAGGCCGCTGCCTCGAGCGCGCCGTTCGTGCCGGATGCGTCTCCTAGCGTCTGCCTCGTCTCCGTGTTCCGCAACTGGACGTCCTTCCTGTCCAACGCGGTGGTTGCTGTGAGGCTCACGATAGTCGACGTGTTGGGTTTTCACGCGTAGACTGGTAGAGGTTGAAATGCCCATACGAGACGAATATAAAAGAGGCATTTGCGAGGCGTGTGGAATTGGAATAAAGTCAGACTAAATGGCCGTACACATCGAGAAATTCCTTACAACAAACAAAAAATGCTCGCTCAAATCACAATCGGTCAGCGCTGTGCGACGATGACGGTGAGCCTGCCGCCGCTGCCCGAGGGATGGCGGGACGATGTGGTATACATGCTCCACGACTTCCTTGAGGACGCGGGCCTGGCGCAGACTCTCTGCGCGCTCGAACAGGAGACGGGGTACGCGCCCGCTCGACACCCACCCACACGCACGGCACCTCAGATTCACCTCTCAGATTCAAACTTCCCAACCCGTCACGCGCCCAATCGACGTCCCGTACTGACCCGTCATCTCATCCTCACGTCTCAGGCACCGAGGTCCCGCCGCGGATAGACTCGGCGACGACCTCGCGTTCCTCCGCAGGCTCGTACTGACGGGCGACTGGCCCGCGGCGGAGGCTTTCATAGCGCCCACCGCCGACCACCCGCGAGTCAACCATCGACGCATGCTCGCGGCCCTTCGCCGACAGGCGTTCCTTGAGATCCTCGACGCGTCCGATACGTCGTCGGTGTCGTTCAGAGACGAAGGAGATAACGCGGAGACGACGCACGTGGAGGGCGGTGACGTCGCGGACAGGCTCGTCAAGGCGCTCAGCGCGCTCGAGCCGTACGTCGAGGACCCGACGCAATTCAACGATCTGTGCTTCCTCTGCACGCTCGGCTCGGTGAGCGAGCACCCGGAGTACACGGAGTGGACCGCGAGCCGCGGGCGTTTAATCGCGTACGACACGTGCGTCGACGAGCTCCGTGAGGTCTACGGTTCGATCCCTGGACGGGGCGAACACGAGCGGACGCTGGAGACGGCGATGCGGCACGCGGTGGCGCACTTAACGCAGACGTCCTCGTTGGCGGGGCGGCGGCTGCCACGGTCGGCGGGGCTGTTAAAACGCCTCGGCATGGCCGCGGGTTCGAATCCGCACGGGGGCGACGAGGTTCACAGGTTCTTCAGCGCCACGCGGGAGCTGGAGAAGCGTAAGAAAGCCAAAGAAGCCAAAGAAAACGCATCCCCGAATGTGAGTAGCGACCCGAGTCTAATTGCCCGTACTCGGACTAACGACAAGGCGTCTCGAGGTCTTGGCGGGACGCTTCCCACGTTCGGTCCTTCGATGCGCGCGAGCGTCGGGGTGAGCTCCTTCCCGGCGATTGAACGCCTGGAGCGCATGAAGAAGCGACCGGGTCTTTTGGGTCGCTCCTGGAACCCGTCGAGCGAGCAATTCGTTCAATCGAAGCGCGGGGGCGTGGACAGTATCAAGGAGGAGGAGGAAGAGCGCATCGAGACCGCCGCGCTCGATGCCCGTTCGAACGACGGTGATGTTGATGTCGAGTCCGATGATAGGTCCGTGGCGTGGGACGTGACCCCGGAGGAGGAGGCGAGGGAGGCGGAGTTCGTCGCCGACGGCGAAGCATTCGTCGAGGAGACGGACCGCTTGGAGTTGGAGGATGGTGACGATTCATATCACGGCGTGGATGACGATTCGTTCCTGGATGACGATCGCATCGGCGCGTACGCCGACGTCGATCCCACCGCCCCACCCGTGTTTTACCAGCCGGTACACGAACCCGCTTGCGTGGATAAGAGCGCGGGTATTCGGTGTTTGGCGTGGAACCCGCGCGGGGATTCGGTATGCGGCGTAAACTGCAACACGAACGTCGGTGGTTCGAACCCCGGCGGGGGCGCCGGCGTTTTCGCGTGCGCCACGTCCGGCCGGACCGTACACGTATGCACCGGCGGCGGTAAGACGCTGTTGCGGATCCAGGATGTCCACGGGGATTCCGACTGTTCGATCTATACCGTGGCGTGGGGCGGCGACGTTCCGGGCGGGACGCACTCGCTCATCGCCACGGGCGGCAACGACGGGAGCGTGGGGGTGACGCGGCTGAAGTGGTCCGACGATTATGCGGATTCGTTGCGGCTGGTGGCGGTGAACGGCAAGGCAAGGGTGAACAGACGGGCGCATCCCGGCGGAGCCGTGCGAGGCGTCGCATTTCTAAACCCAACATCGGTGATCTCCGCGGGCGGCGGGGACTATTCCCCGCGGGTATGGGACCTCGGCGCGGCCGGCGCCTCGATGCCTGACGAGTGTACACGCGTGTTGAGGCCGCACGGCTCGGAGATCGTCGGCGTGTGCGCGGACTGGGGCTCGTTCGCGGGTGCGGGATCTACGGAGAACTTCGCGTCGACGGCGTCGGCGGATGGAGAAATTCGGATCTGGGACCTTCGCGAGTGGGGAACGCCGCCGACGCTGCGTTTAAACGCGCGAGGCGCCGCGGGGGGCGATCACAGGACCACGGTCAGCGCGATGTCCGTCAGGGGCGAGCGCGTCGCGGTGGGGTACTCCGACGGCGGCGTCGCCGTCCTCGACTTGCGATACGCCTCGACTGTGTCTTCGGATGATACGAGAACGCGCGCCGACTTTGACTCCGACTCGGGCGCGGCGGCTGTGTGGAGCGACAAGTTCCACGACGGCGAGTGCCGAAGCGTGGACCTCGATCCCAGCGGTAAGCTCCTGCTCACCGCCGGGTTCGACGGCGTCTGTTGCGTCGTCAACGCCGCGGACGGCGTCAACGCTAACGTAGCCAACGCGGCTGATGAAAACTACGGACCGGCGCGGGGTATCGTGGTGTTGGGTGGATTCACCGCGGGGGGCGTGTACTGCGGCCACGACGATAAGGTTGTGAGCGCGAGGTGGAGGCCTGGGACGAGCGACGGGGCGGTGGGGTTCGCGTCGTGCGGAGTGGACCGAACCGTGCGATACTGGCGAGCCAAATCCGTCTGACGGCGCAGTCCTGGACAGACACGACTGAATTTAAAGTGATGACAGCTGTGTTTAAATTGTTAAATCTGCGCGCGAGATCCTCCTCGTCACACCGAGCCGCGCTCGCAGTGGACAAAAGTTACCCCGCACCGCCATGCCCGTATCCAAGACGACCATCGAACGCCCCGGCGCGTACCACGAATTCTGGCAGGACTGGTGCGACGGCGACGGGGTCAAGCGGCTCAGCCCTCAGGCGCTGCGCACTAAGATCCGCAAGTTCATCGAGACGTACAACGTCACCGCCTCTTCGTTCCAGAAGGTCATCGGCGTCAACGCCAACTCGTACGGCAAGTTCATGACTGGCAAGTACAAAGACCCGTGGGCCGCGACGCAAAACAGCACGTACTGGAACGCCGGGTACTTCTTCTGGAGCGACGAGTGGCAAGCGGTTGACGACTCCATCGTGAAAAAGCTCAAGGCGAACGCGAGCGCGGCGACCAAGGCGGCGGCCGCCGGCGGCGGCGCCGGCGGAGGCGCGGCGGGCAAGAAACCCCCCCTCCCCGACGTCACCGCCATCACCCTCACCTCCGACGACGTGTACCTCAACCCCAAGGAGGTACGGGCCGAGGTCTCGAGCCTGAAAGCGCGGTACAAGTGCTCCAACGCGGATCTGGCAAAGGCGGTGTGGCCCGCGAAAGCGTCGGGGTCGAGCCAGCCCGGCGCCGCCGTCGGACGGTTCCTGGGCGCGGGCGGCGACTTCGGAGGCGAGGAGATGGAGTTTTACCGCCCGTGCGCGTTGTTCTGCGAGAAGGTACGGGTTTTCGAGAACAGGCCGAAGACGAAGAAGAGGAAGGCGCTGGAGGAGGAAGTCGAGACGACGGGCCGCGCGCCGTTCCTGGGACTGAACCCGAACAAGGAGTACCTGATGTGCCCGGGCCAATCGAGCGACTTCACCTTTTCCTTCACCATCTCTATCCTCTCCACCTCCCCGTCGTCGTACACGATCGTGTGCTGCTTCGTCTCCGCGTCACGAGCGTCCACGATACCGGTGAACCAGGTCTTTTCCAGCGGCCAGAACACCGCGACGCGCCTCTTCGCCACGCGCTTCTTCTCCGCCGCGAGCATCCGGATCGGGCGAAGGACAACGCCGCTCGGTTCGATGAAATGGACGTCCTCGTCGGCCAGCACGTGGTGCTCCACCGTTCCGTCGTCGTAGGCGATGGTGTGCACGTCATCATCGGCGTTGTAGCCGTCGATGACGCCGGTGAACCGCCGGTTCTC
>Ga0115006_10004182_pt1 | contig 10047 bp, 7 predicted proteins | sample ArcOceMetagenome_3_FD_88943 | JGI IMG/M metagenome (GOLD analysis project Ga0115006, IMG submission 88943) | Marine eukaryotic phytoplankton communities from Arctic Ocean - Arctic Ocean- Svalbard ARC20M Metagenome | ecosystem: Environmental > Aquatic > Marine > Oceanic | place: Arctic Ocean...
ATGCCCATTGACACGTGCAAAACTGTGCTTCAAGTAGATTCTCGGGACGGCTTCAAGAACTTGATGCAAAAGGTCCGAGCGGGGAAGATTAATGTGCTGTATCAGGGCGCATTGGCGCTGATTGCCTCATCGATGATATCCTATTATCCGTGGTTCTACTCCTATCGCGTCCTTTCCGAATCTGATCTTGTAGCTGCAGCCTTTGCGCCGGGGCTAGTGAAAAATGCATTCATCGGATTCAGTGCATCGGTTGTATCGGATGTCATTTCGAACGGAATTCGGGTAATAAAAACAACCAAACAGTCCATGGGATCTCGACATGCAGTTTCTTATGGAGAAACAATATCACTCATCTTGGCAGAAGATGGGTGGAGAGGCCTCCTTTGTCGGGGATTAAAGACGCGCATATTCGGTAATGCTCTACAAAGTGTATTATTCACCATCGTTTGGAGAGGTTTGGCCGAACGGTGGTCTGCACCAAATAACGACGAGGCGAATGCTGATGCGTCGACAGAAGAAGGCGATTCCAAGGATCCATCACCATCCGTCGCTCGTAAGTAAGACGGCCAATGGTGGTACAATTGTACGGTGTACATGAAGCGCTTTATGCATTGTAACATTATAAGTCAGTATAGCTACTTGACTAGGCTTGGGATGTTTATCAAACTTTCGCTAGAGCACGCAGCTCCTCCTCTGCAGCTTGAGCTCTCTGAATTAGGGAAGCGATCTTAGCCTCCTTCTTCTCCAGAATCAATTTTACTTTCTTCTCGGCGGCATTGAGCTGATCGGCCTCGTCTTGCAACCGAGCTCCCATCTCCTCCACTTCCACACGAAGTGCATCTATTATTCCATCTCGCTCACCAACAGACTGCTCTGACGATTTCAACTTGTTCCTCAAATCTTCAATGGCATTCTCCTGGTTCATTGCGCATGCATTCCTTTCCTTTTCGAGGACCAAAGCCTTCTCCTCTAGTTTTCCAATGGTACTCTTCGCAACGCGTAGCTCGCCATGTAGATGCTTCTCCTCTTCCGACGTCACATGCTGCCGTTCATCAAGCATTCGCTGAAGCTCTTTCATTTCTTGCTGGTGCTTGGCAACCAGAGCGTTGATCCTGTCATCTGCTCCTGCCTCCATCTTTTCCGCCAATGCCTTTTGGACCTCCGCCTGATCACTGAATTTCTGCTTCATATCTGTTAATGCTCCCCTGGTCTTTGCAATGATGGCATCTCTCTCCCGCAGTACTCTGGAAGCATGCTCAAGCTTTCGCTTAGCGCACTCCAGTTCCCGGTAAGCAGCCACAGCTACATCGCCCACAGCTCGGCGGCCGTTATGCAACAGCTTCAGCTGGGCCGCCTCTGAATGGCCGACGGCAGATTGAAGCTTTTGAAGAAGAACAATAAGATTTGCCTCCCGCGCTTGGCGCAGACCACTCAACTTGACATCCACGATAATCTGATTCAGCAGATCCTGCGACACTGCTGGTGCAGGTGCAATATCATCCAACAGCCGAACCCTACTGTTCAAGTTGAGACGCTCAAGGGCACTTATGACAAGGGCATCTCTTACATTCGACGGCAGCTTTGACGAGACGTCCAACCTTAAAGCCTCGACGCCACAGGGACGAGAAGTATTTGGTCGCACAGAGTCAGTATCAACAGTAGATCCGAGCTCTGCAAGCTCCTCCTTTGTCTTGGCATAGTCCCTCCGGAGTGCGGGCAAAAGACTCACGCTGGAGGACGACATCCTGGGCTCCTCGCACTGGTTGGTTTTAAAATGGACCAATCTGAAGATGGGTTAAGTCTGTCACAAGGGATTGAATGTGAGGATCTTTCATCTTCCACTTTTTGGTCTCGATCAGCGCCTGTAATTTATCCTCAGGGCTGGCCGTGTCGCTTGTATCCCTAAGCCGTTGTGAGATACCAGGACAGTGCCCAGCACCAACCACCGCAACAATCCGCCGTCGTCGGCCATCGGAAGGGGCGTTGCCCAAAAGATTGGCCGTCTGCTTCAACTTACAGAACATGTAGTCGTCTCTCTCATCAATGATAGTTCGGCCAATCTGAGGAAAGTGCTTGGTAAGCTCCGCGATACTATCACTGAGCAAGTCGTTCGTAGGATCGTTCATAATTTTGTCCATCCATTCTTTTAGCTCCTTTTCCGACGGCGGTCGAAGTGAGGACCACAGGAGACCCAGGCATAGTTTGGCCTTCCCAAACAGGCGCAATGATTCCCACGCACGCAATATTGTCAGCCGAACAGGCCGGTCTCCCAAAATGAGTGTGATGGGACCAACGCTGGAAGCGATGGTTGGATTGACCAAACCAAAGCGATGTCGATTCATTTCCTCCTCAAAGGCCTTTTGCTGCCGAACTGCGGCTCCGTATGCCTCGCGGAATTCGCCACCAATCTCAACACCCAGCTTGGTGGCATAGTCTTGTTGGATTCGCGTCAGCATCCCTGCACTCCACGACATCCCACGAGACTGTTTCTCTGCCTTTGGTTGCTTCTGCAGTTCCCCGGTCGTTTGCTCATCTGAGTCACCCCCCTGTCCCTCGACTTCATGAGATGGATCAGCAGTGTCATCGGCGAGCAGAGCAAGTCGCTGATGGCATAACTCGATGAACAAAACGTCTGGGCATATGTGCTCCACCAACAAACGGGCATCATCGCAGGAGTCCTTCGATACGTGAGAAGTACCCAGGAGGTATATCTCAACAACATCAATCTGGCCACTGGTACTTGCACTCGACATTGGTACGAGCAACCGATGGAGCGTGCCACGTCGCTGTTGTAGTTGATGCGGCAATTGCTCTCTCCATGCCTCATCGATTGCAGAGGAGCGATTTTCATCTTCTTGTACAAAAGTGTCGTCAATAATGCCCCCCTGCTCCTGCGGCAGCACCTTCGACTTTGGAGTGACATGTTCAATTCGTTCGTCGTCGTCATCCTTTGTCACATCCTCGTCGGGCAGCGTTTGAACAGCCGGTAGCACCTCGGGTAGAGAGGGAGAGACCGGCGCTCCAGGCGCTCCGGCTGTGGCACATGCTTGCGGGATGGCTCCAACCAACAACGTTGAGATGAAAAGGACAGAGGCGACAGAACAGCGTCGCTGCCTCTGGACTTTACTGCCGGGCAAAAGGGCCATGGTTGCATAAAATAAAAATGCCGCAAATAAGCCGGGCCGCGTACGTACCATAATCGGGACCACCACAAAGCGGGACCAAACGCCACTGCCCGTATCATCGCATCATCGCATCATCATCATCATATCATCATCATGCATCGCCACCATAGACCATATGCCATGCAGATAGATGATGGCCCTTGTCGCCACAGCCGCCACATACATACTAGTACATGTACACACGACACAATACAACTTGCAAACTCACAACCCAACACGACATGCTCTCTCCCAACAATCCTGCGTCTTTGCCGACCTCACCGTCGCTTTGGGCACTGAGGCTAATGCTCGTCGGCATCTTGCTTTTGCAAGAACCATTGCCCGCCCGAGCGCAACGCCGAGGTCCACCCACCTTTAGCGATTATGACTTATCCAATGCCACTCGATATCCCAAGATACAAGTTGGTCTGGAGGAGCCGCCGACAATCGAGGAGGTGTTGGGTTCCTCCCCCCGAGTATTTCTAATCCACAATGCTCTTACACCCGACGAGACGAAACATTTGAGGGACATGTCCGCTCCCATCCTCCGCCAAAGCTACGTGGGAACCGCTGGGCAGGGAATGAGGGTCGGAGAAAGAAGGACGAGTCACAGCACATTCCTCATGAAGGGTTCGGTGTTGGAAAGCAAGCAGATGAAATCCATGAGACGGCGCATCTCCGATCTGACTGGGTTTGACTTGCGTAAATTTGCCGATCTTCAGGTTAATCGATACAAAGCTGGGGGCAAATACGAACCTCATTACGATTGGGCGAAGAGCGTAAGCTCCGAACAAGAGTGGACTGTCCTCCTTTGTCTATCGTCGGTGGCTGATGATCAGGGTGGTGAGACGGTATTTCCGAGAGCCAACATCGTGGTCCAGCCAAAAGAGGGGATGGCAATTGTGTTTAAGAACACAAAATCCTTGCACGTATTGGATCAAGACTCTCTACATGGGGGTGCACCGCTCAAATACGGGGAGAAATGGAACAGCAATCAATGGATATTTTCGCAGGATGTGCATTTTGCAAGACGAGTAAGTCTCCCGCTACTATTGATTCCATGGGGCGGGGACCCACCGAAATGGCTGGTACGGTGGAGAAATCATCTAATGAAGACCAAGGGCGAGGACAGAGGATACATGGCGCTAAACAAGGCGGCAAATATTGCCCTTGGTGCGGTATCGTGCGTGACAACAGCTGCACTTGGAGGTATTTTCCGAGTTGTCTACGTAAATTTGGGTAGAAGGCGTGACGAAGATTTTGAGGATTTGAAGAAGAATCTCTAAAATAAATCGGAACTGTGTGCTAGTATTGTACTTTCACTGCGTATTGCAACTCCGATTCGATTCTTGGAGTTCATACAAAGGCCTCTAGGCCATCTCGGCGTCCTCCGCCTTTGGCGATGTTGGAGAAACCGGAGCGACAGCCTCGTCGGGCTGCTGAACCTCCGGCAGTTCGCGTTGCTCAAAGACAGCTCTGCCAAATAGCGGGTGCTCTCTGACTCTTCCTTCCTTTTGCATATTGAATAGATTCATGCTTGACGAGAATATGTAAGCGGACACAAGCGCCATGAAGATGCCGTTGGGAGAGTGCATGAAGATGAAACTGATCATCCCAAACAGCATCAGTCCTCCCGATAGCACCATCGCAGTGACAGACACAATCAGTGCCACCTTCTCCATTCGATAGCCACGCATGATCAGAAGAGCCGCAAAGCATCGGCCACCATCAAGAGGGTACGCCGGCACAAGCAAATTGAATGCCAAAATAAACAGGTTGGTCCAGAAGGCCTGCTGCGAAAGGACAGCAAAGAAGCTCGCTGCACTGTCAGACAACTCATCCAGGTAGTAGCTCATCGAGAATCGGGAGAAGTCCCCGCCAGTAAATGCCGCGAACATGACAACCCAAAAGGCCATCTGCGGGATATGGGTCAGCGGACCCGCTAGTGCCACTCGGAAATCGCCCGACGCACCACAATCGGTCGGACCGACCAGGGCAAATCCGCCCAGCGGCCAAAGGACGATGCCGCCGACATCACCTCCCAATTTTTTCGTCATCCAACAATGACCCAATTCATGAAGGACAATGGTTAGGAGCAGGACGGGCCCGTACAGCGATAGCATGAATAAACTGAACGCAGCGTTGAGATACCTGGCACTCGATGCCAGAACGATCAACAACAGGAGGAAATACGAGTAGTGCAACGCGATGGGAATGCCGCAGCTTTTGGTGTAGAATAGAGAGATGTGAATGGAGGGTAAAGTAAGGCATAAATAAATGAACGGGGATGGATTTGATATGAGGAGGGAGTCTTCACGCACATGCCGAAACAGTTCCTGCAAATAAATAATACTCACCAGCAGTTCCCTATTTTCAGACTCGTCCGGTCGTCGGTAAGAAGAGAGCGCATCACCATGGTACTCTAGAGTAGTAAGAGATAGGTAAGATGTGTGCAAACGGTACCACCGGACAACCGGCAAGTCGTGAGATGTGAGATGGCTTCAGCTCGTGTTTTGGCATTCACGGGGATTCGTGCCCTTATTATTGGCCCCTCTAATTATTTCCAAACAGCACAAGAGGCCATTTCGCCATCTCGCCATTCGCCATTTATTTCACGTGGAGCCATGAGCTTCGAAAGGGGCAAACGCCGCCAGCGGAAGCCCGCGCACGCGTTTTTCGCCAGTCCCCAGTCGACAGAGGAGGAGAGACATCTGCAGCAGGCCATCAAAAACTCCCGGCGCGATCGGCACCTTCCCAAGGACGGCAGTTGGCTGCTGTTGCCGTCCGGCCCCGTGTTTTGCCCCACGATCGAGGAGTTTGAAGGCAACCCCCTTCACTACATCGACAAGATCCGTCCCATTGCCGAGAAATATGGCATCGCGAAGATTGTCCCTCCCGCGGGATGGAACCCTCCCTTCTGTAAGCACTTTTTAGTTGGTTTACAACTGCGTTATCTTTGCCGGAAAGCACGGATATTTCGGACTTTTTTGTGAACATAAATATTTATTGGGGGTTGAAGATCGGAAGATTTTTGTATAGATTATCGCACTTAGACGAAAGCAACGCCACATAACATGAATATGCATCATCAAAAATGCCAAAGAGGGCAATACTGCATGTGATGGTGTCTTCCGCGCCGCCAGCTCCCGTCGCAAGTCAAGTTGAAATTTCCATGAATATCTCAACCGAACCATACCATGATCTTCCAAGTGACGTGGATCCAACTATCTGTCCATTTATTTCCCTCACTGACTTGCACATTCTTATCTATTATCTGCTACCTTAGGTGTTGATATGAAATCAAAAAAGGAGTTCCAGACCAAAGAGCAGCATCTGCACCGCCTTCAAGAGGGGGTAAGCTTCGGTGACGGTAAGGATTACAGTCCAAGCGAGTACACCAAGATGGCGAGAGAGAAGGCCATTGAATGGAGAGATATGTACTACCGCACCGATAATGCCATCAGCAGTCGGGAGAATAGTATCGATGGTTCCAAGGAAAACGGCGACGGTGATTCTACTGGTCCAGCTCCTTCTAACCCAAGCAATGGTGATTCTGCAAACACTGCGGCGGCGGCAGCGTCGACGCCTTCCTCTTCGGCCGGCCCATCTCAGCCCGTAGATTCCGAAAGCAAGGAATTCAATACCGAGAATCTCGAGAAAGATTACTGGAACATCGTGGAGACGCAATCGCAGAGCGTCGTCGTCGAGTATGGTAACGACGTCAACGCCAATGATTTCGGATCTGGCTTTCCCATGTCGGAGAGAGGCCGATGTCTCGAAGGTGGTACCATTGATGTAGACAAGGTCGATCTTCCCGAACCAAAGTTCGGGACGGAGGACTACTACAAGGAAACGTGGTGGAATCTTAATAACATCCCCTGCGCTCCCGATAGCATTCTGCGTCATGTCCGGGTCGGTATCAATGGTATCAACGTGCCCTGGATGTACTACGGAAGTTTGTTCAGCACCTTCTGCTGGCACAATGAAGACAATTATCTTTACAGCATCAACTACCATCACTGGGGAGCGCCCAAGCAGTGGTATGGAGTACCCGGATCGAAGAAGGATGCAGAGGGGCTAGAGAAGGTCTTCAAGGATTATCTCAGTATGAAAATGAGGGACGTACCAGATCTACTTCATCATATTACTACCATGTTCAGTCCACGTCTTCTGAAGCAGGGCGGCGTCCCGGTGTACAAGCTCGTCCAAAATCCCGGAGAGTTCGTCGTCACGTTCCCGCGGGCTTTTCACGGCGGTTTTAGCTACGGTCCAAACTGTGGCGAGGCTGTTAATTTTGCCACCCATGATTGGATCCGCCATGGCGCCGACGCCAACGAACGCTACCGGAGCTTTGCCCGCCCTGCCGTGTTTTCCCATGATCGGCTCACATTTACCATGGCCAACCACCTCCAGGAGCAAAAGGCATACAATACCTGCCGACTTTTGGTTGCCGAGCTAAAACGCGTTATCGACGAAGAGATGCGCTTGCGGAACAAACTGTTGGAGGCCGGTGTTCGGGACCTATCAGGCGAAATCAACTTGCCACCGAATCGCCTCGATCAGCTAGACGAAGAAAGTGCCGACTACGATGACAAGCGGCTCTGCCATGCGTGCAAGCACGTCTGCTTCTTCTCTTGCGTTGCTTGCGAATGTAGCCAATCCAAGGTAAGCTGCCTCCGCCACAGCCACTATATGTGCCGCTGCCCCCCGGAGAAGAAGTACATGATGATTTGGGCCGAGAAGGCCGAGATGGGCAAGACTCTGAAGGATGTGCAGGCATTCAACGAGAAGTTGCAGGCTACTTCCCCAGACACAGCATCGGGTGATGTCACGTCGCCGACTTCGGAGAGTGGCATTGTGCCAGATGTTGCTCCAGGGGCCGAGGAGGACGCGACGAAGCAGAAGGGTAAGATCATTGACTTGTCGTGCGTATTTCCTCCACGTTATCCTCTCACTGCCGTTGGTAGCAAGGGTAACGCGGAGGAGATGTCCGGCACTGACGTAGCCATGGCTCGTCCTAACAAAATGGGTCTGGAAGAGGACGAAAAGGAGGCCAAGAGGCAGAAACAAAATGAAGAGGGGGTGTTGTAAATGTTACTTCTCTTTCCGGCACCATGAATGATATAAAAGTCTGCTCCAGCGCCAGCTATGTAGCTAGGTGGAACTAATTTATTTAAAAATTGAATTACGACGTACAAGCTAGATCTAGTATTGTTTATTTGCACTGCGTAGACATTCCTCTCTTCGCTCACTTTCCCTTCCTGCTGCAAACCTCGGAATGAAGAAGACTTGCCACCTCCGTGCACCATCTTTCAAAGTTTTCCTTGGACAGGCTCGTCAAAGAGTCTTCCACCAAAGCATCCTGCAAATGAAGGACGGCCTCATTCAGCAGAAAATCCGGGTCAGTATGGCCACATGTACCACCCCCCTTGCTGTCTCCAAGACAGCAAAGGACAGGAGGCGGGACTCTGTAGCTTTGGATTGTTTCCCGAAGAGCGCGACGAAGAGCGTCGCCCATCTTTATCATTTCGGATGGGCTACTTCTGATGTTGTCACTACCATCGATGCGATTCATAATATCATTACAGGTGCAAACCATTATCTGTCGGGGAGAATCCAAGAGGAGGATGGGAACGTTGGACATTCCCCGAGCATCGTCATCCAAGTCTGCATGGGCCAATCGAAGTGATTCCAAGTTCATATGCAGATTCTCAACCATCGGTTCCTTGGATTTATCGGAGCTGTCTTCCAACCATACCTCTAGTCTAGGTGCAATGGACCTTGCAAGTGCACCCGGTGTCATGTTTGCCATATTCGAGGCTGCAGCAACACGAGCGTCGTGCAGCGGACAAAACGACGATTCGTCATCAAGTGGACGGAAAGCGTCGCACTGTAGTAATGAAAAGACCAACAAGGGCAAAGAAGAGAGACGGTCGTGTCCGTGCGCCAGCAGGATTTCCCGATCAGTCAGCTCACCTCCTTTATGCCCAATGAGTCGCTCCGAGGGATAAAAGGCCTTGCGAGACCGCGTCATGCCATGTTCATCTTCGATCTTGATGTGCTCGTAGCAGGATTCGGCCGAACGGTAGGCGCAAAGCAATGTTGATAGAAGCCAATCCTGGGCAACATGCTGAGCCTCTTCCAAACCATCTTGCATAGCGGAAAGCGATAGCTTATGAAATAGAACAACTGCCAATGCCTCGGCATCCACAGACGCTAGGATATCCTCGGTCTCTTCAGAAATCTTCGTATTTGTGCTCAGTACTCGAAGCTTTCTGACTGTTAACCACCCACCGTCGCCCGACGGAACAATGCTGGTGTAGGCAAAGCAGCTCTGAATGCAAGGGGGTAAATCGATTTCACCTCGACCTTCGACATTAATCCGTTCGGTAGCTTTTCCACCTTTGGAAATAATGTCTACGTCGAACATGAATGTAGTCGAGTCGTCGCAGGTTCCAGCGACTACTATGTCGTCCTCATTGCCAGGCGAGAGAGAGCCAAAGAAACCATTATTCTTGTACAGCGTCGCAAGCTTGGGGTCGACAAAACCACCGGGATCAACCTCTTGGTTCTCTCTCAACTGCTCTATCAAGGAGGTATCGATGCTGATTGAGGGAGTCATTCGAAGCCTTAACAAAGTTCCAAAGGCAACTGGTCTTCCCCATGGGCATCTAGCCGATACTTCTCGTAGCAGTGCCCCAACTGTCCCACCTGCTGAGTTGTCCCAACCGTCACGCTCGCATGTCATTGATGACGAGAAATCATTGAAATTGCCAATGTCAACCAAAAGAGGACCACAACCACCAGATCGATCCGATAGCAACCGTAAGTGGGACAGCCCAAAGGCAGAACTAGCGCCCTGCTTTGACCAGGACGGCTCATG
>Ga0115006_10004183_pt1 | contig 10046 bp, 9 predicted proteins | sample ArcOceMetagenome_3_FD_88943 | JGI IMG/M metagenome (GOLD analysis project Ga0115006, IMG submission 88943) | Marine eukaryotic phytoplankton communities from Arctic Ocean - Arctic Ocean- Svalbard ARC20M Metagenome | ecosystem: Environmental > Aquatic > Marine > Oceanic | place: Arctic Ocean...
AGAGAGAGGATGAATAGTGCTGATGATATATATAATATTATCATAATCGATGAATAAAAGAAAAGAGAGAGAAGAGCAAAAACTGCTGAGGGATCAAGGGAACATTATTATTTGAATTATTTATTGAATTTGTCGATTATATTTCTATTATTGTAGTAATAGTTATATAATATTCAAATATACAAACGTATATATTATTTATATTATCTATATATTGTTATAAGATATAATAATTCTAATTTAATTCAAGGCTCGATAATTATTCAAGGCTTTATACCCCTCTCTATAACCCTATAATGAATACTATTATTAATTCAATATCATCAGGTGATACAAAGACACGTATGTCACAATTACCAAAATTACGTGATCTATTAAATGATAATAATAGTATAAACCAACATTTTACAGAAGTACCGGTTGGGGAAATCCTTAGTACATTATCATCTGTACTTAAAGATAATAACAGCAACGTTATAATGACTACATTGGACTGTATCAAACTATGTCTCCAAGCATATGCCGTTGATATATCCCCCTACTTCACCATGTTGTCCCAATCCTTATCCTCGGAGGTATTCGGTGACTCCAAGACGGCAGTTCGGGAGGCAGCGCAGACCACGGCCCTAGCGCTTCTCGACGATAAGGCGAGTAACATCGGACAATTCATCGAGAAGGTCGTTGTGCTTAACTTGAGGAACAAAAGCAACTGGAGGGTCAGATCCTCTGGGCTGGCTGTCTTCTCACAGGTGAGAATAGGACGAGAGGAGCGAAGCGACAGCTGCATATTATCCACCACTATACGTAACAACCTTCAGCTCGTCGCTTCGCTCCTCGCACATACCACCTACCTACATAACTAACCCACGAATGCCACCTTCCTGCTCGTCGCTTCCTTTCTCTCCTCTTCTCCCCAGTCCCTAGCCTCCTTCCCCCCCTCCAAGTCTCCCCTCCAGCTGAAAGTGGGCCGTCTGGCAATGTCCGTGACCGTCGATCTCCTCGGCGACGCGAACCAAGAGGTCAGAACGTCAGCCATAGAGTGCCTCATTATGCTCTACTCCGTTGATCCGGCGGGGGTTAGGGCGTACATGGGAAAGAAAGGAAGTGAGATTAGACCAGCTATCATGAAGGAATTAGGGGATAGGTGAGCGCGGGGCAGGGAGCGAATGACGGGAGGAGCGGCTGGAGCGAAGCGGCAGCTGTGTTCTGTTTTCTCCATTGAAGCAAAGAACCTTTAGCTCGTCGCTATCGCTACGCTCCTCCCGTATACTGCATAGCTCTAAAACTGACAACATTCTGCTCCTCGCAGATTCAAGGAGTTGGACAACATCGCTGGACCACCTGCGATCGAAGTCAATGATGATCACGCTGAATCCTCAGCTCCCCTATCCTCAACAACACAACCCTCAGCTCCCCCCTCGTCAACCACTCACCGCCCAGCTCGCAAGAAGGTGCACTCCGGTCACTCCTCACACCCATCATCTGCCACTGCGTCAGGTTCGTCCTTGTCCAACCACGAGTCCCCCTCCCCCATCCAGGTGTACTCTGAGAGAGACCTTAAAGTCCACCTGGACGAGATATCCTCGCACCTCAACAACACGGACTCCGACTTCTGGACTGAGAGAATGAACGCGCTGCTGACGCTTGAGAGACTTACCCTCGGACAGGCGCACGTCAACTACAAATCCACGTTCCTTCTCGCGATGAAGAACCTACCGATTGGGAAACAGATCGAGGACCTGAGGAGCCAGATAACCAACCAGGCGTGCAGGACTATCGTGACTCTCGCTGAGAATTTGGCGGACGGTTTTTCACCCTTCCTTGAACTTTGGCTTCCCAGCCTTCTGCACCTGGGCATAAGCGGTGTCAGGCTTATGGCTCAGCAGGGTCAGACGACCCTCAAGCACCTGATCTCCGTAGCGGTTAATGGGTACCATCCTCGGGTGCTCAAGTTCCTCATGGGAAGATGCACGGACAAGGGTTGCCACCCGCAGGAGAGGAGGGCGTGCGTGAGCGCGCTAGGGACGGCGTACAGGAAGTGGAACGGGGGGATATTGGAGAGGATTAACACACCGTTTTCGAGGGTACTTAAAGACATGCTGGGAGCTAGGGACCCGAGCGTTAGGGAGGAGGCGAGGCACTGTTACTGGTCCTTTGAGTCTTCGTTCCCAAAGAACGCAGAGAAGGTGAGAGGCTGACGAGGAGCGAAGCGGCGAACTGATATCGTTAGTGTTGGGAACGAAAAATGCACACGCTCGTGACTACGTACAAGACGCACCCCCTTCCCAACCACCGCAACGATTCTCAACCATCACAACCCCTTTCGCGATTCACTTCGCTCATCACAGATATTTTTGGAGCTGGACAGCTCGGCGCAGAGGGCCCTGTCGAGGTGCAAGGTGGAGTGCGAAGAGAAATGGGAGGCCTTCATATCAGAGGAAAACATCGTCCACCCCGTGCCCTCCTCCCCACCAAGAGATAACACCAACAAAAGGGAGGCGAAGGCTTCGAGAACGCAGCAGGCGAGTGCTGTGTCGGGACCGCGTAGGGTTGTGCGCAAGCAGGCCGCGCAGCAGAAGGAACAGCACACGTCCAAGGTGCAATCTGGACCCTCCAGAGTTCAGGCCAAGGCGCAACCCTCGAATAACAACCCACCCGCTCCTTCCTCCTCGGATTCCCAGGCCGATCCTTTCAACCTTGACTCCACCCTCAATAATAGCAACAACAAGCACTGGGCCGAGAGGGAGGAATGCTTCAAATCAATAGCTGCAAATATTGACAACGTTGCCTACACGCTGACCCCGCACGCAACGACCCGTTTCGCAGCAGCGCTCTCGTCCCACATTGTGGATCCCCACCACCGCGTTGCCCAGGCTGCCCTAGAAGCCACCCTGGTGTGCCTCGAGAAGCAGAACCTCGCCCAGCTGCTCTCCATGCACCTCCCACTCCTCCTACCCCCCATCCTGGCACAGCTCGTAAGCGCGAAGGCGACGCAAAGGGAAATATCGAACGAGGTACTTAACGCGTGCCGCAGGGCTTACGACCCGAACGCCCTAGCGGCGGTCCTGTGCTCAAAGTTCGGAGAGGCGAGCGACAGGGTGAAACCAGGAATCCTAGAGCTCCTCTCGGTTATTGTCCCGGAGGCGTCAGAGTACCTTGGGGTCGTCACGAACATGAGGTCCTTCCTGCAGCGCCTCGGACTCGTTTCGGCCGTCCGCCCCCCACCCCACCAGCACCTGGTTTCTGCCATTGAGCAGGTGAGGCCAAGCGAGGAGCGAAGGCTGGAGCGAAGCGATAGCAAAAGCATTATACCGCCTACCTACACCACTAACCACCTTGCACTCGTCCATCGTCCCAACCCCTTTTGCGATTCGCTTCGCTCATCCCAGGCCATCTCCGCCATGTTCCACCTGAACGACGCCGTCTTCGTCGCTGCCTGCTCTGCCCTGCCCTCGGGCCCCCAAATGGCCGTCAAGAAGATCCTGACCTCGACGAGAATCTGCATGAACATAGAGGAACGAATCGCCTCCCACCTCAGGGGTGATAAGTATGTGCCCCCGTCGTTGGCCCCCGTCCCCGTCCGGGGCCTCACCCACGCAGTGCGATCGCAGTCCCCCATCGACGGCTCTACGGCCCCGTACGAGATAGAATCCCCTGCAGTGAACTCCCCTGATCCCAACCCCTCCTCCAGCTTTGGAAGACGCCACGGCAGCTCGTCCAGCGGCAACGTGGCATGGGCTGAGACAAATGCCGCCACCACACGCACGCCTTCCCCTGCTCCTATGGCGTCCAACGCCCCTGGAACTGACCCCGTCATCAAGTACATGGTCCGACCTCCCCTCTCCGAGGAAAAGGTTTCCAGGGATTGGATGAGGGACACGCCCGAGATTCTCAGCATGCTGAGCATGAGCGCCTCCGCCCAGGACCAGTACAGCGGCATGCAGCAGATGGTTCAACTAGCGAGGCAGAACCAGCCTGAAGTTTGGTCAAAGTACTTCGGGCAGATCCTCCTCTCTCTCCTTGAGGGCATCGGACAGACGTCGCTACACCCAAACCAGATGTCTCCGACCAACGCGGGGGCGGGGAAGTTCAGCAACGACAACGCGTCCGCGATCAAGCACCTCTACCTTCAAGGAGTTAGGGCTCTTCTCAAGTACCAGCCAGTGTACTTTGCAGATTACATTGAGATTGTCATCGATAGATTGCTCCAGTGCAGCAAGGATCCCAGTTACGAGATCGTTCACACTTCCGAGAGAGCTCTGGAAAACTTGGTCACCGCGCTGGACGCTTCTAGGTGCCTCAAGGTTATCATGCCTTACCTAGAGAGGTCCAGCGAACCCGAGATGCTCCTTTCCTGCGTCCGAACACTCCAGAAGTTCATCAACAGGATCCCCAGCAGCATGCTGCTCGCTGACTTACAATTCATAATCCCCCCACTAATCCACTGCTTCAACTCGCCAAACGTAGACATGAGGAAGAGGTGAGGTCGGACGAGGAGCGTATCAGATGCCCCTCCTCCCCAACCACCGCAATAATTCTCATCCCTTACCCCAACCCTTTTCGCGACTCTTTTCGCTCATCGCAGCGTGGTTTTTGCCTTGGTCCAAGCCTATTTCGTTCTAGGAGACAAACTTATGCCCCACCTTACTGGTTTGAACGCCGCGCAGCTCAAGCTCATCACAATTTACGTAGAGAGAGAACAGAAGAATCGACACAGAGTGCAGTCAGCTCCGGGAAAGAGCGAAAGTGGTTTGAGCGTTGGAGGAGGAAGAGGGGAGAACGGTTACTAGAGCTCAACATCTTTCTCAAAATCAAACATTTTATTACACTACAGGAGACATATCTTGCATCGTCATCATATCTTCCACAACCTTCTCTGTCACATCACCAGTATCTTCCTCATCGTTAAAGTCAATGTCAATAGTCACTAATTCTCCTCCTGAAGAACCTGATCCCTTTGACTTTTGAGAATTCGGAGGTGTGTCGATGTCAATGACTTCATTGTTCCCACCTCCACTGCTGCCTCCGCCTCCGCCCATCAACCAACTCCCCCCAAAGCCTCTCTCCACAGCCCTTCCCCTTCCTCCAACGTCAATGTCCTCGCCCCCGCTGCAACAGCTTAGCAAATTGGCAACCATTGCGTCCTCCTCGTCATTCCTCAACTCCTTTCCTGCCCTCGTAAGATCTCTCTTGTCCATTTGAACATGGAGTGTGCTGCGATAAGCGAAGCAATCGCGAAAGGGTTAGGATGGGGTATGGTAATTGTTGCGATGGTAACGGAGGAGGTGCATCTTGTATGGAAGTGCGAGCGCGCACGGTTTGCATCACTAGAAATGGCGTTGCTAGCTCGTCGCTTTGCTCATCGCTTGGCCTCACCTCCCTGCAAGAACCTTCAAACTTGCAATGGTGTCTGTGTTTTTGTCAACGGGAAGTTCTACCCCCTTCAGATAAATGTGCTGCCCGTATGGAGACAAATTGCATATCTGCAATAGCTTGAGGCGAAGTTTCCCAAGCATGTCAGAACTATCCACCAAAATGTCGTGGGCCTTATTCTTGGACTGCTGCCGGGAAGACCTGCGGCTGCTCGTGGCTGGGGATACGTTAATGGGGACTGCGCCGAGAAGCCCCCCGCTCTTAGTGTCCTGCGAATCCACCTTGACGGCGTCTCCTTCCTGAAAAATTTCGATGAGATCGTCCTCGTTCTTTTCGCTGGAAGAGCTTCCACCATCCTCCACCTTTCCTGGCACACTGTGGTTAGCTGCGAGAATAATTACGCGAATCGCCTTATTAGTGAAGTTCTTCCTTGACTCCAAAGAATTCTTGCAGATTTTCTCCATGCATTCCTCGCACATATCGGGTTGAAATTTTACCTCAAAAGGAGAGGATCTCGTAAAGGAGTTCAAAGACCTGAGGTTTGGAGTGCCGCAATCGTTGTCCTTGTCGGTGTCCATCAGCTCCTTCTTGGCTTTGTTGTAGTTGACAAGGGACTTGTTCAGATCTTTAAGCTCTTGGTCTGAAATAACTTCGCAGATAAGAATCTCCTTCCCGTCTTCGATACTGCATTGGTCGCCCTTAAGAACTAGAACCCCGCCTCCGTCCTGAGACTGTCCGTACCTCCCAAACATTTCCTTCACCTCCTTTCCCTCGATGGCATCCCTGATGAGACGGGGAACGAGAGCCTTGTTGTGGTCGCAACGAGTTCCTTCCCTCCTCGTGTTATTTTCACGAAGGAATTCTTGCGGCAAAAATGGATTGTTGACGTCGATGACACCCTCCTTGGCTGATGATACTAAGCTCCTCCACCTCTCCACTCCCTCGCGCTCAACCAAGTGAAACTTCGTAGGCTGAACGAAATCAACGAGAACTGGGATGCCCGCTTTCCCCCTGTCAGCCTTGAGAAGGGCCTTCAAGTTGGATTCTTTGTTAACTTCGTCATACCAATCCTGCGCGGCTGTTTTCGTGACATTCTTTGACTCCTTGTTCGTCTTACATATGTTGCAGGTGTCAGTGGGCTTAAGAGTAATAGCTCCAGGGAACAATTCTTCAACGAGATTCCACGTGCTCTCATTAATAAGCCTATATTGCCTCTTATCTGGATCAGAGACTTTTCCATGTTCACAGGTCAACTTTGAGTTGACGCAGGGGTCGATGATCGCTGGGCCCTTACTAGAGAGCTTTTTGAAGATGGGCGCGAGGGCGGTGTCGGGTATATTTTCGAGCTCTATCTCTTGAGGGCGTTGAGGGGCATCGGCCGCGACAGCCTTTTCAAGGGAGAATTGATCAGGATCGAGAGCTGCGCAATCAAATAAGCGAGTAGAAAAGTGTTAGAATCATATAGAGTTCGCGCATTTTGATGGCATCGTCTCGCTCCGAATCTCACCTGAGGGTGCCTTTAGAATCGTCGAGCACGTCTTTGTGAACTTGCTCGTCAGCGCGGTAACAAAGGTGTTGCTGATTATGAAAACGCCGCCGTCTTTTGGGTTTTCCTTATACTGCGCAGAGGTGATGGTGGCCTCGGGAGAGTTCAAAGTTGCGATGAGATCGTGCCACTTGCTGGCAGCATGTTGGGTTGATTCGAGGTTTGCAACGTATTTGCTCTCACACGCCGGGCAGTGGTAGTTAGTTTCGTTGATGGGACAATTGTCGATGGCTGAATGGACTTCCTCTTCTCCAACGGCTTCGAGAAGCTTCTCGTAAGTTTCGGTTGAAAGAAGTTTGAACTTGTGCAAAGTTTTGGGGCTGGTTTTGACTCCGTGTGGACAGATATACTCTATGTTGTTCATTGGCACTGCACCAGGAAGACGATACAGTGGTGTTTTCGCCTTTTGGGGACTTGCGGTTGAAGCAGAATCGATGCCAATCACTTCATTCGCGTCAGGGGTCTTTTCGTCGGGCGAGGAGGAGGAGGTTGGGGGAACTTCGCCTGTGCACCAGCACCTGAGCCAGTCGGAATGAACGAACTTGAAGGATTGGGGTCGCTTGCGGGTGTTGAAGTTGATCTGTGGGACGCTCCTTACCAGGGCTGGGTCCTCCTTGGTTTTATTCGATTTTTTCCCATTCTTCTTGTTCTTCTTCTTTCCGTCCTCAAAATCTTCGTCCTCGCCATCATCGTCCATCATGTCCTCCATCCCCTCGGTCGGCTCGTTGCACCGAAGAACCCATATGACCCTTTCCCTCCTCTCCTCCATCAACCTTAGCATTTTGTTGGAGTTCTCGACGACCATATCGCTATTATATTTCATGGCCTTGTTGACGCCATCAACCTTAACTCTCGCGATATCGGATGGGAGCGTGGTTTTGTCGCCTTCGGAGACCATCTTGGAGTGTTTCAGCAGGTACTCCTTCCTGACGTACATGAGGACGTAGGCGTCCTCAGATCCTGCCGGTTTGGGGGCTACCGCCTTCTACGATAAGCGAAGCGAAGAGCGGGGCAAGGAGCGAAGCGACGAGTAGGGGGTATTAGCGTATTGTATAGAACAGCATCGGTCAGCTCCTCGTCCATTCTCACCTTTTCTTTCCCCTTCCCCTTGGCGTTGCCCGTGGCGTTGCCCTTCCCCTCGTTTGCTTTCTGCTTTTTGGCCGCTGGGGCCTTCTTTCCCTTGGCGATAGCCCTCCCCCTCTTGGATTTCGCCGCCCCCTTCTTTGGTTCAAAGTCTTCGTCCTCCTCCTCCTCCTGCACATTCTTGCTAAATTTAACATTCTCATTCTGTTCCATTTCGTCCTCGCCGTCAATGTCGACGACCTCCAAATTTTCTTTAATATTCACAAAGTGCTTAGGGCCGTCCCCGAGGAGGGAGACGTCCTCGTCGTTGAACTTCCACCATATTCCGCTTCCCCAGTCCATCGCCTCGCAAACGTAGTGACCGGAGTACGCCGAGGAGCCAATGTGGTTGAGCACGGAAACTAGCAGGTATTCCTCTCCGGACTTCTCTCCTTCATTTGTCACGGGGAGGGTAATGTGAGATGAGAGCTTGATCTTGGTCTTGAGCTTCTTCTTGGTAAGGGTCGTCATATCATAGACGTATCGGAGGAGTTGAAAGTTGAGAACGGGCGGGGGTTTGTTGACCTCGATGAATTTCTCGGCGTTGGTCTTGGTGTTGCATTTGGAGCAGAAGTACATGTTATCACCCTCGAGAATCTCGGCCTCAAAGTAGTTGTTTACGCAAGACTGGACATCGGTGTTCGAGGTTATAGGAAGGCGGAGGTCGTCGTGGTAGTCCCTTGCTGACCTGTTGTGGCACTTTGAGCAGCAGATCACCTGGGTAAGCTTCCCTCTGAAAATCGAGGAGATCAACTTGGGTAAGTCGATGGATGAGGTAAGGTTGACCTCTCCCGTGGTACCCGATGCCACCGCGAGGCTCTTGAACGACTCCTGCGATGAGCGAAGCGGAAGGTGAGGCGAGGAGCGAAGCGACGAGTGAAAGGTTGTTAGTTATGTAGGAAGGCGGTACGCGGAGAAGCCTCGCTCCTCACTCGGCCTCACCTCTATCTTGTTGAGGAAAAGGGTGGTGAACTCCTGAGGGTCCTGCTGCTCTCCCGTGTCCAAACCAAGCTTGGTGGTGAGCTCGACGGTCGTTAGCCTCCTCTTAACGCTGGAGTTCAGATCCGTGAAGATGTTCTGGAGGATGGAGAGAATCTCAACGAACTTCCCGTCTGTACCTGTCGGTACTGTAAGGCCGGGATCGAACTGGTATATGCCGACCCTGAACGGCACGTTCTGGTAGAGGCACTGGAGGAGACTGTTGAGGTAGCAGGTCGCGCCCTGGTTCACGAGTCCCGCGGGTACGGAAACATCGAGGGTCTTGGACTTGGGGTTGTGAGGCTTGAGCTCGGAGGACGTAGAGGTGAGGAGGTTGGAGAGGGAATTCAGGTGGGAGGGGAAGGTCTCGGGAGTTAGGGCGGGGTTGAGGGCGAGGGCGTAAGATTCAAGGATCTGCGGGGGAGCGAGCGAAGCGAATGAGATGGGGGCTGGGGTGGGAGGTGGGCACTTGATAGTGGGAAGGAGAGTGTTGTTGTTCCTCAGGATAGTTTATTGGCAGCCGGTTCAGCCACTGGCGTTTGATCATTGCGCCCAATCGCCGTGTTGAAGGGTCGCATATCATATTCAAGAATGACATAGGGTATAATTCCATCATAGGAACAACACCACTCCCTCCTTCAGCTCGCTTCTCTCGCCTCCCTCCCCCGCTCACCTCGACCGCAACGCTCTCCGTTTTCCTCCAACCTCCCCCCTTCTTCCCTCCCTTCTTCCCTCCCTTCTTCCCTCCCCTCCTCCCCCCCTCCCTTCCCCCCCCTCCCTCCCCTCCCCCCCCCCCCCCGTCCTCCTCCTCCTCCTCCTCCGAGCTGTCCGAGTAGACCGGATCAGGCTTGGGAGCGTAATCGGAGTCGTCCGACTCATCGCCATCGAACTGCTCGTCGAACTGCTGTTGAGCAGCAGCACTGGCCTGAGCAGCAGCCTTCTGCGCGTAGCAGGCGCGCTTGCTGCGGTTCTGCTGCTGGGCGCGGTGGTCACTGGCGGCGTGTCGCGTCACTGCCGCCGCCCCTCC